>BNJV01000069.1_pt1 | contig 177507 bp, 235 predicted proteins | sample 8540591 | NCBI WGS metagenome assembly BNJV01 (sample SAMD00202457, study PRJDB9452) | human saliva metagenome | host: Homo sapiens
TAGGTGACGACACTTACTTGAACCTTGTCATACTCATCGATAAAGATATTCATAGAGAAACATTTCACTCATGTTCAATCCTTTACATAAATCATTCTTTATTATATAGGAATGACCTGGATTTTTCAAACTATACGCTGGGGAATTACTGCTTTTTCTGGTATAATATTGTCTATAATCTGAATGAAAAGGTAAACATTATGAAACTGATCTCATGGAATATTGATTCCCTAAACGCTGCACTCACGAGCGACTCTGCGCGTGCGAAATTATCACAAGATGTCCTCCAAACCTTGGTAGCCGAAGACGCTGATATCATTGCCATCCAAGAAACCAAGCTCTCAGCTACAGGACCTACTAAAAAACACCTTGAGATACTGGAAGAGCTCTTCCCCGGATATGAAAATACTTGGCGTTCTTCTCAAGAACCTGCCCGTAAAGGTTATGCTGGAACCATGTTCCTCTATAAGAAAGAACTGACTCCAAGCATCAGCTTTCCAGAAATTGGTGCACCCTTCTACCATGGACTCTGAAGGCCGTATCATTACTCTTGAATTTGATGAATTTTTCGTGACTCAAGTATATACTCCTAATGCTGGAGATGGCCTCAAACGCTTGGAAGAACGTCAAGTCTGGGATGTCAAATATGCAGAATACTTTGGCTCAACTAGACAAGAAAAAAACCTGTTCTAGCAACAGGAGACTACAACGTTGCCCACAAGGAAATTGACCTTGCCAATCCCAGCCAGCAACCGTCGTTCACCAGGTTTCACGGACGAAGAACGTGAAGGATTTACAAACCTTTTAGCCAAAGGATTTACAGATACCTTCCGCCATATCCATGGAGACGTTCCAGAACGCTACACTTGGTGGGCACAACGCAGCAAGACTTCAAAAATCAACAACACAGGCTGGAGAATCGACTACTGGCTGACCAGCAACCGTGTAGCTGACAAGGTAACCAAGTCTGATATGATTGACTCCGGTGCGCGCCAAGACCACACACCGATTGTATTGGAGATTGAACTGTAAGGAGAAAGCTAATGGACTATCAAGCTGTCATTCCTGAATTTGTAGTATCCGACATCGAAAAGTCACACCACTTCTACTGCGACTTGCTGGGATTCTCTGTCGAATACGAGCGTCCAGAGGAGAAATTTCTCTTCCTCTCGCTTGAAGACTGCCAACTTATGCTAGAAGAAGGCAGCGCAGAAGAATTAGGCCAACTGACTTATCCTTTCGGACGCGGTGTCAATATTTCCTTTGGCATCAAGGATGTCCCTCAGCTCCACCAAAAACTGCTGGAAGCTGAATATCCTATCCATCGTCCGCTGACAAAAAGAGAAATTTCGAGTTGGGAGAAAGCTTTATTTATCCCCATGAATTTGCAGTTTTAGACCCAGATGGCTATTTTTTAAGATTTAGTGAATAGGAATCTTAGAGTACTGCAGTGGAAAAAGAAATAAAAAAAGAGGCATGTGCCTCTTTTTTATATTTGCTATATCCTCACCTGTCTATCTTCAGATCGTTGTCCTGTGACAAACATAGTGAAGGTTGCCTTGCAGACATTTCGGCCATCTTGGTTGGTGATATCAACGTCGACGACACAAGTGGTGCGTCCGTGATGGACACATTCTCCTTTGATAGTGAGAAGGTCCCTAGATTTCCTGCTTTCAGATAGTTGATAGAAGACTGGAGCGTCACTCCATCTAAGCCAAGCGAAATCACCACAAGACCACTGATTTGGTCACAAAGGGTAAATAGATAGCTACCGTGGGCATTCCCATAATAGTTGAGTGAGGAGTTCACTACTTTTGTCGTTACCACAACGTGACCATCTCTCATTTTTTCAATTTCGTAGTTTTCAAAGGCAGATATAGCGTCAAAGTGAAAATCTTTCATACTTTCCTCCTGATATTTCAAACGACACTATGATACTACTTTTCATAAGTCTATGCAAGGGAGAAGCACTTATTCAGGTAAAACTCCAACCTGCTCCACAAAGCGCATAAAGGTTGCCTGTCCTTCTTCTGTTTGCTTGTAAACACCGGCATCTTCCAATACCCGAGCGAAGATTTTACCCACAGATTCTTGGACAATTTCGAGAGCTTGGGCTTTATCAGTCAATCCAGGATGACTTTCTTTCAACTCATCCGCCCATTCTTGGTGATAAGTTGCGACTGATACTTCTTCTCCTACTAGATAGGCTGCTACTTGCTCTACTTCTTCCTTCAAACGTGGTGGCAAGATAGCCAATCCCATAACCTCAATCAAGCCGATATTTTCCTTCTTGATATGTTGGACATCCTTGTGGGGATGATAGATGCCGTCTGGATGCTCTGGAGAGGTTTGATTGTCCCGCAAGACCAAATCCAACTCAAACTGTCCATCTCGTTTACGGGCTATCGGTGTGATAGTATGGTGCGGAGTTCCATTGCTTTCCGCCAAAACCTGCACACTTGGATCTGAATATCGACGCCAAGCCAGTAAGATTTTCTCAGCAAGATTTATCAAATCCTCTTTGGAATCCGAAGTCAAACGTAGGACTGACATAGGCCACTTGACAATCCCAGCCTTGACCTGCTCAAAACCAGCAAATCGGAAAGTCTTTTGCAAAGGAGCCAATTCCATAGGAAATACGTGACGGCCTCCCTGATAGTGATCATGGGTCAGTATAGACCCCCCACTATCAGCAAGTCGGCATTTGAGCCCGCAAAGTAGTGCAAATTGCTCCACAATCGCTAACAAACGTTCGAAACTCTGTCGGTTAACAGACATAGGGACGATGTTGGCTATCTAGAAAAATACAGTGCTCATTAAAAGTATGCGTAAGGCGAATATTGGAAGCCCCATTCCTGACCAGAAATGTCAAAACGAATGATGCGATGATTGCTTCTAGCAGGATGATTGACACGACCATGGTAGCCCTCATTTTTCCATACAGAGCTGACATTGAGGATAGTTACTAGACTTGACTAACTTAGCTGCGCAATCTCTTTCGGATCCTTTTTCAGGCTTAGAGAGTTGATGGTAATCTCCAGTTCACCGTAGTCAGACGGTACACGATAAAGCAATATTTTTTGCGATGGCCTTGAGTTTGATGTAGTCATTCTTCTGACTGAGTTGGTAGAAGTCCGCAATCGCCTGTTCTGGTGACTGGGCATAGGTATCCCAAAAGTCACGATTGACCTGACTTGGACAAGGGGTTACCAAGTCCATGAGGTCAGCACCGAGAATCTCACGCTGACCTGACTATCTTCAATCGTTTCTAATCGAACGGCTTCCTCGACAAGCTGATCTTTAGATCAATCAAGCCATCTTGGTCGGTCTCAACTTCGAGAACTCCATCTCCCACCAATGCTAAAACACGATTGGTCAGATAGATACGATCCAACTCTTCAAAGGTGCTTTCTGCAATGACTTTGGTAACAAAATTTTTTCTACTAAGGTCACTTAATAACCTCCTTTTGACTATTCAAGGATGCGAGTTCCACCTGCCACTTCAGCAATATAGAAACTTGGAGCGTAGCCAACGATTTCTTCATAGTGCTTGCCTACAGTTTCTTTAAAAGGATTCAACAGCATCCTTTTTGAACCAAGGCGATCGCACAACCACCAAAAACCTGCTCCTGTCATACGAGCACCGAGAACACCTTCTTGAGCCCAAGCTGTATGAACAAGGGTATCAATTCCAAGCCAGTTACTTCGTAATCGTGCTCAAGTGAAACATGAGAAGCATTCATCAAACGACCAAACTTGTCTAAATCTCCTGCTTGAAGAGTACTTGCGCTTTAAAGGGTACGTTGGTTTTCAAGAACGGCATGACGAGCACGTTTCAAACGATTTTCATCTTTGATCAGGTAGCTGTATTCATCAAAAGTCCATTCATTCAATTCACCCAAGGTTTGAATGTCCAAGGCCACTTGGAGTTCTTCTACTGCTTTTTCACATTCAGCACGACGTTCATTGTACTTAGAATCCGCAAGTTCACGGCGTTTGTTAGTGTTCATGATAACAACAACATTGTCCTTCAAATCAAGGGGAACCAAGTCATATTCTAAAGTATTGGTATCAAGGTAAATAGCACGTTGGTCTGCCCCCATACCGATAGCAAATTGGTCCATGATACCAGAATTAACCCCAATAAAGTTGTTCTCTGTCAATTTCCCGATTTTTACTAAATCTAGACGGTTCAATTTTAGGTCAAAGAGGTATTCTGCCACGACACCTGTCAAAAGCTCTAAGGATGCAGATGAAGACAAACCAGCACCATTTGGGATATTTCCCATAGACATAGAAATCAAAACCTTTATCAATCACATGCCCAGCTTCTTGCAAGAAATGAAGGACACCTTTTGGATAGTTGGTCCAGTTGTGCTCTTTCTCAAACTTAAGGTCAGCTAGAGGAACTTCGATAATGCCTTTGTCCTCAAAGTTTGCTGAGTAGAAACGCAACACTTGGTCATCGCGCTTGCGTGCGGCTCCGTAAGTTCCTAGTGAAATAGCTGCCGGAAAAACATGCCCTCCATTATAGTCAGTATGCTCCCCAATCAGGTTGATACGGCCTGGTGAGAAGAAGGTTTGATCTGCTTCTTGACCAAAAAAACAGCAAGAAAGTCCTTGCGAAGTGCATCAGCAGTAAGATGTTGTGTCATATGAATTCTCCTTTGACAATTTGTCAGGTAAAAAAAGTTTACCTTGTAATCGTTTTTCTTCTATTGTACCCAAGGGTTTTGCTTTGGTCAACATTTTTACCGATATTTTACTAAACTATGAGTAAAAAGATAGAAAAATATGCTATAATAACCTAAAAAGGAGGGGAATTATGGCTACACTCAAAGATATTGCTCAGTTAGCCTCTGTCTCAATCGCAACTGTATCCCGTGTCCTCAATCGCGATCAGAGTCTATCTGTCACAGAAGAAACCCGACATCGTATTTTAACTGTCGCTGAAGAACTTGGTTATACCAAAACATCTCAAAACAGGCGAAAGTCACAAACTGAAACAAAAGATTGCCATTATCCAGTGGGTCAGCGAACAAGGTGAGTTGGAAGACCTCTACTACTACCAGATTCGACTAGGAATCGAAAATAGGGCACAAGAATTAGATTACGAAATCTTGCGCTATTTCAATGATCAACCTTTTACGCTTAGCGAAGAAGTTATTGGAATTCTTTGTATTGGAAAATTTAGTCAAGCACAGATTGCATCATTTGAAGAATATCAAAAACCTCTAGTTTTTCTTGATAGTGACACTATAGCCTTGGGACATACCTGTGTCATTACAGATTTTAATAATGCAGTTAGACAGGGTGATTGATTACTTTTTCAGACCACGGGCTTAAGAAAATTGGTATCTTATCCGGTCTTGAAACGACTACTGACTAAGGAAGAAGTCATCGCAGATAAACGCTTAGATTACTTTAAATCCTATACACAAGAAAAAGGGTTTATAACGAAAAATTCATTTTTCCAAGGTCTATTTACTGCCCAATCTGGATACGACTTGATGAAAAAGGCTATCGAAAAATTGGGAGATAAACTTCCACAGAGCCTTTTTTGCAGCTAGTGATAGTTTGGCAATCAGAGCCCTTCGTGCTCTTCAAAAAGCCAGCATCAGCATACCAGAGCGCGTGAGCATTATTTCCTTTAATGATACCATCCTAACCAAGCAAGTTTTTCCCACCACTTTCCAGTATTACCGTCTACACCGAGGAAATGGGACGAACAGGAATGGATATTTTGAACAGAGAAGTCCTTCACGGTATCAAAAATTCCAAAGCCTCACTATGCTAGGGAACCAAACTGACTTTAAGGAAAGTACCTTGCATTAAGCACAACAACTGAACATAAAATCCTAATAAAGATTCTCAAATCTCTATTAGGGATTTTCTTTTTATACTAAGAGCAAACAAGGAAGCAGTATGAGATTGCTCAAAAGCACTGCTTTGAGGTTGTAGATAAGACTGACGAAGTCAGTCGCATATATAATCAAGACGAAGCTGACGTGGTTTGAAGAGATTTTTGAGAGTATTAATCCATCACAATCATAGATTTAATAGTCTTGCGTTCATCCATATCCTTATAAGCTTGGTCGATATCTTTCAGTTTATAGCTTGAAGTAAAGACACGGTACTGGATTGATATCACCATCAAGGACGGCCTTGAGCAAGAATTGCTTATCGTATGTTGTCGCAGAGGTTGCTCCACCTGCCACGGAAGGTTTTTGGGCAAAAGGTCGATCCAAGGGCACGATTATTGTAGTGAGGCACACCGACAAAACCTAAGCGTCCCCCATTGTGAAGCACACCGGGGCTTGCTCAACAGCGCCTCAGTACCAACACACTCAAGTGCCGCATCTGCACCACCGCCAAGAATTTCACGCACCTTGGCAATCCCTTCTTCTCCTCGCTCAGCTACCACAGCTGTCGCACCTGACTCCAAGGCCATTTGTTGACGGTCTTCATGACGACTCATAAGGACAATTTGTGATGCTCCTCGCATCTTAGTCGCGATAACAGCACATTGGCTAACAGCTCCATCGCCAATAACGACAACTTTATCTCATGGTTTCACATGAGCCACACATGTTTGCATGATAGCCTGTCGGCATGACATCTGCTAGCGTCAAGAGAGACTTAAGCATCCCTTCTGTGTAGTCAGACGATTGTCCAGGTATTTTGACAAGTGCCCAGTTGGCAAAGTGGAAACGGATATACTCAGCTTGTACACCACCAGAAAAGTTGTTACCAATGTGTCGGTCACAAGAACCATCAAAGCCCGAACGACAGGCATCACACTGGCCACAACCATGTGTGAAAGGGGCAATGACAAAAATCACCGGGCTTGACCGTTGTAATGGCTTCTCCAATTTCTTCAACGATTCCAATCGCTTCGTGTCCACTATTTTTGTGACCCTCTTTAATATCTGGATTGCGGTAACTCCAAAGATCTGAACCACAAAACGCAAGCACGAACCACACGGATAATCACATCATCTGCTTCTTGAATACTTGGACGCTTAACCTCTTCGATACCGACCTGACCTGCTTTTTTATAGACTGCTGATTTCATAAAAATTTCCTCTCTGTATATAACTACTTCAAGTATACACTTTTTATGAAGCTTTCGCTCACTTATACTACGCCTCATCAATGACGATGAGCATGTCCATGACTTTGACTGGCTTCCAGCTCTTCGATGTTGCGCTTATGGGCTCGGTGGGTTGCTAAGTCTTCATCTACTTCAATGGTAACATTTTGAAAGCCCCTCTCTTTAAGCAAGTCTCGGATAGATTCTTTACAGACCTCCATATGCTTGACATGCTCCAGACAAACGTGAATAATGGCATTTTTCTCCAAACCATCCATGGTCCAAAGGTTCAGCTGATTCACACTAGCCACATACTCCAATTGCTCCAAATCACTCTTGACCTGCTCGATATCTATTCCTTCTGGAACAGCATCCAAGAAAATTTTTCAGCGTAGACCAAAAAAACGTGGAATGGCCTTTGACAAGATAAAGAAGAAATGACAAGTGACAAGAGAGGATCTAAAATATACCAATCCGTAAATCGGAGAATAATGGCCATCAGGATGACGGCTACCCAACCAAGGGTATCTTCCAGAAAATGTAGGCTAAGAATCGACTCGTTCTTTGTTTTTCCATTACGAACCACTAAACTTGCTAGCACATTGATCGTAACTGCAATGATTCCTAGCCAGAGAATTCCCTCATCATTGACAGGTTGGGGATGAAAGATTTTTCGTTATATTTTCCAAAATGACAAAAACAGATCCTGTCATCAAAATCACAGCCGTAATCAAAAGCTCCTAGAAGGCTAAATCGTTTGTAACCCAAGGTGTAACGGCTATCCTCTTCACGATTGGAGATTGTTTCTAGAACGGCTGATACCCCAATTGCGATCGCATCTCCTAAGTCATGGACCGAGTCAGCCAGAACAGCACTAGAACCAAATACTCCACCAGCGATAAACTCGACAATGGCATAACACAAGTTTAAGAAAAAGCTAACCAAACAGCACGTTTTTGTCTTCATAATACTTAATCCTTTGATATAATAGATTCATGAACATCTTGTTCATTATCTATTATCCAATACTATCAACAGAAAGGATAGAAGCAAACCGTTCACTTTGTAAGTTAATGAACAGTTTGTTCAAATTGTCCATATGACTACTCAAGATCGTCGTATTACCAAGACTCGAAAAGCTATCTATACTGCTTTTTTACAATTACTAAATCAAAAAAATTTTGAATCCATCACTGTTCAGGAGATTATAGACCTAGCAGATGTTGGTCGTTCCACCTTTTACAGTCATTATGAGAGCAAGGAGTTACTCCTAGACGAACTTTGTCGCTATCTCTTTCATCATCTCTTTGAAAGGGAAGAACACTTGACTACAGAAGACTACCTCGCACATACCTTTTTACATTTTCAAAAAATAAGGACCATGTCACCAGTCTTCTTTTTCCAAAAACGACTACTTTCTCCGCCAACTACACAAGGAGCTCGAACATAGGTTTACCCCATGGTAGCGGATGACTTGCAAGAAGCCTATCCAACTATTCCAGCCTCCTACCTCCAGCATTTTGTTGTGACGAACTTTATCGAGACTCTAACCTATGGTGGCTTAAAAAAAAGGAAAAAGCTTATACAGAAGACCAAGTAGTGAGATTTTACTTAGATGTGATTGAGATGACTTCTACAAAATCACTCGAGATTTAATCCTGTTACGAAGAAAGGAATCAACCATGTTAAATTCTATTATCCTAGGAATACTGACGATTGTACTAGCTCTCGGTTTTTCACTTCTCCATCTCGCAGCTGCTTTCATGACCATGAAAAGAAAAACTACTGTCGGGGAAATATGTGTATCTTGGTGGGGAGCTGTCTTACCTCACTAGCTCTTGCTATCTTTTTTCTTTGTCCCTCTTGCAACGGTCGTTTTATGGATAGTAGGCTCTAGCATCATCTGCTACGGTGCTTACTGGAATGGGCGACAGCAAGAAAGTCAACATATATCGCACCACATTATAAGGGGCACACTAGCGGCTTTGATCACGCTCTTGCTCATCTTACTCTAACATTAAAATCCCATCTCGAATTATAGACGAGATGGGATTTTGTCTACGGAAGAAAGTGGCTAGTGGCTACCACTGACTTTCCTCTCTTTTTATTTCTTCAACAAACCTTGTTCTTGTAGAAATTCTTTGGCTACTTGTTCTGCTGACTTGCCTTCTACACCAACTTGGTAGTTAAGCTGGCTCATCTGGCTTTCAGAAATTTTACCAGCCAGTTTATTAAGCACTCGTTTCCAACTCTGGGTGTTTCTTGAGAAGAGCTTCTTTCATAAGTGGTGCCCCTTGATAAGGTGGGAAGAGTTGCTTGTCATCTTCCAAGACCTGCAAATCATAACGCGCCAACTCTGCATCGGTCGAATAAGCGTCCGTGATTTGAATATCACCTGACTGAATAGCCTTATAACGAAGGGCCGGCTCCATGGTCGCTACATTGAGATTGAGTCCATAGAGACTGCAAGCCCTTATTTCCATCCTCACGATCATTAAACTCCAGTGTAAATCCTGCCTTCAGCTGCCCTTCCACTTTTTTCAAGTCCGAAATGGTCTTCAAGCCATATTCTTGAGCAATCTTTTTCGGAACAGCTACAGCGTAGGTATTTTGATAAGACATAGGTTTGAGATAGGCTAGATGATCCTGTTTGGCAATGCCATCACGCGCCACCTGATAAACCTGCTCTGGTTCATGACCTACTTTCGGTGATGGTTGAAGCAAACTTTCAGTCACTGTACCTGTAAATTCAGGATAGATGTCAATATCGCCTTTTTTCAGAGCTTCATAGAGGAAGCTTGTTTTCCCAAAATTCGGTTTAACAGTCGCAGTCATACTGGTATTTTCTTCAATCAGCAACTTATACATATTGGCCAAAATTTCTGGTTCCGGTCCCAATTTCCCAGCAATAACCAAGTTTTCTTTCTCTTTTTGAGCCAAAAGAGCTGGACTATAAGACAGGCCGAGTAATATTGTCACCAAGGCAAAACCAGAGAAAATCGTCCGCAATTTCGCTTTTTCCATCACTTTTAGTAGGAAGTTAAAGGCAATGGCTAACACCGCAGAAGAAAGTGCCCCAATTAAAATCAGACTGGCATTATTACGGTCGATTCCCAAAAGGATAAAGGAACCCAGTCCCCCTGCCCCAATCAAGGCCGCCAGGGTTGCCGTACCGATAATCAAGACTGCTGCCGTCCGAATCCCAGACATAATCACAGGCATAGCAAGTGGAATTTCAAACTTCTTGAGTCGCTCCCACCTGGTCATCCCAAAGGCAATCCCAGCCTCTTGCAGACTCGGATCAATTCCCTTCAGCCCAGTGATAGTATTTTGCAAAATCGGAAAAATCGCATAAATCATTAGTGCTGTCAAAGCAGGCAAGGTTCCAATTCCCATCAAGGGAATAAAGAGTCCCAACAAGGCCAAAGAAGGGATAGTCTGGAAAATCCCTGCAATCTGCAAGACCCAGTCCGCCATCTTTTTCATGATAACAGAAGCAATACCGCTAAGGGGACCGCAATAAAAAAATAGCTAGTAACAAGGTCAAAAAGTGACAACTGCAAATGTTGAGATAGAGCTGTTACCCAATCACCAAAACGCTCCTGAAAGGTAGAAAACAAATTAGCCATGAACACTACCTCCAAACAAGTCTGCTACAAAGTCTGTGGCAGGATCTTTTAAAATGGTCTCTGGATTCGCCACCTGGCGAATCTCTCCATCCTGCAAAACAGCAATACGGTCCGCCAACTTCAAAGCTTCATCCGTATCATGGGTCACAAAAATGGTTGTCATCCCAAACTCTTTATGCAATTCTTTAGTCAGAACCTGCAACTGCTTACGAGAAATAGCATCCAAGGCTGAAAAGGGTTCATCCATGAGCAAAATCTTAGGCTGACCAATCATAGCACGGACAATACCAACTCGCTGTTGTTCTCCACCAGATAATTCGCTAGGGAAGTCGATGCCCATACTCAGCTACTGGTAAACCAACCTTAGCCAAAATCTCTTCTGTTTTCTGAGCAATTTCTTCCTTAGCCCAGCCTTTCATCTCAGGAATCAGGGCGATATTTTCCGCAACCGTTAGATTGGGAAAGAGGGCAATGGCCTGTAAAACATAACCAGTAGAAAGACGAAGTTCACGCTCATTATAATCTTTGATGCGCTTGCCATCCATATAGATGTTGCCATCTGTTGGCTCTAAAAGACGGTTGATCATCTTGAGCATAGTCGTCTTACCTGACCCAGAAGGCCCAACTAAAACCATGAACTCGCCATTCTCAATCTGTAAATTGACATCTCTCAAGACATCTTTTTCTGTGTAGCGTAGCGCTACATTCTTGTATTCAATCATGTTCTTCCTCAATAAGTTTTCTGTCTCTAAGAATATCCAATAGGCTACTTGCTGGATGCCCTAGGACTTTTTCGGCATCTGTTGAAACCCCAGCTTGTTCCCCAACCTTGATAGCGGTATAGGTAGTGACCCGAGGCATCGTACTCCCAAGTTTCTGCTGGCCATTTTTTTCCGTGACTCATGAGGCTTCTTCTAGTGATTCATCTACATACCTGATGGAGTTGCCAGTCTCTTTTGAGAGAAGCGCTACGATTTCTTCCATGGAAAGATCCTCTGGTCCTGTTAGATTCAAGGTTTGATTTTCCCATTCCTTAGGATTTAATAGAATTTCTGCTGCAACCCTAGAAGTATCCTTTCGGGCGACAGCTGATACAAGGCCACTGCCAGCCGAACCACGAATTTCTCCATTCTCAAGCGCCATATCAATCAAGAAATCCAAGTAAAAATTATCTCTTAGAAACGTGTAGGTGAACCCTAAGTCCTTGATATAGGCTTCCGTCTGGGCATGATCATGAGACAAGGTAAACGTTGCCTTCTCATCTGCCCCATAAAAGGAGGTATAGACGATATGCTGGACCCCTGCTAGCTTTGCGGCATCTAAAAAACTCTTATGTTCCTTCACACGCTCTGGATTTTCGCGTGCAGAGACCATCAACAAGACATCAATCCCCTTTAAGGCCTCAACCACATCTGAAGTATTGGCATACACCATCTGACGAATTTCCGCTGACGCATAGACTTTTGCACGCTCTGGGCTTCTTGCCAGATGGATAGAAGCAATTCCTTTCTTATCGACAAGAACAGCTACATAAGAACCTAATTTCCCTGTTACACCTGTTATTCCAATCATCATCATTTTCCCTTCTACTATAGTTCATTTTTCTTTAGCTTTTTAGGGTTTGAGATAATACGCTCTTGATAGGCCTCAAATTCTCGGATTTCTTGATCCGAAAAGCCTTGGTAGAAAATTTCACCCTAACTCTTTACTAACACGGTCTCCATTTTCTTTTTGCGCCCAACCCAATTCGGTCAAACCAACAAATTTTTCTTCGTTTATCTTGAGTGCAAGGTTTTACAGTAACCAATCCCTGATCTTCTAACTTCTTAATCATGCTGGTTAGAGTATTGTTATCTAACCCTGAAGCAAGAGCGATATCCGTAGCAGTTGCCCGACCATCTTCTTTTTGCCAAAGGACTGTTAAAATTTTCCCTTGTTCACTCCGGTATTGAGCATCTGGTTCCTTGCTCAAGAGTTTTTTTGAAAAGATACGCCCATTTAACAAACGTATCTGTAGAGCTTGGTAGCCCCCTATCATCTTATCCATTCCGCCTCCTTTTTCTTCTATATGAAACTTTATACCGCTAATTGTAATATTTTCGATTACATCTGTCAACTATTTCGATATAGAAATAACAAAAACTTCCTACCAAAAAGTAGAAAGCCATCATTTTATTAAATTAAAAATGAATCACATCAGAATCATTCTTCTTATAGATAGTACAATGAGCTAGATAAGGACCGTACTTACGATTTTGACTATAAACCATCCATAAAGGAATGATAAATACTTTTTATAAGGTAGAGGAAGAGTAAAAAGAACTAAAAACTAAGATCCTTTAACTCAAGAAAGTAAAAATAAAAGAAAATTGTAGCATTTAGTAGAATATTTAAACCCGTAGCAAAACTAGCTGACATGGTATTCGTTTTAATCTGAGGATTAAAGAATTTGACAAGAAATAAAACTAATAAGGAAGTATTATAGATACAAATCGGCTTGTAGTCATGACGATAGAAAACTAAACATTTATGATTATAAAAAAATAAGTCCTCTGCTAAAATTACTTGCTTTGTTAATCCAAACATTGGAGACTCCACTAATATCACTCCAAGGAACAAATAAATTTAATCTTCTAAGGTAAATCCCATCCTGTAAAAATATAAAATTTCCAAGGAAAAAGAAAATTTATGCCAACTAAAATTAAAAAGAAGGCAATACACCAACTGTGTTTAATCAAAGCTAAAAAGCGTAATCAAAAATGTAATAGTTTGAAATCCTCAGCCAAGAATTTGATTAAAACCTAGAAAAAAACAAAACAATTATAAATAAAATGAATCTATAAAAAAATACTACGAACTTTACACCTTTTTGTCATAAATTATGTTCTCGTAAATTATACAACCGACATCAAAAACACTTTTACTATCTTATATAAAACTAGTATAACATTAAATTTCCAAAGAATATAAAATTGTAAAAGCAAAATAAAAAAGAGCTAAAAAGCTCTTTAATTACGGAGAATAAGAGTTCGAACCCTTGCGCCGGTTACCCGACCTAACGATTTAGCAAACCGTCCTCTTCAGCCTCTTGAGTAATTCTCCTATTAATGGGCACGAGTGGACTCGAACCACCGACCTCACGCTTATCAGGCGTGCGCTCTAACCACCTGAGCTACGCGCCCAAGTTAAAAACTTGGTACTTGAACAAAGTTCAAAGCGGGTGACGAGAATCGAACTCGCGACAACAGCTTGGAAGGCTGTAGTTTTACCACTAAACTACACCCGCATGAAACTAAATAAAAAAATATGGCGCGAGACGGAATCGAACCGCCGACACATGGAGCTTCAATCCATTGCTCTACCAACTGAGCTACCGAGCCAATATTGCGGGAGCAGGATTTGAACCTACGACCTTCGGGTTATGAGCCCGACGAGCTACCGAGCTGCTCCATCCCGCGTTAATAATAAATAAAGGAGGATGTGGGATTCGAACCCACGCACGCTTTTTACACGCCTGACGGTTTTTCAAGACCGTTCCCTTCAGCCGGACTTGGGTAATCCTCCATCATTCCAATGGACCTTGTAGGACTTGAACCTACGACCACTCGGTTATGAGCCGAGAGCTCTAACCAGCTGAGCTAAAGGTCCAACAAGATCAACAATATAGCGGCGAAGGGGATCGAACCCCCGACCTCCCGGGTATGAACCGGACGCTCTAGCCAGCTGAGCTACACCGCCATAATATCGGGAAGACAGGATTCGAACCTGCGACACCTTGGTCCCAAAACCAAGTACTCTACCAAGCTGAGCTACTTCCCGAATTAAATTGTTAATGCACCCTAGAGGAGTCGAACCTCTAACCGCCTGATTCGTAGTCAGGTACTCTATCCAGTTGAGCTAAGGGTGCTTCTTTCAACCTATGTCTATGCCGAGGACCGGAATCGAACCGGTACGATCGTTACCAATCGCAGGATTTTAAGTCCTGTGCGTCTGCCAGTTCCGCCACCCCGGCCTCCTCAAGCGAACGACGGGATTCGAACCCGCGACCCCCCACCTTGGCAAGGTGGTGTTCTACCACTGAACTACGTTCGCATCGACTCTGGTTTATATTAAAAATGCCGGCTACATGACTTGAACACGCGACCCTCTGATTACAAATCAGATGCTCTACCAACTGAGCTAAGCCGGCTAATTTCTATTATGCGGGTTAAGGGACTTGAACCCCCACGCCGTTAAGCGCCAGATCCTAAATCTGGTGCGTCTGCCAATTCCGCCAAACCCGCAAATATGACCCGTACTGGGCTCGAACCAGTGACCCATTGATTAAAAGTCAATTGCTCTACCAACTGAGCTAACGAGTCAAATAACTTTCGTTATTACGGTCCCGACGGGAATCGAACCCGCGATCTTCGCCGTGACAGGGCGACGTGATAACCGCTACACTACGGGACCTATGGGAGTTAACGGGATCGAACCGCTGACCCTCTGCTTGTAAGGCAGATGCTCTCCCAGCTGAGCTAAACTCCCTAGAGCTAAGCGACTTCCATATCTCACAGGGGGCAACCCCCAACTACTTCCGGCGTTCTAGGGCTTAACTTCTGTGTTCGGCATGGGAACAGGTGTATCTCCTAGGCTATCGTCACTTAACTTTGAGTCTTACATACTCAAAATTGAATATCTATCAAATTAAAAGAAAACCTTACGCTCTCGTATTCTCAGTTACTTTTGGATAAGTCCTCGAGCTATTAGTATTAGTCCGCTACATGTGTCGCCACACTTCCACTTCTAACCTATCTACCTGATCATCTCTCAGGGCTCTTACTGATATAAAAATCATGGGAAATCTCATCTTGAGGTGGGTTTCACACTTAGATGCTTTCAGCGTTTATCCCTTCCCTACATAGCTACCCAGCGATGCCTTTGGCAAGACAACTGGTACACCAGCGGTAAGTCCACTCTGGTCCTCTCGTACTAGGAGCAGATCCTCTCAAATTTCCTACGCCCGCGACGGATAGGGACCGAACTGTCTCACGACGTTCTGAACCCAGCTCGCGTGCTCGCTTTAATGGGCGAACAGCCCAACCCTTGGGACCGACTACAGCCCCAGGATGCGACGAGCCGACATCGAGGTGCCAAACCTCCCCGTCGATGTGAACTCTTGGGGGAGATAAGCCTGTTATCCCCTAGGGTAGCTTTTTTATCCGTTGAGCGATGGCCCTTCCATACGGAACCACCGGATCACTAAGCCCGACTTTTCGTCCCTGCTCGAGTTGTAGCTCTCGCAGTCAAGCTCCCTTATACCTTTACACTCTGCGAATGATTTCCAACCATTCTGGGGAACCTTTGGGCGCCTCCGTTACCTTTTTAGGAGGCGACCGCCCCAGTCAAACTGCCCGTCAGACACTGTCTCCGATAGGGATCACCTATCCGGGTTAGAGTGGCCATAACACAAGGGTAGTATCCCAACAACGTCTCCCTCGAAACTGGCGTCCCGAGTTCATAGACTCCTACCTATCCTGTACATGTGGTACAGACACTCAATATCAAACTGCAGTAAAGCTCCATGGGGTCTTTCCGTCCTGTCGCGGGTAACCTGCATCTTCACAGGTACTAAAATTTCACCGAGTCTCTCGTTGAGACAGTGCCCAAATCATTACGCCTTTCGTGCGGGTCGGAACTTACCCGACAAGGAATTTCTGCTACCTAGGACCGTTATAGTTACGGTAGCCGTTTACTGGGGCTTCAATTCATACCTTCGGATTACTCCTAAGCACTCCTCTTAACCTTCCAGCACCGGGCAGGCGTCACCCCCTCATACATCATCTTACGATTTAGCAGAGAGCTGTGTTTTTGATAAACAGTTGCTTGGGCCTATTCACTGCGGACTGACGTAAAGTCAGCACCCTTCTCCCGAAGTTACGGGGTCATTTTGCCGAGTTCCTAACGAGAGTTCTCTCGCTCACCTGAGGCTACTCGCCTCGACTACCTGTGTCGGTTTGCGGTACGGGTAGAGTATGTTTAACGCTAGAAGCTTTTTCTTGGCAGTGTGACGTCACTAACTTCGCTACTAAACTTCGCTCCCCATCACAGCTCAATGTTATAGAACTAAGCATTTAACTCAATTCACACCTCACTGCTTAGACAGACACTTCCAATCGTCTGCTTTTAGTTAGCCTACTGCGTCCCTCCATCACTACATACTCTAGTACAGGAATATCAACCTGTTGTCCATCGGATACACCTTTCGGTCTCTCCTTAGGTCCCGACTAACCCAGGGGCGGACGAGCCTTCCCCTGGAAACCTTAGTCTTACGGTGGACAGGATTCTCACCTGTCTTTCGCTACTCATACCGGCATTCTCACTTCTATGCGTTCCAGCGCTCCTCACGGTACACCTTCACCACACATAGAACAGCTCTCCCTACCATACCTATAAAGGTATCCACAGCTTCAGTAAATTGTTTTTAGCCCCGGTACATTTTTCGGCGCAGGGTCACTCGACTAGTGAGCTATTACGCACTCTTTGAATGAATAGTCTGCTTCTAAGCTAACATCCTAGTTGTCTGTGCAACCCTCACATCCTTTTCCACTTAACAATTATTTTTGGGACCTTAGCTGGTGGTCTGGGCTGTTTCCCTTTCGACTACGGATCTTAGCACTCGCAGTCTGACTGCCGACCATAATTCTTTGGCATTCGGAGTTTATCTGAGATTGGTAATCCGGGATGGACCCCTCACCCAAACAGTGCTCTACCTCCAAGAATCTTGATGTCGACGCTAGCCCTAAAGCTATTTCGGAGAGAACCAGCTATCTCCAAGTTCGTTTGGAATTTCTCCGCTACCCACAAGTCATCCAAGCACTTTTCAACGTGCCCTGGTTCGGTCCTCCAGTGCGTCTTACCGCACCTTCAACCTGCTCATGGGTAGGTCACATGGTTTCGGGTCTCGACATGATACTAATGCGCCCTATTCAGACTCGGTTTCCCTACGGCTCCGTCTCTTCAACTTAACCTCGCATCATATCGTAACTCGCCGGTTCATTCTACAAAAGGCACGCTCTCACCCATTAACGGGCTCGAACTTGTTGTAGGCACACGGTTTCAGGTTCTATTTCACTCCCCTCCCGGGGTGCTTTTCACCTTTCCCTCACGGTACTGGTTCACTATCGGTCACTAGGGAGTATTTAGGGTTGGGAGATGGTCCTCCCAGATTCCGACAGGGATTTCACGTGTCCCGCCGTACTCAGGATACTGCTAGGTACAAAGACTATTTAAAAATACGAGGCTCTCACTCTCTTTGGCTGACCTTCCCATGTCATTCTTCTATAGTCTTTGAGTCCACATTGCAGTCCTACAACCCCCGAAGAGTAAACTCTTCGGTTTGCCCTCCTGCCGTTTCGCTCGTCGCTACTAAGGCAATCGCTTTTGCTTTCTCTTCCTGCAGCTACTTAGATGTTTCAGTTCACTGCGTCTTCCTCCTCATATCCTTAACAGATATGGGTAACAGGTAGTACCTGTTGGGTTCCCCCATTCGGAAATCCCTGGATCATCGCTACTTACAGCTACCCAAGGCATATCGTCGTTTGTCACGTCCTTCTTCGGCTCCTAGTGCCAAGGCATCCACCGTGCGCCCTTATTAACTTAACCTTATTTTTTCTGACCTTTCAGTCATAAACTCTTTTTAATACTACAGCGTTTTCGGTTTATTTTCTTGTTACTATTTGATATAGATATTCAATTTTCAATGTGCATGACTTGGTGATCTCTCACCAATGGAGCCTAGCGGGATCGAACCGCTGACCTCCTGCGTGCAAAGCAGGCGCTCTCCCAGCTGAGCTAAGGCCCCACAAGACCTCTCAAGACTAAACAAGACCAATGTGCATTCCTTATCCTTAGAAAGGAGGTGATCCAGCCGCACCTTCCGATACGGCTACCTTGTTACGACTTCACCCCAATCATCTATCCCACCTTAGGCGGCTGGCTCCAAATGGTTACCTCACCGACTTCGGGTGTTACAAACTCTCGTGGTGTGACGGGCGGTGTGTACAAGGCCCGGGAACGTATTCACCCGCGACGTGCTGATCCGCGATTACTAGCGATTCCGACTTCATGTAGGCGAGTTGCGACCTACAATCCGAACTGAGACTGGCTTTAAGAGATTAGCTTGCCGTCACCGACTTGCGACTCGTTGTACCAGCCATTGTAGCACGTGTGTAGCCCAGGTCATAAGGGGCATGATGATTTGACGTCATCCCCACCTTCCTCCGGTTTATTACCGGCAGTCTCGCTAGAGTGCCCAACTGAATGATGGCAACTAACAATAGGGGTTGCGCTCGTTGCGGGACTTAACCCAACATCTCACGACACGAGCTGACGACAACCATGCACCACCTGTCACCTCTGTCCCGAAGGAAAACTCTATCTCTAGAGCAGTCAGAGGGATGTCAAGACTCTAGTAAGGTTCTTCGCGTTGCTTCGAATTAAACCACATGCTCCACCGCTTGTGCGGGGCCCCGTCAATTCCTTTGAGTTTCAACCTTGCGGTCGTACTCCCCAGGCGGAGTGCTTAATGCGTTAGCTTCGGCACTAAACCCCGGAAAGGGTCTAACACCCTAGCACTCATCGTTTACGGCGTGGACTACCAGGGGATATCTAATCCTGTTTGCTCCCCACGCTTTCGAGCCTCAGCGTCAGTTACAAGCCAGAAGTAGCTTTCGCCACCGGTGTTCCTCCATATATCTACGCATTTCACCGCTACACTGGAATTCCACTCTCCCTCTTGCACTCAAGTTAAACAGTTTCCAAAGCGTACTATGGTTAAGCCACAGCCTTTAACTTCAGACTTATCTAACCGCCTGCGCTCGCTTTACGCCCAATAAATCCGGACAACGCTCGGGACCTACGTATTACCGCGTATCGCTGGCACGTAGTTAGCCGTCCCTTTCTGGTAAGATACCGTCACAGTGTGAACTTTCCACTCACACTCGTTCTTCTCTTACAACAGAGCTTTACGATCCGAAAACCTTCTTCACTCACGCGACGTTGCTCGGTCAGACTTCCGTCCATTGCCGAAGATTCCCTACTGTCGCCTCCCGTAGGAGTCTGGGCCGTGTCTCAGTCCCAGTGTGGCCGATCACCCTCTCAGGTCGGCTATGTATCGTCGCCTTGGTGAGCCGTTACCTCACCAACTAGCTAATACAACGCAGGTCCATCTGGTAGTGGTGCAATTGCACCTTTTTAATTGACTATCATGCAATAATCAATATTATGCGGTATTAGCTATCGTTTCCAATAGTTATCCCCCGCTACCAGGCAGGTTACCTACGCGTTACTCACCCGTTCGCAACTCATCCAGAGAAGCAAGCTCCTCCTTCAGCGTTCTACTTGCATGTATTAGGCACGTCGCCAGCGTTCGTCCTGAGCTAGGATCAAACTCTCATTAAAAGTTTGAGTTCTCACTCATTTCTGTCACTGACAGATTTATTGTTTTTCATTGTTCAGTACTACAACCTTAGTTGTAGTGCCCTGCACGATTGGTTCGTCTTGTTCAGTTTTCAAAGGTCTTTGTCTCTCACTTCTCCCGTGAGCGACAACTATATTAGTATATCACAGTCACTTTTAACTGTCAACAGGTTTTTTAAACTTTTTTAAATCCTATTTCCATCAACCGCGATACACTCATAGTCCGTACGGGATTCGAACCCGTGTTACCGCCGTGAAAAGGCGGTGTCTTAACCCCTTGACCAACGGACCTTGAGCTTTTCAACTCTTTCTATTATACCCTACTTTTTCTACCTTGTCAACTAGTTTTTTAAAAATTAGTCAACAGAATTCGAGATTTACAAGTAAATTAGTAACTGCTATTACAATTCAGCAATTTGGTTCAAGTTTACTTCAGCTACAGTATCATTCCCAAACATTGAAATAATCATTTTCACTTTGTTATTATCAATTTCAGTGATTTTTCCAGTGTAATCAGTAAAGGCACCATCAATGATTCGAACTGTTTGACCGACTTCGACATCGATATCAAATTCTTGAACAGTTTGTCCCATTGATACCAAGATATCTCTGATTTCTTGCTCCAAAAGCGGAGTTGGTTTAGATCTGTTACCATGTGACCCAACAAACCCTGTTACGTTTGGTGTATTACGAACTACAAACCAAGCTTCATCAGTCATGACCATTTCTACAAGGACATACCTGGAAAGCGATTTTTCTTCAACTTCTTTTTTCTTCCCATTTTTCAACTTGTACAGTTTGAGTTGGAATTTCAACACGCAAAATGTTATCCAACATATTGTATGTTTGTGCACGTTGCAAGAGATTTTCTTTTACTTTATTTTCATAACTAGAATATGTTTGTAGGACAAACCATCCTTTATCAAAACTATCCATCTTTTTCCTTTCTTAACGATAAACTTCTTTCAGCCTATTTATACTATTTTAAAAAGTTAATGAATCGAATCAATCCACTAACAATTAATTGGTCAAAGATATAAATGATGACAACAAAAGAAGGCAGTGTATTCCATGATAGATTTAAAATCTACCCAACTTTGTTTTTCTTGTTGGCCCAAGTTGTATCTTTAAGAAGTGTAAAGATATCCTTAATAAAACCCATTCTTTTTCTCCTATCTCGTTTCTCTGTGTGTTGTGTATTTACCACAATGTTTACAAAATTTATTTACTTCTAAGCGAGTCGATTTGGGATTCCCACTAATTTTAATCGAGTAATTTCATGAGCCACAAACCACACAGGCTAAACTTGCTTTTTAAGTGCCATAGTGCCTCCATCCTATCCATTATAACAAGAATCCTTGTCTTTGACAAGTTAAATTGTACATTACATTTCCCTGTTTTTAAAATAAAAAAGCCTAAGAATAATCCTAGACTCTATTTTTACATTATTTTTCCAAGGTAGTATTCAGAAACTACGTTCAATTTTTCGTCAAATTCGAATACCAATGGTGGGAAGTTAGAGATTTCAACATCCATGATTTCGTCGTCTGACAAACCTTTGATGTGTTTTTACAAGAGCGCGAATTGAGTTACCGTGTGCTCCTACGAATACATTTTTACCGTCTTTAAGTGCTGGAGCGATTTTTATCTTCCCAGAATGGAAGGGCACGTTCCAAAGTAACTTTCAAGTTTTCAGCATCTGGAATTACTGAATCGTCAAGTGAAGCATAACGACGGTCAGTGTGAGCTGAGTATTCGTCATCACGAGGCATTGCAGGAGGCAATACATCGTATGAACGACGCCAGATGTGAACTTGCTCATCACCAAATTGTTCAGCGACTTCAGCCTTGTTTTTTTACCAGTCAAACCACCGTAGTGACGTTCGTTCAAGCGCCATGATTTTTCAACTGGAACCCAAAGTTGGTCAGATGCTTCAAGAGCAAGGTTAGTTGTTTTGATTGCACGTTTCAATACTGAAGTGTAAGCTTGGTCAAATTCAATACCAGCTTCTTTGATCAATTTACCAGCATCGATAGCTTGTTGAGTACCTTTTTCAGAAAGATCTACATCAGCCCAGCCTGTGAAAAGGTTAGCTTTGTTCCATTCAGACTCACCGTGGCGAGCGAAAACCAATTTTACCATTAGTTGGATTCTCCTTTTATTTTTTGAGGTTCCCCTCGTTTGTCTATTCTATTTTACACAATTTTTCACAAAAAAGCTAGTTAAAATCAACGAAAAAGAGAAGAGCTATGTGACTCTTCCCCAAAAATATTTTTATCCTTCAATTTTTGAATTGTTTCAAGCTTGCCAGGTACAAAGCTCCACCGATGACAAGGACGATTCCACCGATCCATCCAAGAAAAGGAATCAAGGCAACTACAGAACCAACAATAAATAGAATTGATGGTGCTAATGAAATACGTTTATCATCCTTATAGTAGACTAGTGAGAGAATCCCAAGAATAAGTGTTGCAATCTTCACTAAAGTGAACACAATGAAAATAATACCCAATACAAATCCTGCTAAATCTTCATCTTCAGAAATGGTTTGCAATAAAAAGAATAAAAAAATTGGCAAGAAAGCCAAAATAGCTCCTGCAATAATACCAATAAAGCCATCTACTTGTGCTAGTGTTTTTGTCTTCATAAATATCTCCTTTTATTTTTAATAAGCTATATTATACCATACTTTTATTAAAATTTTTATTTTTTAAAAATACAGGAGACTCTCCTGTATTTTTTTGTTCGATATTTAGCTTCAAATCCTTCTGCTACTGCGTCTGCAAAGTTTTCTTCTACGATGCTTGCACAGTGGTCACAGATAGTTGCATTATAGCTACGTTCTGCTGTGCTTGGATCAATACGACGGCAACGATCACAAACTTCACCAGTAGCACGTTCAACATTGAAGGCAACATCTTCGAAGGCCACTGCATCTTCTGAGCTGGACCTTCTGCAATGGTCAATTCTGAGACAATCAAGAGTTGAGCAACATTGCTATCTACTGCCCCCAAGAAGGGTCTTCACTACTTCATTTGGATAAACTGTCAAATGAGCTTCGAGTGATTTACCGATTACTTTTTACATTACGAGCTTCTTCCAAGGCTTTTTGAGCTTGTCCACGGAAGTCCATGAAGGTTGCCCATGTATCCAAGATCTCTTCTTGGTTGGCAAAGGTTTGAGCTTCTGGCAATTCTGACAATTGAACGAAGTCTTCAGCTTCAAACTCAAGATATGACCAGATTTCTTCCGCAGTGTGAGGAAGGATTGGTGTCAAGAGTTTCGTGATTTTCACAAGAATGTCATAGAAGACAGTCTGCATTTGACGACGTTCGAGTGATTTGGCACCTTCAATGTAAAACAACGTCTTTGGCAAAATCAAGGTAGAAGGCTGACAAATCAACGTTGATAAAGTTCACCAAGGCCTTGTAGATTGTCAAGAATTCAAAGTTAGCATAGGCATCACGAATGGTCTTGACAAGCTGGTTAAAGCGGATCGTCATGTACTTATCAACGGAACATAGTTCATCGTAAGCGACTGCGTCCTGAGCTGGGTTAAAGTCGAAGTGTTAGCAATCAAGAAACGAAGGGTGTTACGAATCTTACGGTAAGTTTCAGAGACTTGACTTAAGATATCCATAGAGATACGCACGTCGTTGCTTGAGTCAACACTTGTTACCCAGAGACGCAAGATTTCCGCACCAAATTGTTTCTCAACATCGCTTGGAGCAATGGTATTTCCAAGAGATTTAGACATCTTCTCACCTTTACCATCAAGGGCAAATCCTTGTGACAAGATTTGTTTGTAAGGAGCCACGCCATGGTTGGCAACAGATGTGATAAGAGATGAGTTGAACCAACCACGGTATTGGTCAGAACCTTCAAGGTAGAGGTCAGCTGGGTATTGGAGTTCTGGACGGTTGACCACTACTCCATTCCATGATGAACCTGAGTCAAACCATACGTCCATGATATCCGTTTCTTTCTTGAACTCGCCATTTGGTGAACCTGGATGGGTAAATCCTTCAGGCAAGAGGTCTTTGGCATCACGTTCCCACCAGATGATAGAGCCGTGCTCTTCAAAGAGTTGAGCCACGTGTTCAATGGTCTCAGCTGTCATGATTGCTGTACCATCTTCAGCATAGAAGATAGGAAGGGGAACTCCCCAAGCACGTTGGCGAGAGATGACCCAGTCGCCACGGTCACGAATCATGTTGTAAAGACGCACTTTACCCCATTCTGAGTGGAATTTCACTTTTTCAATTTCATCCAAGATTTCTTGGCGGAATTTAGATACAGAAGCAAACCATTGTGGAACAGCACGCCAGATGATTGGTTTCTTGGTACGCCAGTCAAATGGATATGAGTGAGAGATTTCTTCTTGAGCAAGCGAGCAAATCACCAAGTTTTTCAATAACGGTTGGAACCACCTTGTCATAGAATTGACCTTCAAACTCAGCACCAGCATTAGCCATCATGATACCACGTTCGTTAACAGTGACTGCGACTTCAAGACCATTAGCAATACCAACATTGTAGTCGTCCTCACCAAAACCAGGAGCTGTATGGACAATACCTGTACCAGAGTCTGTTGTAACGTGATCACCAAGGATCACCAGTTCATCTACTGCTGTATCCCATGGGTGAACTGTCACGATGTGGTTGAGTTCTTGTCCACGATAAGTCGCTAAGACTTGGACATCAGTCCAACCAAACTTTTCAGACAAACTAGCCAACAATTCTGAGGCAACCACAAACTTACGGATTTCACCAGCTGGTTGAACTAAAAACGTAATCAATATCCGCACCAACAGTCAAACCACGAGAAGCGGTGATGGTGAATGGTGTTGTTGTCCAGACAACGATGTATGTGTCTGTATCTAGGACACCTTTTCCATCTTTTACCTTGTTGGCATAGTAAAGGGAAGTTGAAACCAAGTCATGGTATTCAATTTCCGCTTCAGCAAGGGCTGACTCAGATGACCATGACCAGTAAACTGGCTTGGCACCACGGTAGATATAGCCTTTGTGTACCATTTCACCGAAGACACGGATTTGAGTCACTTCATAATCAGGAGTCAAAGTCACATACGGATTTTTCCCAATCACCAGAAACACCCAAACGTTTAAAGTCTTCGCGCTGTTTATCTACTTGAGAAAGGGCGTATTCACGGCAAAGTTTCAAGTATTCAACCAATTCCATCTCTTTGCGTTTGACACCTTGTTTGGCCAAGACTTGCTCGATTGGCAGACCGTGAGTATCCCAACCTGGGATGTAAGGTGCGTAGAATCCTGACATAGACTTAGAACGAACAATGATATCTTTCGAAATCTTGTTCATGGCATGTCCTACGTGGATATTTCCGTTAGCATACGGAGGGCCATCATGAAGAGTAAAGTGAGGTTTTCCTTCATTTAATTCTTGACGACGTTGGTACAATTTTGCTTCGTCCCACTCTTTTTGCCATACTGGCTCTTTAGTTGGAAGTCCAGCACGCATTGGAAATTCTGTTTTCCCAAGGTTTAGTGTTTCTTTTAGTTTCATGATTACTCCTTAATGTAAATTGACAATATAAAAACCACGACTCGCAAAAAGGACGAAAAATCGTGGTACCACCTTTGTTCGGAAAAAGGACCTAGTCCTTCTCCCTCTTTTCCCGTAACGTGGGCAACGTCAAGTCTTACTCTTTTCAGACTTGATACTAAGAGAGGATACATTTACCAACAGGGATTGTAGGACTTCCACCATCTCCTACTCGCTAGAAATATGTTTGATAAACTCTTGTTCTCTAATAAGATTTTTATAAAATTAAAACTGACTCTTGTTGATTGTTTGGATCGTCTTGAGACTCTTCCTCTTGCGCTGGTTCAACAGGAGTTTCAGCAACTGGTTGAACTTCAGCTTCAGTTTCACTTGACTCTTCAGCGACTTGTTCAGCCTCTAACAATTCTTTTGTTAGCTGCTTCAATACGCGCTTGAAGTTCTGCAACTTCTTCTGGAGAAAAATTGACGCGTCATGTCAATTGGCTCTTCTTCATAGTATGAAGATACATCTTCACCTAGAACCTCTTGGACGACTTCCTTGAGATGCTTCGTCGCTAGTTTGCAAATATGTTGCAGTCGGACGCAAAATTTCTTCCCAATCTGATGAATCAACAATAGCCAACTGACTTTCGATTGTTGATTTCAAACGTTGGTGGAAGACGCGACTCTTATTCTTCAACTCTTCAGTTTCTACAGCAACTTTTTTTAGCATTATCTGTAGCTTGTCGCAAAATTTCATTGGCTTTATACTTAGCTTCATCAAGTAAACGTTGAGCATCTTGCTCAGCCTGCTTAATGATATTATTAGAACGGTCATTCGCAGCTTGTTTTACACGTTCAGCTGTGTCTTGGGCAATCAAAAACTGACTGACTCAACGAATCTTTGATTTCGTCAAAATAAGATAGACGCTCTTCTAAATTTTTTTAATGTGCTGTTCTTTTTCATGATTACTACGAACCAAATCTTCATAGTCACGAACAACAATATCTAAAAATTCATCAACTTCTTCACGATTAAAACCTCTAAACTGAACACCAAAGGTTTTATCCTTAATTTCTAACGATGTAATTGGCATATTTTTCCTCACTTATTTAATAAAAAATAGAATCATTCATTGCTTCTGGTTCTTGCTCGTTTGTTACTGTTCTCTTAGGAATATCATTCGTATAATAGGAAAGACGTTCTTCTAATTTTTTTGATATAGAGTTCAGTTTCCTCTTTGTGTCGGATCATTTCCTCTAATTCAAAATAAATCTTATCTAGAAATAGGTCAACTTCTTCCTGATCGTAACCTCTGAATTTTCTTTGAGAAAGCTTTATCACTAATTTCTTGTGGTGTAATCGACATATTTTTTTCTCACTTGCTTAATAGTAGCCGGACTGTTAGTTTTTTCTTATCCTTTTTGGTTTGACCATTTTCTTTTAGTAAGATGATTCTGACCAAAGCGTCTGACGCTGATTAAATCACCAATTTTTACCGGATAGTCAGATTTTTTCAACTATATGATAGTTGACTTGAACCATCTTTTTTCAACCAGAGCCGAAGTTTGAGAACGAGATAATTTCAAGATACTTGATAAGAAGGTATCCAGACGAAGGCTTGAAACCAAGACTTCTTTTTCCTGATAGTCCTCTTTAGATTCTATCATATCTGAAAAATACCGCTCTACCAAATTTACTGGCAACTTGGAAATTTTTTGAATTCCATCCTGAAACAGGGTCGTAAATCTCTGATCGACAATTATTTGAGCCCTCTCATCTGTTACCAAGATGTCGCCAAATAACTTACGATCAATACCCAGTCGATTGAGAACTGTTCCCAATATTTTTGAATGGGTCAGTTGCTGAAACTTGCTGGGATACAGAATCTCAAGCAAGGTCATTTCAAAATCTTCCAAATTTGGCGTGAAGTAATCGGGCGCTAAAATCACCCTAGCGTACTCTGAAGAGATATAACTCGTACTAGAGAAGACCTTTATCCCTCTATTGTTTCCCAACGTTTCCAAGATAAATACTTGGTGAGGATTTGATAAAAGGAGATAAAATCGGTGCATAGTGCTCCTCGACTTGCCTCAACCATTCCAACCCTTTATCGATGAATGGAATATCCTCAGTTGCGAAATGTTGGTAAAGTTCCTTACTCATAATACAATCAACAAATTGATGAGATAGCGACTAATCATTCGCAAGAGAATTAGAGCTACCCAAACAGAGAAATCCAAACCAACGATCTGGAGAGGTAGACGTTTCAAAGGCTCAAGAATTGGTTTACACAAAGTCTCTAAGAACTTCCCCAACTGGGTGTTATAGGCATTGGGAAACCATGATAATAGAGCAAAAGCTACAAGTATCAGTCGAATAGATATCTGTAGCATTTTGGATAAAACGAATTATTAGAAACATTAACGTACTCTATTTCTCTTCATGTCAAAGTCGTATTCTTCACTTTGAGCTTCTTCAGGTAAACGAATATCTTCAATGTTTGACCACAACACCTACTGGTGTCAAAAGATACATTGTGTTCGCTACTTTTTCTTAACTCACCAGCAAGGACATGACGTGCTCCATCCAAGTAATCCAAACAACGACGAGCTTGAACTTCTGTCATATATTGGAAGTCAATCAAGATACTTTCATTTCCAGCCAACAAATCAACAATATCTGTTGCATCCTCGTAACAGCGTGGGTAACGAACATCGATGGTTACTTTTTCAGTACTACGATGACTTTCCATAGCGAGTTGTTGCTGACGCGCATGAAGCTTTTGTAATGTTTTTCTCTTTTGTTTCAACCGGAGAAGATTCTTGAGCAGTGGCTTGCTGTGGTAATTCTCTTTTTGAGGAACCGAAGCTAGTGAACGTTCAGGTTGTGCAGCTACAACTTCTGAAGCAACTTCATCTCCATCTTCTGTAAAGTAATCTATAAATTTATCAAATTTATCTTTTTAATGACATGATTATTTCCTATTTAAAAAATGCTGTACCAATTCGAACAAAAGTCGAGCCAGATTGAATCGCTTCTTTGTAGTCACGACTCATTCCCATACTTAGTTCTGTCATTGGCATATTGGGGAATTGTTGTTCACGAATGTATTGTTGCAACTCTTGCGTTTCTTTAAAAGATTTTTGCAACTCTTCTGTTTGAGCCTCAAACGGGAGCCATGGTCATGAGACCAACATACTCTATTTTGATCCAAGCTAGACAAAGTCCTGGCAAGACTGTCAACAGTTCTTCTTTTGAAAAACCATGCTTGCTTTCCTCTCCAGAAATATTGACCTGCAAAAAACATTTAACGGTTCGATCGGCACGTTTTTGAATCTCTTGGGCTAATTTCAAAGAATCTAAAGCGTGAAAATAATCAACATAAGGAATGACATCCTTGACTTTTTCTTCTTTGTAAGCTACCAATCAAGTGCCAAGTAACATCTTTATCACTTAAAGCATGATACTTTTTCAAGAAATTTGTCACACGGTTTTTCACCGATGTGTTTTGACTCCTTGGTCAATCAAATTTGCTGCAGTTGCAATATCAACATATTTTGTTACGGCAATTACAGAAACCGAACCGTCTTCACGGCCGGTTTCTTGAATTGCATTTGTAACCTGTTGAAATACCTGATTTGTATTTTCTTTTAAATCCATTTCTATTAACGGTTTTTAAAGAATGGTGGTGTTTCCAACTCGTCTTCGTCAGAAGCTGGTGCTTCAAAACGCTCAACTGGTGATACGACTGATTCACCTTGACGAACAATTGAATCACGTCTCAAGTCCCAGTCACCAAAAGCTGATGCTTTAGGTGCTTCAGTGCGACGTTGTGAAGGAGTTGGAAGTTCAGCTGTTTCTGCCAAATCAAAATGACGGTCATAAGTGTGTGTATGTCCAGATTTTACTGGTTCACGGAATGACGCTTGTCTTGGTTGTGGCGCTACAACTTTTTCGACTGCATCTTGACGAACTCCAGTAGCAACAACAGTTACACGGATTTCATCTTTCATTGATTCATCAATAGAAGTACCGAGCCAGATATTTACGCCATGTCCAGCAGCTTGATTGACGATTTCAGAAGCTTCTTCTGCTTCAATCAAAGTCATATCCAAACCACCAGTTACGTTAACGATAACATCTTCTGCTCCATCAATAGTTGTTTCAAGAAGTGGTGAGTAGATAGCTTTACGAGCCGCTTCAATAACACGCTCTTCTCCGCTACCGATACCGATACCCATAGGGCGATTTCCTTTGTTTGCCTATTACTGTCTTCACGTCTGCGAAGTCCAAGTTGATCAAACCAGGATTTGTAATCAAATCTGTAATCCCTTGAACACCTTGACGAAGAACGTTATCTGCTTCAGACAAAGCTTCAAGAAGTGGAGTTTTTCTTGTCAACAATTTCTAATAAGTTGTTGTTTGAGATAATCAAGAGAGTATCAACATGTTCGCGAAGTTCGTTGATCCCTTGGACTGCAAATTGACCACGTTTGCTTCCTTCGAAACCGAATGGACGTGTCTACACACCGACAGTCAAAGCACCTAAACCTTTAGCGATACGAGCGATAACTGGTGCAGCACCTGTACCAGAACCACCACCCATACCAGCAGTGATGAAGACCATATCTGCACCACTGATAGCTTCAGTAATACTTCTTCGCTTTCTTCAGCAGCCTTACGACCAACTTCAGGCTGTCCCTCCAGCACCCAAGTCCGCGAGTTAATTTTTGGACCAAGTTGGATAACTGTTTCAGCTTTTTGTACTGCTCAAAGCTTGTACATCTGTGTTGGCTGCGATGAACTCAACACCTGAAACGCCTTCGTCAACCATGCGGTTAATGGCGTTTCCACCGCCACCACCGACACCAATTACTTTAATTACTGCACCTTGTGCTGCTGCTGTATCAAATGAAAATGTCATATTTTATTCCTCTATCCTATTCATCAAACATGCTTCCGATTAAGCTACGGAATCGTTCAGTCAATTTTTGGTTTTCTTCTGATTGATTTGGAGTTGCTGATTCAGCAGTATAAGTTGGTTCTGTTGATTCAGTTGAAGTTGTACCAAACACTGAACGTTGAGAAGCTGCAGGTTTTTCCTGACTTGAAGTTCTGAAATCAATTGGTTGTTGACGTAGAACTTGATCTCCTCTGATAGCTCTTTGAGCCAAAACATTCACTTCTGTAAGACTTCCAGCAAATTCAGATAAAGCTAATCACATGCGCAAATGCAGGGATTGCGGATTCCTACTTGGTTTGGAACATAAAGTTTCACACGAACTCCAAGTACTTCTTGGGCAAGCTCAACGATACCTGGTAGAATAGCATTTCCCACCAATCAAAGCAATACCTCCTGGCAAGTCCAACAAATGTCTTCTTTCCAAATCTTGTTTGATTTGTTCAAAGATGTGTTTCAATCTAGCTGAAATAATTTGAGCTAAGTATTCTTCTGTAACTTCAACAGGTTCTACTTCACCAATCACTTCAACTTGGAAAGTTTCTTTACTTGCAAAGTTGCGGATAAGCTTTCACCGTAGTTAAGCTTTCAAACCTTTCTGCAATCTTTCTTAGAAGTTTTTAAGAACTTTTTGAAATGTCTTTTAGTGACGTAATCGCCACCTTCTTGGTAAACATTTGTGTATTGTAGTTCTTGATTACGGATAGTAGCAACACTTGTTTGACCACCACCCATATCGATAACAGTCGCTCCAAACTCACGTTCGCCTTCGTTAAGAACAGAGTTTACAATTGCAAGTGGTGAAATAATCACGTTATCAACTTGAACTCCAACACGTTCTACAGTTTTACGAAGGTTGTGAAGAATGGTTCTTGGACCTGTATAGAGAAGTCCACGCATTTCCAAACGAACACCCATCATACCACGTGGGTCACGAATACCTTGGAAACCGTCTACTACAAATTCTTCTGGCACAAACGTAATCACTTCACGATCAGGTGTCATGCTCTTTGTCAAAGCAGATTTGACAACATTCTCAACATCTTGATCTGTAATTTCTTTTGTATCTGATGTTACAGGAATCATTCCTTGAGTTGGTTCCACTTGCAACAAGTTTGCTGGAAGCCCAACATTTACTGATTTGATTGAAATCCCTGCTTTTTCTTCTGCTTGAGAAATAGCAGATTTGATAGCCGTTGCTGCGGCTTCGATGTCAACGATAATCCCATCCTTGACACCTTTACTTTTGGCGTTGCTAACACCGATTACATTTACTTCACCATCTACAAGCTCAGCAACTAACACTTTAATTGAGCTTGTTCCAATATCTAAGCCTGTAAAGAAACCATTTCTAGTCATTACATTGCGTCCTCTCTATCTTCCAAGTTTCACACTTTGATTTTTTAACAGCTACAAGAAGGCATAGCTATTCACAGAATATTATATCACAAAAATCCGATTCGTGCCTATTTTTGTGATTTTTATCGAAGGTTTTTCATTAAATTTATTTTAATATTCCATTACAAGTTCCTCTTTTTTATTTTTTCTATGAAAAACAGTGTAAAAACATGTCAGAAAAAGCTGAAAAATGCGGTGTAGTTTATTGTATTTTTTTCAAGATATTTTTCATGCTAAGTTTATTTCAATTTTACGTTAAGATAGAAATACTTAAATTGTCCCTAAAAATAAATCACTTCTTCACTAACTTATATACTAGAATGATTAACTTTGTAACAAAAATAAGAAGTCCAAATAGACTTCTTATTTTGTTAATTGTTCAAGAGCACTGGTTAGATAAAAACCATCTCGTATTTTTTTACCAATTCTTTTTGCATTTGCAACCAATTCTTGATAATCTGCATCTAATAGATTTTCGATCGTGTTTTTTAAATCATGAAGCGATTCTACTGCAATCCCACAGTTTTTCTCAAGCACAAAGTGAGACAAGGCAGACTGTTTCCACACTACAAGTGGGAATCCAGATGCCAAATAAAGGGATGCCTTGTGAGAATTGTTATAACGGAGGTACTCTCCGAATACACCACTACATGTTTCAGCACTATCGCCATCCCATACAAGCCCAAAGCCACCCTCAAGAACTGAAGGTAACTCATCAGGCAGGAAGGAACCAAAGTAGGTTTCGTTTAAAAGAGCTCTATTCTCATCAAAGCCGACACCATAGAGATTATAAGAAGGTTCTGCAGGAAGTTTATAAAGATAACCCGCTTTTTCCTGAGCCAAATTACCTGCGACAATAATGGGCTGATCTTTTGTTTGGCCACTCTTTTCTTGAAAATCTGGAATCAAATAGTCGAAAATTCCAAGACTAACAATCTTATCTTCTGCAATCCCTTTGTCCACTAAAACAGATTTCATGATTGGATTATGGGCAATCACTCCATCAGCTATCTTCAACAAACTTGATTCTTGAAGATGAACCCGAATCTTATGTTTTAAAGGTACTGTATCCAAATTAGCATATCGTAAAGCTTCCAAATCATGGATAATAAAGTAGACTTTCACCCCACTTCGCTGGATTTTTCTTACCAAGCGAGTGGTGAAAAAACTATGGTGGAGCATGGGAAATTGAATCAATAATTGATCCCCTGATTTCAACTGAGAGAAAGCTTGAGTTAGAGCTTTTCGCCTTTGTGCTGTTGAGCTTTAATCGGTTCCCCATATGGTACCAATCATCAACTGTTAACAACAAAGGTTGATAACCTTCTCGTTTGACGATCTCCTCGACATCATTTCTAGCCTTATTCCCGGCGTTTCGAGCACCAGAATCTTTTAAAAACTCTTCTTTTAGAAAATACTTCATGAATCACTGTTTCTTTCAATCAAACTCATTCGCTACAACTTCCAAAGCACGTTCAATAACCACGTGCATGTCGTAGTATTTATAGTCTGCTAGGCGTCCCACAGAAGATGACCTTGTCATTTTTGGCTGCTTCTTCTTGGTACTTAGCAAACATGGCATTGTTCTTTTCATCATTGATTGGATAGTAGGGCTCATCGCCTCGTTTCCAATCAGCAGGGTATTCACGGGTAATAACCGTCTTCGGTTGAGTACCATACTCGAAGTGCTTGTGCTCAATGATCCGAGTGTAAGGAATTTCACGCTCGGTGTAGTTGACCACGGCATTTCCTTGATGATTTTTCTTCATCCAAGACTTCGTGTTCAAAAACGAAGACTACGGTATTCAACTCTCCATGCTTGTAGTCAAAGTACTGGTCAATCATTCCTGTAAAGACAACTTTTTCTGCTGATGCTTCTAACTCTTCACGGTTAGCAAAAAAATCAACCCCAAGTTCTACTTCTACATCGCCCAGCATATTTTCGATAATGACATTGTAACCACCAATTGGAATCCCTTGGTAACGGTCGTTAAAGTAGTTGTTATCAAAGGTCAAACGAACTGGAAGACGTTTGATGATAAATGGAGGAAGGTCTGTTGCAGAACGTCCCCATTGCTTTTTCTGTATAGCCCTTAATCAGTTTTTTATAGATATCAGGACCAATTAACTTGATAGCCTGTTCTTCCAAGTTCTTGGGCTCAACATCCTTCATATCCGCCGTTTGCTGGGCAATCTTATCCTTGACTTCTTGTGGTGTCTTAGTTCCCCACATAGCATAGAAGGTATTCATATTAAATGGAAGATTGTAAAGACTTCCCTTGTAGTTAGCTACTGGTGAATTGATATAGTTATTAAACTCCGCAAACTGATTAACATAATCCCAAACCTTTTTGTTGGAAGTATGGAAAATGTGAGCACCATACTTGTGAACATTGATCCCTTCAACCTCTTCACAATAGATATTTCCACCAATGTGAGTCACGTTTGTCAATCACTTTTTACTTTTTTTACCACGCTTGGTTGCCTCATGGGCAAAAATTGCTCCAGACAACCCAGCACCAACGATTAGATAATCGTACATCTTGTTCTCCTTTTTTTATAATTTGACGATTCGATTGAAATAAAGGAATTTTTCATTAATAAACTAACTACAATTATACTTATACATAAAAGTGAATATTGGAAAAAAAGTAAATACGCACCTGTATAACTAAAAACCAAGCAATTTTTCTAACACTTTCATAATATAAGTATGTACTATGAAAAACTCCCATTGTTTTGATTAGAAAGGAAACAATCCACTTATATTTGCTTTCTTTCAAAGAGAGTGTCAATATCGTCAAGAAAACTCCTAAACTTACAATTTTTTTACAAAAAGAATATCATAAAAATATTCCGCAAAAAGATTATGGTAAATGGTTTTGGCTAAGAAAAAAAATAGTATTACTGGGGTAATCAACAACAACAGTACTGCAACTATTTTTCATCCATCTCTTAAAACCGTTTTTTTATAAACTCTTTATCAAATTGAGCTACCAAACCTCCTAAAAAGTAATAGAAAAAAACCACGTCCATAATCTAAATGTTTGTATAACATAGGACTGTAACGGCGTTTGAATTATAATATTTGCCAACTCAAAAAAATTAAACCAATAGTGGCAAAAGAAAGATAGAATGTATAAGTATCTTCTTTTTGAATTCAGAATCTTTCTTAAAACAGGTAGACATAAATAAATAAGTATCAGTGCACCAAAAAAACCAAAACTGAAAGAAATAACCTTTTTTTGCACCATCGAGACCAATAATTTTTTTGACAGGATTAACTGCAAAAATCTCGTTTAAACAACCAAACAATAGTATTCCATGACGACACTGTAATTAGAATCCATTTTACTTTCTCCAGTATGTAGGAATAGGTTATATTCCTCTTTCCTAACAATAGATAACCATTGACCATAAAAAACAGAGGTATAGAGTAGGTACCTAAGTAATATAAATACGCCAAAAGATTCCAAGAACCTGTGTCTTTAAATCCACCCATTGTTGTATGAAGTAAAACAACTCCAACACAGGCAAGCACTTTTAGTAAATCTAGGTTGATATTTCGAACTTTTCTCATTCTAGTTTTTCCTAATAATTTGTTTTAATTCTTTCACATCTACCACTTTTAGAGATAGAATTGCAAAAAGATAAATGATTCCACCAAACATTGCAAATACTAGAACATTTGATGTTGGTGAAAAATGTATAACTGTTTTTGAACATAACAAAAGGCCATACATAATGGCAGATGCTAGTACAATTTTTTTGCCATTGATCCGATTATAGGAACTTCTCTTAGATAAGAACGAGTAAAGAATAACTGTATAGCCCAAACCAGCGACTCTGTTAAGACAGATACAATTGCTGCACCTATATAGCCCAGTTTTGGAAGCAAGAGAAGATTTAATCCGACACTAACAATAGCAGGAATTGTTGTTGAAAGCATGAACTCTCTATTTTTATTATGGGGAATCAAAATTTGAATCCCCATGATATTTGTCCAACCAATAAAGAACATTCTTAGAATCATAATAGCTATTGCATAGCGTGCATCTTGAAAATCTTTTCCCAGAAAAAAGTTAACAAAATCATCGTTTATAATTAACATACCTGCCATAATGGGGAAAATAACCAAATTATAAATCAGAAATGACATCTCATGCATTTTATTAACTGCTTTATGATTTCCTGATGATAAAAGATTTGAAACTCGTGGTAACATGACACTTCCCAATGAAGTCACTAGGGTCAATAAAATATTGACAAGTTTCAATGCTTGATCATAGATTCCTACATCTTTTGTTGAAGCTAAAGCTCCTAGCATTGTACGATCCAAAGTAACATAGAGCGATATGGCAATCTGAGGTAAAAACAATAAGACAACTGGCTTCAAATGCTGCTTAGCATATTCCCAATCAAAGTGCGGTTTCCCAATAAACTTTCTTGCCGGCAACCACATACTTAATTGTCCCAACAATTCAAAAATGGTAAGCAAGAATACATATAAATATAGGTCGCTAGCTGATTTTATAAATAGAAAAATAGCAATGACGCCAACTAGTTTCACTGTAATATTTCTGACTGTAATTTTTCGAAAATCCTCTAAACCTTGGAATAGCCAAGAAATATCTAAACCTTTAGAAAGTAAACTTAATCCTAAAATATAAGCTACCGGGTTTTGCATTAACGAAAAAGTGAGACAAAGCAAAATATAGAGAGTCAGTGATAAGATGGTTGCTCCAAGTTGCAAAGTATAAATTCCCCAGAAATTTTTACGAATTGTTTTTCGATTACCAGAAATTTCCTTTGTACCATAATTGGCTACCCCCAAGGTAGCCAACAGGATAAAGTAGGTAACAATAGAATTATAATAACCATAAGTTCCTAAATCATCAGAACTAAATACTCTGGTAACATATGGAGTCGTAATAATCGGTAAAATAATTACTAATAATTGATATGAAAGATTGTATGCATAATTTTTAAGAACCTTCATAGGGGGCATATTCCTCACTTAACTACTATTATAAACGGCGAAAATTAATCTGCCCAAAAAAATGATGATGTTAAATATATTAAACTTTTTTTGACACATAAATAACTTAACTAACCTCTACTTAGAGCTAAGGATACATATAACACAAGAACTTTAAACATCCTGATAATTATACCTATACTTACTCCAAGAAATACCCATCAATAATAATAATGGATTGTACATTAATTCAAAAAATTGTGGATCAAACATTGAGTGAAGTATCAATACAATAAAAACAAGCATCTCAACTGTATTAAAGTGTCCTCTTTTATTTAGTTGATAGAAACTATACCAAATAACAACTAGTAGAATCACTCCATAATGCAACAAAATATTTACAAAAGATGAATCAACGTATAAATAATTATCAAAAACAGACGTAGCCCTTTGTTGCAATTCCCAATCAATTCTTTGACCAAACATATGTACGCCATATAAAGATAATGCCTTATGTCCTAAACTTAGTCTTCCTGTCAAAGATACGTTTAAAATTTGAAAGAATTTACTGTTTGCGTTATAAAAATAAGTCAAAATGATAGGAATAAGAATCCCTGCAGTCAACGTAATTTTACCAATAGCATTCAGGATTTTTTGACTAACTACTTTATTTTTGAATATGTACACCAATACTAATGCTAGAATTGAAAGAAGGAAAGCTGATTTCGTATCAGTATTCACGTAAAAAAATAATAATTCAGTATTCCAAGCATTAGAATTTCTGACAATCTGATTTTACTTTTTTCTCAAATATAGATAGACTAGAGTCAGATGAAATAAAAAATTAGCTCCGAAACTAGCATATTGGTATCCTTGGCTAAAACGGAATCGCCCTCCTAATTGAACCCTCAGCGTATTTTCAATAATGCCAAACTTTAATAGACCATATATAGAAATCATTAAAGAGAACAATCGAAACTGTCCAGAGAATCAAAACTTTTCTAAAAATTCACATTGTTTATAGAAATAATAAATAGGATTGTTGAAATTATTGTGAGAGCATCAAAAAGTTTATGTGTTGAAATTCCAATAATGATAGCCAAGCAGAAAGCTGAAAAGAAGAATATCAGAAACTTACTCGAGTGTCTCTTTAATAGTAGTTTAAACAGAAGTATGACAATAGACACTATCATAGCAACTATTCGAAAACGATAAATTTCAGGGTATTTATAGACTAAGTTTGTTTGAGCTATAAAATTAAAAAAAGCAACCAAATAAAAGAAAGCTGAAAAAAATATAATAACTCTGATAATTTTATTTTTTTATTTTTCATATTTTTACCTAAGTTTGTTTAAATTATCCAATCTTATTTCGAATAGTGTTATACAATTTTGCAGATACAAGAAACAATATATATTTCACTTTATTTTTTTCCTTGTAACATTTGAATTCAGAATAACATCTTTGAAATATTGAATGTATTCTTTTCTAATTTTATTAACTTCAGCATACATATCTGAACTAAGCATAGCATGTACAATATGCAGACCATTAAAAACATAGCGAACATTTAAAGCCCTTCTCATTTCCTTATCATTAGGATAGTCTCGTTCGATATAGCTTCTATTCCATTCCATTGCCTTGTAAAAGTCCATTAATTTATCACTATACTTTGAATTAACTATACTACCAGGTCTTCGATAATATTTATATAGATTAATGTCTCCTACCGCAATGTGTTTACAAGAAGCAATATGCTCGTAAGCTATTGCTAAGTCTTCGTAAAAGCATTCCTTTAGGATAAAGGGAAACGTGACAGAATCGTCTTCTTATAAAAGCTTCCCACCCGAATGAGTCCCTACACGATTTCCATAGAACATCTCTTTTAAGGCTGTATAGCGATCTAATTTTTCAGATGATTTCTCCGTTAAAGAGCCAGAGAAATCTTTAGATTCATAATCTCGAACTTCAATCACTGGAGTTGCTACTAGTTCAACTCCGTATTTATCTCTAAGTCCTACTAAATATTCTACAGTTCTTTTATCGTAATAATCATCTGAATCAACAAAGATAATCCAATCAGTTGAGGCTTCTTTAACTCCTGTATTTCGAGCATTGGATAATCCTCCATTTTCAATATGGAGTACTCGTATACGCTCATCTTCTTGAGCATGTTGATCCTAAATTTTTTTCCAGAATGATCTGTAGAACCATCGTCTACCAGTATAATTTCTATATTTTTATAGGTCTGTTGTCTTAGACTGTCTACACAATAGCTCAGGCAGTCTTCGACATTGTATACTGGAACAACAATAGAAACCTTATCCATTATGACAATCCTTCCAAAAATGATATCAACAACTCGTTTACATGCTTTACCATCTCCATAAGGATTACTAGCTTTGCTCATCTTGTTATATTCTTCCTCATTTTTCCAAAAAGAAGCTTGAAGTTCGTATAAATATTTTTCTTCTTCCGTACCGACTAATTTCAATGTCCCGGCAGCAATCCCCTCTGGACGCTCTGTTGTGTCACGCATGACCAACACTGGTTTCCCCTAGGGATGGAGCCTCTTCCTGAACACCACCAGAATCTGTTAAAATCATGTAGCTTTGGTTCATGAAATTATGAAATCAATAACTTCTAAAGGTTCAATGATTTTTCATGCGTTCATTTTCCCCAAAAGACTTTACTTGCCAACTCACGAACCTTAGGGTTTTTTTATGAATTGGGTAAACAACTTTTTACATCTTCAAATTCATTTAAAATACGATTAACAGCATTAAACATATTTTTCCATTGGTTGCCCAAGATTTTTCACGTCTGTGAGCTGTCAACATAATCAATTTACTACCCTTAGCCCATTCTAAAATTGGATGGTCATAGTCTTCTTGAACAGTTGTTTTCAGAGCATCAATGACAGTATTCCCAGTCACAAAGATATTTTTTTCTTCCTTCTTTCAGAAGATTCTCCTTGGCCATTTCTGTTGGTGCAAAATGATAATCCGCAATAATAGAAGTTGTTTGACGGTTAAACTCCTCAGGAAAAAGGGCTCTGGAGATTATAAGTTCGCAACCCTGCTTCCACGTGCCCAACTTTGATGCCCATGTAAAAGGCAGCTAAAGCTGTGGCAAATGTTGTACTTGTATCCCCATGTACCAGAACAATATCAGGATTTTCTTGTTCAAGCACAGCTTGAATCTTATCTAGAATACTGGTCGTAATTGTAAATAGAGTTTGATTGGCCTTCATAATCCCCAAATCATAATCAGGAACAACCTTAAAGACATTCAGAACCTGGTCAAGCATTTCCTTGTGTTGGCCAGTTACACAGACAATGGTCTTGATTGAATCATTTTCCTTCAACTCATTTACTAACGGACACATTTTGATTGCTTCTGGACGTGTCCCAAAAACCAACATTACTTTTTTCATTTTGGTTCTCCTTGTATTTCTCTATACAATGCTCGATAGTTTTCCAAAAACATTGAATAACTAAATCTTTTTTCATAAGTTTTTTTGGCATGAAAAGCAAGACGATTTCTTAGCGGTACATCTGTTGCTAATTTGTCTATGGCACCAGCTAATGCACCTGGATTTTGGGCAGGAACAAGAATTCCATTTTCATCATTAACTATTTCATTTATGCCTGGAATATCCGTAGCAACCATCGTTTTTCCATTCATAAAAGCTTCAATGATGTTTAGAGCTAACCCCTCAAATAAAGACGATGAAACCAGGAAATCAAAACTATTGATACATTCTACTATATCCTTGCGATATCCTAAAAATGTCACCGAATCTTGAAGATGTAGCTCTTCAACCTTATTCTCAAGTTCATTTCTAAGCTCACCATCACCAACGATAAACAACCGAATATTCTTTACTGTTAGTAAAGACATAGCTTCAATAAGATAAGTCAAACCTTTTTGTTCAGACAATCTAGCTATACACCCAAGCTTAGTCCCATCATAACCGACAATATCATCGACTTGATTATCCGTTTCCTTTAAGATAACTCCATTATAAATAACCTTACTATCAGTAATTCCTACGTCTTCTTTCAGGTTATTATTCACAGCTTCTCCTACAGCAACACTTTTGGCATTCTTTAAGGCAAATCTATATAAGGGCAATTTATCTTTAAAGACATTGTGAGCTGTATAAACATGTGTTAATTTTGGATAAACAAACTTTAATAATCGAATATAAAAAGCAGCCATCCGATGATGAGTATGAACTATTGTTATCCCTTTTTGTTTGATAATCTGGTGAATGCTAAAGAGTAGCTTTAATACCGTCACGGGATTTTTACTATCTATATCTAAAATTTTATGATGTTGAATCCCTTGAGCAGCCAGTTCGCTCTCCCAAAGCCCACCAGTAGACGCCACATGGACACTATCAAACTCATCTTTCAAATCCGAGCTCAATTGGTAGACAATTCTCTCTGCACCACCAATATCCATGGTACGTGAAATATGTAAAATATTATTTTTTTGATTTTCGTTTTTCATCTAATACTCGCTTAATAAACGTGACATTTCCTACGAAATAACGTTTAAAGAGACGTTTAGGTTCATTTGCCACTCGGAACAGCCACTCAAGATGTGTATTTTGCATCCATAGAGGAGCTCGTTTAATATGGCCAGATAAAACGTCAAAACTACCTCCAACTCCCATAAAGACAGAATTAACACCTTGATCCATAAATTTTTGAATGATGTATTCTTTCTTAGGAGAGGTGATCCCAACAAAAACAAAATCAGGATTTTTCTCACGAATGTCTTCTTGAATGCCATATTCATCTTCTTCAGAAAAATAACCATTGCGATGCCCAAGGACTCGTAAATTTGGATATTCTTTCTTAAAGATTTCCAACATATCTACTAAAACTTCTTCTTTGGCACCAAAAAAATAAACCGAATAAGACTTTTCATTAGCTAAATGAAGCAATTTTTGCATCAAATCAATTCCAGCGACTCTCTCAGGAACTTGATATCCCAAAAAACGAGAAGCTAGAACGACTGACGCTCCATCTGCATTAATGATTTCAGAATCGTTAACAATCTTTTTAATAGATTCATCTGTTTGACATTGATTAATTTTGTCTGCATTCACTCCCATTAAGTGGAGTGGACGTTGATCAAGAACAAATTTTTCAACAGCTTGGACAGTTTCGTCCATTGTTAAGGGGTCAATTCTGACCCCCATTAAATTAAAACTATTCAATTTAATCTCCCCACGTAGACTCAAAATGACCCTTACGCTCAGCTTCTTTTGGCAGTTGCATGTAATCACCGTATATTTTTGTCAAATATTCATCAGGATTTGCATGACAACTAATTTTTAAGTTTTCAAACTCTAGTAATTGCGGTTCTCCGAACACTTCTTTTCTTGCGAGTTCTCGTTCGCGGTAGGAACCCAAGACATTTCCGACCATAGTACTAGTCTCGTAATCATATTGTTTGATGATACTTTGCAATTTTTTATTAATTTTTGAAGTGTTTAAAAGTTTATTTAATTTCAAACTTTTTGAAACTTTTACAATCGCATTTTCGAACGAACCTCTATCTCTCTCATGAATGCGATTGATGACAGAAATTTTAGACAAGGCACGATACAATTTTATTTTATTCGTATGCAACCAGTAATGGATTCCATCTTCTGGATAACCATCTAAAGGAAAGATATCAATAAAAGGACTACACCATTCATTGCCAAATTGAATTTGGATTGAAGTATCCATAATCGAAGTATTACCTAGATTATCATCGTGAAGTCTTAAAATAACACTTTCAGGAAGCTCTTTCTCACAGATTGACAAGAATTTTTCATAATCTTTTCTAGGCATTCCTAAATCCATATCGTCATCCCATGGGATAAATCCTTTATGACGAATGGCACCGAGTAATGTCCCACCCAAGGCGTAATAACGCAAATCATGTCTTTTACAAAGATCGATATAACTTTCTAAAAGTGTTAACTCTCCTAATTGAATTTCTCTCACTTTATTCATAGAATCATTTTGCTCCATCTCTCATCAGCACTACTTTTATTGTTTTTAATAAAATTTCAAAATCTTTCCAGATTGTCCAATCATCGATATAGGCCACATCTAGTTTGACAACATCATCAAAGTTGGTAATTTCACTACGACCACTAATTTGCCACAAGCCAGTAATTCCTGGTTTGAAACTCAAACGACGTTTTTGTTCAGGTGTGTATTTTTCGTATTCGTCCACTGTTGGAGGTCGAGTTCCTACTAGGCTCATATCACCAATCAACACATTCCAAAATTGGGGCAACTCGTCAATACTAGTTTTACGTATAAAGCGACCAATTTCTGTGACTCGAGGATCATTATCCATTTTAAACATGCCACCTTGCATGGTATTTTGGTCCATCAATTGCTGCTTGATTTCTTCCGCATCTACTCGCATAGAACGGAATTTATAAAAAGTGAAATGACGACCATTTTTTCCTATTCGGGTTTGAGAAAAAATTGCTGGTCCACCATCTTTTCGAATCATTGGAACAAGGACTATGCTTACCAATCCACAGATGGCTAGCCCAACAATTGCCCCTAAAATATCAATAATTCGTTTGGCAATTATGTGGCTTGGTTTATATAAGTTTGTAGAAAAAGTAACTACATTTAATCCAGCCATCTCATGAATTTGTTTATTTCTGCCTAAATTTTTATCAAAAGCATTTAGATTAACAGTGACATCAATCCCCATTGTTTCAAATTGTGAAATAATGCTACCAATATCATAATCTTCACTAGGTAGATTTACAAACACTTCATCTACTACCTCATGGGTTTGCATAATTAATGAGATTTTTCTCGAGGAATAACCGTTACTTTATTGTGTTTTAAAAATCTGGTTTATCTAGTACACTCACAGCGACAAGTTTTCCCACCAACATCAGTTGCATTTAACAAACGGTCGATAACCTTCTCAATTCGGGATGTTGCTGTGATCAAAAATGATTTTTACGACTTCCCTTTAAATTATGGTTAAAATGCACCCAATATTTTTTGATAACAAAACTCAGGATATAATTAAACACTCCGTACAATGAAAGAAAGTAAATCATACCCCTTCTAGAAATCACAAATTGATCTTTCAGGAAAAAAAACTAGAAAAGCTAATTAACAAAGCAAAAAAAGATAATGTACTTTACTATCTCTATCAATTCGGCGGATTGACTGCGTTTGAAAAAATCCTTTCCGTAGCCACTGATATAGAATGCTGCAAAATGAAGAAAATACAGAACAAAAACCGTTTTTGCAACAATTTCTGTTTCAGATACAGAGATTAGTATATAAGCCAATATACTGACCAGTATACTCTGCAAAAAAACGCTAGAGTTACGTTGTAGAAAACCCCTTCCTTCCATTTTTTTACTCCCTTTTTTCCTACTTATTTCTTCCCGTATGAACCGTAGTTCCCGTATGAACCATATGAACCATATTTTTCAAGCTGAATATTAAATTTATTCAGAATAACTCCTAAGAATGGTGTTCCTGTTTGCTCTAGCTGGTCTTTCGCTTTTTGAACTTCTCTCCGTTTTGTTGCAGAAGCTTCAGTCACCAGGATAGAGGCGTCGCATTTTTGTACGATAATGGCCGCATCAATGACAACTCCGATAGGAGCGGTATCTACAATAATATAGTCGAAGTATTTACGCAAGGTCTCAATCATTGCTTCAAATTTTTCACTTTGAAGAAGGGCAGTCGGGTTTGGTGAAACTGCTCCTGATTGAATGACAAACAAGTTTTCTACGTTTGTTTCACACAAACCATGAGATAGATCTTTGGTTCCTGATAAGTAGTCTGTCAAACCTGTAATTTTTTCTCGAGATTTAAAGACACCTGACATTACCGAATTACGAATATCGGCATCGATAAGGAGTGTCTTATAGCCTGCACGCGCGAAAGCCCAAGCTATATTGGTTGAAGTGGTAGATTTCCCTTCTCCAGGTCGAACCGAAGAAAGGGCAATCACTTTGAGACCATCCCCACTCAACTGGATATTGGTACGTAGAGCGTTATAATACTCCTCAGCTTTTTTTACAGAGTTTAATCGTTGTTCTGATAATTCTAACTTTGCCATATTTCCCTCTTTACTTTAATTTCTCAAGATTTGGAATAACACCTAAAAGCGAGATGTGCATCACTTCTTCGATATCTTCTGGACGCTTCACTCGATCATCCAACAATTCAACTAAAAGCACGATAACCGTGACGAATCCTACACCTGCTATAGTAGCCATCATTGTATTGCGACGAATATTTGGTGAAGATGGTGATGTCGCTGGTCTTGCTTCTTCAAGTGTGGTTACATCCGACACCTTTGTTACAGAAATGATTTTCTGAGCAGCTACTTCTCTAAGTGCATTGGCGATACGACTCGCTTCCTCAGGTTTACCATCTCGAACTGAGATGGATACGATACGCGTATCTGCAGGAACTGTTACTGAAACTTTTCTTCCAAGAGTTTTCGCATCCATATTCAAGTTTTGATCAGCCACCACTTTTTCAAGAACATCCTGAGAGAGAATGATCTCACGGTAGTCTTTTACCAAGTATAAACCTGCCTGTAAGTCTTGGTTGGTCAAACCTGGCTTATCTGCTTGGTTACGGTTGACTACGTAGATGCGGGTAGTACTGGTGTACTGGGGTTTGATCACAAACGAGCTATAAGCAAAAGCTGCTAGACCTGCTATAATCGCAGCAAAGACGATGAGGAATTTACGTTTCCAAAGCACTTTTACCAATTGAAATACATCAATTTCAAATTTATCTTGTTCTTTCATCATTTCTCCTAAATTAGTTGATCATTTATAATGTTTGATGGGTTTGTTTCAAACAGTTCACGAGCTTTTCCTGCTCCGTATTTTTTAGCAATGAGTTCATATGCTTCTCTCATATAGGGTGGGCGATTATCCAAATTGTGCATATCACTAGCCACTACATGTACTAAGTCCTTGTCCAGGAAATACCTAGCACGCTTTTTCATAAACTTGTAGGTATCTCCGAAAAGTCGCGGTTTTAATACACTCGAACTATTAATTTGCATATAGCAACCCATATTGATGAGCTCTCTTACTTTTTTCTCATCGTTTTCCAGGGTGTGGTAGCGCTCAATATGAGCAACCACAGGTGTAATCCCTAACATGAGAACTTTGGTCAAAGCGCTATGAATATCTCTGTAGGGTGTATTCATGCTAAACTCAATCAAAGCATAACGACTTCCATTGAGTTTTGGTATGATATTTTGTTCAAGTTTTTCTAAAACATCACTAGTAAAATAAATCTCAGCTCCATACACGATGTTTAAATCCGGTGCAATTTCTTGAGCCAACTGTTTAACTTCACTAAAAATTAGCTGCAATTTTTGTCTTCTGGTGTTTCAAACATCCCTTTTCTACGATGAGAGGTCGAAACAATGGTTCGAACACCTTGGGCGTAAGCTTCCTCAAGGAGAGCCTTGCTCTCAGCTTTATTTTTTTAGGTCCATCGTCAACATCGAAAACAATATGTGAATGAATATCAATCATCTTATTTTCCTTCCATGGTATCTTTAATAGCCTTTTTAACAGCTTCTAAGCTCGTTGGGTCGATCTCTAACATGTAAAGGGTACTATCTGGCATAGCGTAAGACGGAAGACCCATACGACCAGTCCCTTTCAGATCTTGATTGGTTACTGTATATTTTCCTCCGCTTGCCAATTGAGTATTGACAAGACTTACCATTGTTTCTGGTGGCATATTGGTCTGAATCGAATCCTGCAAGCTTTGGATAATGCTATCATAGTTTTTCAGGGATTCTGCCGAGGTTAATTTCTGGATAATCGCCGCAATGACTTTTTGTTGGTTACGGCCGCGATCCCCATCACCATCCGCAAGAGAATAACGTTCACGCACAAATCCCAAAGCTTGTTCAGAATTCAGATGGACATTTCCGACTGGGAAGTGGTATTGCCCATGACGCGATGTGAATTCTTGATCATTGTATACATCCACGCCTCCGAGAAGGTCAATCAACTTCAAGAAAGAGGTGAAATTAAGTCGAGCATAATAGTTCAAGTCGATACCATAAAGATTTTCTAAGGTATGGATAGAAGCATCTACCCCATAGATACCCGCATGCGTCAACTTATCGTTTTGGTTGTTTCCACCATCTGCAATAGGGACATAGGCATCTCGAGGAGTTGTCGTCAAGAGAATCTTCTTCGTATCTTGATTCACTGTCATGATGATATTGACATCTGAGCGCGAAACAGAACTGATAGGACCATAGGTATCAATCCCGCTGATGTAAACATTGAAAGAATTTCCTGTAGCTACCTTAGGTGCTTCCACTTTCTTGGTCAAGTCCTTGATATAGATTTTCTTGATTTTCTTAGCGTGGTCGGGATATTCCTGCTCAATCAGATTTTCAAAAACACCGTTCAAGACAATTGCTTTGGTTTCTCCATCTAACAAACTCTTATAGGCTGCTAGGTAAGAAGAAGCTTCCTCAACTGTCAATTCCTTGCTTTGAGTTGTTTTAATGTCATCTATCAATTTTTGAATATTCTCAGCATCTGTTCCTGTTGGAGCAGTTACACTAGAAAGTTGAGAAACGTTATCGATCTCACTATCTGCAAGTACTGCAACACTCATAGAGTAGCTCGAATAATTTGAAGTTGCATTGAATTGATTGGCAAGTCCAACAAATCGATTGACAGCTACCAATGCTACAGAACTAAATAAGACTGAGACTAATAGAATAATCAGGGTAAAAACCTTAGCTTTTCGCTTGACGATCAACAAGAGGGATAATAATGCTATGAGCACTAAAACTACTGTCAAGATAATATTAAAATAGCTGACCGCTAAAATCTGATATTTAAAAATCAAAAACAATAAAAAAGAAGCTAGAACAGCATAGATTAGTAACAAACCTATATTTAAACTTTGCTGAAAATTACTAGATTCACTTTTTTTTATGCGTCTACTTTTCATGGAACACCTCTTCAAAACATTTTAATTTAATTATATCACAAAGTATCTCTAAAGGCTATCTACATTAGATAAGGAAGCGCTTGTTTTTGAAAATGTTTTTAGTTAGTGTATATTTATTATCATTTTTGCAGTGTTTTATGTTTTCAAAATACAATCAAAATAAAAAATAGAGCTCTTAAAAAGCTCTATTTTTCATTATTTAACGTGACTTTCAAATTCTTTTTGACTCTTTTCGACAGAATTTTTACGTTCTTGTTCCCATTTAGCTTTGGCTTCGTCAAATTGAGCAGTTGTTACCACTTCTGTTTGCAATTTCATATACTTATAGTTGCTTCCAGTTCCTTTGATTCCGACAAGTGAGTATGCACGTGTGAAAGGTACCACACGTGTCACCGATGCCCCACCGCCATTTGAATTCACAGGAAGCAATAGCGAACTATCAATCAACCAGGCTTGCGCGTCTGCATAGTTTTCATAACGTTTGGCAACATCTGTATTTTCTGCATCTGCCGCTTTTAATTTTTGAGTATACTGGTCCAATCCAAGACTTGTAATCTTATCAGTATCCTTGCTTGGATCAAGCCCTAAAATCTTGAGATAGAATCCATCCTCAGCGTTGAAAGGATTGAGATAAGTCGATGGATCCTGGTAGTCTGCAGACCAACCATCCAAGTTCAAGTCATAGTCATGATCAGCTGTGGTTGGCGCTTGGAATGTCGCATTGGCATAGTCTTCTGTTGAAATTTGAACGACATCAATCACTACATTTTCTGCCCCAAGAGTTGATTCGACAGATTGTTTAAGCGAATGAATCTTTGGAAGCAAGGTTTTGTTAACTTGGTCTACAGGCAAGTCCAAATGAATCGGGAAGGTTACACCTTGTGCTTCTAGTTCTTTTTTAGCCTCTGCAAACTGAGCTTGTGCTTTTTCTTTATTGAAATAGCCGTCTTGAGCGTCTTCAAGATTCATATTTGACCACTGTGTACCATAGTTTACCAACTTAGATGAAACTGTCTCACCAAAAGTCTTGTCACCTACTTGCACGAAAGTTGGTGGCACAAGTGTGTTACGAAGAGTGTTTTTAGCTGCTTCTTCTCCATTAGACTGAGCCGAATAAGCCGTACGGTCAATAGCAAAGTTGATGGCTTGACGGAAATTTTTATTTAAAACAGCAGCTTGGGTAGCTTGTTTTTGCTCATCGCTAGTCTTAGCTGTATGATTGTATGTTTGGCGATTAACGTTGAAATTATAGTACCAAGAAGTCGCATCCTGCAAGCTATAGACGATGTTGTCCTTGTATTTTTCCTTTGTCTTAGCAAAGTTTGAGCTATTTGGATATACACCTGCAGATGAGTAAGCTCCGCTTTCGAAGTTACGAATCGTCATATCTTGGTCTGAACCATCAACATAAGCCAACTTAACTCTTTCAATTGTCACTTTTTCTTGGTCGAAGTAATGAGGGTTCTTCATGTACTCAAGTGATGATTTAGATGTAAATTCTTTTAACAAATAAGGACCACTATAGAGGATACTATCTGGTTTTAATTCCCCGAATTCTTTACCTTTAGAAGTCAAGAACTCTTCATTAACCGGGAAGAGAATGCTATTGGTTGTTTTAGAGTTCCAGAATGGTTCTGGACGTGTCAAAGTATATTGAACAGTGTAATCATCTACAGCTTTAACACCAACATTTGAAATCAGTATTTGCGCCTGTCACATAGTCATCTAAACCCTTGATTGAACTCTGAATCAAATCGAGAGCTTGACTCTTGTTATCAGCTGCATACTTGATACCTGTGACGAAATCTTGTGCTTTAATTGGGGCGTATTCTTCCCCGTCAGCCGTGAACCATTTAGCATCTTGACGTAGTTTATAAGTGTAAGTCAAACCATCCTTTGAAACACTCCAATCTTCCGCAAGAGCAGGAATGAGATTTCCATAATTGTCATTTTCAAGCAAACCATCTACCAAGTTGGTAAAAACATTCGTATTGTCACCAGAATAATCCAAAAGGTAGTTGAAGGTTGTTGGGTCGGCACCAAATGTTGACGAGTAGGTTTTAGCATCTGATGCTGACTTCCCGCATGCTGCCAACAAGACCGCTGCGGCTAGCGTCAACCCCGCTCCAATCAGTCGTTTTTTGAGTTTCATGATTTGTTTTCTCCTTATATGTTAGGTTTTATGACATAAGTTTATTTTATCAAATTTTGTCCTAAAAGTAAAGTTATTTAATTTTTTCGCAACCCGTTACCTAGATGAAGAAAAAAGAAAGAAATCCCGCATAAAAACTGGATTTCTTTCGTATTGTTACAGATTATTTAACGTGGTTGGCTAACTCTTTTTGGTATTTAGCGTTTGTTTCAAGTTTCTCTTTTTGCCATTTCTTAAGAGCTTCTTCGTATTCTTTAGTGGTTACAATATCATTTTGCAACTCTAAACCTTTAAACACAAACGGATCTCCCTTGATACCAACTTGAGAGTAGGCTTTCGAAAATGGTACTGTACGACTAACTGTAGGAGAACCTCCTGAAGATGCTACAGGAATGAGAAGTGAACTATCAGATACCCAAGCTTGTGCTTTAGCATATTTTTCATAGCGTTTGTTAAGGTCGGTTGTTTCTGATGCCGCATCATCCAAAAGTTTCTTGTACTCATCAAGTCCAACTTGAGCCATGACTTCTGGATCTTTACCTTTTGTGATACCCAAGTGTTTAAGGGCAGAACCCTTCTTAGCATCCAAGATATTTAGATAGGTAGCTGGATCTTGATAGTCTGGTCCCCAACCAGTTCCGTTCAAGTCATAGTCTTTTTGAGAAGGAACCTTAGCTTGAGAAGTAATACTCATTTTCTCATTATCTGTCATTTGAAGCACATCGATGACAACATTTTCAGTTCCAAGCGCTGCTTCGACAGATTGTTTGAGGGAGTTGGTTTGTTGAACTGCAATGACATCTGTTTGTTCAACTGGAATATCCAAATGGATTGGGAAGGTTACACCTTTAGCTTGCAATTCTGACTTGGCTTTTTCAAAGGCAGCTTTTGCTTTTGTTGGATTGTAAAGAGTGTCTTTACCATCTGTCAAAGCTACATCTTTCCACTGGTCTCCGTATGTTACCAGTTGCTCTTGAGCCAGTTCTCCGAAGGTCTTTTCACCAACCTGAACATAGTCGTAAGGTACAAGGCTGGTACGGATAATCTTGTCCGCTCCTTCTTCACCATTCATCTGAGCAGAGTAAGAATGACGGTCAAGAGCAAAGTTGATTGCCTGGCGGAAGTTTTTATTGAGAAGCGCTTCTTTTGTAGAAGTCTTCTGTGCTTCATCTGTCTTTGCTGTTTTATTGTAAGACTGACGATTCACGTTGAAAGTAAAGTAATAGCTGGTCGCTTCTTGCGGACTATAGACAATCTTATCCCCGTATTCTTGCTTAGTTGAATCAAAGTTTGAACTTGTTGGGAAGAGACGAGCTGTTGTATAAGCCCCTGATGTAAAAGCTACGAATCAATGATTCTTGGTCAGATCCATCATAGAAGGTCAGTTTGATATGGTCAATCTTAACATTGTCTTTGTCCCAATAATTTGGATTTTTTTCGTACTCGAGCACTGATTTTGAAGTGAAGTTCTTCAAAATATATGGTCCATTATAGAGAATACCTGAAGGTGTAGCTGCACCATAATCTTTACCTTGAGAATTTAAGAACTCTTCATTGACTGGAAGCATCGTCGCTGTTGTTACCTTGGAATTCCAGAAGCTTTCTGGTTGATTCAAGGTATATTGAACAGTGTAGTCGTCAATAGCTTTGACTCCAACTGTTGAGAAGTCATTGCTTTCACCACTAACGTACTCTGCCAAACCTTTGATAGAGTCTTGGATAAGTGTTAGGCCATCTGACTTACCATCAGCAGCATGCTTCAAACCAGTCACAAAGTCTTGAGCTTTAACCTCGGCGTACTCCTCACCTTCAGAAGTATACCATTTGACACCTTTACGTAGTTTGTAGGTATAGGTCAAACCATCCTGTGAAACAGACCAATCTTCAGCAAGCGATGGAATCAAGTTCCCGTATTTGTCATTTTTCCAAGAGTCCGTCGACCAAGTTAGCGATGACGTCTGATGTCGAACTTTTACTAGTAACGCTATAGTCCAACGTTGATGGATCAATGGCATAAACATATGAAAATGTTGTAGGAGCGTCTGCTTTTTTCTCTGTCTTTCCACAAGCTGTTAAAAGAAGAGCTGTACTCATCGTTATCCCTGCTACTACGAGCAACTTTTTCGATTTCATCGGTATTCTCCTTTAAAATACTATTTTTCACCATTATACCCTATTTTTTTATAAAAAGCAAGGGTTTTCATGGAATTTTTTTAGAAAATTCAAAAAAATATATTTTAAAGAAATTTCTACACTTATTTTAGAAAAAACTCAAGTATCTTAGATACTTGAGTTTTTAGGTTTAATTGGCTAATTCGACACAGAACGCATCCCAAGGAGCTAGTGTTAGTTGCTCGAGTTTTTCTTGAACCTCGGTGTTAGCAACCAAGACTGATTTGAGAACCCCATTAAAGTAAAATTCTTGTTCTTGATTTGAGAGGTTAGCTACTACTAGGAAACGGCGTTCCCCATCCTTGCGAATATAAGCAAAGACCTTCTCAGCTGTTTCTAATAATTCAAAGTCAGCTTGAACCAGCCAGCTGTTTTCCTTGCGAATCTGAGCTAATTTTTGATAAGTATAGAAGATGGAATCTGGATTTGCTAAAGCCTCTTCTACATTAATCTTCACATAGTTTGGATTGACTCCTAACCATGGTTTCGCGCTTGAAAATCCAGCGTAGTCTGTAGTATCCCACTGCATTGGAGTACGCGCATTATCGCGTCCAATCACACGAATGCTATCCATAATTTGCTCTAGCGGTACACCTTGTTCTAGCGCTTCTTTGGCATAGTTGAGGGATTCAATATCCTCTACTTGCTCCAGAGTTTCAAATGGATAGTTGGTCATCCCAATCTCTTCCCCTTGGTAAATATAAGGAGTCCCTCTCATGAGATGAAGCAAGATTGCATACGCTTTGGCGGATTTTTCACGGTATTCTTGGTCATTTCCCCAGATAGAGATGATTCGCGGAAGGTCATGGTTATTCCAGAAAAGGGAATTCCATCCATCTTCAACTCCTAATTCTGTCTGCCATTTGTTGAAAATTTCTTTTAACTTCCCAACATTTAATTCTTTTTGGTACTGCCACTTAGGTTGCCCTTCCTGATATTGAAGACAGATATGTTCAAACTGGAAGACCATAGACAGTTCTTGTCCTTTTGGATCTGAATAGAGTTTTGCGATTTCTGGTGTCGCTCCCCATGTCTCCCCAACTGTCAAGAGCTCTTTGTCGCCGAAAGTAGCCTGATTCATTTCCTTGAGATAGGGATGGAGCATGGGACCATTGTTGACAATCTTCTGATCAGGAATTTTCCCAATCATGTCAATAACGTCCATACGGAATCCACCAATCCCTTTATCAATCCAGAAATTCATCATCTCATAGATTTTATGGCGGAGCTCTTCGTTTTCCCAATTGAGGTCTGGTTGTTTCTTACTGAAAAAGTGTAGGTAATATTGACCAGCCTTTTCGTCATATTGCCAGGCAGAACCACTGAAAATTGACTCCAATTCGTTAGGTTCATCACGCCAGATATAGTAGTCACGTTCTGGACTTTGAGGATTTTCACGCGCCTCGATAAACCAAGCATGCTCATCGGATGTATGATTGACAACCAAATCCATAATAATCCGGATATCTCTTTTTTTAGCTTCAGCGATCAGCTCGTCCATGTCTTCCATGGTTCCAAAGATAGAAGCGATGTCTTGATAATTGGCAATATCATAGCCATTATCATCCATAGGGCTATCGTAAACTGGTGAAAGCCAAATGGCTGTAATCCCAAGCTTAGCTAGATAATCTAACTTGCTAGTAATTCCAGGCAAATCACCAATCCCATCTCCATTGCTATCCTTGAAAGCTTTTTAGGGATAGACTTGATAGAACAACTGCATTATGCCACCATTTTTTTCTTGCATCTTCTTACCTCATTATTTTTAATAATCTATAGTCTATGATAGCGCTTTTCATCATTTTATGCAAGCGTTTGCTTTATCTTTTTTCTGACTTTTGTGACTCTCTAGTTTCTTATCTTCTATTTTTTTTATATAATAGAGGTCAGAGGTAAAAAAAATGAAAAAACAAGCTTTTAGTTCTGAAAAATATCTAAATTTACAACGCGACCATATTTTGGAGCGTATTAACCAGTTTGACGGCAAACTCTACTTGGAGTTTGGAGGCAAGATGTTGGAGGACTTCCACGCTGCCCGTGTCCTTCCTGGATATGAGCCGGATAACAAAATCAAACTCTTACAAGAGTTGAAAGAACAAGTCGAGGTTGTTATTGCCATTAACGCTAGCAATATCGAGCACTCAAAGGCTCGTGGTGACTTGGGTATTTCTTACGACCAAGAAGTGCTTCGTTTGATTGACAAATTCAACGAACTTGGTATCTTTGTCGGCTCTGTCGTTATCACACAATACGCTGGTCAGCCTGCTGCAGATACCTTCCGTAATCAATTAGCAAAAAATGGGATTGACTCTTATCTCCACTACCCAATCAAGGGTTATCCGACAGATATGGACCATATCATCTCTCCTGAAGGTATGGGGAAAAATGACTATATCAAAACGAGTCGCAATTTAATTGTCGTGACTGCTCCTGGACCTGGATCAGGTAAGTTGGCAACTTGTATGTCCAACATGTACCACGACCAACTGAATGGTATCAAATCTGGTTATGCTAAATTTGAAACCTTCCCAGTTTGGAATCTACCTCTCCATCATCCAGTTAACCTGGCTTATGAGGCTGCTACTGCAGACCTTGATGATGTCAATATGATTGACCCATTCCATCTCCAAACTTACGGAGAAACTACCGTCAACTACAATCGTGATATCGAAATTTTCCCTGTTCTCAAGCGTATGCTCGAACGTATCTTGGGTGAATCTCCTTATGCATCTCCAACTGACATGGGTGTAAATATGGTTGGTTTTGCAATCACTGATAACGACGCTGCAATTGAAGCATCGAAAACAAGAGATTATCCGTCGCTACTACCAAACAGTTCTCGACTTCAAGGCTGAAAAAGTTGCTGAGTCTGCTGTCAAGAAAATCGAACTTCTCATGAATGATCTCGGAATTACGCCAGCTGACCGTAAGGTTGCTGTTGCCGCTCGACAAAAAGCTGAAGAAACAGATGGACCTGCTCTAGCACTTGAGTTACCTTCTGGTGAAATCGTCACTGGTAAGAATTCAGAACTCTTTGGTCCGACAGCTGCCGCCGTGATCAATGCTATCAAGAAGTCAGCGAACATCGATGCCGAAACAAAATTAATTGAACCAGAAGTGGTGAAACCAATCCAAGGTTTGAAAATCAATCACTTAGGTAGTCGCAATCCACGTCTTCATTCTAATGAGATTCTCATCGCTCTTGCAATCACAGCTATGCAGAATCCTGATGCAGACCGCGCTATGAAAGAACTCGGAAATCTCAAAGGTAGCGAAGCTCATTCTACGATTATCTTAACAGATGAAGACAAGAACGTTCTCCGTAAATTGGGAATTAACGTAACCTTTGATCCCTACTACCAATACGATCGTTTATATCGTAAGTAGATTGAAGACTCGTAGGAACTTCTTATCAAGCATCACCCCTCTTCGATAGATTTCGAATCTCTCTTAAGGGGTGACTTTCTTTTTATGCTAGAATTCTGACAATCTTCGGTTATCTTCTTTTCTAATTATTCTAACATTACTTCGGGAGTTTATTTATAATGAGAGAATTACTCAGCCAAAAAGAGCAAAGGCAATTAAAGGTTTTAGAATATTTGTTTGAAAATCCTGACTGGATTTATCTAGATGATTTATCTAAAATCATTGGCTACAATGCTCGGATCATCAAGAGTGATATCAAGGATTTACGTGAAGTTTTCCCTGACTTTGATATCAGACACTCAACTGCAGGGATTATGATGGTGAATACAAAAAATAATGGTATCGAGCGCATCTACCAATATTTTTTACAGACATCTGATTATTTCCAAATTTTAAAAGCTTTCTTCCTCTTGGACAACCCCTTTACCTATGAACATCTTTCTGAAACTCTAGATATCTCACTTCCGTCCTTACGAAAGAAGGTTGCAGATATTAACAAGACACTTGACGGGACCTATCGCTTTAAGCTGAAGGTAACTCCTATTTCTATCATTGGAGACGAAAAAGATATTCGTTTTTTCTTCTCCCAATATTTCCACGAAGCCTATAGCTTTTTAGAGTGGCCTTTCACAGAAATCAAAGAAGTAGATATTGATAGCTTTGTTTCCTTCTTTATCAATTTGGCAAAATTTCCTGCAAAATATCAAAATCTTTATCAAATCAGAACTCAGGCTGCAGTCGATTTGCACCGAATGAAGAGAGGCTATTTTGTTCGTTTCCCAAAACAAACCACTTCCTGGTTGAGCCCTATCTACGATCAACTCTCTGATTTTCAGCGTCAGTTACAAGACTTGGCCCAAGGGCTCAATATTGAAGTCACCCCTGAAAACCTTAATCAGATTTTCAGTCCCTTTGCTGAGCCTGGTCTTTTCTTTACAGTCGAAGATTTCCTAGAGGCTCGTCAGTCTTACGAACAAGTCGATCGTTCCTATCATGCTGCGCGAGACATCCTAGACAACTTAACTCGAAGATTTGGTGTTCAATTTTCAAATACGGATACCTTGATTTGGAACTTGCACAACACTGCCTTGCTTGAGCGAAGAGAAATCAACTCCGAATCGATCATTTCACAAAACAAGGATTATACGCTTGGAAAAATTAAAAAATTCTTCCCTAAATTTTATGAAGCAACTGTCTTTGAAATGATGCGATACAAGAACATTATGGGACAAAAGGAGAAGACTCCTGCCCTTTTCTCACCTGATCTACACCCTGTTCACTCACGCTGAAGGGCTTACAGATCAATTGTTTGAACATAAAAAAAGAAAGTCAAAGGTCTTAGTTCTGAGTGAGTATGACTTTTGCCCACCCACAATTCTTGATTTCTCTCTACGAATTCCATACTTCAAATAACATCCAGTATGAAACTTGGGATAAAGAAACCCTTAACATCGAAGAAATCATGGATAGTGACTACGATGCTATTATCACTAATTTTGATATCAAAGGCCTCGAAGACATGCTCGTCATTAATATCAGTCGACTATCTATCCTGCAAGTTGTCAACGAACTCAATAAGATTTCTATGCAAGATTTATAATTTTAAAAACCTCCTAGAAAGAATCTAGGAGGTTTTTTGTAAATCTATGTTTTCTCTAAAGAATCATGAACCAATCACATTATTCAAAATCAACAGTCTTATTCTTAATCACAAGCTTGGTATGAGCTGTTATATATTGTCGGTCAAGGGTTGTTGTAATTTCCCCTTCACCATTTATAATATGCCAAGCTCCATCTTTATGAACCACCATAGCAACTTCTTGTTTGTTTTTATCTTCATTCTTAACAGCCAAGGCATAGGCATCATCGACCCCTTCAAGTAAGAGTTCCTTGTTGCTACTGAGTGTCAGTAGATAATAGGCTCCGTCTCGAACTCCAATATTGTATTGATTATTAACAAATATGGTTTTGTCGTAGCTAGGTCTTGGTTCAGAAGTTCCTGATCCGTTTCCAAGGATATCCTTAAAAGTATCCTTTTGCTTTTCTGCCTCAGCCTCTTCTTGGGATTTGATAAATTCCTGAACTGCAGCAATCTTTTCACTCTCTTGTTTCTTTGAAGCTCTCATTTGATGAATCACTACAGTCCGAATCAAAAACGAACTTGCAAACAAGAGTCCTATGATAGATGAAATTTTCCCCTTTTTCATTTCCGCTCCAATCTCCTTATACTTCACTATTAACTACTTTTCTATAGTATAACAAGATTTTGCTAGGTTGACAAGAAATGTTGAAATTCAGTAACAGGACTTCCTTATTCTACCGTTACAGACTTAGCAAGGTTCCGTGGTTTGTCCACATCAAGGCCACGGTGAAGGGTTGCAAGTAAGCGACTAGTTGCGTTGGTACGACCATTGAGATTGGTGAGAGGTAAGGGTGAACGGTCGTAAGAACGATATCGTCTGTATCTTTGGCAACATTTTCTTCTGCGATGGTGAGGACCTTAGCACCACGAGCTGCCACTTCTTGGATATTTCCACGAGTGTGGTTGGCAAGGACTGGGTCTGACAAGAGAGCTAAAACTGGTGTCCCCTCTTCAATCAAGGCAATGGTTCCATGCTTGAGTTCTCCAGCCGCAAAACCTTCACATTGGATGTAAGAAATCTCTTTGAGCTTGAGACTGGCTTCCATGGCTACATAGTAATCTTGGCCACGTCCGATGTAAAAGGCGTTGCGTGTTGTTTCAAGAAGGTCACGAACCTTAGCATCAATCATTTCTTTCTCTGAAAGGGTTGATTCGATAGACTGAGCTACGATAGACAACTCGTGAACCAGGTCAAAAGCTTTAGCTTTTTCATTCCCATTTGCTTCACCGACTGCTTTTGCAAGGAAGGCAAGTGCTGCGATTTGTGCTGTATAAGCCTTAGTTGAAGCTACGGCAATTTCAGGACCTGCATGAAGCAACATAGTATGGTTGGCTTCACGAGAAAGAGTTGACCCTGGCACGTTTGTCACTGTCAAGCTTGGGATTCCCATTTCATTGGCCTTGACCAAAACCTGACGGCTATCAGCTGTTTCACCAGATTGACTGATAAAGATGAAGAGTGGTTTCTTGCTGAGAAGTGGCATACCGTAACCCCACTCAGAAGAGATTCCAAGTTCAACTGGCGTATCTGTCAATTCTTCCAACATCTTCTTAGAAGCAAACCCTGCGTGGTAAGAAGTTCCAGCTGCAAGAATATAGATGCGGTCTGCATCTTGAACAGCCTCGATGATAGCTGGGTCTACGACTACTTGACCAGACTCATCTGTGTAAGCTTGGATCAACTTACGCATAACTGTCGGTTGCTCATCGATTTCCTTAAGCATGTAGTAAGGATAAGTTCCCTTACCGATATCAGACAAATCAAGTTCAGCAGTGTAGCTAGCACGCTCACGACTGTTGCCATCATAGTCTTGAACTTCGATGCTATCAGCTTTCACGATTACCAACTCTTGGTCATGGATTTCCATGTATTGATTGGTTTCACGAATCATGGCCATGGCATCTGAGCAGACCATGTTGTATCCTTCCCCAAGACCAATCAAGAGTGGTGATTTATTCTTGGCTACATAGATGACATCTGGATTTCAGAGTCAATCAAGGCAAAAGCATAAGAACCACGAATGATGTGAAGAGCTTTTTTGAAGGCTTCAAGTACTGACAAGCCGTCTTCTTCCGCAAATTTCCCAATCAAGTGAACGGCGATTTCTGTATCTGTTTGTCCCTTGAAGTTGTGTCCTGCAAGGTATTCTTCCTTAATTTCAAGATAGTTTTCGATCACCCCATTGTGGACCAAGACAAAACGTCCTGTCTCAGAGCGATGTGGGTGAGCGTTATCTTCTGTTGGTTTTCCGTGAGTGGCCCAACGAGTATGTCCGATACCAGTTGTTCCCTCAACCCCAGCTGTCTTAGCAGACAATTCTGCGATACGACCAACAGCCTTGACCAAATGGCTTTCAGCACCACCTAGAACAAAAATTCCCGCAGAATCATAACCACGGTATTCGAGCTTTTCAAGCCCTTGAATCAAAATATCAGTTGCATTTGTGTTTCCAACAACACCAACAATTCCACACATAGTATATACGACACAGGCAAGCTGTGCTTTCTCCTTATCGAAATTGGTATAGTCTGATTTTCTGTTTTTAGAATCAGTGAAAACAGTATATACTTGTTTCTTTCGCTTGTCAAGAATAAAAATTGGTATAGCTCAATTGCTTTTGAACTGCAAACAAAAAACCATTCAAGAAATAGCTCTTGAATGGCTTAGAAATATAGCTAATCAACTGATATCCATCCCCTATCTAACACTAGATATCATAGTTTATCTTTTCTCACTCCTCGCAGCCAATTATTTATTAGGTTGGATGGGATAGGCGCTTTCAAAAGTATCCACTATCTCTACTAAATGATCATCCAAATAGGCCATAGCTTGATTTCTGATTGGAGCAGGAATTCCATAGTAGGCTTGCGCAAGACCTCCACAGATAGCAGCGATAGTATCGCTGTCTCCTCCGATGGAAATAGCATTCCTGATAGCATCTTCAAAATCTTGTGACTCGAAAAAGGCTTGGAAAGCCTGAGGAACTGATCCTTGACAAGTCACATCAAAGCTATAGTCCTCACGAATTTGGTCCAGGGTAAAGTCCATCGGATAGTAATTTTTATCGATGTAGTCTTTGATTTCATCCATACTAGCGCCATTACGAGCTAAGAAAATAGCTACTGCAACGGCTTCTGCACCCTTCAGTCCCTCAGGATGGTTATGGGTCACTTCTGTCACTGCTTGTGACAAAGCCTTTGCCTGCTCTATGCTGTCTGCCACAAAACCAACAGGGCTAATTCTCATGGCAGATCCATTCCCATAACTCCCATAGGGTTGAGGATCATCTGAAAAAATCCAGTAGAAAAAATGACCGCCATAACCACAATCTGGATATTGTCTCCCTATCTCTTGCATGTATTTCACTGCATTTTTCGAGAGTTGACTCCAGTCTTCCCTACTAGCCAATAAGGCTTTAGCAACCGCCAACGTCATGATACTATCGTCGGTCGGACAAGAATCACGAGTGAACAAATCAAACTCTTTACTTTTATGATTATCCGCCTCAAATCGGGAACCAATAATATCTCCAATAACTGCTCCTAGCATCCGCTACCTCCTAGAAGTTTTTTTTTACTGTTCACAAGAAATACTTTATGAATTTCCTTCATTATACCATGTTTACTAATGTTGCGGTATTTCCTGTGCAATCTACGGGCACTTTTGTTTGGGTCCCAGATAGGCATAGGTTCGAGTCCGTGGACAATCTTTTTTTCCATTTTCACCCTAAAAATAAAAACCGATGTTCCCTACCGTCCTTGGCATTTTTCCTTGTTTAAGACAAAGTAGTCTTTTTTTGGTTGATAGCCATGGTTCGTAGAATGTCGTCAATCAGAAAAAGTCAGGGGTACATTCATGGCAGAGTATTTTTTTGAAAATCTTCCTCAAAACGAATGTAGTCGTCCGAAAAAAATAATCCATCTGCAATTTGTTTTTCATAGAGCTCTTTTTCTAGTCATCAACTTCCTCCTGACAAAGTTGGATTGTGAGAATGTCATCTACCCTTATTAATCGATAGCCTTCATCAGTTCTAACAGAGATTTCTTCGGGAGATAGTTCTCTTACTTCACCCAATATGGTGCTTTTTATGATGTTTCTCCTTGACCACAAAAAGAGCCTTTTTTAGTCGTCCGATGTAGAGCTGGGAAAGTAGCAACAACTTCTCGACTGGATTCAAATCGGTCGATAAATCGACACGATTTTTTTCTTCACTGAGTGAGCTGGTATGCTCCGATAGGGAAAAAAAGCCCATCCACTTCTGCATGCCTGGATCTTGATAGTCCCTCGCGGATTGGAAGGGCAAATAAGAGCGATCAATCATTTTAGTCCATCTAATCCTCCAGCAGAGTGCCCTCCGATCAGCTTGCTTCTGGCAATACTTCTTGATGCATCCTCTAAAGCAGTCGCCTTCAAAGAGAAGTAAAGCCGAATTGCTCTCGAATCGAATCAATGGCAGTCTGGAGCCTTTCTTCTTTTTCTAGCTTATCCACATCATCAAAAAAGAAATCAATCCAAAGGATTCGTCCACAAATCCCTGAATAACTCACGGCAACACTCCTGACAGCTCCAGAAGTGTATTTACTATGAAATAATTTCAATACATAGCTGACCAAAAGACTGGTATTATTGGTCGGTTCCACCTTCATCTGGGTATGGATGGAGCGTTTTTGTTCCTGCTTTGAAAATCCAAGGTGGATGGAGACCACCGTTGTCTTCTTTCTAGCCCGTCGAAGCCTGATAGCCACCTGCTCAGCCATCTCTCGAAGAATAATTTCGATGTCTCGCTGCTTTGACATAATCTCTCGGTAAAATTTGCGAATTACCTAAGCCGTGAGATTTGGCTTTATAGGGCTTATGAACATTACTCTCGTCTATTCCATTGGCATGAAACCACAAGTGAAGTCCAGCTTGGCCAAGTTCCTTCTTCAGGACATCCGGATTGCTATTGGCTAATTCCTTAATCGAATAGATTTCCAAGCTATTCAAGCGCTTCTCCATCCGATGCCCAATCCCCCAAAAGTCGGTCATCTTTGGAATGGACCAGACCTTATCCTCCACATCTTGGTAAGACCAATTGGCTCGCATAGTCGGTGTGTGCTTGGCTTCATTATCCAAGGCCAACTTAGCAAGTAGAGGGATTGGCATTAGACATACCGACTGTCGAGTAAATCCCGGTCTGCCGCCAGATATCTCTCTGGATACGAGCCGAAAGCATGTCCAGCTTATCTTTACGAGAAATCTGCTGGTCCGGGACAAAATAATTGAGCGAACTGGTTAGATCAATAAAGCCTTCATCAATTGAATAAGGATAAATATCATCTGGACTGCCATAATTCTGGAAAATGCGCTGAATTTCCATGTTGACTGCGATATACTTATCCATCCGAGGAGGGACAATGACGGTCACCCGAGCCCAATCTTCGATGAATTTCACATAGTCCGGGTCTGTCCGTAAGCCTTGTTTCTTGGCATTGTAGTAGGAAAATTTACGTGTCTTGATATCAAAGGGCAGGTCATAGGCACGACCTACATTTGCTTTTCCAAAGACCTTTTTAAACATCGGCGAGGAGGCAAGAATAAGCCCAACAGAATTATCCGCCCGGCTCATGACACAAAGGGAGGTTTTAAGGGGATGGAGTCCTCTTTCTACACACTCAACGCTAGCATAAAAGGACTTCATATCGACAAAGGCAATATCACTTTTGGGCTCTCTGGAATAATCAAAGTAGCCCATAGGCTATCCCTCCATGGGTACGAAATTGCCCACGATAATACCCACAATCCGCGGATCTTCTTCGTAAGAAATATGAATATCCTTGTATTTAGGATTGATAGAGACCAAACGTAAGCCATCTTCTTCTCGATAGACCCGTTTGATATAGGTCTGGTTATTGCAAACCACTGCATAGACCGCTCCGTCATAATCAAATCCGGTCTCTCGAATCAGAGCCACGGAACCATTTTGATATTTGGGTTCCATGGAATCCCCAGACACCCATGAAGCAAAATCGTGAGCCAGTTCTTCATTAAAGTAAACCGTGTCAAAGTTTCGATCATCATAAACCGAAGCCCCAATCCCAGCCGACATGCGTTCATAGACATGATACTCGAAAAGTTTTTCTGGCATAGCTACCACCTTCTTAGCTTGTTCTTCTTGGACCAGGTTACGAGCATAAACTACAACCTTCTCTTTCCCTTGATTAGAGAGGCTATTATAGAGACGGACAATTTCAATTTGGGTAAAATAGCCTTTTGGTACTTTTAAAAGATCTTCTAACTGAGCAACCTTCTCTTCCGAAGGCTCCTTGACTCCACGCTCCCAAGCTGAATAAGCCTGAAAACTAATGCCAAGCTGCTCTGCAATTTCTTTCTGTGTTAGCTTTAACTCTTTTCTCCGAGCTTTGAGTTTTTTTCTGGTTGGTACATGACTTTACCTCCTAGCGTGATGTTTTTCATAGTAAGTTGACTTTATTTTTAAAAAGATTCAACCATTTTTGGTTTAGTTTTTATTATATAAAAAAAGTAGACGAATGTCTAGTAGGAAAATTCAACTTTAAAGCATGCTCGCTTCATCTTCATAACATGATCATGACTCACAAATAAAGAAGAAAACCATCTCAAATTTGATGAGATGGTTAATCATTTAGTCTACTTTATAAAAAACTTGTTCTGATCTGGTTGGAGCTGCTTGACCAGCAATCAGCCTATTTTTAGTTAAATCAGTATCTAACCCATCCATAATAAGTCCAGCAGGATAAATACTCATTCCATAGCCTGAGATACCATCTCTAATGCTGAATTCAATCGTTCCATGGCTACCCATTCTCTTTTTTTCAATGTTTCCACTGTTTACTAGTCCATTTTTATCGAATGTAAACTCTTGCCCAAGTCCATTTCTCCATGTTCCAACTAGAGTCGAGAAATCTCCATTTAGAATGGCTTGCTCATCTATTTTTTGTGATTTAGCATTCGTTTGCTCTTCTTGTGTCGAGAGTTTTTCCTCAGTAGTCGTAACACTATCTTGGGTAGTCGTTAAACTAGTGGTTGTCGAACTAGTCGTAGCCGTACTAGTAGTAGAAACCTGTTCCGTTGTGGCATTCACTACTTCTGCATCTTGCTTCTTATGATTAAAGAAGAACACAAAACTTATCAGTACTATAGCACTTAAGCAACTAAACAGAATCAAAATCCAATTGATGCCTTTTCCTATTTTCATTTATAACTCCTTTAAATTATTCGTATTTAATTATATCATACTAAACTGATACTAGGAACAAATTGTATAAGATAAAGACTAGTGGTGAGAATTTTTGGGGTGAACTCTCTTATTGAGGATTAAAAAAGAACACCCCGAAAAGGTGCTCTTTGTAAGTATAGTCATTCTTTCGAAGAACGTTTACTAAATTGTGATGCTTTACGAGCCTTTTTCAAGCCTGGTTTGAACAGTCTGGCTTTTAGGAAAGCTCAAAAGCGCTTGATAGGAAACATCCGAAGAGTTTCTGACGATTGTGATTTCAAGAAATAGGAATTTATGTATTTAAAATAGTGAAATTTCTTAACGCAAAACTTCCAATCCTATCCTCTTCCTTCTTATCCTATCAAAGTTTGTAATATTGGAATAACAACGATAAATAGAACCGTACTTAGAGTCACTACATTCGTAGAGAATTCCACATCTCCTTTTCCCTGATTAGCAAGGATTGGGAGAACAGCTAAAGCTGGTGTAGCGGACTGAATCATAAAGGTCTTAAATTCTACTGTCGCCATATTTGGTGCAAAGAACTTCAATACAAGAAGCATGATTAGAGGAGCTAGGATAAAGCGTCCAACTAAAGTGACAATTGTATCTTTATCAAAAGTAATAGTTTTCAAACCTGCCTTTGCAAGAACGATACCAATATAAATCAGAGATAGGGGAGTGACGATATTTCCAACATAGGTTAAGGTATTCGTTGCGAAATCTGGAATAGAGATTCGGAGAATCAAAAATAGTAGAGCTACAAGAAAACCTACAAGCGGAGCTGGTAGCAATTTCTTCCAGTCAAATTTACTTGTCTCCTTGCTTTGACCCGATTTACTGTCGCTTGTCATCAAATACACGCCCAATGTCCAGGTGGAAATCGTGTTGGTGATATAGTAAATTAAGAAATAAGGAAGAGCCTGATCCCCAAAAAGAGCAACGTTTAAAGGTAAACCAATAAAAATAGTATTGGCATTCACAAAGGTATTCATCATGGTTCCTCGCCGTCCTGGACGAACCTTGAATACCATAACTGCAATATAAGCTACGATATAGCCCAAGATAAAGGCCACAAATGTATAAAGGAGACCTCCAGAAAGACTGATTAGTTTATCTAGTGTTAGGTATTTCATCACCGACACAAAGATTGACGCTGGCAAGGCTACATTCATGATTAAACGAGATAGGTTAGGTCCAAAGGCATCTCCAAACCATCCCTTCACCTGAAGAATATACCCCAAAACAATGATAGCGATAATCGGAATGATACTCGTAATCGAGGTTAAAAAGAGTGACATAGGTATCCTTTCTAAATTACTTAAGTCCACAGCCTATACAAATCTGTCGCTAGTGAAGGATAGACAGCAACAATGAATTATTTATACTCTGGATACCACTTCAAATCACGAACTGCTTTGGCCATATCTGTTTCCTTAGCACGCGCAAGACCTTGCTCTTGTGCTTTTTTAGCGACTGCTTCTGCTACTTTAATAGAAACATCTGCTACATACTTGAATGGTGGCAAGACAGGAGCTCCTGGTTGGCCTGGATTGACAATACCACTCAATGAATGAGCCGCTGCTCCGATCATTTCATCAGTCAAAAGACTTGCTTCAGAAGCCAGCATACCTAGACCAAGACCTGGGTAAATCAAGGCATTATTGGCTTGACCAATCACATAGTCGACACCTTTATAAGGAAACCGTATCAGCAGGAATTCCTGTTGCGACAAAAAGCTTTGCCATCTGACCATTCAATCAAATCTTTGGCACTAGCTTCAGCTAGTTTGGTTGGATTTGACAAAGGGAAAATCATCGGACGCTCTGTATTTTCACACATAGCCTCTACTATTTCTTTAGTGAAGGTATTAGGCTGAGTCGAAGTTCCTACAAGAATGGTTGGCTTCACAGTCTTCACTACTTCAAGCAGGTCAGTCAACTTGTCTGCATTACTAAAGTCAGCACGTTTCTTAGCAAACGGCTTTTGTTCAGGAGTTAGGTCATCCATGTCATCAAAGAGAAGACCTTGTTTATCAACCATAAAGAAACGTTTATAGGCTTCTTCTTCAGAAAGACCTTCACTCACCATTTCACGAAGAACACGAGCGGCAATTCCTGCACCCGCAGTACCACCACCATAGCAGAGATAAACTTGATCTGTTAATTTTTCACCACTAATATCCAGTGAACCAAAGATACCACCCAAGGTAACGATTCCTGTACCTTGAATATCATCATTAAAAGTTGGAATTTGTTTCCGGTATTTTTCAAGAATATTGGCAGCATTCGAGCGGCCGAAGTCTTCCCAGTGAAGGTAGAGTTTAGGAAAGAGACGTTCTGCTGTTTGAACAAATTGGTCAATGAAGTCGTAGTAACGATCACCGCGAACCCGTTCGTGACGATTTCCTAAGTAATTAGGGTTGTTACGAAGTTCTTCACGGTTAGTCCCTGCATCAATAACTAAAGGAAGGACCATAGAAGGATCGATTCCAGCAGCACCCGTGTAGACCATCAATTTCCCAACAGAAATATCGACACCATTTGTTCCCCAGTCACCGATTCCAAGGATTCCTTCTGCATCTGTTACAACAATGAGACGAATCTCGCGATCCCCAGCAGCATTTTTCAAAGTGGCTTCAATATTTTCAGGATGATTGATATCAAGATATCCCGCATATTGGGGATCTACAAAGAGGTCACTATAGCCTTCAATGGTATCTGCAATGGTTGGATCGTATACAATTGGATTAAATTCCTCCAAATGTTGAGAAAAGAGGTAATAGAAAAGAGTCCGGTTGGTATTAAAAATTTCCATTAGGAAAAGACGCTTTTCCAAATCATTGGCTTTTGTTTGCATTTGTGCATAAGTTTGCGCCGCTTGCTCTTCAATCGTTTGAACATACGGTGGCAGTAAACCAATAAGACCTAGTTCCTTTCGCTCCTCTAAGGTAAAGGCAGTACCTTTATTAAGGAAAGGGTTGTTTAAAATATCATGTGCAGTCATAGTGCAACCTCCTTTTTACTTCTATTATACCACTTAAAATGAATTGTTTGGAAAACTTTGTTGTCTAAAAAATACAATCATGTACGCATATGTTATAATGAGTCTACGAAAGACAATTTTTCTAATAAACTCTTTATACTTAAAACACTATTATTAATGGCACTTTAGGTTGTTATATTTTATAAAGTTCTGAACTCATAAAACTCTCGATGATCACTCTTTACTAAAAAGTTTTCGAGTAAAAAGAAACTAATCATACAAATTGGCAATCCGAATTAAAATAAATATTATATAAGTTTGTTATACAATACTTTGTATTTTTTTAAGATGTTTTTTTGTCATGCAAAAACTTGTATTCTATTTATATGACGAAATAAAAAAACTATTTACAACAATATATTTCCCAAAAAGTGAAATATTTTTCGAACACAGAAAAAAATGAGCCAGGAAGAACTTTCGGAACAAGCGGGGACTCGGGCTTAAGTATATCAATCAACTTGAAAACCAAAATGTGAATCTGACCATTCACAGTCTTGAAAAAAAGTGATTGTCGCCCTAAAGATGACCCCAGAGGAATTTTTTTCAATTTTGATAGCCTTGAATCAACCTCTGATAAGACCGACAATCTTTCACTCAAAAAGAATCAACATGAAGGTTAAACAACTCCCTATTGATAAACGAGAAAAGATGTTGGTCATTTTTGAAAGTATCTTAGATAATCTTTAATATCCCTGACTCACTTACATTTTTAACCAGCGAATACTCGTATAGTCAAATTGTAGGATACGGATAAAAATTTATTTATCTGGTGATTTCCACTTATTTTTCTCCAATTAATGAAAGTGAGCCCATATGAATTTAAAAGATCTACAATATTTTTATGACCTCTGCCAGCTTCAATCCTATACGGAAGTAGCAAAACTACATAAAGTCAGCCAACCATCTATTTCTTATGCCATCAAGCGCTTAGAGGAATCTTTTAATTGCAAATTGATTCACCATGATCCTTCACATCGTTCCTTTCAAACTCACTCCTCAAGGGCAAATCCTTCTAAAGCATACAGAAAAGATCTTATCTGAGGTTATTTCTACTCGCAAAGAAATTAATCGCTCCTTGGCACAATACTCTACTGTAGGATTCCCTCCTATTATCATTCAGTATCTCTTTGCTGCCTTAAACGAAAAAGATAAATTCGATTTTTTAAAAAAGGTACGCCCTATCCGCGGTGGCTCCGTAGAGTTATTAAATCTTCTCCTCAAGGGAGACCTTGATGCAAGCCTACTCGGCTTGATTGAACCACTCAATCATCCTTCAATAGAGACACATGAACTCTTTCATAAAGAACTGTATGTCGTTTTATCTAAGAACCATCCTCTTGCTACTGCTGCTTCCCTCACTTTTGAAGATTTAGTAGATCAATCCTTTATACTTTTAGACGAACACTTTGTTCACCTGAAAGCTTTTGAACTACTTAATCAAAAGTATCAAAACAAGGCAGAAGTATTCTTTAAGACTGACGACATTGTCATCATTAAAGAACTTTTAAAGAAAGGGATTGGCGTTAGTTTACTGGCTGATATCGCACTTTCTGATGAAGATGATGATTTAATAAAAATCCCTCTAATACCGGAGGACCAGATAACATTTACAGTTTATTACGCTTATCTCAAATCAGCTACACTGTCATCAGAAGTAGAAGCCTTATTTAATCTCATTAAATCATATGAATAGAAAAACTCTAACTATCAACTACCTGATAGTTAGAGTTTTTTTAAGACCTAGTTGGAAACATTTTTTTATTTGAATAGATTTCAATATCCGCTTAAAAATCAATGTTTTCTCACGTTCTCAGAAAGAACAATTTCATCTAATTTGAATAACTTTCAGTTGAATGGTGTGAATTTTTATCCTAAAAATACACAAATTGAGTTAGATTCTACCAAAAAGTTCACACCATCAATCTAATCAATGATCACATTTTGCTGATTGGCGATTTTTAGCCATCTTTCATATGATGAGAAAAGCAAAAGAAAACCACTTGAAATGGATTCAAGTGGCAAATAGTTAGGGGGCATTATATCGTATATGCATTGCCAAATGTTGTAAAAATAGAAATCGTTTTTTATCCCCAAAAGGATAACTCTTAAAATATACTGGACCATCTGAAAAACCATATCTAGCATATCCTCTATAAACTCCTGACATAAAGGATATACTTTTTGAGAAATCTGTTCGTCTGGTATATTTCCCAACCCACTCAATACATGCAGTGACTGAATTTTAATTCCAAATTTACCATTCAAATACTTCTTCAATTGACTGAATAGCTGAAACAGTCTCTTTTAACACTCCTACTTTAATATCTGTATAGACTTTCCCATCAGAGATTGTGGTAAAAAAGAAGGGAGGGGTCAACTCACAATGCCCCTGATAATAGATATAACCCGCCAAGAAGCTTATTCCCTCTTTCACTGACTCATCATCTGGTTCTAAAATTCTAGTTGAAACAGTATTTAAAACTTGAAACAGACTGTGATACAAAAAGTCTTTTGGCAAAGCATCTTCAATATACTCTTCTTCTACTGGGATAAACAGTTCCATCAACACATCTTGATTTTCTTCTAGCTTGGAATTAATCGTATAAAAGAAAGGCCCTCGAAGCGTATATCCTGCTTCTCTTACTTCATCTAGAAAAGCATTATAAGTGTTCGGCATCTCTTCTGGAGATACTGTATAATACCTTGAGATAACATTTCTATACTGTATATCTTGGTATTCTCCCACGTTTTTAAATAGCATCTGAAATCTCCTTAATTGGGATATTAATTTCAACAAACTGCTGTCCAAATATTGGCAATATCGCTAGAAAAACGGTATCTCCCTGCATTTCCAAGCCCTCATCTTGAATATATTGCTTCATTTCTTCAATTTTTGGAAGGAGATGTTCATCAAATGGAGTTACATCAGAGACACACTGCTTAATTGTAAAATGTTCTAGATATTGGATTTCATCATTTCCTTCAATTGGAATGTTTGTCGGAATATAGACCTTAAACAAGGCTTCTCCTGGCTTTCCAAACGTGCTCAAACAAGTTTCAATCGTTGTTGGGCCATTTTTATAAACCCCAGTTTCAAATAATAATTTTTCACAGTTTTCAATCAAATCTGGAAAAGAAGCCATAGAAACTCTTTTCTCTGTATAAGCAATATTACTGATATCTATTCTAATTAATTTCATTTTTATTTCTCCTCTAAAAAAATAAAGTTATTGGTGCTTTTCTTTTTCCAACCTGTAAATACTCGTGCATATTCAAGCCAATAGAAGGGAAGACAGACTATGCTCGCTACAACAAGGGAAGTAACAACATATACCGCCGGCAATGTAAATAAACGTGCTATAACTATTACAATTGCTGAAATCAATAGGCAAACAACAGGAGGAAGAAATAAAAGATTCTTCCTATACTCACCATGTGGTAATTTCTTAGCTTTAGGGATAATTAACAACTGGTAAACAAAGGTTAGTAGTTGAAACATAATGCTTAGGACAATCAACACCATGAAGACAGACCAGTAGTTCTTCCCCAAAAATAAAGAACTCCAGAAAAGAAACTCAACATGAGAAATTAAAATAGAACTAGCTGGAATCAATTGCAATAATCTTGATTTGGAAAACTTTTGAAATAGCAAGAACATGAACACGAGTATCAGTATATGAAGAATAGTAATGTAAAAGGATAATCATACTCACATCATGCATCTCACCTTCTATAAAAAAAGAGACTATAAATATCAGCAAAGCAAAAATCACTTCCATTGCAGTTGATTTTAAAAAGTCAGAGTTCTTTATAGGACTAGTATCCACAACTGCCATATTCAAAAATTCAGTATACTTTTCTTTCATCTTATCCTCCTACAATTCCTGCCCACCATTTTTTAAGCCCTTTAGAAAATCCAGTGTGTTTATCAAGCTCATTTAACCCATAACTAATAGCTCCACCTACAATCGTTGTTACAGCGCCTATCGCTACAATCGATGCTGTAGCAGGAAGAAAAATTGTCGCTGCAGCAGCTCCGGCAACAGTAGCTACCGTCCCTATTGCTACATTCTTAACAGTATCAATCGTAACGCCGCCAGCTTGGGTATTTATGTATTCTGGACTTCCAACTGACATGTTTTTACTAACAGCTATATCATGTGTTTCTCCCATACCGTCTACAATATCCACAACAGAAAATACCACATTTGCAATCGTCATCCCTTTACCCAATTTGCCCATATTCTTAAAGCTCTCTGATACTTTAATCCCATCGGTAGGATGTATCGTAAATATGTTTGACAAGCCGGCTGTTGCAGATGAGGTTGCTCCATTTTTTGCAGCCTTAGTGATATTAGGACGGAAAGGAGTCATCATATCCTCGTACTGACCCCGAATATTTGTTCCCTTATTTGTAGTAATTTTTACTGTAATTGTATTTTTCGGTTTATACTATTTCGACTGTAAAGTTTATCATATCCTAGCAATTTATCTAGTTTTTTTGTCCTATTGGTGTAGTCCCATGATGAAATATTAAATTCCCTTTACTATCTTTTGAAATTCGAGATCCCAAATACAAAAACATTAGCAACTTCAAAAAAACAGTTGTAGCTTTTATTATATAATTCACTAACTTTACTATATGGAGATTCATTAAGTAACCTTAATAGCTCCGGTTTTGCCAGTTCTGTTGGATAACGTTTCCCATACTCTGCAATTGCAGTTATATCTTTCTCATCTAATTCTGTTTTATTTTTAATTTTTATCTAAAAACATTTTGGTAATTTTTGGATTACCTCAGAACGTTTATTCCACTCACTATTAATATTATTTACCCAAGGAGTTTCTCCCTCTATTTTTAAAAAGTTCCATCAAACTTTCCAAAAATCACCAGAGACTTGTTTGAAACCTTCCAAAACTAAGGTCTGTAAACTTTCTGAATCCGAAAAACTGACCACTGGTCGAACTCGCAAATGTCTGCAATTTTTCTAATTTTTCTTGTAACTCATCTCGCTTACTTGTTGCATTTGTGATAATTTCTTTAACATTACTTTTTATAAATGGGATCAATATCCTTAATATCAGACAAACTATTCAAAATAGATTGTTGAGTCGAGATAGTTGTATTCTCCGCTTCAATTTGCTTTTGAAGCGTCTCCTCGTCTAAACTCTCTTCACCGACTTGTGAACGATAAAGAGTCGGTAGCTCACTGGCTTTCCCTCCTAGACTCTCTGAAAAGAGAATAACTCCTCTAAGTAAGGGAACCATTATATTTTCCGCATATGACTTAGCACTATCATAGGCTGTTCCTTTTAATTCTCCCTCTGTAATAAGACTATTAAAGGCAGTAATGACATCATTATAATAATTCACACGGTTGCTTAAAACACTAGCTGCTGTACTGAACTATGAAATAACTCTTTTGCAAATCTTACATATATAATCGGTAATCTCTTTACCAAACTTAATAAGCGTAACCAAGCAATACTGTTACCTGCCCTGTTCCTTCTGTTTGGAGAATATGATAAAAAGGGGTGTGTTGTTCGCGGTTATTCTCCTCTAAGGTCCATAGCAATCTAGCATATGCTTCCTTGGTTAATTCCTCATAATCATGATTTAGAGTCACCATTATAATATTGTTGATTTCAAAGTAAGATGAAAATTGCATCCCCTCAACTTCAAGAAATTCCTCCTCTAAAGGAAGAAAGAATTCAATATCCATATTTCCTTCATATGGTATATTATTAAGACTATAAACAATAGGTCCTGCCGGATGACCTCCTGCTTCATCAATAGCTGACATGAAAGCAGCCAACTCATTTTTCATCTGACTCACATGAAAGGTACTACGTTTTTTAATCACATTACGTGCCTCAAAAATATTTCCATTGGTTACACCTGGTGCAGCAACATATTTCATTAATCCACCTCCCAACTACTATAGGCATCAACTATAATTTCATTTCCAGGATGATAAAGCACATGATAAACCGCTAAACACTCCAAATCTTCTCTGGCATATTTTACACGTAAGGTATCGTAATAATCCGCTAAATTTTCTGAGGGAAAAGTAGCGAAATCATCACTGTCTATAAAAAAATATTTTCTTGAAAAAGAAATGGTCCATTATATTTATCTATTTTTGGTATATGCATTGCCAAATGTTGTAAAAATAGAAATCGATTTTTTATCCGTAAAGGGATAGCTCTTAAAATATACTGGGCCATCTGAAAAAACCATATCTAGCATATCCTCTATAAATTCCCAACATAAGGGATATACTTTATGACAAATCTGTTCGACTGGTACAATTCCCAACCCACTTTCTTCATAACCAAATTGATTATGAAGAACTAACTTTTTAGGTCTCACTTCCATATTTCTTAACTACTTTCTTAACTATTTTTATTTTTAAGCTAATTCATCATTGTTAGGGTGCTTTTTTACATAAATAGCCGCATAAACAGCATCTACCATGACAGCTGGAAGGGTCAAGGTCAATAAAATTCCCAGTATAACACCAAAAGCAATCTGAATATAACCTGTTAGGAGGGAGGGAATGATTGTTGCCCCAGCAAAAGCTATTGCAAAATTATTCCACCACGTTTTCTTTCTATCTCCTTCTTTTACTTGATTAAAGGCCCAGACTTTACCCTGGTTCTTTGGAAGATAATACCAAGCATAAAGACCACATGCAAAGATAAAAAGAAGTAATATAAAGATAACATAAAATGGAGTGAGAGGAGATTGATATATCTCCTTAGCTCCTATAGGACTGCCGTCTGAAATAACCATTAATAAACCAATAAAATCTAAACCTATCACTAAGCTTAATACTGTGAGGGCTATTAAATAATATGTTAAAGTCTTCCACGCGTTTACCAAATAGGGAATAAAAGAAATGATAATACCAAATATATTCACAATACCGCAAAGCAAAGAAAGCCCTTTAAAGATACCTAGATTATCTTCATAACTTCCAACTAAATACATAAAACCGCTTAATGCAAAACCAATCCATGGATATAGCTTAATATAACCTAAACTAACGCCATGTGTGATCAAAGGGCCGTGGTATCTCTCGTCTTTTATGCTAGTAATCTTTACTTTATTTTTTCTATTTATCTTTGCCATTAGCTAAACCACCCTCCTATTGCTTTTAAGCCATTGCCAATTGCATCCTTAGCTGCATCTGTTAAAGATTGATTATTTAATCCCTTTATTTTAATGTCATTCATAGCCCATCCAATGGCTGCACCTACTCCGAACCCAACAACTGTTCCAATAGGACCTCCGATAAAAGTCCCGATTGCGGCACCAGCGCTTGCAGCAGAAGCCCCTGAAATAAGGTCAACACCTTGGTCAACTACGAAATTTTGGACTTTTTCCCCAACGGAAGAAGTTTTATCATCAAAAAAGTTTTCTTTTATATTTCCTCCAACATTAAGAACTGTACCAATGGCACCAAACAATTTGCCAGCTTGTCCCCATTTTGAAAGCTGTGAAGCATCTTTCCAGTTGAAGTCATCCCAAAATTTCATAGAATTTTTAAAACCACTTTTAGCTGAATCTGCAGCATCCCCAATAGCAGTTCGCCAACCAGTTGTCTGAACTCCTTTGCCAATATTAGTATCAGTAGGGTCAAACGTTTTGCCTGTCTCTTGTCTATACTCTCCGCTTCCCTTAGTATATACATGTCCTGTATTTTTATTATAAAGAAAACGAGAGCCTATCTTGACACGACCTTTGGAGTCAGAAGTGATTTGTCGACCGTTAATAAAGTTTAATTCAGCCTTTGCCAAAATTGCTTTACCAACAATATTTGAAAATTTTGAAGATTTGTCAGCTAATTCTTCCTGTTGCAAAAATAAAATCAATGGCTTTTTCAACAGAAATTCCCTGTTCTTTTGCAACGCCTTGAGCCATCGTTAGCAATTCAGTTTCCGTCCTATCTACAAATCCCTGAATTGCATCTTTAACATTCTCTGGCAACTCTTTAGCAGGATAACGTTTCCCATACTCTGTGATTGCCTTTATATCATTCTCATCTAATTCTTTTTTTATTTTTTTAATTTTATCTAAAAACATTTTGGTAATTTTGGATTACCTCAGAACGCTTCTTCCACTCGCTATTAATATTGTTTTGCCCAAGGAGCTTGTCCCTCAATTTTAAAAAGTTCCATCAAACTTTTCAAAATCCCCAGAGACTTGTTTGAAACCTTCCAAAAACTAAGGTCTGTAAACTTTCTGAATCCGAAAACTGACCACTGGTCGAACTCGCAAATGTCTGCAATTTTTTTCTAATTTTTTTCTTGTAACTCATCTCGCTTACTTGTTGCATTTGTGATAATTTCTCGAACATTACTTTTATAAATGGGATCAATATCCTTAATATCAGATAAACTATTCAAAAATAGATTGTTGAGTCGAAATAGTTGTATTTTTCCGCTTCAATTTGCTTTTGAAGCGTCTCCTCATCTAAACTTTCTTCACCGACTTGTGAACGATAAAGAGTCGGTAGCTCACTGGCTTTTCCCTCCTAGACTCTCTGAAAAGAGAATAACTCCTCTAAGTAAGGGAACCATTATATTTTCCGCATAAGACTTAGCACTATCATAGGCTGTTCCTTTTAATTCTCCCTCTGTAATAAGACTATTAAAGGCAGTAATGACATCATTATAATAATTCACACGGTTGCTTAAAACACTAGCTGCTGTACTTCCCTGTGAATCTGCTGAGCCTATGTCTACTTTAATCCCCATTCTTCTCCTCCTTTTTGTGATTCAAGACGGCTTTTGTTGAAAAAGAAGTTCCTCTTTTTCGTCCTCCAGCATGCTCATTGCTTTTTTTAATTCTTCTTTCCTATCAGTGATAAAATCATCAAGTAGCTGTTCATTTCTTTTCAACATCTCTATACCTTCAAGGCGATCCATCTCTTCTTTAGCCGATAAAGGATAATATTCTAATTCTCTATATGGGATGAAGTTCGATTGACAAAGATCTATAATCTCTGTTGCAACCAAAGAGAACTGTTTTCTTTCTTCTTCTAGTTTTGATAACTTCGTTTGAATTTGTTGAACATCACGTTGAATATCTTCTAATTTTTCTGTTTTTCCATCCTCACTCCTTGAATAAATTATTTTTGAGGAACAAATGACGGATTTGAGTATGGCGAAGGTAGACCAGTTGTCCCCTTTATTTTTGATCCAATGGCAAATTATTCTGCCACATTGTACTGATCTTTACATCTACTACTTCAAATTCATTTGCAAAGCTATGAATTAGTTTTACAAATTCACTTATTTTAGATTGAATATTTTTTTGAAATAGATGCTTCATTTATAATTAATCTTCTCCCTACTGTATTAGCTGTATAATAGCTTGTCTTGTCTCTAGTAACTGCACCGGCAGTTGTAATACTATTGCTTGCTGATACAATTGCAGTAGCAATAGTGCTCGCCTTCCCTTTTTCACTTTTTACTTGTCCCATATTCTATAACCTTTTCAATTATCCTTTCTATGATCAAATCTTCAAGAAATCTGATTGAATCTTAAGCATTACTTATTCTTGCTAATTTTGAGTTTGATGACTTCTTTTCGCGAATGTAAATAAACTAAATCAGGATTTGGAACTCCATCACGACTATACATTCCCTTATCAAGGAACGTTTGATCCATTAGGCGCATACCAAAGATAACCCACTGAACATTTGTTTTAAGATATCTTGGAATTGGATCAATACCTGTACCAATATAAGTATAATCAGTACCAATAATGAATTTCATCCCTACTCGATACCCATTTTCAAACATGAATTGAAGCTGTTTTTCACTTAGATGGCTTTCTGATACCAGCGCTCTCATATTTGGTATAAAAATAATCCACTCAGATGAAATCCCTTTTTCGAGACGACGCTCTATTTCATAAATCAGTTGATCTCCTATGTCTGATAATTCATTTTTACTTCCAACATAAGTTTTTACCAGGTCGCTATATACTTCATATTCTTGGAAAGCATCAATCAACATCATATGAATATTAGGCATTCTAAGAATAGTTTTTAATAAATGATGAGTAATATTATCAAAAGCATCTTCTGCATTTGATACATAAGCCAAGTGTTTAAATTTACCAAGAGAGATGTTGACACTTCCAACCGTTTCTAACTCTAAACCAATAGGAATCTGATCATTCTCAATAGCTTCTTGTACACTAGAAAAATTCAGGAATTCCTCTACCGTCAACTCCTCTGGCACCATAGGGATGGCACTTGGGCGTTGGCCTGTCCAGGCTTCTTGGAGGGAAGCGACTGCTTGACGAAGGTTGTTGAGGACTTGAGTATCGTTGGCTCCAGAAACTGGAAGTGCCAACTGGATGACATCGACTTCCTCACGCTTCATAAGCGCACGTCCCTTGATATCTTCCATGGTCATAGCGAGTGGCGTAGCTCCCACAATCACACGCACTTCACTTGCTTCATTCTGTGGTAGGCTCAATTGATGCTTGAAGTTGGAGTAGAGTTGAGCTCGTAGGTTGGTCTGGCGACCCGCTGTCATCAAGAGGTGCACACCGATGCTGAGACCTTCACGAGAGATACGCACCAAAAGCTTAAAGAGTTCTGCCTCATAAGCCTCTTCTTTGATAGCTTCATAGCTATCTAAAAGAATGACAATAGCAGGTTCTTTCTGACCACTGGCCTGACGGTAAAGTTCCAATGTCCCAACACCATAGTCAGAGAGAAGTTTCTTCCGACGATTGAGTTCTTTCTCCATGATTCGTACAAATTTAGAGATTTTCTCCGTTTGGTCCAAAAGCATGGTATCAGCCACCTGCGGAAGTTTAGATAGTGGAGCCAAACCATTGGTTCCAAAGTCCATCAAGTACATAGTCAGGTCCTTAGGACTAAACTTACGAGCTAGGTCCATACCTGCAGACTGCAGGAAGGTCGTTTTCCCAGTACCCGGACTTCCATAGAGAAGGACATGTCCATCCTTGGCGAGATTGATAGAGACAGCTTCCTGTTTCTGTGCCTGTGGAATATCTGCCATTCCCAGTAGGACAGAGAGTGGTTTCTCTTGTTCCCAAGCTACTGTTGGTTGCACTTCTTCTAACTCCTCAAGCGTAATTCGCTCTTTGAGCGGAGGCAACCATGGTTGCGGTACTGGAGGAATCTCTTGTTCTTCACACATGAGTTGAATGTTGTGCACAATCGCATCTAACTCTGTCGGAACTTCCTTGATTTCATCCGCATCCTCTAAGCCCGATAAGTCTTCGTTTAAGATTTCATATTGTCCCAATTCATTGATCAGGTAGATGGTATGGTCTTCAATCCCCATATCATCTTTTTCTGGCTGGTAATCTGCCCCTGACCATGCTGACTGGAAGAGTTCATAGACTTCGTTATTTCCGACCTGCAGATAGGCGCGTCCAGTCTGCGTAATTTCAGCTGCATCCGGCGTATGAAGCATTTCATTTGAGTCAGAGCGGTCCGCAACTTTGAGGGCAATCTTAAAGCGTGAGTTGGACCAGATCTGATCATCTACTACTCCTGATGGCTTTTGAGTTGCTAGGATCAAGTGGACCCCTAGAGAACGTCCGACCCGAGCGATAGATACCAACTCCTTGATAAAGTCTGGCTGGTTGACCTTGAGCTCCGCAAATTCATCTGAGATGAGAAAGAGATGAGGGAGAGGTTCTTTCGCTTCTCCATTTTTAAATTTCTTCTGATATTGATTGATATGATTAACTTCAAATTCCCTAAAGAGTCGCTCACGACGATGGATCTCTGCATTGATTGAAGCTAGAGCACGCATGGATTGGGCGCCATCTAAGTTAGTGATGGTCCCCAAGAGATGGGGTAGGTTTTTAAAGAGATTGGCCATCCCACCACCCTTATAGTCAATCAGCAAGAAAGCTACATCATGAGGATGGAAATTGACAGCTAGAGACAGGATATAAGATTGGATGGTCTCTGACTTCCCTGAACCAGTCGTCCCTGCAATCAAACCATGAGGCCCATGAGCTTTTTCATGAAGATTGAGTTGAACCAGATCGCCTTGACCTCGTAAACCAATCGGAACAGCCAAACTCTTGTAAGGCGCGTTCTTTTCCCAGCGGCTAGATACCTGCAAGTCTTCAAATGTTTCCGCCCCATACATTTCCATGAAGGTAACCGAGTCTGGAATCGAACTCTTGAGATTTTGAAGGTGATTGAGAGGTGCTAAGGTTCGAGCAATACGCTCCTTGTCATAATCGACTGGAAAATGATCCAAGCGGAAGTCTGTTTCTTTCAAAACGCCTTCTTCCATGACAAGTTGTCCTGTATTGCGGTCCTTGATGTTGATCACTGTCTGGATATTTTCAGACAAGGAGCTCATCACATCCTCTACAAAAACGAGAGAACAACCCAAATCTGTTGGATCTTCTGTAAAGAATTCCATAATGACATGGTCCAATATTAGCTTTTCATCTGTCACTAAAACTACGTAATGAGGGTGGAAAAGTGTACTTTCTTTATGTGATGTTTCTTCCTTTTTGACTACGACGTAGTTTCAAGATTTGGTTCAAACTATTGAGAACCTGGTCCCGTGTCCGTTGATTGTATACAAATCCTCGCACATTGAGCTCTTGAAGTTTAGCATGTGGAAGCCAACGCATCCAAGACCATTGTTCTTTTTCCTCTTCAGGCAAGATGGTAATAAATTGCACATCATGATAAGAATGGAAAGTAGCTATCTGCATGACTAACAACTGGAGTTGTTCTAACACTAGATTTCTTGGACCAATATACCCCACCGGCCCATGGCTTAGATTGGCTGGAATCGGCATATCCGGGATTTTTTTATGTCGACTATAGAGGGCGTATCCCTCTTCCTCTAAAGCATCTTTCTTCCCACTTCGTTCTCGTTGCCCATAATTTAACTCATAGCTAGTTGGGAGTTTTCCTAATCCCAGACGATAATAAAGGAAGTCAAAGTGCAAGGGGGTCTTTTCGTAGATCCTGTGATTATAACTCTCAACGAGGTCAGTCAACTCCAAAACAGTTGGAAAATGGTAGTTCATCCCTTCTTTTTGTTCCCGCTCCAGACGAGTCAATTCCATGGCCTTGTCCTTTAGATAAAGGTGATAGAGATCAATTCTCTCTTTTTTATCAGCCTTGTACTTTTTCCGATTTTTGAAAAAGCCTCGAATAGAGAAAATCATTGTGGTGATTGACATTCCTACTGTCGCAAGAATATAAATTCCTCGAGGTTGAATCAACGTAATCAGGATTGTTACCCCAATCATCATAAGAGGTGGAATGATCAATTTCAATAGTTCATCACTAGGTTTAACTGGTTCCTGACCTGGAGGGTTTATCAAAATTTTATCTTCACTACCACGATAGATGATTCTTGGAGAACGATGATAATCAGGATACTCTTCATAAAAGGCATAACGAGATGGCTCTCTCAATGTCAATTGTTTCCCAACTTGAGCTGGTCCTTGAATCCAAATCTCATCTGGATAGAGTTTAATTGTCACCGATCCTAAGCTCAGCTCATCCCCAAAACTAATTAGCTGTTGGTCGTTTTGCTCCAAATGATTATTTCTATAGAATTCCCCTCGCATTCGAGTCAAAATCCATTGATTTGAGTTTTCTGCAATAATAGCTCAATCTCTGCATCTAGACTGATAAGAGCACCCTTATGAGAACCTATCTGAATTTCTGACAGATCCAAAAGATCATAAATTTTTGTTTCTCCTTCTCGGAGATAAAAGACAACTTCCCCCAAGCTTAGAGCATTTTTCAGCAGGCCTACTTCGTCACCATACTGATAAAACACCTCTTCACCATCAACTTTAAGTTGAATTGGCATTTCCTGTTGCGAAAGATACACTTGGGCCTTTTCAGTTGCACCAATCAAGACAGTTTTATCCGCACCTAATTCTACTTCATAACGTAGACCTTGGCTGTAGAAAATGATTTGTTTTTTCATAATTTCTCTCTTGGTCTCCTTTAATTGTTAGAGGAAGTGCTAGGACTAGATTTCTTTTCTGAAGAAGGTTTACTTTCAGAAGTCTTATCTTGTTGATTTGTAGTAGTGGACTTGTTAGCACTAGTTTCATTTGTCAATAACTGACTTCGACTATCCCAGTACTTCTTGTACTCACTCTCCAATGCATTCAACTTACTTTCTCGGTCTTTTCCTGACAACTTATCATCTTCTCGAACTTGCTTGATTTCTTGAGTCAACGCATAGAGAATCAAATCACTATCATTAATCCGTTTAGCAATATCGAGAGCTTCTTCAAAACGGTTGCGCCCAATTTGGATCCAGTAAGTCAAATAAAGTTCATCTGACTTGAGAGTCACATTATTCAAAATGACTTTCTTTTGGTCATCAGAAAATTCCAATCCCTGAATATAAGAGTATGCCAGTTCATACTTTTGAGTATTTGGTAAACTAGACGGAGTAACACCCTCCAGTTCCGTAATAACCCCACTATAATCCACTTTTATAAAGGCAGTATCAGCCTGTAGCATCTTTTCTTTGAATGGATTTTGCACAAAAATCAAATAAATAAGTGGAATGGCCAACAAAACTACACTAGCTGACAACCAGATTGTAGCCAACTTAAAAACACGATGTTTTCTACTTGGAACCAATACTAAATCAGCCTGTTCTTTCGTGTATTTCTCGACATAATACTTTTCCAAAATTGAAACTGCAGATGCAATATCATTAGCTTGGCACAAATCATTTAGGAAATCTGGTAAAGTTTCTAGTTCCAGAGAACCATTGTAGAGATCCATAAAGTCCAAATCGGTAAATAAAGTTACTGTAAAACACTTGGCTTGACGTAGAAAATCTTCTGGAGATATAGCCTGAGGAACCATCAAATCTGGAATTCCACGATAAGCAATTTTAGCTTGTGCATCTTTCGTAATAAACAGATTCAATGGATGCAAAGAAAGGTTACCGGTAACTCTAAAGCTCCCTCTAGACTAAAAACGTTTAGAGCTAAACGAATTCTCTCTGAAATTGTACGATTCTTCACTTCATCATAACTTAATCCATAAGGCTCTACTTGGTAAGAAAAAGTCACACTGTCCTCATCAGATACCATGGATTGCTCCAAAAACAATGGATGGTGTAAATCCAACAACAAAAGCTCTCGTAGATCTTGACTAGCTACATCTGAACGTTTAAGTTTTAATTCCCAGGTAGTTTCACTTTTTTCATAGATAAATGGTTGTCCACCAAATACAAATTTTTCTTCAGTCACCTATATTTCCTCAATTTCTACTAAATCTCCTGTCGTCATTGGATAATCAGACAGATGTTTTCCTTCATCAATCAACAAACCTTTATTGACTATTCTTAATTGGTATTTTTTTCGCTCTATTCCTGGATTAAAAATCGTATCAATTTCTCGGATTAGACGACGTACTTCAATCTTTCGGGGAATTCGAACATCCACATCCCTATCTTTCAAGCGCAGGGTAATATTGATATGTTGCTCCATTACTTTTTGTATCTCCTGTCTGATTTATCCTTTTTCTATATTTCTTGGACGAACGGTTAAAACATCAATCCAAATTATCTGCCATCACTCGGTAACTCATCAAACCAGTGACACCCATCAGCAATAGAACGACTCCTACATAGAACATCTCTGGCATAAAATTATTCAATTCTCCTCCAGTACCCTTATCTAAATTTGTTTGAAATTTAGATAATTTGCCGGAATTTGGTTGAAATAGTTGTTCTTGCAAATTATTTTTACTGGTCCCTGTATAGCAGAAAACAGTTGTCCCCTTTCTGTGATCAACTGTTCTTCTTGATAATGTTGCATCTCCTGCAACTTCTTTTGAGTCGCTTCATTAAAAAGGTCTTTGACTTGTTCGGACTGAATACCAAACTTCAATCCTTCTTTCTTCTCAAGTCGAGAATCATCAAGCTGCAGACTATTATCCTTTATATCATCTGCAGTAGCTGTTGAAACTACTGCAGACGCTACCAAGGTAAGAAGCAAAAGAAATATTTTTTTCATATTCTTAATTTCTATACTTTCTCAGTTTGATTTACTTGAAACCACAAACTTCCTGCTTTGATAAAAACGTTCATAACAATTAGAATTGCTATCACAAAAATCGTTGCGACAAAAACTATAATTGTGGCTGGATGTCCGTCAAAATATCCTGAGAGCAAGCCTTCTAATATTGATAAAACATTAAGGTTTTTGATAAATGCTGGGAACCCTGTTAGACTAGCTGTTGTACCGATAGCATTTGATAGGTACACAAAGCTAATCATCATAAAGAAGGCGAGTCCCATACCAATTACACGAAAATGTTTCAGTAAGAAATATTGTCCTTGAATCAGCACAAATCCCGCTAAAACAATTAATAAAACCCATGATGGTTGGTACTCACGACCAACTTGTAGCTGAATATTTGAAACGATACCAACGACTAGTCCAACAACAAGACTTAGCGCAGATAAGGTAATTACAGTCACAAGGTCTGTATCATGTAGTTTATCCAACTTAAATTTATCTTTAACCTTACGAATAATATTTTGAGTCGCAAAGAGATAAGCTGTAAAGAGACTCACAATTTCCAAAAGTAGAATCCACGTGAACGGACGATATACATTAACTGTTGCTTTTACAGAAGATGAATTTTGCGCAACTGGATTTGATAGGAAATTAAGCAAGACTTCATTTGGCACTCCATTTTCATAAGCATTATTTAAAACTTTCAAGAAAGATTCAACAAAGTTGCCATTGGCTGTCAATTCCTCGTTAAATTGGGTCATCAACGAATCAGCATCCTGCGAAAGTTTTTCAGTGCTAGTTTGCGCATTTGATAATTCACGATTAAAATTACTCAAAGTCTCATTCACTGATTCAGCCGCCTTCACATTGCTTTGAGAAGAAGTCTTCACACCTGCTGTTTCTGTTAAAAGAGCTGCAAAATCAGTATTTAGAGTTTTTCAATTGCGTATTAGTAGTCTCAAAAGCATCATTTCCGCCTGCTTGAGCCTTTTCCAAATCTTCTAGCTTCTTTTCTAACTGTTTGTACTGCTCAATTTGGTCATTGATTTTGGTATCCAATTCCTTGTTTGTATCCAAAACATCTTGCACATTTTTCTCTAATACAGGTTTCAAATCAGTCAATTTTGTTAAGGCCTTATCCACTTTGTCCTTAGCACCATCCGTATCTGTAGCACTGGCAGGAGCAGATAGACTATCTTCATATTTCTTCAGATTTGAAGTAATCGCTTCGTACCAAATATTTGTTAAAGCTGTAGAAACATTACTGTTTCGCAATCCTTTAATAGCATTATATGCTTTTAATAGTGAATCCACTTTTTGATAAGTAGACTCTATTTTCTGAACCTTTTGTCCGTAAGAAACCGCAGCTTTTTGAACATTTGCCACATCCACCGGAGCGCTAACTGCTTGAACATCATTTAATGAAATATCGATTGATTTTGGTGCAGATGTTGGAGCTGGAGCTGGAGTTGGAGTCGGATCTGGAGTTGCAGCTGAAGATGTTTCCGTAACATTGTACACTACTTTGAAGGTCCCACCAGTCTTCAAATCAATTTCTTGACCAAGAACTACTGGAGTGCCATCATAGGTAACTGATACAACCGTCACTCCCGTTTCTGCTTTCCATGAAACTTTGGCTTTTGTACCCGTTGTACCTACAGGAGTTGTACTTGTAATGGCTTGACTTTTCCAGATTTTTTTCAAATCCGTTAGAGTTGTTGCCTCACTAGGTGTGCCTAAACTTTTTAATTTGCTATAGTCTAGGGAAGGTATAGTTACAGGTGAAATTCCAAAACCATTAAATACTTTTTCCACTAAAAATCTTCTGCTGGTAATTCAGATATTGCAGTTCCCAACAATCCTTCAATGGTTTTTTTCAGCATTTTCTAGATCCTTATTCCCAGCTTTGTCTAGGAATTGTTCAAGAGTGATGTTGCCCTTTTCAGTTGTTCCGTAATAAGCCACTAATTTTTTTCATCGATAAAGTTATTAATATCCTTCTTATGATTTTCAAACTTCGTTCGCTCTTCAGTCAAATTAGTTTGTAATGCAGTAATTTCTTTGCTGATGTTTTTCTGCTACTATTTTTATAGGGAAGGTCCAACTTCGATGACGTACCATCAGAAGTTGCTGGTGTTCCATCTATATTAGAAGTCAGACTACCTTGAGCGTCAATTAATTTCTTATAAGCTTAACTTGTTCCTGAACGTCTTCCCGACTCTGAGAAATGAGCCGAGTGATAACATCGGCATGATTTTCCTTCTCGGAAACCCTCGCTTTAAGCAAATCAGCAATTTTATTACCATAAGCAGTCTGTGAGACATCATAGCGGTCAAAAATTTGCGTATAGCTTTCCAAACCTGTCTTTAAAGCATTGTTTGATTCTACTGAAGAACTAGACATGCTATAAAGGGTTGGAAAAAGATTTTTCGAGTTGATAGCTGTCCCATATAAGTTAGTACGATAACTTCCGATATTGGTCGCTTGTATCTGTGAGCTAGCTTGGACATTCTTTTGTGCAGTATAAAGATTACTCAAAATGCTAGCCATATACATATCTACCAGTTGGCTATTCAGATCTGCTACAATATCTTTTGCTAGTTTATTGGCATCATTCTCAACCTGCAAATTTCCTTGTGCATTGATCTTATAATTGATAATGGTCTTGTCTACATTAATCTTATTGATATCCAATACTTTCTCAGAAAAGTCACTAGGAATCGTTAAAACTAGTTGGTATTTCCCACTTTCTAATCCAGCATCTGCTGTTCCGCGAGGTACAACGAACCAATTTTGCGAATTATCACGTTCAATGTTTTTTACATAACTCGCACCTAGATTATACTCTTTCGTATCCATATAAACGGGCTTATCTTCATTTACGATAGCCACATTTAATTTAGTCTGTTGGTTTGCTTTTTGATTGCTTTCATTGCTAATAGTAGTATTTTTTTGAACAGACAGATTCAAAAAAATCATCGAAGCGAGCAATAATAGTGCTAACAGACTACTTCCTACATATTTAAAAATCTTATTCTTTCCCATTTTTTTCTTTTTAATCATCTCCATAACAAAAAAATAGGAAGGCTCTCGCCCTCCTAAAGCCACTTATAACAAATTAAATTTGTGCTGCAAGATCTTGGTCGTTTTGTTCAACAATCTCAGCAACTTTATTCAACTGTGCATTAATTTCATCGAGCAAAAGTAGCGAACTCTTCAATTTTTGGAGACAATTCTGTAAATTGGCGATCAAAGCTCTCAAAAAGCAGAACCTTTCCAGTTTTCTCTGATAACTTCTTGTTCGCTGCTCAATGTACGAAGCACTTGTCTCACTTCCTCAGCACCATTAGTGTATTTCTGAGCAGAAGTACGTAGTTCTTCTGTTGTTAATTGAATTAAAGCCATGTGGAACTCCTTTAAATTAGTTTTATAGGTTTATTATATCAATAAATGCTGACGGTTGCAAGCATTTATTCATTTTTTTATACTGTTTTTATTTTTAATTATTTTTTTGAACAAACAAAAACTATCGATCGACAGTTTTTTTCTTTGCATACTTACTTTTTTTGTTTCTAACTAAAAACTATAGAAACAAACTTATTTTTATTACAAACTATTTTTAGACTTTTTCTTTCTTCCATTTGTTTTGCAATAGTTTTTTTATTCTCCCGATATCGAGCTTCTAATACATTCTCAATATGATTCTTATACTCTACATTTCTTTCTATATCTAAGCTCTAAAACGAACCGCTAACTTCAACCAAAAATTGCTCCTAGTTACTCGCTTTTCGCAAGTAATGATTTGGATGCAGTTTCTGTATCTCGCGCAACACCTTTATCCCAAAAATCTTTAACATGCAACCTCTCATAAATTACGACATACTGGAGCCACACTAGCTAAACAAGCAGGTGTTTCTCTTGAAGTCATCTCAGAAGCTCTTACTCATAGTGATAAAGAGATTACAAAAACTTACGTTAATATCAAAGATAAAGTCAATCAGACTGTAGGTGATATTGCTTTTCGTAGTTTAAAAAATTGATGGGGTGAATATGGGGTGAATTTTGGGGTGAACTTTGATTTTTTGAAACAAAAAAGACATCCAAGAGAAAATTCTTGAATGTCTGTAAACGTTGATAGTATCGTATTGATTAACGTTTTGAGGCAACTGACTTTGTCAGGTTGCAGCCACATTTGTAAGCGACTAAAGTCGCAACAACAGTGTCAATTGCACCAATTTAGTAAAAAAGTACAAAAAAAGAACACCCCGAAAGGTGCTCTTTGTAAGTATAGTCATTCTTTCGAAGAACGTTTTGAGTGCAGTGGTTGCCATCCAATCAAACATCGCTTCGCTTGTTTTCTTGGGGCAACTGTGCATAGCATATCTCTATGCGACTAAAGTCGCTAGAGCTATCCTAATTGCGCACCGCCAATTCTCATACAAAAAACACCTTGCAAGTTGCAAAGCGCTTTCGATTATAATTTGCTGTCCAGCAACGAATTAACGTTTAGAGAACTGGCTAGCTTTACGAGCTTTCTTAAGAACTAGTTTTTATAACCGATGCTATTTAGCCATTATTTTTAGTCTTTTTCAAGATTTGTTGCTTAAAAAACCATAGATAACATTAACAATCATCAGTAGCGGGGCAATAGGAATGAGATTTGGAAAAAGATAACCAACTAATAATATGATCACTAGCTGCAATCCATATAATAGTGCCCACCGATAAGGTATCTTTTTTTCTTCAGCTGATAACGGTCTTTGACTCGTCTTGATCACCATTGCTGTCATGATTATCCAAGCTACATCCCAAAGGGCAAGAACGATGAGGTAAAACAGGAGAAAGGCAAAATTAGCGGAATGCTGTCCAATCCCTCGAGCCGCTAAGGGAACAAAACTAGCCGTTAAAGCCAAAAACTATTGGCTCCAAATAAACGAAAACTGACATGATCTACTAATTTGTAGAGTTCATGATAATATAGCCAGACTGCCATGATTTGCAAAAAACTAGTAATGTAGATAAAAAGCATGGGTAGCATGCTTCTAAGTCCTACTACAGTCAATTCCTCAGGCAACTGTAACTCCAAGGCCATAATTGTGACAATAATGGCCAATATAGCATCTGACAAGGCTTCTACCCTTTGTTTTTCCATTCTGACCTCCTAATGACTGCTTTTTTACTTTTTCTAATGTTTCTAACGGCTGTGTTGAGGGCTCTATGCTGCAGCCATCAATCCCACAAACTAAACCTGTCTCTTCTGAATTGCTGTCTAGTAGTTGAAAAGGGGTATCTATCATTTTATTGTGCTCCTTCCTCTGCTTGAATTTGTTTTAATACCGCTAACATGTATTCATAAGGCTGAGCACCTGAAATGCCATACTTATTGTTCAGAACAAAGAAAGGTGCACCTTGAACGCCTGATTGATGGGCTTCTAAGATATCGCGTTTGACCTCGTCAGCAAACGCATCTCCAGTAAGAACCTGCGCTGCCTCTTCTTGTGGTAGATCGAACTCACTGATAACAGCTAGTAACACAGAATGATCCGCAATATTGGCATGTTCTTCAAAGTAAAGATGGTACAAGGCCGTAATGAAATTTTGATGATCTTTTTTATCTAAATACTTCTGCGACCATTTAATAAGACGGTGAGCTGAAAAGGTGTTGGTTGGGATAATCACCGCCATATCAATATGAAGCCCTTCTTCATTTCCCATGCTTTCCATGTGCGCAAACTGAGCTTTAGCTTGCTCAGTGGTCATACCGTGACTGGCAGCAAACTCTGTGAGCATGGTTTCACTTGTTTCTAAAGGCGCATTGGGATTTAGCTGGTAAGCTTTCATTGTCAAATCTTCCGGGTTTAAACCAACAGCTGCCATAGCACGCTTCATCCGACTAGCACCAATGTAGCAAAATGGACAGGCAATATCTGACCAGTAACTAATTTCCATATTTCTTCCTTCCTTTCTTTCCACTACCAAGAAGCTTTTTTCAACCCAGCTCGACTTAAATAAATGCCAGCTGTGTACCCTGCAGGTCCTGAACCTACAATAATTGCATCATACATAAATCACCTCATGATAACTGTGCTTGAATTTTTTCAATCAATACTTGTTTAGGATGAACACCAACAAGAGCATCGACGGGTTTACCATCTTTAAAAATCACCATTGTTGGGATAGAACGAATGCCAAAGAGATTGGCAAGCTCTTGTGATTGGTCCACATCCACCTGAGCAATCGTTGCTTTTCCGTCAAAGTCCTGTGAAAGTTCTTCCACTACCGGCTCCATCATCCGACAAGGCGGGCACCACTGCGCCCCAAATTCGATAAAACTCACCCCATTTTGGATAGCTTTCGCAAATGTTTCGGTTGTTAGTTGTGTCGTCATAAAAAACTCCTATTTAAAATAAATCGCTGCTATTCAATCATATAATTGAATAGCATAATCATAAAAGAATGAATTTCAAAAAGGTTAACTTAGCCCTTCTAAAAATCCAATTTTGTATCACTTAGTTTCTTTGAGATACTAAATAAGAAGTATTTCAAAGAAACAATTAAATAAAATCGTTGAATAGATTAAGTAAAAAGAAATTCAACTTTTTTTATTGAATAATTGAATTATAGCACACTAAATCTATTTTGCAATTATTTTGCTCACGAGTCTCCGATTATAAGAAAAGAGGCTGGGACAAAAGCCCTAGCCTCTCAATTGTTTTTGGATTGTCGAGCAAGACGCAGTGGTTGAGTGCCCTCTACTACGCTGATTTCATCAGCTTTTACAGCCCTACTCAACTGTGCGGAGGTGGGACGACGAAATCGGATTCTAACTAATTACCGATTTCTGTCCCCACTCTCAAGTTCTGAACGAGAGGATGCACCCCACTTCCAATCAGCAAAACTGCGATTGAGACTATAGATACTGTAGCCCAAACTCTGTAAATCCTGTGCTGCTAGGTTAGCATAGCCACATTGGCGTCCGCGACAATAAACAATGATGGTCTTCTCTTTGGGAAGCTGAGCTTTTTTTTGATCAAACTCATCGATTGGTAAATTAAGAGCTTTTGGCAAGTGCCCTGCCTCATACTCCTCAACAGGCCTTAAATCAAGTAGGAGAGCATCTGTCTTAGCTGCTAATTCAATTGCATTAGCGAGCTCAATCTGAGGAACACCAGCCGCCTCATCATAGTCTGACTCAATCGCTCTGACTTCTGCTAACTGTTCTTCACCGACGGCAAATAACAGAAGGACTAACTGGATAACCTTTTCAGAAGCCAGGCTATAATGGATAAAATTACCATTTCGACTCGTCACCACCAAGTGGCTTTCTTTTAAAACCTGAAGGTGGCGCGAAGTATTGGCAACAGAGAGACCCGTCGCATGCGCAATTCCCTCAACTGTCTTTGGTCCCTGTGATAATATATTTAAAATATCAAGACGTTTCTCACTTCCTAGCCCCTTTGTTAAGCGAGATAGCTCTTGGTAAATATTTTGTTTGTAATCAATCATTTTCTCTTGCATCAAATCAACTCCTTATCTATTCAATTTAATAGTATAATTCTTAAAAAAACAATTGTCAACTATTCCATTCGAAAGATGTTGATACTCATTTGTGGCAAAAAAAGCCGGAATTCGCCAAAAAAATAAAAAAAGAATACTTATCCTTAACATTTACTAATATTAATAGGTAAATTATGTAAAAAGAGGTCTATCTCTGAAAAAAGAAATTTTTTTAACGAGCCGCAGTTTCTTTTTGTGACATACTATCTATGTGCGACCATAAATTGTATCAAAAATAATTTACTTAGAGCTCTCAACTGCCAACAATTTTTCTAATGATTAATTTGAACATTCACAAAAATAATCCACAACTACTTCTGTTGTCACTATTATCTCAAAGCCTAAAACAAGAGACAAGAAGTAAACGGCATGCAATACATACTATCTGAACAGTTTGTCTTTACCTATATAGATACGAAAGGTAATGTAAATAGCCCTCTACATGTTGATTATCTCAATAACAAAATGAACTCCGTAAAAAGGCGACACCCAAAGTTAAAACACGCTACACCGCATAAAATACGACATACAGGAGCGACACTTGCTAAGAAAGCTGGCATGAGCTTAGAAGCATTAACCCATAGTGATAAGATTACAACCAAGACTTATGTCAATACTTCAAACGTTGTTCCCCTATCTGCTGGACATGTCGCATATCAACACATTAAAAATGAATAGTGCAAATTTAGGGCAAATTTTAGGGTAAATTCTCGTAGAAAGTATAGAAAAAAGCACCCATAGGGCAAACCTGTGAGCGCTTTGAAACGTTGATATAATCGTATTGATTAACGTTTTGAGAATTGTGAAGCTTTACGAGCTTTCTTAAGACCTGGTTGGAAACACTTTTATTTGAATAAGTTTCAAGATGGGCTTAAAATCAATGTTTCCCAACGCTTTCAGAAAGAACAATTTCATCTAATTTGAATATATTTCAGTTGAATGGTGTGAATTTTACCCTAAAAATACACAAATTGAGCTAGATTCTACCAAAAAGTTCACACCATTTGAATTGTTATTGTTTTGTACATTTTATAATAGATAAAAAAATTTAGAATAAATCTTAGGTATCCGATTTAGATAATAAACACTTAACAATGAACATTTAATAACTCACTTCATTTCTCAAACAATCTATCTTTCATAGAAAGTTCCAAAAATAATCATTTTGTTTTGTTCCTCCAATGACATCCCAGAGGATACCAACTTTTCTTTTTAAAAATCGCTGAAATATATTGTATTTGATTACTTTCCACTTCGTCAACTAACGCCCTAATATCATCACCTTCAATACTCTCAAGAACATCATGTACAACAAATTTAGGAGTTGCTTTATTAATTTTTCTAGCAAAAAGTTGATAAGCAATATCGTATGCAGCGATAAGGGACTTCCTAGTCCCTGTACTTGTACCTTCAGATAGTTGACCAATTGAAACTGGAAATTCATCTGTCTTGGGATTATACAGTAAGACAGGCTGTTCTTTATTTATTCGACCTGCAACGCTCTTAAAATAACTATTAAAAATATCCATTTTTCTGATATTCTACTTCATTATTTTTTTAACAATCATCTCCAGTTCAGATAGTCTTTTTTCTATAGACTGTTTTTGCTCCTCAATGTTACCTAAGCTAATAATTGTTGAATCATTTTGTACTTTTTTTATTTTTAACTCATTTAGTTGATTTAACTTATCATAATATAAATCTACTTTTATTATCTTCTACTAAAGAAATAAATTCTGAATTTTTTTCAGTCAATTCTGTCAATATATTTTCTTTATTTTTCCTTTTTCTCTTATCAATTCTTGAATTCTATCATTAAAAAAAGACAATTTATTTCTACTCAATTGGGAATTAAATTCAACTAAATCCAAAAAAAGTTTTAGTAATACTAGGTAACAATTCTGAAATCTCTTGAAAAAAAGTCATTTGTCAGTTCTTGATTAACTATTCTTTGGGATTTCTCCTCAGCCTCCTTGATATTTTTTTGTAACTGTAAAATGTCAAAATCAATCTTACTTAATTGTCGACTTATATCCTCGTATTTTTTTCTAATATTATTGATATGAACTCTATTTTTTTCTCAAATGCTTTTTTTATCCACTAAATCATTTATTTCTTTTTCTAACCGATCAATTTCTTTTATCAATTGCAACATTAATTTGTTTTATTTTTTTACAACATCATCTATAGTATTTGTTTTTTTATAATTCGCTTCCTTACTTTTTTTATTTTTTTAATTCCTGTTTTTAATTTACCAAGTTCTAAATCGTTTTTAGGATCTGAAATATCGAACAAATAATTATATATAGCACGATATTCCGAAATATTTGAAAAATTATCTAATACTTTTTAAAAAAATTGAGTATTATCCTTAGTCATTAAAAATCCGTACAAATGACTTTATTGTGCTTCTAAAACTTGGCTTTTTGAGAACTATTTTCAAACAATAATTCATTTAAATATTTGTTAACTTCATCATATGAAGTTTGCTCACCATTAATATACCGCTTACCTCTGTTAAACAACTCTGTCTTTATAGAAACTTCTTTAGAAGGATTGTTGAAATCATCTATTAACACCATATCAGTATAGATTTTTTTGATTTTCAATGAACAATCTTAATTGTTCATTAACACTCTGTGTTTCGTAATCTTTAAAAATGGCATCTTTACTTTTTTTGCCCCTAAACTTAAATCTAGTAGTTTTTAAACATGTTGTTTTTTTCCAACTTTATTATGCTTGTCAGACTTCTCCGAATCTACTATAAAATTAATTCCATTCTTAAATTCTATTTTTTTCTCAATACAACATCAGTATTTTTTTACTGATAATACTCAAACATTTAATGAACACTCTCAATATCTCCTTCATTATTAACTCTTATTTTTATCTAATAGAAAAAGAAAATCTAGTGCTAAAATAAAAAAATCATAATTTAGTTCATCTTCAATTTCTTTTTGAAGTTCTATATAAAGACTTTCTATATTGACTATCTTCTTTAAAAATCAAGCCATGTACAATAGCTGAGATATAAAAAAATAGTCTTTTTGGGCTCCGCATTTTTTTATCAAGTAATAACATTATTATCCTCCATATAAATATTTGGATTCAATAATATCTGACACTCCATGACTCCATATTGAAGAAGTGCAATAATAAATTTATCCAATTCTAGGTCATCAATTTGACTAGATAAAAAAATCAGGATCTCTCGCGATTCTTTCTTTGATATCATCATGCATCTTTTTTTCAAACATTCATCACCATTACCTACTGTCGGGTTTCCTTCTGCATCAATAGGAGTATGATCCATAAAAAAATATTCTTTATATTTTTCAACTACTCTTTTGACTATCTGTGAATTCGTCTTTTTAGTACCTTTTTCTAGTGAAATATAGTTACCTAGACCCTCTTTAAATAATCTAATATATCTCCTAGAATTATTAAATTGTAGTTTTGCCTTTTAATTCAGCTGGTTGTTCAAGTAAAAACTTTTCATCGTTTTGAGAGTGAAATCCTTCAACATATTTTTAAAAAGCTGAAAAATAACAGTTGGGATCAATGGACGTTGCTCAATATTTGTTATGTATAAATTTTGAGTATTATTATTGCTATGATTTCCAATACTCTGAGAATTAGCCATCTATTTCCCCTATCACCAATATTTTTGCACATTATTACTACTATTATTACCTATATTTTTGACTATTATTAGAATTTTTTTATAATTACTTCAATATCTTTCTTATTTTTTTAAGAGAAATTGCTGTAGCATATATACCAAACAACGAGCCAACTATTCCTAAAATTGTATTTACCATTTCCATTATCTACCCCCTCATATTATATACTAAATATCCATGTAAAAAAATTTATTTCCCACCGTCACACTTCCCCCAGTTCTCTCAACCGTTCCTGTCCCAACTTCAACATTTCTTCCTCCACCTTACTCCATTTTCCGAAGAGGCATTCTTGTAGAACTTCTGCTGCTGAGATTCCGTCTACTTGCGAATCATAAACACACGATTGATCTCTTTGATAAATTTGAATTTGTCTAAAAAGTTTAGCCTTTCCAACTCTCGTAAGTTATCAACTAAATGTTCTACAATTCCATCATGGTGCTCTTTGGGAGTCGCTCTTGCTTGACTAGGATCTATGGCGTAGAGCTCCTCATAACGTATCAAGGTACTGAGATAGGACAATTCTGGCTTGGTCGCAATCAGTGCAAGTGAGACTTGATATCCTTTAGTTATCAATAATTGTGCCGTTTTTCTAGGAACTTCTGTTGTCCTCAAGGTGCCCTCGATTAACAAATGATAACCTTGTTTACTCAATTCATCTACAAGATATTCAACCATTTGGCCCGCAAATACTTTGGTATAATCCACACTATCTTTTCCATACTTTTCCTGTAAGCCAAGGTAGTTCGGATGAAAAGAGCGATAACTATCTCCATCAATGATAATGATATTGCCTTGAAATTCCCTTTGTTTCACACGATGAATCGTTGTCTTACCAGCACCACTCTGTCCACCGAGCAAAATTGCTTTAGGCTGAGATGAGGTTGATTTCCCACGAGTTAAAGAACGGACAAGTCGATTGGAGACTTTAATAAAGTCATCCTGACTAAATTCTTCTAGTTTCATTAAGCCACCACTAGATGACTAGCTTGTTCTAGCATACGTTCAATGCCATCCAAATAGCCATTATATCGCTCCACATCCTCAAAAGTTGCAACAATATAAATCTTCGTGTTAATCAAATCAGAAAGATCATCGCTCATTAGTACCCAAGGATTAGAAGTATCGTCAAATGCAATTCCTTGTTCATCTTGAAAACGATAAAGTTGTGCTAAGGTATTCGCCCCTCGTTCTTTAATCACTTCAATTTTCAGGGTCAACTGATAATCTTCTACTGGTGTGAGCATTTTTTCCTCCCCTACAATATCGATATAGGAAACATTAAATTTTTTGCAGATACGATCGATTAATTCTGTCGAAACTCGACTTGTCCCATTTTCATAACGACTCAGACTATTTCTAGAGATACCAACAATCTTTGCAAACTCAGGCTGGGTCAATTTATGTGTTTTACGTAACGTTTTTTTATATTTTTTCTCCAATCATGTAACTCCTCCTTTTTATTTATTTCTATTATAACATAAAAAGATAAATGCACCATTTTTGGTGCGTTGTTGCTGATGGATAGAATACCACATATTTAGTTATTGAAGAAAAAGGTTCTATGAGTCTGTTCAAAAAGTTTTTTTGAGAATATAAAAAAAGTAAGAAAAGTATAATCGAAAATATATTGGAGATATGAATCTATGGTATACTAGTGATAATAAATAGTTATCAGTAGGAGAGAGATGAAAAAAACTACAATTTATTTCTGATTTTAGTGCGGCAATGTTAGAAAATAATGCAGCAATTTTTGCTGGTGCAGGACTTTCTGTTCCCTCAGGTTATGTAAACTGGAAAAGAATTATTACGGCAATTTTTCTGATTCGATTGGACTAAATATTGATAAAGAGTATGACTTAATTTCAGTTGCCCAATATTACAAAAATTCTGCACAATCAAAAAATCAGATTTCACAAAAATTAATACAAGAATTTACAAAAGACTCTAAAGATAATAATTTGCTAACACTGTTAACGAGCATGCCTATTGAAACTTTTTGGACAACTAATTATGACCACTTAATTGAGGATAATTTGAAGAAAGCTGGAAAACGTGTAGACATCAAGATTGATAATAATGATTTGTCAATTACCCCTCCAAATATTGATGCGACTGTCTATAAATTTCATGGAGATATTTCTAGACCCTATGAGGCAATATTGACTCGTGATGATTACGAGAGTTTTGATAAGAGTCACAAACTTTTTATTCAAACACTCCGCGGAGATCTGATTAGTAAAACATTTGTATTTGTAGGATATAGTTTAAATGATCCAGATATTCAGCAAATTCTAAGCAAAAATTAGATTATTAATCGGAGAAAATATTAGGATGCACTATTGTTTTTAGGAAAAAAATTTGACCATTGATATGTTTGAAAAATTCCCAAGACCCTGAAAGTGAATTAGAATACGGAAAGATAAAAACAAGAGCACGAAATAAATGATTTAAAAAGATATGGTATTCATACTATTTTTGATTGAAGATTATAATGAGATTGATGAACTATTTAATCAATCTTATAAGTTATATTTAACAAATAGTGTATTTATTGCTGGAAGTTGTAGAAATTATGGAGAATGGGATGAAGATAGTGCTACTGAGTTCCTATATCTTTTTAGGATATAAATTAATTGCTAATGAAATTATAGTAGGTAACGGTAATATAGAAGGTGTAGGACCACAGGTGATTAATGGCGTGATGACCGCTATTAATGACAAAAATCTTGATATTTCGAAATATCTAAAAATTAAAACTCTCCCATTAATTAAAGGTAGCGATAAACATATTGATAGTTCGGCAAAGAAAAGATTCCAAGATAATATGATATCAGAAGCAGGTATAGTTATATTTGTCTTTGGAAATCAATACTATGACGGAACTTTATCTAACTCCAAGGGAGTACTAGAAGATTTTGACAGGGCTATAAAACAAAATAGATTTATTATTCCCGTAGGTTCAACTGGTTGGAGCTCTTTAGAAGTATACCAAACACTTTTTATCTGAAATTGATAAATATTCTTATCTCACTCCTTTTTCTAGATAAGCTACTGATAGAAAAAAAGATCCTGAAATTTTATCTCAAACTATTATTGATTGCATTAAGCACATCAGAGATGCTTACATCATGGATAAACTTTAATAGTAAATCAGTATATAAAAGGCTTTTTTTACTTTTAATAAAAAAACAGAAGACTCACCATTTAATTTCAATTCGGTGAATCTCTGTTTTTTTAGTTTTTATATGTTTAATGTTCTCTAAGGCTATTTTGAACATTTATAGAAACGTCTTAATATATATTTCTTGGATGATTTCCAATATTTTTAAAATGGTACTCCCCTTGGAAATCTTTCCTAAATAAACGTTCTTTTTAATAATCTAGTTATTGCGATACAAAAACAAGATTTCATGTGTTAGTTTAAAATTCCCCAACCGTTTTTTGCTTTCTCAAATATTGAGAGAAGTTATCTAGGATAAAAATAGCATCAATACTATTTACAGTAGTATGTCGAATTTGTTCTAATAAAAAAATTACCAACATAACTGTCAATTGAAAAAAATTAGAAATATTTCTGCAAAATAATATTGTTCAAATGCAGCAATATAAAAGCGATCTACGATATAATCAGTATCTTTTAACGATGATACCGTTAATAAATTATAATTTTTTTAAGAAAGTATATTCATTAGGAATATCTTCTTTTTTTATTTTTATACAATATTGGAAAAAGGAATCCTTTTTCTTCATCGCATAATCTAGCTCTTTTATACACCATGCTTTGTTAAAGAATGTTTCATCGAATATAAAAAAATAATTCCATAATAATCAGCACTTTTATCGAGTACAGTATATAGATTATCAATTATTTCATCTCCAATGTTAATTTTCAAATTTGTCAATCCAGGTTTTTTAATCCTATTTCATTTAACGTATTATTCAGATTATTTACAAATTCATAGTAAATATCTCTTGAATAACTTATGAAATATTGAAATTCTCTCACATCTCTCTCCTACTGATAACTATTTATTATCACTATACAAAGCATCCAAATAAGTTTAAAAATAACATGATTATTATTAAAGGAGATATTCATGGATTATAAACATATTTCTACTTTCTTAGACCACTGCAAAAACCCATAGGCGCTTGAGTTCACATACGATTCGAGCTTACAAAAATGATCTTTTGCAATTTTACAATTCAAATTACAGCAGTGTGGAAACCTATGTTGAATATTTGACGAAATCCAATATTAAATCTAATACATTACGTCGCAAAATTGCTAGTTTGAAGGTGTTTTTACAGCTACTTAAAAATATCAGAATTTAGTTGATGAGAATCCTTTTTAATCAATTACGTTTTTCAATTTAGAACGGAAAAAAAATATTACCTAAAACAATTCCTTCTGATATTTTGAAAAGTATTTTTTCACATCTAGAACAGAAAGTTGCCTATTCAAAAACTAAATATCAAAAACAAAAAAAGCTGAAAGAAATTTGCTAATCATTTCCCTATTGCTTTCAACTGGTATTAGGGTTTTCCGAACTTTGTCATATTCATCTCAAAAAAATATTAATCTTTCGAATAGGACTCTCCATATTATGGGAAAAGGTAAGAAAAGAACGTATCCTATTTTTTTAGGAGATCAAATAACATTTAGCTTACTAGAAACATATATAAATAACTACTGCTTTCAACCCAGTGACTACCTATTCCCTGGAAAATATTCTATCAAACCATTGTCAGAGCAAAGTGTACGTTTAATTCTAAATACCCTTGTTAAACAACATAACTTAACTACACCTATTACTCCCCATATGTTTAGACATAGTTTCGCAACAATGCTTCTAGATAGTGATGTAGATATTCGATACATTCAACAAATTCTTGGACATAGTTCTATCTCAGTCACACAAATCTATACTCATGTATCTCAGTCAAAGCAAAAAGAAATTCTAACTCTGTGTAATCCCATCGCTTCGATTCATTCACAGTTAAAAAAAATAGGGCTACCTTCATGGAGGTAGCCCTATCCTGAATAATTAAGTCCAGTATCATCAAGATCCTCGCCATTATAGGCGAATGGATTCCCTGTTGTATCTGTGCTTGTCTTTCTTGCCCCATAGAGGTTATAGCGACTGGATGCCTTATCTCCACTTCCTTGTGTCGCTGTAAGCAACTGATCCTTTAAGTCATAGGTGTAACATAAAACTCTCGAAGAAATCCTTCCTCGAGAGTTTTTTTGCATGTTTGTATTACAAAAAGAAGAGGTTAATTTAAATAATTTAGTACGATTTTAATTAAGAAAAATCATGTAATTTAATTTCTCTCTTTAAGTTTTTTTCGAAAGTAATATAGGTAAATTTTATCTGAAAGAACCGAAACTTTCCAATTTATTAACTTAAATAATTAAATTCCTATAGTCTCAGATACTCAGTAACAATCACTTTTCCAACTTGAAAATAAGAGGAAATTTCTCAGAAATTACATCTATCCCAAAATTAATACCAATTACTTGATAATGACGAAAACTTTTTGAAATATACTTGTTGTAATTTATCCCTTAACTGACTATGAGTAAGTTCAACAAGAACTCCTTTAGCAATAGATTCCATCTTATTATCTAAAAATCTCACTAGGATTTAAATCCCAACTTTCATCAATAGCTTTGCAAAAAGAGTACATCCCCAAAATCAATATAAAAAAATGATTATCCTGATTCTTTAATCCATCTAGATAAATTTTTTTAGGTGAGTTCCTTTGTCTAATTTACAACGTAATTCATACCAATCTCTTTCAATCTTATTCCCGACGTTAATCCAATTCACTATCTTCTACCTCATCTATATTAACTTGAATCTCTTCCCCTTGATACAAAAATTATGTCAAAAAAATCAAATTACTAGAAGCAACTCGGTAATGTTCCAATTCATTTTTTTCTAATAATCCTCCTGAACTATGAATAATCTTTTCAATTAAAGAACTATTTTTCTATTCGATAAATAGGATAGTCTTTATCTAAATGAGAAGTTTGGCAAAATATTGAAAAGATTCTTCTGTCTATTATTTGATAACAATGGCTAAAAAGGAAATTTAATATTTAACGAATACTTACTCCCTTTTTAGAAAAAAATAGTAGCTAGTTCATAATCGGTATTTTCACTGAATTCTGCTTCGGACTCATATCTATCCTCAAAAATTTCCCCATTTCACGTATTTCTCATTTTTTTACATGCTTTTTCACCTCTTGATTTATCAGAAATAAAAGAGCGGGAAGCTGAGCCTATTCGTTTTTAATATATCAGACATATTATACCTCTTACTAATATTATTAGTATCTAATTTTATAAGGAGCTTTTAAACTGAAACTCCAATGTTGGAATTCCTTCTTTACTAGTTGGTCTTACTACAACCTTTTGTACCATCAGGTAAATTCCCTACTTTTTCCGGGACCAGCCACTGTTGATATATCTTTCACATTTTCTAAATTTAATGAATTGAAATCTTCAAGCGCTTTAGCATAACCTCCAGAAGATTGGTAGTTTTTTTAGCAATACTACCTGATTTTTGTTATATCATCTAAATTTTTTTAACAAAAATCATTTGCAATTTCTTGACTAGTTAGAGCCCTTGTCCCGTCTTTAACATCATCTACTTTATCCGCCACACGAGCAGCATCTGATGCCTTGTCCACAGCCTTTGCAGCTTTCGAAGCATCTTTAGCTCTATCAGCTGCCTTCGCAGCTTTTGATGCATCATTAATCGCATCTAGGGCTTGCAATCCTTTACTAGCGGCTTTAGCCCCCTTGGCAATTTTACTAAGTTTTACAGTTAAAACATCTAGTAGTAGCCATCCCGCAGCTTCTGATCGACTAGCATCCTCACCTGTTAGGGGATCCTTCCCTGTAATTAGTCGGTATACATCATTGACAGAGAAAAATTCCCCGATTACATATGGTATTTTTTTAAAGCCATCTACTATATTCTCCCCAACCAGTTTGTAGCCAGCTTCAATTTCCTCTTTTGTGCGTATGCCTGTCCCTATACCTGATTTACCATCATAGCTTCTCGACAAGGCTGCAACCGCAGACATATCGCCAGAGTTGGCTTTTTGACGAGCTCCTGTAATTCACTAGCTGTTAGCTTTTTCTTACTGGCATCATCTTGACCCTTAGTCGTTTTTGGATCACAGACATGCTTCAAGGTATTCTGTAAAGCGGTTCCCCAGTTACGAAGTAAATTTAATCCTTCCCGGATGGTTGGAGATGACTTGATGCCTGTCGCCAAACCATATTCATAGCGAATCTGTTGGCGACGGCGTTGTTCTGCTTGAGCTCTTGCGCGCGCTGCTTGTTGTTGGGCATAAGCGTAAGAACTTTGGTAGGTTGCCACATTTGGACCAAATGCTTGATAATAACTTGCTGGAGCTCGGAAGTTTCGATCTGTTTGAATACGACGATCCGTGTATTCACGTAATGACACTGCACGGCCTAAAGAATCTTGTTCAACAATACTCCGTTGGTAGAAACGTTGAAGGCGCGTATTGATACTACGAGGGCGACTTGGTTCGCCTTCACCATCCATCCAGATCATTCTATGCCCACTCGGGTCTGTATAGTTAACCGGGTTGTTCTGCACATAGCTGTAGAGGTTCTGGCTGAGAGGAGCTGTGTCCTCACCTGGGTAGTTATCCTCAGTTAAGAAAGTACCTCCCCTGACTATCATAATACCTTGCTCGTAAATAGTCAAGCCCAGTATCGTCACGAGCTTCTCCGTTATAGGCGAATGGATTCTCTGTCGTATCTGTGCTTGCCTTGCTTACCCCATAGAGGTTATAGCTGCTTGATGCGACGGCTTGTCCATCCTTGGTCAAGCCTGTCACAGAGCCTGACTGGTTAGTCAAGTAGTTGTAGCTGTCACCTGTTTGGTTGTTGAGGTAGCTAGCTCGCCCTCTACCATAGCTATAGGTCTCACGAGCCTTGCCATCATGGTCATAGGTTTCGAGGATTTCTGTATGTTCACGGTTGACATCGTTGACATAGTTGCGTTCCTCGTAGTAGTTGTAGGTATCCTCTCGTGTGGTGTAAGGGATGAGGACATCCTGAACCTGACTGGCATAGGTCACTTCTCCCTGACCCGGTAAGTTCCCGAGTTCTGGTGGGTTGACCACGATTCCTTCCTTGGTCGCTGTAAGCAACTGTTTCTTTAAGTCATAGGTGTAACATAAAACTCTCGAAGAAATCAGAAATCCTTCCCCGAGAGTTTTTGCATGTTTCTATCACAACAGAAGATAGTAGTTCAATGTAGAGCAACTAAATACTGAGAGCCTAAAAATCGGTTAATCTATTCAGAAAAACTTAATGATACAATCTCTACATCCCCAAGATTGTCAATTGATTAGCGTTGACTACCATTTTTAAACCAGCGTTCTAGAACGATATCATAGAGCATGAAGTGAGACTTTTTTTGTTAATCTGCTTCGTTTTTCCTTAATCATCTTTACATTACCCCCAATTTTCAACTGAAAACTGACTAGGATAAGCGGAACGCCAATCTGAAATAAGTTTATTTTTTTCAAAAATATCATTTTACAATTTCAGTGTATACTTTTTACATCTAGTTTGTTTTTGAGTTATGTATTGTTCGACTGGATACTCTTGCTTATAATCATCTGAATATATCCTTATTTTTCTGAATTAGTTGATTTGATTGATGTTGATACATGTATTCAACCTGTAAAATATCTGAGTTGGGCAAATCAATGTTTATGACAATTGAAACTTGCCCATTTACCAACTCATTATCAGGGATAACTAAATGTGTAAAAAAATGCCATCAATATTCTTAGGTAAGTTATTTCCCTTGTAGCCTTCCCCGGTTACTCCGTATAGTAAGCCTCTTGTACGCTTTTTTTCCATATCGGGTAAAGACTCTAAAGTCGAAGCTGTTGGAGAGAGCCAGGATCCTATAGTATGATGGTACTCGTCATGATAAATTTCTTCAAAAACATTACTATACCGTGGCTTTTAAAAAAATGAAAGCGAGCGATAGTAGCATGATTACAAACGCCCCTATAGATAAGGTATAAAAATATTTTTTTATTCATTTTGCGACCTATTTCTTGTTAATCAATATAATCTTGCAAATCATTTTTTTACCCTCTTCTAAACTTCGAATAAAAATTATAAGAATCTGGATAGTTTTTTTCTTCAAGTATTCCATGGATTCTGCATCCGTTCGTCTACTACTATAGGAATGGATATTCGGACCTAAAGCTATCGTTTTACCGGGAACTAAACTATTGTAGCCCAAATGTCTCACAAATACTGGTACTTAATCTACCTATTGTCGGGTTCTCCTTATAGGAAGACAAATCCTTCAAGATACTTATTACTTGTGGAAATTTGATTAGCTGTTCCTTATATTTAAAAAGAGTCAAATGAAGTAAAAGATTGAAGTACTTCTTCAAGTATATTTTTATCATGACAAAGTATTAAGTTCATCAGAATATTAAAAAGCATTTGAAGTATCATACCCTTCTATACAATAAACCAATTTGTATTTATACAAGCTACTCTTTTCTTCAAGACAAGCACCAAGAGCACTCCACTCTCCTTGTTTTAAAGACGGAAGCAAAACATCCATAACATATTCAACATCTGCATCATAAAAAGCATCACCTAAGTAAGTTTGAGATAATACTCTATCTAATTCTTTATAGTTATCCATACTAAAAGTCTCCTAGAAAACTAGCCTACGTAAAAAAATAGCTCCCTGACTATCATAATATCTTTCTCATACATAGTCGAGTCCAGTATCGTCACCCACTTCGCCTTTATAGGAAACTGGCTGACAAAACTTGTCTGTACTTGTCTTTCTTGCGCTTTAGAGTCTACCGTGACTGGATATGATGACTTGTCCATACTTGATCAGGCCTGTCACAGAGCCTGATATAAAGATAAGTCTCGCATTATTTGAATGATTGTTGGGGAACTTTGTGCCTATTGAACAGTAAAAGCACTTGAATCAATTTCAAGTGTTCTTTATCTGATAATTCTAATTTGCTAATTGTTTATTGCCTTAAAATCTTATAACTCTTTGATTTCTATGGACTTGCAAACTATATTATATCCATCATACCCATCAAGATATAAAGAATAATGCTTTAATTCTTGGTGCTTGTTCATTTCTTCAAAAAGATTCCTGTTCGCTTCCATTAACTGTAGTATAATTGATGAATTAAATATTTCTAAAACTTTATCATAAGCTTCGATTGTGTTTACCGAAAACAATGCGTTTACCTTTGAAAAATAGTGGACTTCTTGAAATATCAATTCAACTTCTGAATAGATATCATCACAGTCATATCCCTTTAAATTGATACAAATATTTGTACCTGAAAAAGTTATTTGAGGTAACTCAGACAAAAGTGAAGAAAACATTGGAAGAGTGTATATCATTTTATTTTCCATTATTCGTACCCCCGCTACATCTTACAGTAGAAATAGTTAGTTTATTACGTAGCAGCCGCTCAACAGTAGTTTATTATGCAATGGGTTAGCGATATTATCGGTTATATGCCAGTGATTTCTAAGAACTTCTGCAACTGTCAACACTGGAAAAGCTCCTGTGTTTTGAATTAAAACAGTAACACATCTATTAATATACTCGACAAAACTGATACATCTTTAATTTTTGTCTGAGCTAAATCATCCACAATTCTTATCTCGTAACCAGCAATATCAGAATATTTTTGCGACACCTATACACTAAAATTATTACTATAGGTCTTCTGGAAATAATTTACTTTATCCAGAGATGAGATATCTTAACTTGTGAAGATGATACAGGTTTACTCTTCTACCTAAGCAAAGCTAATTGTTGAGTAGAAATCACATTCTTGCAATATTTCATGACTGGTAGTTCCCTAATTTCGGCTCCGTCATAAGCGGAATTCGAACTATTTGGCTACTTAGGCCGTCAGTCACTACCATAATAAAAGTACCGTCCTGACTATCATAATATCTTTCTCATACATAGTCAAGTCCTACCCTAAAAAGACATCCAAGAGAAAATCCTTAAATATCTGTAAACATTGATAGTATCGTGTTGATTAACGTTTTGAGGCAACTGACTTTGTCAAATTGCAGGCGCATTTGTAGGGGACTAAAGTCGCAACAATTGTGTCAATTGCACCAATTTAGTATGGAAACATATTAATACAAAAGGAACAGGAAATTAAGTTAGTACAAGCTTTTAGATAAATACAAAAATCCAAAGTCTACCAAAGGAAATTAAAAAACTATCTTTTCTATTTCTAGCGACTTGCTTCAACTTCTGACTTTATGGAAAAAACAACAAAAATATGAACTGGCAAAGTTTGGTATCATCAGCAATTCAGAACAATTCATCTTCACTTATATAGATACCAGAGGGAATATCAATAAACCTTTACATGCTGACTATCTTAATAATAAGATGAAAACTATCAAAAAGCGACACCCAGAGCTTACACACGCTACGCCACACAAACTACGACATACAGGAGCCACACTCGCTAAACAGGCAGGAACCTCTATGGAAGATATTTCTGAAGCACTCACTCACAGTGATACAATTACAACTAAGACTTATGTCAACACTTCAAATGTAATTCCAATGGCTGTTGGAGAAATTGCCTTTCGTAATCTTAAAAAATAATGGTGTGAATTTGGTGTGAAAAGTGGTGTGAATTTTGCTAAAAATAATCAAAAAAACACCCCATGGTGTGAACCATGAAGTGCTTCGAAACGTTGATATAATCGTATTGATTAACGTTTTGAGAATTGTGATGCTTTACGAGCTTTCTTAAGACCTGGTTTCTTACGCTCAACTTTACGTGAGTCACGTGTAAGAAGTCCTGCGCGTTTCAATGAATCGCGGAAGTCTGGGTCTACTTGAAGAAGGGCACGAGCGATACCGTGACGGATAGCTCCTGCTTGACCAGCGTATCCACCACCTACAACGTTAACGAAAACGTCGTATGAACCTGCAGTTGAAGTAACTGCGAATGGTTGGTTGATTACAAGACGAAGGTCAGCGTGTGGGATGTACTCTTCAACATCTTTTTTGTTAACAGTGATTTTTACCAGTTCCTGGAACAAGGCGAACGCGTGCAACAGCGTTTTTTTACGACGTCCAGTACCTGCATATTGTGCTTGTGACATACTTTATTGTTCCTTTCCTTAGATAAGTCCTGAAATATCAAGAACTTCTGGTTGTTGTGCAGCGTGAGTGTGCTCAGCTCCAACGAATACTTTCAATTTCATACCTTGAGCGCGCCCAAGAGTATTGTGTGGAAGCATACCTTTAACTGATTTCTCGATCAAACGTACTGCATTTAGAACGAAGTTCACCAGCAGAGATTGATTTCAATCCACCTGGGTGGTTTGAGTGAGTGTAGTAGATCTTATCAGTTGCTTTTTTACCAGTCAATTTAACTTTTTCAGCATTGATAACGATTACGAAGTCACCTGTATCAGTGTGTGGTGTGAATGTTGGTTTGTTTTTTCCGCGAAGCACGCTAGCAACAACTGCTGAAAGACGTCCAAGAGGTACATCAGTTGCGTCAACAACGTACCATTTGCGTTCTACTTGGCCTGGTTTAGCCATGAATGTAGTTTTGTTCATGATTTCTCCTATATGAATGTCGTTTTTGTTTACAGGGCGGATGTTCCGGTCCGCAAGTTATTTGAAAGGTTCCGGGGCCTTACAAATGGGGTAAACAATACCGCCTACTATTGTATCAAAATTCTCAGATAAAAGTCAAGCGGTTGGGAAAATATTTTTTATTTCTGCCAGATTTTCAATCTTCTCTCTGTCTTCTCCTGAGTGATGACTTGAAAACCTTTAGAGAAGAGGAAAATAGCACAAGTCAAAAATAGAGTGACAATGATATAATTAACCACAAGACCATGATCTCCCACCAATGGTGGTTTTGTCATAAAACCGTAATCTCCACCCGTCAATAAATTGACTATAAAAATCAAACCATTGAGTAAAGAGGTCAGTATAAGAATACCTTTGAAATCCAAGAGACGTGCATCGTAGTTGTTTAAAAGATAAATCAAGGAATTCCCAAGAAGGGCTAGATGTCCGAAAATAAAGGACAAAATAACGATGTGTGGGAAAGAGTAAGCGTCTGGGATTGGATAAACAAAGGCTGCAATCGTCCCGAAGGTTCCAAGCAAAGCAAAATACTGTTTGGTTTTTGAAATACCTGGAAGCAAGAGAACTACAAACATGGCTAATCGGCAATGATAAAAAGGCAAGCTTTCTGACAGCGGGAACTGATTGATCCAATACCAGCTGTAAAGCGAGATTAACTGTATTGCCTGTATAATCTGGAAGAATCGTTGACAAACCTTATTATCACGATAGCGATAAGCAAGATAAATTGTCAAAAACAGTAAGGCAAATGTGCTTGCGAACCAAGTAAATCCAAATTGGGGGTGGCTCCGTCGGATGGGTGGTAAATAAAGCATCCCAAACATTCATATAATTTTCCTCATTTTCATATAAGCCACCTCTTACTTATCTCCATAGAGCCTAGCTTACATTTATTTCTTATATTTTTGTGTCCCAAAGAAGCTGATCCTTCGAGACAAATTAACTCTTAAAAATTTTTCCTTAATAGAAGACCATTAGTCTTCTTGCAAACTTTCTACTAGCTTAGCTAGGTTCATAGAGTTGGAACCTTTAAGTAGAATTTGGTCATTTGCACCAAGACTCTCCTTGACTTGTTTGACCATGGCTTCAAACTGGTCTTCATCAGCTGTTTTCTTAAAGTAATAAACATGACCGATTGGGAACATTTGACTGGCTAGTTGGGCCAATTCCGCAATGTCTTCACCGTAGAAAATAACGGTATCAAGTACATCAGGTGATAGGCTCAAAATCATTTGATTATGGAGTTGAACAGACTGGTCTCCAAGTTCTTTCATATCCGCCAGAACTGCTATTTTCTTGCCACCTTCATTTGCTGGGATAGCAGAGAAGGTTTCTAAAATCAACTTCATGGCTGTTGGGTTGGCATTGTAGACATCCGATAAGATGTCTGCTCCATTGGCAGCTTTTTTCCACTCGGTACGATTGCGGGTCAATTCTAGATCCTGGAAGGCTTGACCAATCTGCTCCTCAGTCACTCCTTCTTGCAGGGCAACATAAGATGCAATCATAGCATTGGTCGCATTGTACTTACCAGTTACTGGTAAATCAAGGGATTTCTCCAAGAAATTAGCCTTAAAACTCAAGCTATCCTTGCGCTCAATTAAGTCTGTAATTTCGAGTTCTGCACCCGGACCAAAACGAACTACTTTTTGGTCAGCAGGTAGATAATCCTCTACAATGGGATCAGCTGGCGCCAAGAGCAAGCTACCTTTCTCCATTCCATCAGCAATCTGTAATTTACCTTTGGCAATCTCTGAACGATCTTTGAAGAAGGCCAAATGTGCCTCTCCGACCAGAGTCACAATAGCTGTTTTCGGATGAGCCAGTTCAGACAAAAGATGAATATCTCCCAAGTGATCCTGTCCCATTTCCAAGACTAACTTCTCAGTGCCATCTGGCATATGAAGAACTGTATAGGGTAAGCCAATCTCGTTATTGTAATTTCCTTGCGTTTTGTAGGTTTTGTAGCTTGTAGAAAGTAAATGAGCCAACATATCCTTGGTCGTTGTCTTCCCATTTGAACCTGTAACAGCAAAGACATCTACTCCTGTCTTTTGAAGGTAATAGGCTGCAAGAGCCTGAAAGGCTGTCAGAACATCATCTACTAAAATGTAAGGATGATCTGCTACTTCCTTCTCTGACAGAGTTACAGTAGCGCCGTTTTCAAATGCTGTCTCGATAAAGTCATGACCATCACGCGCCCCTTGAGTGGCACAAATAGATCACCAGGTCCAATCAAACGACTATCAAACTCCGCCTTGACTAGTGGACTGTCCGCATAGCTTGTCACATCATTTTTTTGCACCGACAGCACGCGCAACTTCGTGAATCGTAAGTTTCATGTTTACTCCTTTAAAAAGGGGCAGGGAGTCTTGCCCCGCCCTTATAGCTATCTTTACAATAGGTGCGCTTCACGCTTGTCAAAAGCTTTCTTTAGCAAGCTCAACCAAACGCTCGATTAGTTCTGGATAGCTAATCCCCATATTGTCCCAGAGCAAGGGATACATAGACCACTGGGTAAATCCTGGCATGGTGTTGAGCTCATTTAGGAAAAACTTCTCCCTTATCTGTATAGAAGAAATCACAACGTGAGAGACCAAGCCCGCCAATAGCACGGAAGGCAGCTTCTGCATTTTTTTACGCATGACTGCTACTACATCATCACTAATCTTAGCTGGAATATCCATCGTAATCTTGTTATCGATGTATTTGGCTTCATAGTCATAGAAGGCTACGTCCTTGACAACTTCACCAGGTAGAGTGCTCTTGACATCATAGTTTCCTAAAAGCCCAACTTCGATTTCACGCGCATTGACGCCTTGCTCTACCAAGACACGGCTATCATATTTAAAGGCGAGTTCAAGAGCTTGATGGAGTTCCTCTTTATTTTCAGACTTAGAAATACCGACACTAGAACCCATATTGGATGGTTTAGTAAAGACTGGATACCTTAATTTTTCTTCAATTTCTGCGATCTTAGAAGCCAAGTCATCCCCTTCAACAATGGCTACGTAAGGGACTTGGGCAATCCCAGCAGATTCCAAGACACGTTTAGTCGTGATTTTGTCCATAGCAAGGCTTGAAGACAAGATGTTGCAACCGACATAAGGCATTTTCAAGACTTCTAGGAAACCTTGAACGGAACCGTCTTCTCCCATCGGTCCATGAAGAACTGGAAAGACAACTGCTCCTTCTTCGTAGATGGCACTTGGAGCAACTTTCTTATCCCAATCAATCGTTTCATTGGTCATGAGACGTTCATCTTGGTCAGGAGTTTGGGTAAATTCTTGGGTTTTGATGAAATCACCTGACTGGCTGATAAAGAACGTTTTGACTTCAAAACGGTCATAGTTAACCGCACGCATGACACTCTCAGCTGACAATACAGACACTTCACGCTCTGCACTGCGTCCACCATATAATAGAATAATTGTTTGTTTCATATGATTGTCCTATTTCTACTAGAATACTCGCTTTTTAGTATATCACATTTGTTTATTTTTTTAAACTTGAATAGCAATAAAGCTCATTTAATAGCGAGGCTCCTACCGATCCACCACTTGAGCTTCAAAGCGTGCTGGTTTGTCGTCTACATTGGTGATGGTGATAGTGTAGGGTTCTTCTTCCGTCACCCCAAACACTTCCTTTATTCTCCCTTGAAGAACTATTCCATCACTTTCTAAATAGATACTTTTTACTCTTATCATTTGGTAAGTCTCTGCGCTCTGTGCCATCTTTTGGAAATAACAATCTCAGTTATTGACTGTTTCTCAACATTATAAACCGTGTTACTTCCTTTCATCCCCCATCCTTTTCGGCCAGATAGTTTTACTTTAGCATCATCCTTTTTTTCTAAAATCAATTCCGAATTATACTCCAGCTGCTCTGTTTTAGAAAAAACTTTCAATTCAACACTTTGACCTGGCTGCAGAGTGTACTTACCAGCATTTAAAACCACACAAATAAAGACTACCGCAAACGAACCATACAACAATCCGATGGTCATTCTTGAGAGACTGCTTTTAAAGCGCCTTAAAAGTAGAAATAAAGACACAATAAATAACAATGGTGTTAGCATTTTAGTTTTCCTCTCTCATCACTATTAAAATTCAGAAGATTTGTGGCCTTCAATCCCTCCTTAAAAGAGAGTATATTTTCCAACCCAAAAGAAAGCAGACCAAGGCTATCGAATAGTACAAAATTTTCTGAAGCAAATGATTTAAAACAATTTTTCTCATCTGATTCACAACTGTATATAACTGATTCATCGCATTGTCCGAACGTTGTTCCCAAACGGTCACTGAAGAACCTGTGTTACTTTCAATCACAGCTTGATTTTCACTTGCTAATTTCAAATATCTCCTAGCATGATACAACCGCTTTTCCCCATTTAACCAACTAATTTCAACACGCTTGTTTCCCTGTAATCTATTATTGTAACTGAACAATACTTCACCATCTTTTTGATGAAATCTTGCTTTCAATTTGATTATCGTTATCAATAACATAAATAATTCCTATGTTTTTGACCGTTCTCTTTGGATTTTTTTCTATATGAATATGTCTATCAATATCATTCCAGTACTTTTCATATTTATCTTGAATCAATTGAACCATACTACTATTCACATCCATCTTAGAAAATGAATAATATTGATAAATTGGCTTAACGATGAACAATGCCATATAAAAAAAGAAAAATAGGAAAAAAAGGATATACTTACTTTTATTTCTCATTTAATTCTCCAAAGTGACTCCTTTTTTTACAAAATGTTCTTAAGAACTCTGTCATGACAACCTACCTATATAACACTATTGCCTCATCGTTCCGTTTGTTATTCTGTTCTCCATATATCCTTAACTGTCACTTCTCCCCAATTATCTGGGCTAAAACGACTAGAGTAGATAGTGGTCCAATCTTTCAGGACTTTATTACGGAGTACATCATCTGCTTCCTTACGAATGTCTTCAACAGTCTTTCCATGCTCCGCTAGAAAGGATTCTACTTGAGACTGCTGAAAATATCCTGTACTCTCATCATCATAGTACCACATAAATCGTTCTAATTGCTGATTGTTTACATCGTACAGGTAATCTACATTTATGGTTGTATCTGTATCTGGCAGTCTCAAACGCATCTCCAGGTTAACTTTTTGTCATACCCTGAAAAATTAAAAATAAAAAAATTATAACCTAGAGAATGAATAGTATTTGGTAAGTCTACACTTTTTATAATTAATAGCATATCTATACAACTCATCAGAGCCATTGTCCACAATTTTTAAACTTTTTAACTTATAAAATGCTCGTCCTTTCCAGAGAAATGTATAATTGTGATAATCATTTTCTTCGTAGTATATTTCATCAAAAAAATATTATGAACTCTCTGATATTTATAGTACTGAAAAACCAGAGAAAGATAATAATAGAACTATTAGCAACGAAAAAAATTGCAAATTTCCTCTTCTTCATCTAATCACCTCATCTCTGTCAATTCTTGGTTACCTGTTTCAATATTTCGAATAAAATTATAAGTACTTGGGTAATTTTTGTAGCTTATCTACGGTATCTTTTTCTAGAAAAATTTCTCAACACGCCCAGTTGTTCATACGACATTGTGTTGAGCAAGAAGCTTCTTTCTCTGGTAAACTAACCATACAAGGTCTGATACATCTTTTCCATGAAGCCTTCAATCTCGCTTTGAACACTTCTCAATAAGTAATCTTCTTCGGCTTGTGAGACAGAAACAATCTCTCTTTTCCCGTTATCATTTTGCTGAGAATAACTAGAATCAATTAAATTCAGATTTTTTTATCTAAAAATAAAAAGCTACATGCGTTTGTTTTTCATTAACCTGTGTGATGAAAAAAATAACTGAAAATCCTTAGCATCTTTTTTTGGAGGGCTAATTTTTCAAATGTAAATCTCCTTCTATTTCTAATGGATAAATAACTCCATCCAAACGAATAGCTCCATCAGGAGGAATAGTATAGCCTGCTTTTCGGATGTCAGACGCATATTTTTCTGATGTCGTCAAACGATGAAGAACTTCAATTCTTTCATTTTTCTCAAAGGCTTCTTTTAAAGTACTAGATTGTCGGAAATGATTGTAAGCAAAAATATGAAGGAATTGCTAACAGAAACAAGGACAATACAATCAACCACTTAAACTGTTTTACTTTATCTAACATTCGCCTTTCCTCTATCAACACTCTCTTTCAAATAGGTGGGATTATAAATTCTCACTCATCTTCCTCGTCATCATAAACTGGCTCGCCATGGATTTTGATGTATTCTTCATTCCTGCGGTCATCTTCTTCCCAAACCGGGTCTCTTACGTCGTCCATAAACGGAATTTCTTCCAAACTCAGCTCATTAGCCTCTTCATAACTCATCGAAAGGATAGCCTCATGCCGATTTTTAAATTCCTCCACACTTAACCAGCTCTCTTTATCATCTTCGCTAATCTGACCATCAATAGCAGTCGCAATTTCAATGGCCATAATATAGAAAGCACGTTTATCAACAGTGAGAAGGTCAAGGTGGGTAGAAGCTAAACGTAGACAGGCTCCTTTTTCTCGATAGTCTGTTGCTGGATTGTCTTCAAAATCTAATTCAAGGTTTTCATATACATGACTCCCAAATTTATTGATAATCCCTTCTTTCAACTGAACATTATTCCATCTATTATCATGCATCCACTTATTCAATTTCAAGTGAATAGTTGGGTCTGTTTTTAAATGGGCGAGTATTCCCAAAATAAGAAATATCTACTGTCTTCCCATCTTTAGTATCAAACCACATTCTCTTCGCTAGTTCTAAATAATCAAACGGAATTTCTTTCGTGTAATCGCCTTTAAGATATAGTCTCACTCGTCTTCCTCATCATCATAAACACGTTCACCATGGATTTTGATATATTCCTCACGAAGGCGTTCTTCCTCTTCCCATAGAGGGTCTTCTACAGGTTTTATACTTTTCAGTTCCTCCACGCTGATGTCAGTTGCTTGATCATAGGTTAGTGATAAGACATCCTTGTGCAACTCCTTAAAAGTCTCTACATCTATCCAAGTCAGCTTGTCATCCTCGCTGATCTGCCCATCAATAGCAGAAGCCACCTCGACTGCTATGATATACATAGCACGTTTATCAACCGTTAAAATGTCCGTATGGGTAGTCGCAATCCTAAGGTATTCTCCACGTTCTCTCCCATCAGTAATAAAATCATTTTCAAATTCCAATTGAATATTTTCATCAGAAAACGAATTCCATGGATTATTCTTGTCATATGGTATATGATTCCACCGTTTATCATTAAATCGCCATTTATCAAATTGTACACCAAAAAAGAAATCATCCTGTAACATCTCATCATCACCGACGTTCGAGTATGTAATAGGATGACCATGCCATTCCTTAAACCACATTTTCCAGAGTAACTCTCTTGTCGTAAAGGTTATTTTTTTCTTAAAATCACTTTTGATATATAGTCTCACTCTTCTTCCTCATCGTCATCCAACTCCACTTCACCGTGGATTCGGATATATTCTTCACGCTTTCGATCCAATTCTTCCCATAATGGCTCATCAACAGCTTTCATTACTTTTTATCTCTTCCAAGCTAATGTCAGCCGCTTCATCGTAGGTCAAATGCAACAGATCTGCATGTTTCGTTTTAAATTCTTTAATGCTCAGCCATGTTTCCTTGTCATCCTCGCTAATGTGACCACCAATGGCAGACGCCACCTCAATCGCCATGATATAAAGCGCTCGCTTATCAACCGTTAGAATGTCCTTATGAGTCGTGATGATTCGTAGATAGTCTCCTTTTTCTCGTCCATAACTTTCATAAGAATATTCAAAATTTAAATTTAAATTTTCACGCTTAAAAGTCGCCCAGGGATCGTTGCCAACACTAAAATCAGCCATTCCCCAACGCTCATCGTTTGAAGAAAATTTATCCAAACTAACACTAAAATAGAAGTCATCATCACGTGCATAAGAAAAACCAACCTGCACTCCCTTACGTTCCTTGAACCACATTTTCCAAGGATATTCCATACAGGCTTGATAAATACTAGTCTCGTAGTTGCCTTTTATATAAAGTTTCACTCATCTTCCTCATCGTCATAAACACGTTCGCCATGGATTTTGATATATTCTTCTCGAAGGCGTTCCTCCTCTTCCCAAAGAGGATCTCTTACCGGTACCATTGTCTTTAATTCTTCCAAACTGATTTCAACCGCTTCATCATAAGTCAGTGAAAGAACATCCTTGTGCAACTCCTTAAAAGTCTCTACATCCAACCATGTCTCTTTGTCATCCTCGCTAATCTGACCATCAATGGCAGAAGCTACCTCGACTGCCATAATATACATAGCACGTTTATCAACTGTTAAAACATCTGTATGAGAAGTTGCGATACGTAAATGATCCCCACGTTCTCTCCACTCTGTAATGAAAGTTTTTTCAAATTCAAGGGATATATTTTTCATATTTAAATGAATTCCACGGATTTTTTTAAATCATAAGAGGGAATATTATTCCATCTTGAGTCACAAAAATCGCCATTTATCAAAGCTTACAACAAAGTAAAAATCATCTTGTAACATGGCATCATCACCGACGTTTGAGTATGTAATAGGATGTCCATTCCATTCCTTAAACCACATTTTCCAGAGTAACTCACTTGTCGTAAAGCTTATTTTTTTCTGAAAATTACTTTTGATATATAGTCTCACTCGTCGTCCTCATCGTCATAAACACGTTCACCATGGATTTGGATGTACTCCTCACGAAGCCTTTTCTTCCTCTTCCCATAGAGGATCTCTTACCGGTACCATTGTCTTTTAATTCTTCCAAACTAATTTCAACCGCTTCATCATAAGTCAGTGAAAGAACATCCTTGTGCAACTCCTTAAAAGTCTCTACATCAATCCAAGTCAGCTTGTCATCCTCACTAATCTGTCCATCAATAGCAGAAGCTACCTCGACTGCCATGATATACATAGCACGTTTATCTACGGTTAAAACATCTATATGGGTTGTTGCGATACGTAGATAATCTCCACGTTCTCTCCACTCTGTAATGAAAGTTTTTTCAAATTCCAATGTTATACTCTCATATTCCAAAGACAACCAAGGATTACTAGGAATTATAAAAGGAGCCTTATCCCATCTTTCGTCAACTGAAGACCATTTGTGTAACCGAACACCAAAGTAAAAATCATCCTGTAACATAGCATCATCACCAACATTGGAGAAACTTATTTTCTTGCCATTCCGTTCCTTAAACCACATCTTCCAAACAAGCTCTCTAGTTGTGAAGTCTATTTTTTTCGTAAAATCACTTTTAATATATAGTTTCATATTCCTCCTAATTTCAGTAATTATTTTTGATAAGTTTTCCAAATTCTATTGAAGATTTCTTCTTTAACAGTTTTATTAAGGTTTTTTTAAGTTATCATTAGTGTTAATCCAATCCCATATTGAGTTTTTTTATTGTAAATATTCTTAATGTCAATATGCTCATTCACTCTATACCCCGATTTTTCCACTTCCAGATTGAACCTGGAAAAACTCCATTACCATTAGAACCACTAGTTGGCTCCCAATCCACACGAAGTTTCACTTTTCGATTTCCTACTCGGGCTTCAATTAGTTTACCACCCTTGCCAGAAATGGTCTTACTCGTCGGTTTATTAGCTTTCCAGCTGTCGTAGTTGCTAGAATAATTAATCTGAATTTCGCCATTTAGTAAGGCCGTCTTTGTGATAGCTGATAAGCTAGTTACTGCTCCACTAGCTATCAGTACATTCCCATATTGTACCCCTGTTACGGATGCTGCGGTACCAGCTACGATACTTGTCCCTGCTGTTGGCGGACCAGCTACGATACTCAAGACTTCAAGGGCGCCACTCGCAAAGTAAACTCCCAATCCAGAGAATATTTGAGCTACTCCACTCCAAAATTCGGCTGAATTTGCTTCAAAGTTTTGTGCTTTTAGTTCATCAAACTTTTTATTAACCAAATGAGTATAGTCCGCATCGTATTTCCCATTTTTTGATACGACATAGCCTTGTTCCAAGGGATAAATGTCAATGATATTCCCTGTTTCATCAATCTTAAGAGTGTGATTGTAGTCGTCAATTATTTTATCCCATTCGGACTTGTCGTGACCTTTTAAGCGCTTCTTTAATTCGGCACGATAGTAGGCATCTCCATCGTCCGATAGCATCATATCCCTAGAAGCTTTATTGATGGCACGAGTTTCAGAGTCTTGATAATCTCTTTTGGCATGCGAAACAATCTTCACATCCTTCATTTTCTGTACCCAGCTCATGTCCACACCGTCCGCAGAGTAGCTACCATCACTATCGACAATGATTTTACTCAGTTGTGTAGCTCCTTTGATAGCTAAGCTAAGGACTTCTAGACTATCGTTGAAATACTGGGAAACCTGTGAGACAAAGAATTCTAGTTTTTCAATCTTGTCTTCCAAATCCTGAATACCTGACTCGATTTGAGACTTGGTATTGTAGAGGATAGTCTTCTCAGAGAAGGCTTTCCCCCAATTAAGACTAAAGAGGTCCGTGATTTGATTTATCCAGTTCTCCCTCGCTTGAATCTGAGCTTCTACGATAGCTAACTGCTCTTCCCTCAATTTTTTCAGTTCCTTGAGCTGGTCTAGGTCCAAATCACCATATCCAGAGACCTGAGCATCCGCATCTTTATAGGAGGTCAACTCTAGTTGGATATCGTCTATCGCTTCTTGTAACTTCTTGATGCTGGGGATGATAATGTCTGTAAAGAGACCTTTACCAGCTGTGTAAGCTGCTCCTGTCAGTTCACCTGAGTCTAAAGAGGAAATCAGGTGGTCACATCCACTAGACAAGCGGTCTGTGACTTCATTTGCGACTCGGAGGTTGTTAGTCATGGCATGAATCAATTCTTGGGATTCTTGTGCGCTGTATTTTACTCCCATGGTAGCCGATTCCTTTCCGCTATCAGTTCTTCTCTGGCTTCATCGAAAGATCGACGAGCCTTCTTCGTTTGTTTTTCCAAGGCATCCAGTTCCTCTTCTACATAAGAGTTGACCTGTCGCTGAATGGTTCTATTTTCACTTTCGATTTGCTCTATCACTTGACGAGAACTGGGTGAGAGAGACAATAGAGTTGCCATACGATGGTGGATACTCTGGATTTCTGAGTGAAAGTCAGTTACCTGCTGTTCATATTGTCTTTTTAGAGTCTGAAGACTTTCTTCCTTATCGTCAATCTTGACAATCTCTCGCCAAAGTTTGTAGCGTTTTTCTTCGTTCTTATCTTCCATTCCTTAGTGACTCCATCTCTTAGCTTGCTCGATATCACGTTTTTCAATCCTATGAGCAATTTCTGGAAACTTATTTGCTTGCGTCAAAACAGCTGAACTAAAATCACTGACCGCCTGAAGCATTTGATTGCAGGCCTGACGTCCCGCTTCCATCCCAGCAATTTCAGAAGTATATGAAAATTCTACCTGCTGATTTTGCTTGTCACTTGTGTCATACCCGACCAATTCATTAATAGCTGCCTCTGCTGCTATCGTACTAGATTTTATCTTTCCACCCATACTTCAAACTCCTTTTCATAAAATCTATATTGACTCTATCATATCACAAAAACATGATGATTTCACAATAAATCTTATGAGCATTAAACACTAGTAATGACAGACCTAACTTATCTCACACGATGATTATAAAAGACAAAGTCCTAAGAAAAATTCTTAGGACTTGTTTTAATAGATGAGTTAGTTTGACTGACATGAACTCCTAGAGTTCTGTACGATTTTCAATAGCTCTTAGGAGCGTTACTTCGTCCGCATATTCGATATCAGCTCCTACTGCTAGACCTCGTGCTAGACGAGTAACCTTAATTCCCTGCAGGTTTGAGCAGTCGAGAGATATACATGGAAGTCGCTTCCCCATCAGCTGTTGCATTGGTGGCTACGATAACCTCTGAAACTTCGCTATCCATGAGGCGAGTCATGAGACTTTTAAGATTGATATCATCGGGACTAATCCCATTCATAGGAGAAATCAAGCCGTGTAAAACATGGTAAAGTCCGTGGTATTCTTGGATATTTTCCATGGCAGCAACATCTCGGCTATCCTCCAGGACCAGAATCGTAGACTGGTCACGGCTAGGATCGGTACAGATAGAACAAGGATCATCATCTGTCAAGCGTCCACAAATAGAGCAATAGGTCAATTCTCGCTTGGCTGCAAGGAGATTTTTTTGCAAATTCATTGACGTCATCATCCGACATCCCAATGGTATAAAAGGCCAGTCGGGTTGCTGTCTTAATTCCGATACCCGGAAGTTTAGAATAACTGTCAATCAGCTTAGCTATAGGTGTTGGGTAAAGCATGACTTCCTTTCTAGTTCATTGGATGGTGTTGGTTGTATAGATTGATAATGTCGCGAGCAATCGAAGGTCCGACACCATTAGTTAGATTCGTATTATGTGGGAAAACGACTGCGACTGCAATCTGCGGATTATCGGTTGGCGCATAGGCTACGGCGTTGGTATTGTTGGCTTTTTGACCACCATTGACGTAACTTTCGGCTGTACCGGTTTTTCCGCTGATGGAGACTGCTGCCCCATTTGAAAAGGCGCGACCTGTTGTAAGAGCACTTGTCCCGTGCGATACTTGGTAAAAGCCTTGTTGCAAGATAGACATGTCAGACTCAGAAATATTAATCTTATTCATTTCTGTGCTGTCCGTTTGCTTAATGAGTTCTCCAAGACCACCTTGTTCATTGTTGTCGTAGACTCCTTCCACGATATGAGGAGCTAAGCGGACACCATTATTGGCAATCGTTGCTACATACTGAGCTAACTGCATCGGTGTGTAGTTATCAAACTGCCCAAAGGCATTATTTAGATAATTGGCCAAATCATAGTCTTTAGGAATAAAGCCTGTTGACTCATCCGGTAAATCGATCCCTGTAGACACGCCCAAACCATATTCACCAAAGGTTGAACGGAGTTTCCCCATGGCAGATTCAAGATTGTTGGTTCCTACTGTCATATTAGGCTGATAAGTTTGTCCCATAATTCCAAGAGCAGTTTGGACCATGTAGGTATTCGATGAGTATTCCAAGGCCTCTACGGCTGTAATCGGGAATGAACCGTAAGAAAGGGTGTACCATGAATTGATCGGTGCAGAACCTTGAAAGACGATTGGTTGGTCTGTTAAGGTTTGGTTGCCTGACAAGACACCATTTTCCCAACCTGAACTGATGGTAGCTGCCTTAACGACAGAACCTGGTACGAAAACATTGGTTACTGTACCAAGCGAGTCTGGTGTCAATTCTCCAGTTTCTACATTATGCTTCATCCCCGACATGGCTAATACAGCACCTGTCTTAGGATTGAGGGCTACCGCATAAACACCCTCTGAATATCTAGCTCCACCATTTGCAAGTTCAGAGTTGAAATAATTCTTTAAGAGATTGTCTACGCTATCTTGGAAGGCCAAATCAATGGTTAATTTGATATTTTTACCCTTGCTTCCTTCTTCGATATTTTCTACACTCTCCATGTCTCCGTGCTTATCCAAATGGATTTCCTTGACGGTACGTTTTCCTTGCAAGACTTCTTCGTATTGCTTTTCAAGATAGGAAGTCCCAACACGGTCATTGAGTGAGTAACCTTTTTTCAAATAAGCGTCCACTTCTTCTGCTGGAAGACCAGATTTTTCACTAGAAACACTTCCAACTATAGATGAAAGAGAAGTTTCTAGGACTTTTCGATCCCATGAGGTAGAGATCGAAATACCTGGCAATTCCTTGGAAGCAGAAGCAATCACAGCTACCTGTGTATCATCCAAAGGATCCGTTTGAATATTTCCTGTCGCAAAATTTTCTACGGAATTGAGTTGACTAAAGATGTAGATTGCCTTCTTTTCATCCTCTGAATAGTCTAATTGACTGGAAGTAATACTCTCAGCAGCGTTGTTATAGAGTTCAGATTCGGAAAGTTGATTGCCATCTGAATCGTATCGTTTATCTTTTGGAAGAGCTTCAACTGTCTTCTTATAAACTTCAGCATCAGCCAAGTAGTAATCAGCCATTTGACGGTCTGTCAACTCTGGAGAGGTGACTGTGACATAGGTCAACAATTTTTTAGAAATATCCTTCAAATCAGCCGCAGTCATCTTATTGCTTCGTGTAAAGGAAACAACTTGCTTAACCGTATTTTGGACTAAAGGTTTTCCTGTTGCATCATAAATTTCTCCACGAGCGGAACCCATGGTTACTCGAGTTTGGCTAGCAGAAGCGAGTTTGTTTTCATAAAAATCCTTATGAAGAACTTGCATATAAAGCAAACGACCAATAATTGCTAAAAAGAGCAAAATGACGATTGCAAATAACAAATTAAGCCGTGTCGGTATCGAGTGGCTATTGAATTTTCTCATACACATCAATCTCATTTCTAATCAAAATCACACTCTTCATTGTACCATAATTTAGGTAGAAAATTATGGAAAAAAAGAAAAGACTTTTCCTTTTTGGTCCAAAAAGTATTTTCTATGATATAATGGAGGTAAGCGCTATTTTATTTGTTAGATTTGTCAAAGTAATTTTGGCAAATAGCTATAAAAGGAGTTCCATGAATAAGCAAGATATCTCTACGATTATCGACCTTCACTTTGAAGAGATGACCGATTTAGAGCAAGAAATTGCCCGCTATTTCTGCAGGCAGATACCATAAATGATGATTTATCCTCTCAACAAGTCACGCAAAAACTTCATATTTCCCAGGCGGCGCTCACTCGTTTTGCCAAGAAGTGTGGTTTTAAGGGCTATCGAGAATTCATCTTCAAATATCAACAACAAAAAGACACTCTTTCTGCTCCTCAACAGGATATGAATCCTTTGACTCAACGAGTTCTCAGAAGTTATGCAAATGTGCGAGAAATTTCTCAAGGATTGATTGACGATGAGCAGTTGGAACGTGTAGCTCAGATGATTGAGCAATCAGAACGCGTGTATTTTTTCGGAACTGGGAGTTCTGGTCTAGTCGCACGTGAGATGAAGCTACGTTTTATGAGATTGGGTGTCGTCTGTGAAGCCTTAACAGATCCAGATGGTTTTGCCTGGACAACTAGTATCATTGATGAAAAATGTCTGGTCTTTGGTTTTTCCCTCTCAGGAACAACACCGTCCATCATCGATAGTTTATTAGATGCCCAAGATATGGGAGCTAAGACAGTTCTATTTACAAGTTCACCGAATAAGGATACTCAAGCATTTACAGAAACTGTTTTGGTCGCAAGCCAAAACCAAGCATCTTATATTCAACGAATCTCTGCTCAGATTCCAATGCTGATTATCATTGATCTACTCTACGCTTATTTCCTAGAGATTGATCGTGAAAGTAAAGAAAAAATCTTTAATAGCTATTGGGAGAATAATAGACTAAATGGTTATCGTAGAAACACAAGACATAGAAAACCCTGAAATTGAAAACCATTCAGGGTTTTCTGTTTGGAATAACTTTATCAACAAAAGGGAGTCCCATAGTGGACTCCCTTTTTTAGTGTTTTAAAACACTTTCTTTGATTTAGTCTCTGCTAATCCTTCATCTCTTTTTTGAAGAAGAATAGCATCATTCCTGAAACTAGAGTGAGAGCAGGCAAGAGAGCTGAACTTACTTCTTCTCCTGTTGCCGGCAACTGTTTGCTTGTAGAATCTGCTACAGTTCCCTTAGCCTCTGCTAAAGGCTTATCTTCTCCCATAGGTTGTGGAGCAGGAGTTTCTACATTTGTTGGTGCACTTGGTTGAGTTGCATCCTTGTACACTACCGCATAGACACCTAGGTGTGGAGCTACAAATTCAAGTGCTGAACCTTTCTGTTCAAACTTCACTTCCTGCAATTCTCGATTTGCATTCATGGCATAGACATTGGCTACATCAGACGCCACAGCAACTTGAACAAGGGCTGCACCTTTCAATTGAACAAGTTCGCCTTTCTCATTCTTCAATTGAATTTGATAAGCATCGAAACGGCGACCTTCCAAGACCTGGTCAGCAACCTTATCGACCTCTAGAACAGAACCACCATTGAGGTCCCCTTCTCGAGCAATCAGTTTCAAGTTTGTTGATGAATCTTTCAAGACCTTCAATGTGCTATCAGTTGATGGACTTTCTTCCTTAGTTCCAACTTCAACGATGCGATCTTGGGCTTCCTCACGTTCAACCTTAAGAACCTTACGGTTGTCACCATCGACTTCTACATAAGTCGTTACTTGTCCATCTTTTCCTTCAGAAACAACTTGTTCCTTACCTTTAGCTAAATCAGCATTCTCACGGCGGACAGTCTTGAAGGCAATTGGTTCTTTCTCTACTGTTAGATTTGGTAGGTTAAAGTCCAAATTCATAACGCCTTCTGTTGGCACAGCAGTTCCTTCTTGCGTACCAACTTCAAGGATGCGATTTTGGGCTTCCTCACGTTCTACTTTGACAACCTTACGATCGCTACCAACAACTTCTACATAGGTCGTTACTTGTCCGTCTTTTCCTTCAGAAACGACTTGTTCCTTACCTTTAGCTAAGAGAGAATTTTCACGACGAATCGTATTGAAGGCAATCGGATTTGTCGTTACTTCAAGGCTTGGTTGAGTTACACTCAATTCTTTAACACCTTCAGTTGGAAGATTTGAATGCTTCACTTCCTCTTCTGGCTTACTTGGTTCTTCTGGTTTGCTTGGCTCTTCTGGCTTACTTGGCTCTTCTGGTTTGCTTGGCTCCTCTGGTCTTGCAGGTTCTTCTGGCTTACTTGGCTCCTCTGGCTTACTTGGCTCCTCTGGTCTTGCAGGCTCTTCTGGAGCTGGTTCCTCTTTTGGTGTCGCTTGAAGATTGTTGATAGATGCCAAAGCTGCTTGCAAGGCCTTATCTACTGCATCCTGGGTCTTGGCTTCTTCAATAGCAGCTAAGGCTTGTTCTGCTAGTTCAACTAGTTTCTTCTTAGCTTCCTTGTCATCACCCAACTCAGCAGTTTTATGTTTAATAGCTTCAGACAAACTTGCCATAGCTTTATCGTAGTCAATTTTAGACTCTTCTGGCTTGCTTGGTTCTTCTGGCTGTACCGGCTTCTCTGGTTGAGCTGGCTCTTCTGGTTTTGCTGGCTCCTCTGGTTGAGCTGGCTCTTCTGGTTTTGCTGGCTCCTCTGGTTGAGCTGGCTCTTCTGGTTTTGCTGGTTCCTCTGGTTTTGCTGGCTCCTCTGGTTTTGCTGGCTCCTCTTTCGGAGTCGCTTGGAGTTGATTGATAGATGCCAAAGCTGCTTGCAAAGCTTTTTCAACAGCGTCTTGAGTCTTAGCTTCTTGAATAGCTACAAGTGCTTTCTCACCAAGTTCAACTAGTTTCTCTTGGGCAGCTACATCATCGACCAGTTCTGTTGCTTTTTTCTCGATAGCTTCAGTCAAATCTGCAATCGCCTTATGGTAGTCAACTTTAGACTCTTCTGGTTTTGATGGTTCCTCTGGCTGTGCTGGTTCTTCCGGAGCTGGCTCCTCTTTTGGAGTCGCTTGAAGCTGATTGATAGATGCCAAAGCTGCTTGCAAGGCCTTATCTACTGCATCCTGAGTCTTAGCTTCTTGGATAGCTGTCAAGGCTTGCTCTGTTAATGCAACTAGCTTCTTCTTAGCTTCCTTGTCATCACCGAGCTCGGCTGTCTTTCTTTCAATTGCTTCTGTCAGACTTGCCATGGCCTTGTCGTAGTTTGGTTCCTCTGGTTGCGCTGGTTCTTCTGGAGCTGGCTCCTCTTTTGGAGTCGCTTGAAGCTGATTGATAGATGCCAAAGCTGCTTGCAAGGCCTTATCTACTGCATCCTGAGTCTTAGCTTCTTGGATGGCTGTCAAGGCTTGCTCTGTTAATGCAACTAGCTTCTTCTTAGCTTCCTTGTCATCACCGAGTTCAGCTGTTTTTCTTTCAATTGCTTCGGTCAGACTTGCCATAGCCTTGTCATAGTTTGGTTCTTCTGGCTGTTCTGGTGTTGGCGTATCATCTGTGCCATAATTTTCTTCCTTATCAAGGATCGTTTGCAAAGCGGCTACTGTCTTCAGAACTTCTTGTGCATTGGCATCACTTGCTGAAAGTTGCTCAGATAATTTATCCAAGTTTGACTTGAAGGCTTGACGTGCCTCTGGAGTATTCTTCAAGCTTGTCTGGTCAAACTTAACCAACTCATCCTTCCAGTTCTTCATGGCTTGGATTAACTCTGCTTTGGTATAAAGAGCACTACCTTCACCATGAGTGATGAACTGGTCAACTTGGATACCAATATTTCTCGTAGTATCATTACGTTTTTGGATCCAATTGCAAGGTTACAGCATGCCAACCTTCTTCGAGTCCAGTCAAACGAACAAGAGTCTGACCACCTTGACGAGTAGTAGCTGTACCACTGAAGTACTTCTTACCGTTGTACTCAGAAGCATTACCTAGGCCATCTTGATACTCGACTTTTCTACCGTCTAACGTCACCTTGTAGATACCATGTCCTGGGTCCACATATCCTTTGATCTCAAGACCTGTTCCGTAGAAGTATGCTGTTACGCTAGCATTTTTCTTCTGTTCTTCTGTCAAACGTCCAAATGACGCCCATGATTCTGTATTTTGATATTTATCCGCTGAGTTCGTTTCATGGTTCCAACCTGGACTATAGTCAAGCTGAGGTGCCTGATCGTCATAGCTTGTCTGGTCTTTTAGGAGCAATTCAGCTTTCATCACTTGGATGGTTGCATCGGTAGCGAAACCGAGTAGGGCACCATCAGTGACAGAAGTGAGCTTGGCTTTGAAGTCAAAGACAGAGTCGGCTTGTTCTGTAAAGTCAATCGTTGGGATAGTAACAGTCTTTTCTGTTTCTCCGTCTTTAAAGGTCACATCTTGAGTTGTATCTTGGTAAACTTTACCGTGAACCCCAGTTCCAGGTTCTGTGATGAAGCGCACAGTAGCATCCCCCTTACTTCCACCAACACGCTTAATCTTAACAGTGACGGGTTTTCCTTTTTCGACTTCGTAGTTGGTAGACTCGAGTTCAAACATTCCCTTGCTATCATTGTTTAGGGTGTAGATCCCTTCTGTAGCAATTGGTTCACCTGTTTTATTAACAAGGGTAATGGTATGTTGGCCAGGTGCTAAATCGTCTGTTTCATATACTTTTTGGCTGCGTTTACGGCTAGCATTCTTAGTTTGCACATCCGCAACTTTTTGGCCATCCACGTAAACTGACATTTCTCCATGACCTGGGTCGACTGTAGAGACGACATAGGCCTTGGTTCCTGTGAAAGTATAGCTTACTTTGGCATCTTTTTGGTTAGTCCACATAGATGTTCCGCGGACGCCTTCAGATTCATCATACCAAGTTGTATTTTCTTTATCAGCTGTTGTATTTGAATGGTAGTCTAGTCCTAGAGGATAACCATCTGTTTTCTCGATACTACTTGGTGTCTTATAAACAGAGAAGTTTGTCAAAATTGGAGTCGCTTGTGCACCCGTAATGGTTACACGAATCTTTTGCGCCTCTACTGGTTGACCTTGGATAAGGCGACGGTAACCAACAGTCGAACCTTCACCATATGGAACCCAACGGCCATTGAGTTCAACTTCAACCTTGAATCCAGAGATACGCTGACCTTTAGCGATGTCTTCTTTCAGTTCGACTACGTCAAAACGTCTCTTTTGACCAAGATCGACTGTAAATTCACCTGTCTTAGCATCATTTGCTAGTGCCCAGCTAGTATCATCCTTACCATCTGTCAAGTGACTTGCTTGATACAAATGATTCTTACGAGTAGAGCTTGCAGTTACAGTGGCACCCTTAGCAAAGTCAGTCGCATACATTTGATCCAAGGTTGCTCGGAATTCTTGCAAGCGAGCGACATCTGCATCTGCGAATCTACCTTCTTTATTAGGTGGAATATTGAGGAGAAGTGGCGTTCCACGACCAACAGACTTGAAGTAGATATCCATCAAATCTTTGATTGATTTCGGTTGTTGATTGTCATGGTAGAACCAACCTGAACGGATAGAAACATCTGCTTCACCAACTGAATACATATCCCCTTCTGGGTCTCCATGGTTGAGATATTCATTCTTCACATCATCAGTGATTTTAGCTTTCTTGACCTTATGCCAAACTGGATCTCCAGCGATACCACGTTCATTACCAATCCAACGGACACTTGTCGGTTGAGCAGAGAAGATCGCGATATCTCCTTCAGCTTCCTTGATGTACTTGAACCACTCATCAAAGGTATAGGTTACTTTTTGAGCTCCGCTACCACGCGCACCATCCATCCATACTTCGATGAATTTACCTTTGTTTCCGTATTTAGGATTTCCAAGGATTTCCTTGAGTTGGTTGAGATAGTATTCATTGTACTCTTTCTCAGTTGCAACATGATATTTAGGATGGTTGGCATCCCATGGTGATAAGTAAACACCCATATTCATATCATACTTAGTCGCTGATTTAGAGATCTCTTCGAGAAGGTCTCCCTTACCATCTTTCCACGGACTAGCAGCCACCGTATGGTCTGTATATTTAGATGGATAAATCACAAATCCGTCATGGTGTTTTACAACCATGATTGTTCGTTTGAATCCAGCATCCTTCAAAGTCTTAATCCACTGATCTGTATCAAGGTTTGTTGGATTGAAGTACTGAGGATTTTCTCTACCATTTCCCCACTCAGAGTTGGTGTAGGTATTCATACCATAGTGGATGAAGGCAGCCAATTCTTCCTTGTGGTAGTCCAATTGAGCCTTGCTTGGAAGTGGACCGTAAGCAGCAATCTCTGTTTCTTCATCTTTTGGATCAACTACTGGAGTTACAGGAGTTGCTGGTTTTGGATCTTCAATCTTTTCGTATTCAAAAATAACTTCATTCACCCCTTTATGCTTGATAGTCGCTTCTTGACTTTCATTTACTGCACGATAACCTGCAATTTCTTTGGCTTGGAATCTATGAACAAAGGAAACATCGTATTCCTTACCTTCGTTATTATCCACAGTTGCAGTTGACAATTCTTGGTCGGTACCTTTCAAACGATAGTGAACCTCAAAGGAGCCTTTGTTAACTTTATAGACTACTTTAATGACACGAGTTCCTGCAGGAGCCTTGCTCACAACACTATAATCATCTTCCCAAGCGTCTTTCAATTGTTTATTGACAGCTTTTGCTATCAATCGATACAATCTCATATTTGTCTTTATTCTTCTTGAAGAAATCTGTTTTTTTCAATTTCCGATTTGTAGTTGTAGTTGAATTGAGCACCAACTTCTGCCTTATCTACAAAGGTATCGTTTTTCTTTGACTGGGTTATCATTTTTGGTCCACATGCTCGATAACAACTCGTCCATAGTCAACGCCTTCAAGGAGAGTTGCTACACCACTTTCATCAAATGAATATTTGTTTTCACCGATAACTGCTGTCTTATTTCTTAACATTTCTCCCTCTGGAGTGAAATAATAACGGCTACCGTTATCGCCTTGATACCAGCCTTTAACACCGTATTTATCAATGATGCCTTTAGCCCATGCTAATTGTTCTGGAGACAAGACTAGACCTCCACCGAAGCGGTCTTTTTCAGCAATGTTCGCATTATCAACAGTACCACGTTGGTGGATCCCAATGACCTTACCATCACCGTTGATAATTCCACCACCAGAAAGACCTGATACAGAAGTCAAACGATAGGTAACACCTACTGTTCCCTTATCATCATACTTTTCAGTATCTCTAACGACACCGTCTGCCTTATACAATTGACCAGGTACAATCGGTTCCTTCAATTCTGGAGAAGTTGAATCTGTAGGATAGCCAATCGTACTAACAGGTTCTCCAGCTTTGTATTCCCGATGCTCTGCTAACGGAGTAAAGGTTGCTGCCTTATTTGGACTTGCAATCTGTACTGGAACTGGAGCCACAACCAAGGCTAGGTCATTCTTGTATCCCTTCACCAAACTTATCTTTATTCCAGAAATGAATATCCTTTTCTTGGAACAAAACAGTTTTTCCTGAAGTTGGCAATGATCTTTCTTTTGGAGTATTAGAACCAACATTGTAGTAGAACTTAGCAGTATCACCACCTAAGATATGACCAGCATTGGTTTCGGCATCCTTCTTCAAGAAATTGTGAGCGACTGTCAGCATGATATTTGGAGCCACAAAGATACCTGAACCTGAATTGAGGTAACGCTGAGTTCCACCGTCTGCTAGAGGTGAACTGTAGATTGTGTAAATCATGGTAGCCGATGTAGCTGGTTGCCCCTCATAGTTGATATGCTTAAGGTCTTGGCCACCATTGATAATGGCTCTATTTTCTTTTTTGCCTTCAGTTGTACTTGCTTCTTCAGCTTTTAAAATACTTTTAGTTTCAACTTTCGGGCTATCTTTTTCTGATACAATCGCTGAACTGTCAAGTTTCTTCACTGGTGTATCAGGATAGGCACGGTCAGGAATTTCTACTGGAAGTAAATCTCCAGCCTCTTCAGTAGTTTTAGTTTCTTCTGTTACTTTTTCTGTAGCAGGAGCTGCTTGTTCAGCAACTTCTTCTTTTACAGGACTCACTACTTCTTTAGTTTCCTTAACTGCTTCAACTTTTTCTTTATCGACATCGATGACTTCTTTGGCCTGACCTTCTACTTCCAGTTTTGGCTCTGTCACAACTTCGTTAGCGGCAACATTTCCAGACGCAAAAAAAGCTAGCCCAACTGCCACAGAGGCTACACCAACCGTTAATTTACGAATACTGAATATTCGACTTCTTTCAAAAAAATACCGTTTCATCAAATTCTCCTAATGAACAAAAGCAGTCAGCTACTGCAAGAGCCCAGTTTCTGCTGGCGACAATTTTATTTCTCAGTATTTAGTCTAAAACTCTTCTTCCTCCCAGTTTTTACTCTGTTTAAATCCATTTTAGAAATCGCTTACATTTTTTTCGAATAAAAAAATGACTTGATTTTACAAATGCTTTTTCGAGATTTCTCAGTATAATAAATATACTATATTATCCCAAGAAATGCAAGGGCTTTCAAAGTTTTATTAAAGTTTTACCTAACTTTTTCCCTGTCAAAAAACCCTAAATTGGCAAAGCCAATTTAGGACTGTTTGGTTTTGAAATGATAATAAGCACCGAGCATCCCAGCAGTATTCTGATGGTGGGCAAATTCAAGTCGAGTCTTGTCTGCCAAGCTTGGAACAAGCGAATCTTTCAAAGCCTTACGGATTTTTGGTTTCAAAATTGCTTCTTGCCCCATGATACCACCACCAAGGATGACAACTTCTGGATTGGCAACATAACAAATATTGGCGAGACCCTTACCAAGGTAATCCACCATACGGTCAATCCCCTCCATACAGAGTTTATTGCCTTCAGTAGCTTCTTTGAAAAATTCTGCGACCGTTCCACTGTTCCACTTCATCTCCATGCGCATCTGCTACATACTTAACAAGAGCTGTCGTAGACGCTAAATCCTGAAAGCTCCATCCTGCATGTGCAGATAACCAACTTCACAGGCAGAATTACTAAAAGCCATGGAAAAACTTGGCCATCAATGATTAAACAACCACCGATACCTGTTCCAATTGTCAAACAAAGAGTAATACTTGCGTCCTTTCCAGATCCTGAGACAGCTTCTGCAAGACCTGCACAGTTGACATCATTTTTCAATTTCACATGGGATTCCAAAGCTACTTTCAATTTCTTTTTTTAAATTGAGTTCCAGCATAGTTTGGAATCTGTGGACCAGCATAGAAAATCTCACCCTTATCAGGGTCAACCATTCCCGCTGAGGAAATGGCGACACCTGACACTGGTCCTTTTTTCTAAATAGCTAGCTACGATATCTTTTTGTTTTTCTGTAAAGATGTGGGGGACCACCCTTATGAGCCTCAGTCGCTACTTCGTGAGACTCTACAAGTTGTCCATCTTGGTCAATCAAACCATATTTGATATTAGTTCCACCAATATCAATTGCAACGTAATTAGTCATAAAAGCCTCCTATTGATTAGAGGAAACGCTCCTTAGTTTCACGAATCAAATGCAGCAGCAGCTTCAACAACTGGACGATCTTCTTCGGTCACTGGTGTAAGTGGAGAACGAACTGATCCGATATTAAGTCCTTCATTGATTTTCAAGACTTCTTTGATCACACAGTACATATTCCCATGAGCTGCAGTTAATTTACCGATGATAGCGTTGATAGCGTATTGCAATTCACGCGCTGTTTCTAGGTCCTTGTCTGCAATCAATTGGTTGAGTTTCAAGAAGAGTTCTGGCATAGCACCATAAGTACCACCGATACCAGCTTTTGCTCCCATGAGACGTCCACCTAAGAACTGCTCATCTGGACCGTTAAAGACGATATGGTCATCGCCACCAAGGCTGACAAAAGTTTGGATATCTTGAACTGGCATTGAAGAGTTCTTAACACCGATAACACGTGGGTTTTTCAACATTTCTGTGTAAAGACTTGGAGTCAAAGCGACACCTGCCAATTGAGGAATGTTATAGATAACGTAGTCTGTATTTGGTGCTGCAGCACTGATGTCGTTCCAGTATTTTGCTACTGAGTATTCAGGCAAAGCGGAAGTAAATTGGTGGGATTGTTGCGATAGCATCAACACCCAAACTTTCAGCATGGCGAGCCAAGCTCAATACTATCTTTTGGTATTGTTGCAAGCCACGTGAGCAATGATTGTCAATTTACCTTTGGCAACTGCCATCACTTCTTCCAGGATCAATTTACGGTCTTCTACGCTTTGGTAGATACATTCACCTGAAGAACCATTAACATAAAGTCCTTGAACACCTTTATCAATAAAAGTATTGAACCAAAGCACGAGTACGTTCTGGGCTTACTTCACCCGCATCATCATAACATGCGTAGAAGGCAGGAATGACACCTTCATATTTTTTTAAATCTGACATAGATTTCTCCTAAGATTTCTTATTTTTCTGCTTTGAGCAGATGATTTTTTTACTATTTTTAGTATACACCTTGTAAAAAGCGCTTTCAATACATCTCAGCCACTTAGATTTTTAATTTCTATTCATCTCCCATAGCTTTTTCTTGTTTGAAAGTAGTTTCATATTGTTTTTCAATCTGCTTGATATTTAGCAAACAATTTTTTTCCATTAATCCAGCTTGGCAAAAGGCAAGAAGACCAAAGCCAAAAGAGTAGAAATGCTGAACCACCAAGCACTAGAGTAAAGCCTGATAGATATGAAAAGCATAATGATTAAGAAAATAATCGCAAGCATCAAGAAGAACCAAACGAAGTTAAAAGCTGACCAAAGAGCAAGCCCTTTTGGAGGACTTCTTTCCAAGTCAAGTCATAGCGTGCAGCAATTGGATAGCTAGCCAACATAACTAGGGTTAAAAAAATATCAGAATTCCCAAGCAAATGGCTTTAATGAGCTGAAAAGCAATACCTGTTTGACTCCAGAATAGATGATAAAGTCAACGACACTAATTAGAAAAGATTCCTAATTCCAACAAACCTAACTGAAAACCCTAATTTCAAATTTTTGCTTAAAGGCTCTGATATAGATTTTTGAAAAACAGGAACACGACGGCTGCGCTTAACTTCAAAGATTGTCTGATAGAGACTGATCTTTAGCTACTCCGATCGTCACAATAGGCAAACAAGACACAACAAAGAGTAGGTTAACCGTCACGATATCTAAAACCTTTCTCACTAAAAACGCATCAGAAAGTTATCCGTATCGAAATGCCGCTTTTTATCAATCCAGATCCTTTATGTGCCATTGTTTGCTCCTCCTAACTGACTAATCGATTAAAATTTTAAATAAATATTTACGAACTTTATCTTCCATACCTGCATAACCATTAGGCTGATGAGGTTCTCCCTGGGAAGAAAGACTGCAAAATTGTGATAACCCAACAAGAGTGGGTATTGTTCGTGACAATGAACAAAGCCAATATCACTAGCTTCATCAAAAGGCTACAGCCTCATCTTTTGATGCGAGAACCGTAGCTAGAATACTCATGTCCTTCAACCAACAAATGCAAGTCTGCATAGTTTTTTTATGATGCTCAAAAGCGATCATTTTTCTTCTTTGTTGAGAACATTTTTCTTGTACAACTAGAAAAACCTTATCTCCCATCAATCTCATACTTTCCCAAGTCAAATGATATCTTTACGATGCTCATAGAGATAATCAATGGCCTTATCCAGATTTGGGATGAATTCCTTTGTAAAAGCTAATGTTTTTTTAAATCGTCAAAAAAATCATAGTAATTTCCTTTACCTGATTGTTATCCTCAGACACAAAATGTCTAGCCAGTAAGTTTATAAGTGTCTAACAAAACTTCATGAAGTAAGCAACTCCTCTCCATTTTGTAGACACTTATAATACTATATCGTTTTCGATAGATAGATTTTTCTATACTCAATGAAAATTGAAGAACAAACTAGAAGCTAACCGCATGCATACTGATGGACAGGTCGCTAACGTAGTTTGAATTCAATTTTCGCAGAGTATTATCCTTTAACAGCTCCCATAGTAATACCTTGAGTGAAGGATTTTTGGAAGACAAGGAAGACTGTTACGATTGGCACAGCTGCAAGAGCAGCCCCTGCCATAATTAAACCATAGTTGGTTGCCATCTCAGCCTGCATAGTCGCAACCCCGAGTGAGATGGTCAAGTTGTTACGAGATGTCAACATAACCAACTGCATGAAGTAGTCATTCCATGTATTGATGAAGGTAAAGATTGCAAGAGCTGCAAATCCTGGCTTCACGATTGGGAAGGCTACGCTCCAGAAAGTACGAATCTCACCACATCCATCAATCTTAGCAGATTCGAGCAATTCTGTTGGAATATTTTCACTGAACTGTTTCATAAGGAAGACCCCAAATGGCCATCCGATTAAAGGCAAGATAACCGCCCAAAGAGTGTCATGGATTCCCATGAAGTTGACGATACGTACCAATGGTACAAGGACAACTTGTTTTGGAAGAGCCATGGCAGCGATAAAGATGGCAAATAGGATACGTTGACCATAGAAACGTTTTTTAGCCAATACATAACCTGCTAGGGATGAAGTTGCACAAACCAAGAACATAGTTACCAATGAAATGAAGACTGAGTTCCACATCCATTGTAAGGCTGGGTTTTGCACCATCAATTGTTGGAAGTTCTCCATTGTTGGAGCTTTTAGGGAACCATTGTGGTGGAATCATAATGGTATCCGGTTGTGATTTGAATGCACCCTGTCAAAATCCAGTAGAATGGGAAAGATAAACAGTACAGTCAATAAAAGCAAGAAGATGGTTGAAATAACAGTGAAGGCTGTTAAAGGTTTCTTTTGTGTAGATTGCATAGCTGTCTCCTTTCTATTAATATTCTACGTCGTTTCCAAGTACTTTAAATTGAACAAAGCTGACAATAGCAATCATAACTGCCAAGAATACACCAATAGTATTGGCATAGCCATACTCAGTCAATTGGAAGGCTTTCTCGTATAGGTAGTACATAAGTGTACTTGTTGAGTAGTTTGGACCACCTGAAGTCAAAAGCTGAATCAAAGCGAAACACTGGAATGAGTTGATTGTTGTAATGATTGCGATATAAAGAGTTGTTGGAAGGAGGCTTGGCCATTTAATCTTCCAGAAAACTTGTAACTCAGTTGCTCCGTCGACACGCGCCGCTTCAACAAGAGAGTTATCAATATTACCCATTGCAGCGATGTAAAGGATGATTGGCTGACCAACTGATGTTGTCAAAAGAATAATCATAATCGCCATCAAAGCCCAGTTTTTATCACCCAACCAAGAAATGTTCTGGCTAATGATATGGCTTGACTTAAGCACGAAATTCAAAATACCTGATAGAGGATCATAAATCCATTTCCATACAACCGTTACGGCAACACTACCTGTTACAACAGGAAGGAAGAATACGAAACGATAGAAGGATCTAGCAACTGCATTTTGTTGGTAAGTTTGTGATGCCACAAATAGTGAGAAGAGTACAACGACTGGTACAGATCCGATAACCAAGATTACGGTATTAATCAAAGATTTTGTAAAGACAGGGTCTTTAAACATGCGGATGTAGTTGTCAAGTCCCACAAACTCAAAGCTAGTCATCGAGTAGTTAAAGAAACTAGTGATGAAATCCCATGATCATTGGAGCTAGAAACAAAGACGGTAAAGAAGATTAATACTGGTGCTAAGAAAGCATAGAAACAATTGTTTCTCTCATGCGAATTTTTATTGACTTTCACAGTTGGCACCTCACTTTCAAATAGTTTTTGTTTTTTTGACTGTCATCTGACATTGATCTAAAATCAGAAATGAAATTCTTTTTAAAGATTTAGCCAATGTAAGAACTTCATTTTTAATTTTGACCTGTCAGTTCCTTACATTTTTTTAAATAAAACTCCCCCTTTTCGTACACAGTTATGCACAAGGAAAAGGGGGGATTTTACTTTTTATTTAGGGCTTATTTTTTAGCTGCTTTTTTGATTGTTTCATTCGCTTTTTCAGTGAATGTCTTCAAAGCTGGAGCAGGTTCTTCGTCACCATTAGATACTGATTGCAACATTGGGAACCAAAGTGTTCTCATTTCAGCAAATCCGTCGATTGTGTTGTAGTATGGAGAGTAGTATTGAGTCCAACCACTGATTGTTTCCATACGTTTGTCATCGTAAAGTTTACCAAATGAAGTACGAACTGGGAAGGCACCTGTACGAACTACGTCTTTAGGACCCCACTCTTTATCATCTGCGATGAATTGGATGAATTTCTTAGCTGCGGCAACTTTCTTTTCATCTTTGTTGTTGAATACTGCAAATCCGTTTACAAGGTATTCAAGAGCTGGTTTACCTGAATCAGATGGGAATGGTACTTCTACCACTTCAACTTTACTTGCTTCCAACAATTTAGCTTGGATACCATTTTGAGCTGGTGCCCAAAGAAGAGTGTATGAAGTCTGACCGTTTGCAAAGTTTTGGATGTCTGCACCACCGTCAAATTGTGAACCGTTATTCAACAAACCGTCTTTAATCCAGCTAGATGCTTTTTCAAGACCTTTAACGAATTTAGGATCGTCAGTTGTGTATTTAGTAACTTCTTTGTCTGTTACAGAACCACCGTAAAGGTTAGCGATGAAGGCACGTGTTCCTTGGTCTCCCCCTTGACCTGAACTGAACAATGAACCTGGAGTGTATCCTTTATCTTTAAGTGCTTTCAAGACTTTTTTTCGAAAATCATCTGTTGTCCAACCTTCTTTTAACAAGGTTTGCAACTCCTGCATCTTCCAACATTTTTCTTGTTCATAGCCATGTAGAATGGTGCAGAACTGATTGGATACATGTAAGCTTTTATCGCCAGCTTTACTTGCTTGGATGATGTTTTTCGTTGTTAACATCTTTCACAAATTCGTCTGTAAAGAGGTCGTTCAACTCAGCTAATTTACCATTTTTTTACCGTAATTGATGATACGACCCTGGTGCATCGAAAAGTACATCTGGAGCAGTTCCAGCTTCAATAGCTGTCGTGATTTTTTTCAGGACCAGATTTGAAAGTCGATTGTTTCTAGTTTAACTTTGATATCTGGATTTGCTTTTTTTCGAAAGCTTCGATGATAGATTTTTTTCATAAGTTCCTACACCGTCACCAGTTTTTTCTTGAGTGAAGACTGGGAATGCCCACCAAGTGATTTCTGTTTTTCCTGAATCACTTGCAGCGTCTTTTTTAGCGTCTGATTTGCCACAAGCAGCAAGAGATAGAACTGCAGCACCTGCAAGTACTGTACAAGCTAGTTTTTTAAATTTCATTAGTATTCTCCTAAATGATGATAAGCGTATCCGAAGCGGATAATGAGTATTGGCAACTTTGTATACGTTTTCATTTTTTCTACGAATCAACCACTCTCCTCGTGTTTTTATTATCTTATTTGAGTCCAGCAACAAATCGTTCTGTTATCTCTTTTGGTCTAGTAATAGCTCCACCAACTACGATTCCTCGCACTCCGTAACCTAAGATTTGCTTGGCTTGTTCTGGTGTATGAATCTTACCTTCTGCGATAACGTCTACTCCTGCATCGCAAAGTTTCTTAATCAATTCAAAGTCTGGGCCATCCACTTTTGGACTGTAAGATGTGTAACCTGACAAGGTTGTTCCGACAAAGTCAATTCCAGCTTCAACTGCTGTAAGACCTTCTTCAAAAGTACTTGTATCAGCCATCAACAATTGATTTGGATATTTTTCTTTGACTTGACGGATAAATTCTTGAATGTCTAAACCATCATAGCGTTCTCTCTTGGTACAATCAAGAGCGATAACCTCAATGTCTAGAGCTGCTAATTCATCAACCTCTTTCATAGTAGCTGTGATGAATGGTTCCTGTGGTGGATAATCTCGTTTGATAATCCCGATAATCGGAAGGTTTGTGACCTCTTTTATTTCCTTGATATCTCGAACACTATTTGCTCGGATACCGACTGCTCCACCTTGCTCAGCTGCTTTGGCTAGCAAGGGCATAACACCTCCCGCTTCTGTATAAAGCGGTTCGTGAGGAAGTGCCTGACAAGAAACGATGATTCCATCTTTAATCTGCTCAATCAAAGCTTCTTTAGTGATTTGTGGCATCTACTTTCCTCCTTTTCTTTTTCTTATGAGCCTATTATATATCATTTTTAAAGCGCTTTCAATAACTTGTGCTAGAATAGATTGAAGTTTCAAAACAATTTTATGAAACAGATTCTGCTGAAAGTAGTTTCAGAGGGGAGGCTTCCGCTTGAATCATCTTCGTTCTAACTATTCCAGCACTTTCTATGCTTTCTATAAACGAAAGAGCCTGTAACAAATCACCGTCACAGAATCTTTCAATTTCAGTCTATTTTTTTCTTAGATATCTTTTAAGATTTAATTGTGCATTAACCTTCTTTTTTCTTAGCCATACCAAATAATCCTAAGAACATTCCAACAAGTCCGAGAGATACTAGAGAAGTTGAAACTTCACTTCCTGTCTCTGGTAGAGCAGGTTGTTGTGGTTGAGCTGCAGGAGCTTGGTAAGTCTTATCTTGTTGAGCTGCTAGAGTTACAAGTGGTTGTTCCTCGCTCTTATATTCTGGAACTTCATTGACTGCCGCTTCGACTGCATTGACATCACCTGTGAATTCTGGAAGTTCTCGCTCAAGTGTTTGGACTGCATTAGATCCACCTGTAAATTCTGGAAGTTCATTCTTAAGCGCTTCAACTGCATTCACGCCACCCACGAATTCTGGAACTTCATTGACTGCTGCTTCGACCGCATTAATTCCTCCTACGTATTCTGGAAGTTCATGCTTGAGAGCTAGAACAGAGTTGACTCCGCCTACGAACTCAGGCAATTCATTCTTAAGGGCCTCAACTGCATTCACACCACCTACGAATTCTGGAACTTCATTGACTGCTGCTTCGACTGCATTCACTCCGCCTGTGAATTCTGGGACTTCATAGATCGCTGCTTCATCGCTTACTGTTCCAATAGCTTCAGTGTACTCAGGAAGTTCTGTTACAGCCGCTTCGTCGCCATTGACACCACCTTCAAATTCTGGGATTTCTACTGTTGGTGCTACTTCGTCGCCTACTGTTGCGCTAGGAGCAGAGTATTCAGGGAGCTCAGATTCAGATGCTGCTTCACCATTTACGTCACCCTCAAACTCAGGGACTTCTACTGTTGGTGCGGCTTCATCACCTACTGTTCCAATAGCTTCAGTGTACTCAGGAAGCTCTGTCACAGCCGCTTCGTCGCCATTGACACCACCCGTAAATTCTGGGATTTCTTCTGTTGGTGCGGCTTCATCACCTGCAGTTCCAATAGCTTCAGTGTACTCAGGAAGTTCTGTTACAGCTGCTTCGTCGCCATTAACACCACCTGTAAATTCTGGGACTTCATGGATTGCCGGTTCGTCACCATTAAAACCATTCGTAAGTTTAGTACCTACCACAGATACTGGCAAGTTATGCATACTTTCAATTGCACCCGCTTCAATAGCTTTAACTTTTTGACCGATATCTTCAGGAGCTATTGTAAATAGGAGGGTCTTCGTATCATACTGAGTCATGAAGGTCGCAGTCTTACCATTAGCTAATTTGAGAGTTGGAGCTTGATTTACCAAGACTTCTGAATCAAATTCCATAGCAATAATGCCTGGCCATTTTTCCATAGCCGTTGTAACTTTCACTTCTTTAGAAGCAAGTCTCTCTTTAGTTAGATAATCCCAGTTGAATTTCTTGAAGGATAGAGTATAAGGATTGCCACCCGCTTCATGATGTTCATACAAGAGACCAAATTCTTTTGGTCCAATTTGTTGAAGTGAGTTATAAGCATACTCACCTTCTTGAATCAAATGATGATGCAACCAAGTCAACTCGCCATCTTCTTCTACGCGAGCCACACGAATGTAGCCATTCTTACGACCTGGTCCATTAGCATTTGCTAGAAGGATATACTCCTTGCCATCTTGAACCGTATGAGTCGCCGCCATTTGAACATAAACATCAGGTACATCATAGCGTGCTACATTGTTGTCCCATGTAATACCACCATCATTACTTGTCGCAACTTGCAAATCACCAGTCAAACCACGCATAAAGAGTTTCAACTGACCATTGTTCAATTGAACAACAGAAGATTCTGTATTTTGAGCGTAGTAATTGTTCATGTTGCTTGAATCAACTACTGTTCCATCATGAAGTGTACGGTTGTCATTGACACCGCCACCCATATGCCAAGTCTTACCATGATCATCTGAATAGATGATGCGAGATGATTGAGATCCGTTGAGGTGGTTAGTTCTGTTAGTCGTATAGACAGGGACGACAATCCGTCCTTTATGAGGTCCATTCTGGAGGGTAATTCCCACTCCAGGTCCCACACCTAAGAATTTCATCCAATCAGCTTTGACCATTGGAGTAATATCTTGTGGTGCAGACCAAGTCTTACCATCATCATCACTATAAGACATCCATAGGTAGCTGTCTTTAGCAATTCTAAATGGAGAAGTTTATTGCTTGTAAAGTAGATATTTCCTAGTAGTTGCTCACCTTGATAAAGGTCCCCTTTATCGCTATATGCAGGCTTGACAGGATTTACAACAACACGGTAATCCGTTGCCTGATCATCTGGTGTGTAGACAACACCATTTTCACGAATAGTATAGGCTCCATTTTCTCCTTCACGGTATAGAATTTGATAAGTTTTTCCATCAATTTCCTTATAGGCAACTTCTCTTTCAGAAGACATTCCGAAGATTCCTTTACCTTCTGGGAACATATCGTAAACTGAGAAGATTCGTTTAGATTCCGTATCTTGGACTAGAACCATATCGATGTTTACTGGTGAACCAATGTTTGGATCCTTGGCTTTTGGATTGTCACGTAGATTCGTAAGAGTGATGCGATCTCCCCATGTTTGGCCCTTGTCTTCACTTCGTTTAACGACCATACCGATATCACCCCAGTCATAGTGGTGTAAGCGGCGTTCGTCAGCACCAGCAATCAAAGTTCCCTTGTCAGTCTTAAGGAGGGCTGGAATACGATAGCTATTAATACCATCTGGATTTGACTGCCCATTTTTGCCCGCTGTAAAGACATCTGTTTTTTTAGAAATTTCAGCCCCTTCTGGAAGTTCTTGCCTCAAGTCTCCTCTTTCAAATAATTGACTTCGTGTTCGAACTTCATCTTGTGTTAAGGCGCGGTCGTAGACTGTTAGATTACGGGCTTGTAGGTTAGAGCCCCAAACTGTCTTGCTTCCTCGTTTAGTTGCTCCGATTTGAACGTGGTTAACATCTGGCATATCTTTGATGAATTTCCCAGATTTTAAACTTGTTCTGGACAAGACACCATTTACATATAGACGAACTCTTCCAGTAGGGACTTCAGTTGTTGGTTTTTCCACAGTAAAGGTAACTGAATTCCACTGACCTGGGCGAACCTTTAATGGTGCATCGGTGTATTTATCATAGAATTGCGCACCATTTGCATCACGACCTTCGATAAGGGCTGTATTATCAAAGACTGACATGGTGAAGTACTCATTTTCCTTGGTATCACTTGATACAGAGAAAAGATTGTAAAAACGTGGTGCCGATGCATCTGGTTTGAACTCCATATGCACTGTTGCATCTTGAAGTTTCTTCAGTTCAGTCACTTGTCAAATCATCTCGTTGATTATTAGCTGCATTAATGACAAGGTCATTTTTTTCTACGACAGTATTAACATTTTTCCAATTCTCTTGAGTAATAATCACGAGCGATAGCTTCTTGTTTCTCAGTTTCTTCTGTCTTATCCGTTTCAGCTGCTGGAGTCTCTGCTGGAGTTTCAGTTTCTGTTGGTTTTTCAGAACCTGGGTTTGCTTTCAACTCTTCACGGTTGACTTCAGTTCCTTTATCTGTAGCTGTTGCCAACTTATCAGCAAGTTCTTTATCAAGGTTAGCTAGATTTCCTGTTTCTACTTCTTTCGGTAATTCTGGTAAAGCTTGACCAGCTGTTTCACTAGTGTTTGCTGGAGCTTCTTGGGCTAAAACTGGTGATACTCCAAAAACAACTGCTCCAATGACTACGGATGCAGCTCCCACTGTAAATTTTTCGAATTCCATAGCGTTCTTTTTCGATCAAAATTCTCTCTGTTTCATATTTTTTTCCTTTCGTTTTCACAAAAAAATAAAGCGCTTTCTTTTTTTGCTTAAAAATTTTTAACTCTCCTACATCGAAAGTTAAAAGTATCAATCTCATGCTTGCCCATTCCTTTTGATTTTATATGCATCTATCATTTTTCCTGCATACAAAACGATAACAGTTTATCTCCTTTCAAATTTCGTCTTATCTTTATTATATAATAAAGATGTTGCTTTTTTGAGCATTGCTATATAATAGATTTCACTTTCAAATATGTTTCTAGACTTCGAAGCAATTGAAACTACTTTCTGAACTTTCTCACAAAAAGAGCCCTGCTTTGACAAGGCTCACCTCACAAACTTTTACTCGCCAACATAGGTAAAAGGTATTTCACTACCACACAACCAATTATAAACTTGATCATTGACATGAACATTCATAGCCTCATGCGCATATTCAGGCATAAGACGGTAGCTCTTCTCACAAGTTAGACGATTGTATATAGCAAACTGAGTGATTGGGTAGCAGACATCATCATCAAGTCCCGTAATCATGCGAACCTCACCCTTAATACGATGGGCAAAATTTTTCACATCGATAAAACCTAATGTTTCCATAATCCTCTCTTCCGTATCATGGAAAGGATCATGAAATTTGAAATATCTAAAGAGCTCATCATAAGCTTCACTAGTATTCCCAATCTCTAACACTCGTCTAAAGTCAGACAAGAATGGATAGATGGAAACTGTACGCTTGATTTTAGGGTTCAGAGCTGCTGCAACTATAGCTAAAGCCCCACCTTGAGATGCTCCATAGCTAGATAATTGTTCTTCATCAACTCGAGGAAGACTTGCAATAATTTCCACCAACTGATAAATATCTAGATAAACATCCTTGAAGAACAACTGGTCCTTGCCAGCTACAGCTCCTCGAATAATTTGCCCTTTAACAGTATTTCCTAGAGGAGAACACATACCATCTTGAGAATAACCAGACTGTCCTCTGACATCCATGGATACCACACCATAACCTGCTACGGTATAGGTAAGCATATCTGTCCAATCCCAACCACGTCCCATATAACCATGGAAGTGGAAAATGACTGGTACTTTCTCTTCTGATTTTGGTAAGACTACACGTGCATAAACAAGGCCATCACGTGTACCTTTAAGGTTAACTCATAGCACTTTACATTTGGAATATGAAAAACACGTTCCTCTAGTTGGTAGTCTGGCAAGACCGAAACCTTGCCAATCTCACCATCCCAAAAAGCATCAAAATCTTGAGGAACTTCATCTCGCCCTCTATAAGTTTTCATTTCTTCTACTAATGCTGGATTTCTCATAAAATCCTCCTTTGTTTTGTAACCGTTATCATAACTGTATCACATCTAGAAATGCAATGCAAGAATGACCTTAAATCAGAAAGTTTTTTTAGGTTATTCTTTCATTTCAAGTTAGACTAAAAGTAGTTTCAAGTAGGCTCTTTCTTAAAAATCCGTAATTAATTTTCAGTTTATATCACACAACTAAAAGTGAGAGCAAATCCTTGCTCTCACTAGCTTATCTATACGTTTACATGTTGTCCTTAACTGCTACGGCAACCATTTTAGCTTTTGCACGCACTTTACCTGCCACTGACATTTCCATAGAAACAATGGCTTTTCTTTCCCCTAGTTCCTCCAATGTTGAAGTAACGACAATCTCATCGTCAATTGGGGTTGGGCTAAGATAATCAACTTCTAAATGAGCTGTGATGAAGCGTCCGATAACTGTTTCGGCTGTCAATTCCAAACCCTTTTGATGATGAGCGAACCATGCAGCAGACGCTGTTCCATGACAGTCAAAAATGACAGCAATCATGCCACCAAAGAGATTTGCAGGAACACCACCTGTATATTGCTGGTCTACCTTGATACGGCTAATGCAGCTTGTGCCCTCTAAACTTGGATAAGTTTTCAAATGCAATCCTAAATCATTCTTAGGTCCACAACCCCAACAGTGTTGAAATCTTTCCCCATATGTATCCTGAATTGCAACATTTCTTGTTTCTAATGTCATGTGAACTCCTTTCAGAAGTATATTGATTAGTTTTCTTCATTATAGCAACCTTTGCCACAATAGTAAATAGACTAGTCCGATAATTATTTTAATTCCTAGTCTAAGCTCACTTTATAGAGAAAAAAGAGCGTTTCCGCTCTTTTACTTAGTATTTAGGAGAAGGTACTTGTTTCACTTGAAATGTTTTTTGATCATTTACCTTAATCATCATATGAGAGTCCTCATTTCTTTTTGATGACTCTAGTATAGATCTCTTTCCTAAAACATATCTTATAGTTTTCTTAGAAAATACTTAATCCAAATGTTCTTTCTTTTGTAGATTTAGAGCTATTATATGCCATTCTGGATCCTCTCGCCAATTAGGGAGGGAGCTGATATAGCTAGCCACCTTACGAGCTTCCTCAAGAATTGGGAAGTCTTCGATGATATCAGCTACATGAAACTCTGGTAGACCTGACTGTTTGGTCCCAAAAATCTCACCCGAACCGCGCATTTTCAAATCTTCTTCTGCAAGGACAAAACCATTGGTCGTTTCTGTCATGATACGCATGCGGTCTTTCCCAGAATCAGTTTTTGGATTGGCCACTAGAACTGCGTAGGACTGCTTGTCCCCACGACCGACACGACCTCTAAGTTGATGAAGTTGACTAAGTCCAAAGCGATCAGCATCCATGATAATCATGACTGTTGCATTTGGAACATTGACCCCGACCTCGATAACCGTTGTAGAAACCAAGATATCTGTCTTTCTCTCTTTGAATTCCTGCATAATCTGGTCTTTTTCATCACTCTTCATCTTTCCATGTAAGAGGGCAACTTTTGCTTTCCCTGCAAAATGAGTCGTCAACTCTTCTGAGAGTGCAATGGCATTTTTAAGATCCAGGGCTTCAGATTCTTCGATCAAGGGCGAAATAACATAGGCTTGAGAACCTTTTTGAATCTCACCTTCCAACCAAGTCAAAACCTGTGGCAGTTGTTCATGCTTAATCCAACGTGTCACGATTGGCTTACGTCCAGCTGGCATCTGGTCAATAATGGAAACATCCATATCTCCAAAGGCTGTGATGGCTAAGGTTCGTGGAATCGGTGTTGCCGTCATCATGAGGACATCTGGATTTCTCCTTTTTCCCGTAAAATACGCCTTTGCCCTACACCAAAGCGGTGTTGCTCATCGATGATAATCAAGCCGAGTTTAGCATAGTCCACGCCGTCTTGTATAAGAGCATGGGTTCCGATAATCACATCGGCTTCCCCCTTAGCAATGGTTTCCAAGACCTTGCGTTTTTCTGCAGCTTTCAGTGACCCTGTTAGGAGAGCTAATTTTAAATCAGGAAAGAGACTCTCTAGACTTTCAAAATGCTGCTCTGCAAGAATCTCTGTTGGAACCATGAGGGCAGCCTGATACCCTGCCGTTACAGCTGCATACATAGCAAGACCTGCAACCACTGTCTTCCCACTTCCTACATCCCCTTGTAAGAGTCGATTCATGTGATGGTCCGACTTCATATCTGTTAGAATTTCTTGCAGGCTCTTTTCTTGGGCTTGGGTCAAGGCAAAAGGCAATTTCTCTTTAACTGCAGTTAATGTTTTCTGAGACCAGTTCAAGACCAGACCACTTCCATGAACCTTATTTTCAGACTTGAGGGTCTGTAATTGCATTTGGAAATAAAAGAGTTCCTCAAATTTGATTCGACGGAGAGCCTGTTTGTATTCTGCCAAATCCTTAGGAAAATGCATGGCACGAACAGCCTGACTACGGGGCATGAGTTTGTATTTATCTAGCAGGGGCTTGGGGATGTTTTCTTCTATCAAGAGGTCCAGCCCCTGATCAAAGGCTGTCTTGATGACTTTAACAAGTCCTGCTTGACTGACGCCTTGCGCTAGGCGATAGACAGGCTGGAGGTCATCCTCCACTTGGGCTAAAACCTTCATCCCTGTTAGACTAGCCTTAGCGCGATCCCACTTGCCAAAGACTGCTAAATTCGCTCCTAGCTCAATCTTATCTGCTAAGTAAGGTTGGTTAAAGAAGTTAACGGCAAACACAACCTCTCCTTGCTTGAGGCTAAGCGTAGGCGATTGCGCTTAAAACCATAATATTGAACACTAGCTGGCGTCACCACCTGACCAGACAGAACTGCTTTCTCACCATCTTCTAATTCTAGCACCTGCTTGGTTTTAAAATCTTCATAACGGAAAGGAAAGTAGAGCAAGAGATCTTGCAGGTTTTCAATTCCTAGTTTGGCATATTTCTCTGCTGATTTTGGTCCCACGCCAGGCAAGACATGCAAGGGTTGATGTAAATTCATGCTCTTCTCCTTTCCTTCTGTTTCTTAATAATATTCTCTCGGAACTCGATCACTGAGGAGACAAACTACCTCATAATTAATAGTTCCTCGATAGACTGCTACATCTGTTGCAGTAATTTCTTTGTCCCTGTTTGAGCCAATCAAAGTTACCTTGGTACCTAATGGATAAAGCCTAGGCAAACGAACCGTGATTTGATCCATGGATACGCGCCCTACGATAGGGCACAATTGTCCATCCACCAGAACTGAGAAATTCTGCATATCGCGTGTCCAACCATCCGCATAACCTATTGGCAAAGTAGCAATAACTTGCTCACTGTCTGCCTGATAGGTCGCTCCATATCCCATGCAAGCCCCAGCCTCTACTGTTTTGATATGTACAATAGCTGTTTCTAAGGTCAAGGCCGGCTTCAGTTCATAAGGCAACTCTAAAACTTGTCCGCTTGGATTGAGACCATACATAGAATCTCCCATACGAACTGCATTAAAAATCGTTTCTGCATGCCATAGAGTAGTCGCAGAGTTACTCGCATGGACTAGTTCAGGGACTTCTTGCAAGCCAGCGAGTATTTCCTTGAAACATTCTAACTGTTGCTTAAAGTAGCTGTCTGACTCTTCATCTGCAGTTGCAAAATGGGTAAAGATCCCTTCAACATTAGCCCCATGTTCCTTGAGCAAAGTTTGAGCCTGTTCTGCCTCGCTTGCACTTCTAAAACCAATTCGCCCCATACCTGAATCAATTTTAAGATGAACGGTTAAACCTGATAAGTCTGGCTCTGTAGCTATGAGTTTCTGTATCCATTCCAATCCTGCCACTGTTAAGGTAATGGCATACTCCTTAGCCAATGAAAGAGATTCAACCTCAGATACTCCCAAAATAAGAATTTTCTTAGAAATTCCTGCCTGACGAAGTTCGAGGGCTTCATCGATATTAGAAACGCAAAAACCATCGACGTCATCCTGGATAGCCGTCGCAACAGCTATCGCTCCGTGCCCATAGGCATTGGCTTTTACAACTGCCCATTTTAGGGTATCTTTGGGAATGTGCGCTTCCATTTGTTGGATATTGTAGCGGATAGCTCCCAGGTCGATGAGGGCTTTGGTTGGTCTATGTGGACTAGTTTTCATGATTCTCCTCCAAAATAACACTAGCTGTCACAAACTGATCTGTATGGCTAATCGATAGCCAAACTTTTCCTGAAAACGGGGATTTGCTGAAGTAGGGAGTTCCTCTTTCATTGTTCAAATTTCCAAATCTTGAAAGCTCAGCTTACCAATTCCCGTTCCCATAGCCTTTGAGAAAGCCTCTTTAGCTGACCAACGACCAGCCAAATACTCGAACTGTCTGCGACCTTTGAGACTGGAAAAGCGCTCCATTTCCTTGTCTGTCAAGACACGTCGAGCAAAACCTTCTCTTTTTTCAACTGCATTTTGTATGGAAGCTAATTCTTCGATATCGATTCCGTGTCCAACTATCATTTTCATCAAAAGGAGTTGAGATACCCCCAACTCCATCCTTTTCACTTATTTTGTTAAGGTAGTATAGATTTCTTCTACCAGGGCTACTGTATTTTCCCATCCTAGGCAGGGGTCTGTAATCGAACAACCAAAAAGTTCTGGTTGATTTTGTCGACCATCTGCCAAGTAAGACTCAATCATGAAGCCTCGAACTGTCTTCTTGATTTTTTCATTCCAGTCACGATTGAGCAAAGATTGGCGAACAATTCGAACTTGCTCCATATATTGTTTCCCTGAATTATCATGGTTGGTATCAATCATGATAAAAGGATTTTCAAGACCCATAGTCTCGTAACGTCCAATAGCATCTAAAAGAGTTTCATAGTAGAAGTTTGGCTCATTCTTCCCATATTCATTCATAGCTCCACGTAAGATTACGTGAGCCAAGGGATTTCCTGAAGTTTCAACTTCTTGGCCGTGAAAGAGAAAGGTTTGTTTGTTTTGTGCAGCATAGATGGCATTAAACATAACAGACAGATTTCCAGAGGTTGGGTTCTTCATTCCCACTGGTGCATCGATTCCTGAAGCTACAAAACGGTGTTCTTGGTCTTCTACTGAACGCGCACCCACTGCATGATAGCTCACCAAGTCATCGACTAATACGAGATTGGCCGGATACAGCATTTCATCCGCTGTGGTCAATCCAGTTTCTGTAATCACTCGATAATGAAGTTGACGAACAGCCTGCAAACCATTAATCAAGCTTGGAGCCTTCGAAGTATCTGGCTGATGAACCAAGCCCTTGTAGCCATCTCCATTGGTACGTGGCTTTGCAGTATATACACGCATAACCATGAAAATCTTATCGGCCACTTTTTTCTGCAAGTCTGCCAAACGACGAGCATATTCAAGCACTGCTTCTTCATTATCAGACGAACAAGGCCCAATGACCAACAAGATGCGGTCATCCTTTCCTGAAAGGATGTCTGCTAGTTCCTGGTCACGACTTTCCTTATGTTGCAATGCTTCTGCAGATAGCTGTGTTTCCGCCTTAATCGCTTCAATATCGATTTCTTGACCCTTCTCGATAAATGACATATTATTCTCCTAGTCTTTGGTAGATTTCACGAACAAGAGCTTCAGTATTTCCCATCCAAGACATGGATCAGTGATAGATTTTCCAAAGACCTCTGGTTCATTTTGACGACCGTCTTCTAGATAAGACTCAATCATAAAGCCACGAACATGTTTTTTAATCTTTTCATTCCAGTCGCGGTTAATCAAAGTTTGACGTACGATACGAATCTGATCCATATACTGCTTGCCTGAGTTGTCATGGTTAGTATCAATGATGATAAATGGATTTTCAAGTCCCATCTTTTCATACTGGGCAATAGTATCCATTAAATTATCGTAGTAATAGTTCGGAATGTTTTTCCCGTATTCATTGAGGGCACCACGGAGAATGGCATGAGATAGAGGGTTCCCTGTAGTTTCAACTTCTTTCCCTAGGAAAAGGAAACTTTGTTTATTTTGCGCTGCATAAATACCGTTGAACATCACATTGAGATTTCCTGATGTTGAATTTTTAAATCCTGTTGGGAAATCTGCTCCACTGGCTACAAAACGGTGTTGTTGATCTTCAACCGAACGAGCTCCAACTGCCATGTAAGAAATCAAGTCATCGACCAAAGGAAGATTCTCTGGATATAACATCTCATCTGCTGTTGTCATACCTGTTTCAGAAATAACACGGTAGTGCAGGTGGCGAACTGCCTTGATCCCATTGATGAGGCTAGGTGCTTCTTTGGCATTTGGCTGGTGAATCAATCCCTTATAGCCATCACCATTAGTACGTGGTTTAGCAGTGTAGACACGCATGACCATAAAGACCCGGTCTTTGACTTCTTCTTGCAGCTTTGCCAAACGCTTAGCATACTCGAGAACTGCTTCTTCATTGTCAGATGAACAAGGACCAATCACCAACAAAATACGCTGATCTTCACCACGAATAATCGCTTCAAGCTCTTGATCGCGTTGCTGTTTATTGGCCAGCGCTTGTCCTTCTAATTTAGACAAACTACGAACTTCTTCAATATTAATTTTAGGGCTTTTCGCTGTAAATACCATTATTCATCTCCTTATAAAGCAAACGGACGCCAAGCGAAAATTCACTTTTCACTAGGCATCCGCCTGAAAATTAGTCGTTCTTAACGTTGTTTACCGTGACAGTTTTTAAATTTCTTACCAGATCCACATGGGCACAAGTCATTACGTTTTACTTGGCTGAGGTCCAAATCAGCTGGAAGACTTGTTTGTTGCGCAGCGATATTGCGAGTTGCTGTCGTACTGATATGGTGTTCTGTTTGTGGGCGTTCTTGTTCATGAATCTGTGCTTTCATCATCAAGCGAGTCACATCAAACTCAATCGAACCAATCATATCGTTAAACATACGGAAGCCTTCTGCTTGATACTCTACAACAGGGTTGTTCTGAGCATAGCCACGAAGACCAACAGCGTTTCTCAACTGATCAAGAGCATCGATATGGTCTGTCCATTTGTTGTCAACTACACGTAGAATTAATACTTTTTGGAATTCTTTCACAGCTTCTTCGTCACGAAGCTTCGCAACTTGGCTATCGTAGACTTTCAATGCACGTTGGTATAATTCATCCTTGATAGCTTGGTCTGACAAACCTTCTAGATCTGAAAGTGAAATTGAATCTTCTGGAAGCAAATTGTACTTCGCAAAGTTCAAGATTGCTTCGAGTTTTTCATCTTGTTTAGAACGAGCATGGCCATCGACAATTCGTCCAATCGTACGGCGAATCATAGCGTGAATTTCAGGAGCCAAGTCACGATCTGCAGTGATGACATCATAACGTTGTGCGTAGATAATCTCACGTTGTTCACGCATGACATCGTCATATTGAAGGACTTGTTTACGAGTATCGTAGTTATTTCCTTCAACACGTTTTTGCGCTGCTTCAACCTGACGTGTCAACATACGAGATTCAATGGCTTCGTCAGACATATTGAGACGTTCAAAGACACCCTTCAAGCGTTCTGAACCGAAACGTTTCATCAAATCATCTTCGAGCGACAAGTAGAATTGTGACTCACCTGGATCACCTTGACGACCTGAACGTCCACGAAGCTGGTTATCGATACGACGGCTCTCATGACGTTCTGTACCGATGACACAAAGACCACCAAGTTCACGAACACCTTCACCAAGCTTAATATCGGTACCACGACCGGCCATGTTGGTTGCGATAGTGATCGCACCACGTTGACCAGCATTCATGATGATTTGCGCTTCTCTGTAGTGGTTCTTAGCATTCAATACTTCGTGAGGTACGCCTGCTTCAACCAATTTCTTAGAAAGAAAATCACTGGTTTCAACGGCAACAGTACCTACCAAGACTGGTTGACCTTTTTGGTAACGCGCCTTAACATCTTCTACTACAGCCTTGAATTTTGCATCGAGACTAGCGTAGAGAAGGTCTGAATGGTCGATACGTTGGATCGGACGGTTAGTAGGAATTGGAATAACACGGATGTTGTAGATTTCGCGGAATTCTTCTTCTTCTGTTTTACCAGTACCTGTCATACCTGCCAATTTTTTATACATACGGAAAAGGTTTTGGTAGGTAATCGATGCTGATGTCTTGGTTTCATCTTGGATTGGCACACCTTCTTTAGCTTCAATCGCTTGGTGCAAACCATCAGAGTAACGACGACCTTCCATGGTACGACCTGTAAATTGGTCGACAATCAAGATTTCTTGTTCTTCGCTGACCACATAGTCAATATCAAGAATCATGATGTAGTTGGCACGAAGGGCATTATCGATAAAGTGAGTAAGAGCTACATTTTCGATATCATAGAGGTTCTCTAGCTTGAAGTATTCTTCAGCCTTATCAATACCTGAATCAGACAAACCGATTGTCTTAGACTGAATATCGATAATGTAGTCATCCTTATCCAAAGACTTCACAAAATGGTCCGCCATATGGTAGAGTTGACTCGTTTCAACGGCATTTGCTCCTGAAACGATCAATGGTGTACGAGCTTCGTCGATCAAGATAGAGTCAACCTCATCGACCAAGGCATAGTTAAGTGGACGTTGAACCATGTTCTCTGCACGTACAACCATGTTGTCACGAAGGTAGTCAAAACCAATCTCTGAGTTCGTTGAGTAAGTAATATCACAGAGGTAGGCTTCTTTTTTCTCCATTGGAGATTTTGCAGCTAGGTTAATCCCAACTGACAAACCAAGCCATGAGTACAACTCACCCATCTCAGTCGCGTCACGTTCTGTAAGGTATTCGTTGACGGTAACTACGTGTACACCTTTACCTGAAAGAGCATTTAGGTAAACAGGCATTGTCGCTGTCAAGGTTTTCCCTTCCCCTGTACGCATTTCTGGAACGTCACCGTGGTGAAGAACGATACCACCCATAACCTGAACCTTGTATGGGAAGAGCCCAAGAACACGTTTGGCTCCCTCACGTACAACCGCAAAGGCTTCGTACAAGAGTTGATCAAGCGTTTCACCATTTTGATAACGTTGCTTAAATTCTTCTGTCTTAGCTTGCAACTGCTCATCTGTCAAAGCAGCCATTTCATCTTCGTATTTGAGGACTTTATCAGCCATCTTTTCTAAGCGGCGGAGCTCCCCTTTATCATTTTCGATGATTGTTTTTAATAAATTTGCCATTTGTTTCCTTACTTTAAATTCTGAATATTTTTAGAATGTTCTTTTTATTGTAGCATATTTGCCCAGCTTTTTTTCAAGAAAGAATCCGTGTTTATACAAGCTAAAAAAAGGCTCATTTAGAGCCTCTTTTTCATAAATCATCAAACTAGTCTAGTCATTGTTTTTTTCTTTTAGAAATTTCAAGCCTATTCTTTAGTTGTAGAAGTGCTAAAATCAACCTTTGGAGCTGTCTTGGCTTCTTCGCTTTCTTTAAAGGTTTCTGCCTCTTTAAAGTTCATCATGTTAGCGAAAAGAACTGTTGGGAAGCTTCTTAATTTTTGATTGTATTCTGTTGCAGCCTGGTTGTAATCCTTGCGGGCTACAAAGATACGATTTTCACTTCCGGCCAACTCCGTCATAAGTTGTTCCACATTTTGATTGCTCTTGAGTTCTGGATAATTTTCTGTTAGCGAGATCAATCGTGAAATAGCGGAACTCAACTCTCCTTGAGCCTCTTGATTTTCTTTTGAAGTTACGGAGCCATTCCCAATTTTAGCACGAGCTTCTGCAATTTGGGTAAAGACTTCTGTCTCATGGTTCATCTGACCTTTTACAGACTCTACCAAATTTCCAATCAAGTCAGAACGACGTTGAAGAGCTGTCGCTACATCTGCTTGCGCTTGCTCGACCTTGGTTTGTTCGGAGACAAGTCCGTTATAAGTGCCTACTACTGAGCATCCACCTAGCAAGAGAATAGCCAGTAAAATACTTAATACATAAATAATTCCTTTATTTTTCATTTCTTAAACCTACTTATTTCTTTAAATTACATACGAACATTACCAATCATCGGATGAGCCTCCGCCATCGAAGCCTCCGCCGTCCCAGCTACTAGAGGAGTCTGATCCTGAGTCGGACCAAGATGACCCTGAGTCGGAAGAGTCACTAAACCACCAGCCGCCGTCAGAGGAGTCTCCCCTCCGCCACCTCTACCTCTGATAATGGCAATAATGACTCCAACGAAATATATTACCGTCAGGAACATAAAGAAATCTTTTATGGGGTCATTTTTTTGACGGCGGTTTGATGAACTAGTTCTATCTCGATTAGATTTTTTCCCACTGATACTTTCGGAATAACGTTTGATATCAGAGGAGTCATCATCAGACGAGAAGGTCCCAGTTCCTCTATAAAACTGATTGTCCAAACCTTTGGCAATCGCTAGAATTCCTTTACTATAGTCACCAGTTTTAAAATCTGTACGGCTGGCTGCCAAGATCTGCTTGGTTTGATAGTCTGTTATTCTAATGGCGGTGTTATTACTGGTTTCAATTCTTGATTTACGGTCTTGAACGGCTACTACAATGAGACTTCCAAAATTATCGCCTGAATAGCCAATCTTCCAAGCCCTAGCGGTTTCATTTGCTACCGTTTCAATGCTTTCACCTTCCAAACTGTCTACGATATAGACACCTATTTGAAGCTTTTCTGCCTTTTGACTATTGGTTTCATTTAAGTCACGAATTTGAGTAACTACTTCCTCTGTCAAATAATGATTTGGATCATAAATACCATAGTCTGGTTTTTCAGGTGCGGTAAATCCTGATAGGAAGAAAAATGCCATCAGCAATCCAAGTAGATGCACCACGAAACGATTCTTTAACAATCTATCTTTTTTCATAATAACCTCCTTGTGCAAGGAAAATTGTTTAGAGAATTATAGCATTTTGACTTTTACAAAGAAAGTACCTTTTCATTACAAAACCATGACACAGACCAGGAAAAATATGTTATTTCGATGACAAATGTAGCTCTACAATCTTGAACTTATCGATAAAAAAAGAAGACTAAATGCCCTCTTTTTTATCATCTTACTTCCGTTTTCTTGCGATGAGGTGGATCGGCGTTCCTTCAAAGACGAAGGCCTTGCGGATTTGATTTTCCAAGAAACGCAAGTAAGAGAAGTGCATCAGTTCTTCTTCGTTTACAAAGATAACAAAGGTCGGTGGTTTGGTTGCAACTTGAGTCGCATAGAAGATTTTGAGGCGTTTCCCTTTGTCTGTCGGTGTCGGGTTGATGGCAATAGCATCCATAATCACATCATTCAAGACAGCTGATGGGATACGGGTATTTTGGCTCTCACTGATTTGCTTGATCATCTCTGGTAGTTTGTGAAGACGCTGCTTGGTCAAAGCTGATACAAAGATAATCGGTGCGTAAGGCAGATATTGGAACTGCTCACGGATATCCTCTTCCCAGTTTTTCATGGTGTGATTATCTTTTTCAAGGGTATCCCACTTATTGACCACGATAATCATCCCTTTACCAGCCTCGTGAGCAAATCCAGCGATACGTTTGTCGTACTCACGGATACCTTCTTCGGCGTTTAGCACCATCAAGACCACATCCGAACGGTCAATGGCACGCATGGCACGCATAACAGAGTATTTCTCAGTATTTCATAGACTTTACCAGACTTACGCATACCAGCCGTATCAATCATGATAAATTCTTGGCCATCTGCATCTGTAAAATGGGTATCAATAGCATCACGAGTTGTCCCAGCTACAGGACTGGCAATGACGCGGTCTTCTCCAAGGATGGCATTGATTAGACTAGATTTTCCGACATTTGGACGACCAATCAAACTGAATTTAATGACATCTGGATTTTCTTCTTCGACTTCATGTGGAAGATTTTCGACGATAGCGTCCAACACATCCCCTGTACCAATCCCGTGAACAGATGAAATGGGCAGTGGCTCACCCAAGCCTAGTGCATAAAAATCATAGATATCATTTCGCATCTCAGGATTGTCCACCTTGTTGACTGCAAGGATGACCGGTTTATGAGTCTTATAGAGTTTACGAGCTACGTATTCGTCTGCATCTGTGATTCCTTCTTTTCCAGAAACGACAAATACGATGACGTCTGCCTCTTCCATGGCAATCTCTGCCTGGTGCTTGATTTGTTCCATAAACGGAGCATCGACATCATCAATCCCTCCAGTATCAATCATACTAAAAGAACGATTGAGCCATTCACCAGTCGCATAGATACGGTCTCGTGTTACTCCTTCGATATCTTCTACGATTGAGATGCGTTCCCCTGCAATACGGTTAAACAGGGTTGATTTCCCAACATTGGGACGTCCTACGATGGCAACAGTTGGTAAGGCCATGTTTTCTCACTTTCTACAATAAGTTCTTTTGTTCAAGATTTACTCTAGTCGAGCTTGGTTCAGGCTGACCGAATTGCTCCGCAAGACGCTGACTCCAAGTGGTAGTCGTACGCGCTCCTGCGTATTCAGTCTGCACACGGTCATAGGCTTCAATAGCCTCAGTTGTTTGTTCTTGGTATTCTTCCTCAAAAACAACATTCTCGAGTGGCAATCTTGGTTTTACATCATGCTTTTGATTTGGCACACCTAGTGCAATCCCAAAGACTGGATAGGTGTAGTCAGGTAGCTTGAATAATTCTGCTAATTCAACAGATTTGTAACGCACTAAACCGATAATCACTCCACCATAGCCAAGGCTTTCTGCCGCAAGCAAGGTGTTTTGCCCAGCTAATGCAGCATCTACTGAAGTGATGAGGAGCCCTTCAACTCCTTGAGGTTGGAAAGTATCTGTATGGAGACGAGCTCCTTTTTCTGCACGGTTTAAATCACCCACAAAAAGGAGAAAGGCAGCAGACTGACGAATCGCTTCTTGAGGAACTAACTCATACAAGGCATCTTTCTTTTCTTGACTTCTGACTACAATCACAGAATAAGATTGGAAATTTTTCCAAGAAGAAGCCATTTGTCCTGCAGACAAAATGGTATTTAAATCTTCCTGAGGAATCACTTCTTCTTTAAATCTGCGAACCGAGGTATGAGATTTCATTAATGTGATTGTTTCACTCATCGGCGATTTTCTCCTTCTAGTCGTGTTTCCTCTGCTAAGTAACGGATACGCTCCATCACACGTCTAGCTTCCCAGGTTTCATCATTTCCGTTCTTTCCTTTAGCAAAATGTTTTTCCAAATCTTCAAAACTGAAATTTGAAGTAAAGAAGGTCGGTAAATCTTCTTGCATACGATATTGGAGAATCACTTGTAAGACTTCATCACGCACCCAAGGTGTTGATTGCTCAGCACCGATATCATCAAAAATCAAAACTTCAGCTTGCTTGATTTCATCAACCAAACTCTTTACATTACCATCACCAATAGCATTTTTAACGTCAATGACAAAGCTTGGATAGTGAAGAAGGGTAGATGAAACGCCACGTTTTTCTGACAAATCATGGGCTAGGGCAGCCACCATAAAACTCTTCCCAACTCCAAAGTCTCCATAGAGGTAGAGACCTTTTCGGATTTCTGGATATTGTTCAACAAAAGTTAAGAGCTTTTCAAAAACTGGCAAGCGTCCTAAATCATCCAAATCAACTTGAGCTAGGCTAGCTTTTTTAAGACTAGCTGGAAGATTAATCAGTCTGAGACGGTTCTTGATAGCCGCTTCCTTCTCAGCCGCAATCAGTTCCGGAGTTTCCTCATAGGATACATCCGCGTAACCATGGTTCATGACTAGGATAGGCTTGTAACCACGCGCGATATAGTCTGTATCTCCTCGGAGGAACTTATCTCTCTCAGTGATGTATTGGTTAAACTTGGAAATACTACGGTTCAACTCCTCTTGACTGAGGGATTCCTTCTGGATAAAGCCGCAACATCTGGATCTTTTACAATCTGCTGGACCAAGTCCTGGTATTGAAAACGGCTGGGATGACCCTTAAGCACATCTCCTACACTTTCCATCTAGTCTCCTCCTTTTCCTAATCGGGCTAACATTTCTTTTTTCTTGCGTTCTAATTCCAAGCGAGTTTCTTCGCTGGTTTCATTTTTATATGCTGGATTACTCCATTTTGGGACATTGGTTTTTCCCTGACTTGTATTTGCTGTTTTCGGTTCTTGTCCCTTTTTATTCTCTCTGATTCGAAGTACAGCTTCCTCAGCAGACCTGACTTTGTTATAAGAGTAATCATTGGCCACTTTCATGGCATATTTTTCATTGAGGTTAGCAGAATCAACCTTATTGAAGGTCAAGAGTATAACAATGTTGATAACCTCATCAAGCAAGCCCAAGTCAGCCATCTGTTTTAACAAATCGCGTTCAGCTTGGATAATTCCTGCATTTCGTGTTTGTTTGATTCCCGCTAAAAACTGCAGGGCAGTTTTGCTTTTAGCTTCCCTGATAATAGTCGCTTCTTGGGGACTGAAGTCCGACGAAACAGATTTTTGCGCTGATTTTTCACGCATACGCTTAACAGAGATAACTTGAGAAACGGCTGTAGTCTTGGCCAATTGATAGGTTTCAAACCAGGTCCATTTTTTCTCGTCAGCTATTTTAAACAGTTCTAAGACATCTGACTGTTCATCTTGGAAACGGAGATTATCTCTCGCCATGAGTTGACGAAAATGCTCCAAATCAAAATCATCTTTAAAATCGGCTTTTACTGGTGTCTCATCATGACTAGCCAATTCTTCTATCTCTGGAAAGGCCTGACTCAAAGGAACGGCCAAAGGCTCTCCATCTGCCTGCTCTTGGCGCAAATCAGAAACTGCTGGCTCACCGATTTTTTTCTCCAACAAGGTACGATAAACCGTATGACGCAAGAAATCTGAGCTAGAAAGCGTTGGATGAATAGCAAGTTCATAGGCATCCCCATTTTGGTAAAGAGTGACCAAGTTGAAGGCTGATAAGATTTTAAAAGCCTTTAAAAGCCTGTCCATCCCAAAATTGAGATGATTGAGGATAGCTGCAAAAAGGTGTTCCTTTTGCCCATTATCCCAAAAGGCTAGGGTGTAAAGGTAAAGACTCAGCGCATCCTGACCGATAATCGGGAGGTAGCACTGCACCAGAGATGTGGGATCTTGCGACACCCGATTATTCTTTAGAAAAGAAAAACGATCATTAGGCTTCATTTATTTTTCCTTTTTCTTCTTTGAAGATTGCGTAATTTGTTTGAGAAGGTTCTCGAGCTCACTCACGTCTTTAAAACTACGATAGACACTAGCGAAACGAACATATGTAATTTCGTCTAGTTCAGCTAGCTCTTCCATGACGAGAGAACCAATATCTTCACTTTGAATTTCATTATCATTGCGACTGAGGAGTTTTTGTTCAATACGATTGACGACCATGCCAATCTCATCACTGGACACCGGACGTTTTTGAGCTGAACGGATAATCCCATTAAAGATTTTATCTCTTGAGAACTGCTCCCGTGTGCCATCCTTTTTGACCACAACTAGCGTTCTTTCTTCTACACGTTCATAGGTCGTAAAACGATGTTGGCATTCTTCACACTCACGTCTTCTTCTAATCGTATTTCCTTCTTCAGCCTGACGGCTATCGATAACACTTGATTTAGTAGCGCCACATTTTGGACAACGCATGCCTTCCCCTCCTTGTCGTTTTCTTTTCATTATACCATTTTTTGAACAATTCCCAAAATAATTCTCCTTTTGGCTTGACAAGTTTTTTGTTTAGTTGTACTATTTAATTAACACAAGAGAAAAAAATAGAAAGGAGACCGTGATGTCCTGGACATTTGATAACAACAAGCCCATTTATTTGCAGATTATGGACAAAATCAAACTGCAAATTATTTCCCACAAACTTGAGCCTAGTCAACAACTCCCAACTGTTAGAGAATTGGCAAGTGAAGCTGGTGTCAATCCAAACACCATCCAACGTGCCCTATCAGACCTGGAAAGAGAAGGCTTCGTATACAGCAAGCGGACTGCTGGCCGCTTTGTCACAGAGGACTTGGACTTGATCTTCCAATCCCGCAAACAACTATCCGAAGAACAACTGCAACAGTTTGTCACAGCCATGGTAGAATTTGGCTATGAAAAAGAAGAACTACCTACTGTTTTGAGAGATTATATTGAAGGAGTTTAGACTATGACCTTATTAGAATTTGAAAATGTTTCAAAATCCTATGGACCCAACCCTGCCCTTAAAAATGTTTCCTTTGAAATTCCAGCTGGTAAGATTGTTGGTCTCCTTGGCCCAAATGGTTCTGGAAAGACAACCTTGATTAAGTTGATTAATGGCTTGCTTCAACCTGATGAAGGACGTATTCTTATCAACAATACAGAGCCTAGTCCCGAAACAAAAGCCATTGTGTCTTATCTACCTGACACGACCTACCTTAACGAGCAAATGAAGGTCAAAGAAGCTCTTACCTTCTTTAAAACCTTCTACAAGGATTTCAATCTTGATCGCGCTCAACACTTACTTCGTGATCTGGGTATCGATGAAAACAGTCGCCTTAAAAAGCTCTCAAAAGGGAACAAAGAGAAGGTCCAATTGATTCTTGTCATGAGTCGTGATGCTCGCTTATATGTCCTTGACGAGCCCATCGGAGGAGTCGACCCTGCAGCCCGTGACTATATCTTGAACACCATCATCAACAGCTACTCCCCAACTTCGACTGTCTTGATTTCAACTCATTTGATTTCAGACATCGAGCCAATCTTGGATGAGATTATTTTCCTCAAGGATGGAAAAATCGTCCGTCAAGGAAATGTAGATGATATTCGCTACGAATCTGGAGAGTCTATCGATCAACTCTTCCGTCACGAATTCAAAGCTTAGGTAAAGGAGATTCTTATGTTTTGGAATTTAGTTCGTTATGAATTTAAAAATGTCAACAAATGGTTTTTTGCCCTCTATGCAGCTGTACTATCCCTATCTGTCATCATAGGAATTCACGGTAGTGCCTTATCAAGTACCTATTATCAAGACAAAGGTGCTCTCATGTTATTCTTTCTAGCTCTGGTTTTTGGGGGCCTCGTTATTACTCTGAGTATTTCAACCTTAATTTTGATCATTCAACGATTTAAGGGAAGTGTCTATGACCGTCGTGGTTATCTAACCCTAACCCTTCCAGTATCTGAACACCAGATTCTCTCTGCTAAAATCCTTGGAGCCTTTGTCTGGTCTTTGACAAGTACAGTGGTCTTTCTTTTGAGTCTTTACATCATCATTGCCATGATTAGCCCTGATGTCTTCATATCAACCTTATTCAAGGATCTTTTCGACTACTATCTAGGCAATTTATGGTTAAGCCTGACAACTTATGTCTTAAATACCCTTGCCAGCATCCTTTGTATCTACTTGTCTATTTCTATCGGTCAACTATTTGATGAATACCGTACAGCTCTAGCTGTTGTGGCCTATATTGTGATTCACACTCTCATTGGATTTAGCGATCTTTTCTTAAATATTAGTATAAATTACAGCTCTTTTCTCACTTATGAAATCATTAAAGATATCATTTTGATTGTTGTCTACTATATCGGCACCTACTACATCTTGAAGAATAAAGTTAACCTTCAATAATAAAAAACCCCTAGCAAATGAATTTTTGCTGGGGATTTTTATTGTTAAACAGATAAAAGGCCAAGAGATACTTGACCTTTAACTCAATATTATACCAGCTACAATTGGACTGATAAAGACATAAAGCAGACCTGTGACACCGATTGCCAAACCAGCCATGGCACCTGCAACTGATCCGTAGCGAAAAGCGGTCCCTGTTCCAACGGCGTGACCTGTTCCTCCTAGAGCCAAACCGGCAGCTACTGGATCGTCAATTTTTAGCCATTTTAAGAGTGTCGGTCCGATAACGCTAGTCAAAATACCAGTCGCTACTACTACGACCAAGGTGATTGTTGTGATTCCTTGTAGCTTTTCTGTGATTCCAACCGCCATCGCAGTCGTTACCGACTTTGGAAAAAGTGAAATCGCCAAGAAGAAATCCATGCCGAAAAATTTGGCGACTAGTGCTGTAAAAGTAGTATTCACGATGACTGCTAAAAAACTGCCTAACAAAATACTTCTAACATGGTGTTTCATGAGGTGAAAACTCTTATAGAGAGGAATTCCTAAAGCTACTGTTGAGGGAACAATCAAGTTATTCAGATAAACCCCACCTTGATAATAGGCAGCGTAAGAAATACCCGTAAATTTCAGAAATGCTATGATAAACAAGGTTGCTAGCAGTAAAGGAGTTGTCAGAGGATGAGGGTAGCGTCTAAAGATAATCATCCCTCCTAGATAAGCTAGGATTGACAAGGCTATCCCAAAAAGTGGATTGGATACAAATTCGCTCATTTGGCACCTCTTTCTTCGTAATCACCTTCATAACGCTTTTTGATAAATTGAACGACCAGCGCAATCAAGATAATATTGATGACTGCTGCAAAAAAAACAATCAAGACAATGGGCAATAAATAGGGAGCAATCACATCAAATTTCTCCATAATCCCAACTGCAGGAGGCAGAAAGAGAATGGTCATGTTGGCCAGAAGAAAATTCCCAACCATGTTGACATGACGTACCCGCAACCACTTGAACTGCAAAGCCAAAAATAAAATAATCAAACCGATAATGCTTCCAGGAATAGGCAAATGGAAAAAGCTAGAGATTCCCTCACCAATCAGTGAAATGACAAAGAGAATCATTAACTGAACATATAACTTCATCGTATACTCCACAAATAGACTTTCTGCATACCAGTTTACTCTTTTTTCAGAAAATTTCAAGGAAATACACAAGAAACATCCTTCTTGCTATCTCATGGAAAAAGTTGTATACTAATTGCGTGCGCAAGCATCTTAGATGTATAAAGCTATTTACAACTATTATATAGGAAAGGAGATTGACGTGACTTACTTAGATAAATGGTTTGACTTCAACCGCCGACAAGTAGAATTAGAAGCTATTTTAGAGCAAACGATCGCTGAGCAAAGCGAACAAAGTCTAACGCTCAAAGAATTCTACCTCTTGCACTTTTTAAATCAGGCTCAAGAAAAATCTTTGAGACAGATTGACTTGCCAGATAAACTTCATCTGAGCCCTAGCGCTGTATCACGGATGGTGGCACGCCTAGAAGCAAAAAACTGCGGTTTACTTAGTCGGAGATGTTGTGACCAAGACAAGCGAGCTAGTTTTATCTGCCTCACTAAGGAGGGCCAGACGGCTCTTGCTTATCTACAAAAAGCAGTCGAAGAAAGTCTTGAAACAAAAGCAAGTTGGTTATCTTAAAGTTTTTTAAAAAACTTGCGTGCGCAATCAATTTTCTTGACATTCCTTTTTCTGAGGAGTAAAATGAAGACATGATTTAACAAAGGAGAATCCTATGATTGAAATCACTTATTTAGATGCCAGCAAGCAAGAGAGAACAATGACCTTCGAGTCATACGAAGAATTTGAACGTTCTCAACATGCCTGCCTGATTGGTGTCGCCGACTATTACCCTGTCCAAAAACTAACCTACAATGGTCATGTTCTGGACTACCATGGGACTTATGGGGATGTTTTCTTCTATCTCATGAAACAAGATTTAAGCCAATATAACTAAAAAGGAGAAATACTATGGCAAAAGCAATTACAGATGCAACATTTGAACAAGAAACAAAAGACGGATTGGTCTTGGTAGACTTCTGGGCAACTTGGTGTGGTCCATGTCGTATGCAAGGTCCAATCTTGGACAAATTGTCTGAAGAACTTTCAGAAGATGTCTTGAAAATCGTTAAAATGGACGTTGACGAAAATCCAAACACAGCTCGTGCATTTGGAATCATGTCTATCCCTACTCTTCTCTTCAAGAAAGATGGACAAGTCGTTAAACAAGTTGCAGGTGTTCACACAGCTGAACAAATCAAAGCTATCGTTGCTGAATTGAGTTAATTATAAAATCCCTCACCTCTTATCGTGGGGGATTTTTAATATAAAAAAAAGCCTACTCTCCAATGTGAAGAGTAGGCTTTTTGCGTTTCAATTATTCTTCAGTTCCAAGGAAGTTTTTAGCAACAAGAGCTGCAAGAACTCCACCAACGATTGGTGCAAGGATGAAAATCCAAACTTGTTGAAGGGCTGCGCCACCTACCAATACAGCAGGAGCCAAGCTACGAGCTGGGTTTACTGAAAGACCAGTAATATTCAATCCAACAAGGATCAAAGCAGTCAATGACAAACCAATCACCAAACCAGCAATTGCCCCATTACCTTTACTTGCTGAAGTTACAGTCATGATCACCAAAACAAACAAGAAAGTTGCAATTGTTTCAAACAAGAAACCACCAAAGACAGTTACACCATTTGCCAAGGCATTTTCACCAAGACTTGCAGTTGACATACCTGAATTTGCCAAGAGGAAGAATACAGCTCCAGATGCAAGGAAAGCACCAACTACTTGACCAAGAATGTAGTTTACAAGCTCTGAAGATGACAAACGTTTGTTTACAAACATAGCGATAGAAACAGCTGGGTTCAAGTGAGCACCTGAAACAGTTCCAATTGAGAAGGCTGCGACTACGATTGCTAAACCAAAGCAAGAGCAATCCCAAGGTGTCCAAGTCCTTCAACACCATTTCCAAAAACAACAGCTCCTGTTCCGATGAACACAAGCATAAATGTACCGATTAATTCAGCAACAAATTTTTTCATAATTAGTCTCCTTTTTTTCAACTACCTATTAGTCTATCAAAAGAAGGGGAGGGATTCAAGAAAAGTGCTTGGAAAATTGCAGGTCTTTGCACTTTTGGTTACCCGAGGCTAGTCAGGACAAACAGCACCAAGGACGGCTAAGGAGTGTCTTTGGTGCTGTTTATTTGGTTGAGTTTATTCTGTATATTCAACATAACCTTTTTCTTGTAATTTAGCTGCAGCTTCACTAATTTTCACTGGTTTTGGTTTGGTCGCAGGAAATTGATTTGGATCGCGTCGATGTAACTCTTTCCAGTCCATAGTTTGGTAATCATATATTACGGTTTGAATGTATTCTCCATCTTCCTTCTCAACTTTAGAGGTTATTCCAGTTACATCCTTATAAAGCTCTTGACTTTTGTTCAGAAGTTGAACAACCTCTTCTTCAGATTTGCCTAATCCTTTAGGGTTATAAAAATAAATACCAATCTGTTTATAGACGATGTCATCCTTGAAGTAGTAGATAAGAAATGTTGATCCACCTTTATCTATACGCTTGAATCTTTGTACACCGTCTTTTGGCAGAGCTTCTGTTGTATTTTGTTTATTGGACGCTACTTGTGTTGTTGGAGCAGTCGTGGTTTCTTGAGCTGTTTGTGAAGTTTGCGCTGCGCTTCCTGCTGAATTGTTTTGTCCGCAAGCCGCAAGGGCGAAAACCGTTAATAGTAATACGAGTGATGTTTTTAAAGTTTTATTCATAGTGATTTACGTCTCCCTTGATCACTTTTATTTTACTATTGAACATAACCATTTTCAAGTAATTTTGGAACACCGTCACTATATTTTAAGATTGACGGATTATCATCTGGATGTGTTTCAGGAGATCGCTTATGTAATTCTTTCCAAATTTCTTCCCGACTATAGCTTGGTTTTTCTTCTGTCACTTTACTTTGTAATTCTTGATACATCCCTAGCACCTCTGCTTTTCTAGTCACTGATCAAAAAGCCATTCATAGATGACTTTTTATTTCTTAAACATCGAATTTTTAATGAAAGAGAATATGGTACAAAAATGAAGTAAAGCACAAGCAATACCAGCTCTACTTTCAGTTCAGTTTTGAAATCACGGCCTCCAACGGCTTTTTTGAAAATAGCTACAAATAATCCAAAGACAATGACTGTCAACCATCCAAAGATCATCAGCAAAGCAATCACCCACCTCTCTATTACTTTACACCTACTCTCCCAACTCTGCACTGTAGGCGATAATCTGATCAACCGTGTCAGACAAGAACTGGATGGTATCACGGAGTGGTTTGTCTGTTGAAATATCCGCACCTATAATCATGGCTGACTCAAGTGGTGTCTTGCTACCACCTGATTTGAGGAGATTGAGCCAGTCTTCAGCTCCAGTTTCCGAATGTTTCAGATGGAGGTAACCCGCAGTCGAGATGACAAGTCCGGCTGAGTAGGTGTAGCTATACAAACCCATATAGTAGTGAGCTTGGCGCATCCAAGTCAAGCCGCATCATCATCAATCTCAATAGCATCACCCCAGAAGTCTGTCAAGACTTCCTTCATAATGCTGTTGAGTTTGCTTGCTCCAAAGGTTTCCCCTTCTTCAATCAGTGTATACACCTTACGCTGAAAGGCTGCTTCCAAGAGGTGGGTGATGAAATTATGGAAGTAGGTGTCTGTCAAGCGATGAGCCAGAGCGAAGCGTTTTTGACGTGGGTCATTAGACTGGTGCTCCAAGTAATTACTAAGAAGCAATTCATTGAAGGTTGACGGCGCTTCGACATAGTAAGTAGACATGTGAGCATTGAAGTAGCTTTGGTGATTATCCGAAAAGATGAATTGACCAGAATGCCCGATTTCATGAATCAAGGTATAAACATCGCTCAAACGACCTGTCCAGCTCATGAGAACATAAGGATGCACGCGATATGGATCCGCCGCATAGCCACCAGAATCCTTACCGCTATTGGCAGCAAAGTCCACCCAGCGTTCTTCTTGATAGCGAGCAACTTCCTGACAATATTCTTGTCCCAAAGGTTCTACCGACTTCATGACCAAATCATAGGCATCATCAATGGTCACTTCAGGATTAAGGGCGCTGTCCAAGTCCAATTTCCAGTCTGCAAAGGTCATCTTTTGAAGACCATTCACTTCGGCAACATGCTTGAGGTATCGCTGAGCAACTGGCGCAAAGTCCTTCATGATGAGGTCAATCTGACGGTCAAACATGGCACGGTCTACTTCTTGTTCAGCCAGAAGATAATCAAAGACTGAGTCATAGCCCTTCATATCTGCCAACAGTTTTTCAGACTTGACTTGAGCAAGATAGGCTGCCGCAGCTGTATTTTGGTGCTTACGAAGTCCTTCTGAGAAAGAGCGGAAAGACTTCTCACGAACCTCAGCGTCCTCGTGGTTTTGGTAGAAATTCTCATAGGTCACAAAGCTGTTTTTGTAGGTCTTGCCATGGGCTTCAAAGTCAGCCATTTCAAAATCCCCAGCTCGCATCTTAGTATAGATATCCTGTGGACTGTAGAAAACTTCACCCAAATTGGTCAAGGCCTTCTCCACATCAGCCCCTAGATAGTGGGCTTTTTTGATTTTGGCCTGACGAATGGCTGCAGTCAAGTGAGGCAATTCACCCAAACGGTCCAAGACTTCCTCGTCTGCTGCCACCAAGGCGTCGTCAAAGAAGGTCAAGGCTACACTGGCATCTGTTTCAAATTCCATCCCAGCTTGGGCGATATTAGCAAAATCTTCATTACCATAGTCTGTCGTCTGAGGCATAAAGGCGTAATTTCCGATATGACTCATCTGAATGTAGATTTGTTCCAATTCCGCAAAGGCCTTCTCAAAATCCTCAAAAGTGTGAAGATTGCCCTTGTAGTCACGGCTAAATTGATTGATGTCTTCACGCGCCTTTTCAATGGCACGCAAGAAATCCTCACGGTCTTGGTATAAGGCTGTCAAGTCCCAAAGTTCCTTTTCAGGAAATTCTGAACGGTGTTTTTGTTCCATGTTTTTCCTCTTATTTCTCTAATTCTAACAAAACACTAATGGCTGATAAGGCGTAAAGTGGTGCTGTTTCTGCTCGCAAGATGCGAGGGCCAAGTCCTGCAAGAACAGCTCCTTTAGATTCAAAACTTTCAATTTCCGCAGGCGAAAGACCACCTTCTGGTCCAAAGATAAAGAGCAGTTTAGCTCCTTTTTCAAGACTAGTAATAGCTTGGATAAGCGCAGCTGATTCTCCTTCTTTGGCTGACTCTTCATAAGCAACCACGACACGATCAAACTGATCAAGTTGTGCTAAGAAGTCTGATTTTCTCTCAAACAGCTCTATGCTTGGAACAAAGTTCCGCTTGCTTTGTTCTGCTGCTCCAAGGGCAATTTTTTCTAACTTCTCAACCTTTTTGCCCAATTTCTTGCCGTCCCATTTGGCAACTGACCAGTCTGCAGGAAAGGCCCAGATTTGGCTTGCACCCAGTTCCGTCACCTTTTGAGTGATAAACTCGAGTTTATCCCCTTGGGAAAGCCTGAAGCGGTGGTCACTTGAATAGGTAGTTCCACATTATCAGCTAATTCTTCAACCAACTCAAACTGACGCGCCTCTACATTTACCACGCGCGCCAAGCGCTTGATGCCATCATCAAAGACCAAAGTAACCTCATCATTTTCCTTCAGGCGCATGACCTGAAACATGTGCTTACTGGTTTCCTTGTCCTCAATAGTGACAGGAGAACTAGCCAAACCTTTTACAAAAATACTGTTGCATGCTAGCCTCCAATCACACCAGAGATATCCTTGGTCTTCTTGAAGACACAGGCATTCCATTCCCCTTGAATCATATGAGTTTCAAGGAAAAATCCAGCTGCTTCTGCTGACTCACGGACCATGTCCCACTTGTCCCTGATAATGCCACTCATGATGAGGTAACCTTCATCCTTGACCAAGCGATAAGCATCATCCGTCAGATGAATGAGGATATCCGCCAAGATGTTGGCCACGATGACGTCTGCCTCAATCTCCACGCCTTTAAGCAAATCGCCTGGTGCCACATGGATGTTTTCCATGCCAGGATTGAGCTCAATATTTTCCTGAGCGACCCGAACTGCTACATCATCTAGGTCATAGGCAAAGATTTCCTTAGCACCAAGTAGAGAGCTAGCAATGGAAAGAACCCCTGAACCTGCCCCCACATCGATCACCGTTTCCCCACCACGAAGGACCTGCTCCAAGGCAAAAAGACTCATCTTAGTGGTTGGATGCGTCCCTGTCCCAAAGGCCATACCTGGATCTAGCTTGATAATCTTTTCGCCCGCCGTCGCTTCATAGTCCGTCCATGATGGCACGATGGTCAAGTCATGGGTAATGCGAGCTGGTTCATAGTATTTCTTCCAGTTGTCGGCCCAGTCTTCCTCAGCCAAGGCAGTCGTGCCCATCTTGACCTCTCCCAGATCCATAAAATCTGTCAATTCTGCCAAGCGAGCCTGCAAGTCCGCTTCAACCGCTGCCACATCCACCGTTTCAGGATAGTAGGCTGTCACCACGATTTCTTCCTGTTGCTCCACCTCAGGAAAAATCTCACCAAAGCGGTCCACATTACCCACATAGTCCATGCTGTCTTCGATTGCAACCCCTTGGGCGCCTAGCTCAATCAGGAGGTTAGAGACTAGCTCCTCCCCCTCACGCTTAACCGTTACTTTTAACTCTTGCCATGTTTCCATAATTAAGATACCAAGCCCATAAAACACAAAGCCAAAATAGGAAACTCTCTTAAGACACTTATGTTTAAGAGAAGTTTATCTTTTTGGCACAGTGTTTAGGGCGGGTTCAGTTTAGAAATTTAACCGAACCGTCCTTTCTAATCACTTACTTTTAAATAATCTTTTAATCTCTCTTGCAACTGAGGTACAACCTTATCTGAGCCAAGAAATTCCTCAATGTTCATCAATTTATAGCCCTGCCCTTCATCTCCAAAGGTGATACTGTCAAACTGTTCTTGACTTAGTTGCCCGACCATAAATACTGACTGTCTGCCTTCATAGAGCATGCTGGGATAGACCTTACTCCAGAGCAGGCAATCTTCGGTCAAGTGAATGCCTAGTTCCTCATAAACTTCACGCGCCACGCACTCAAAAGGACTTTCGTCCCCTTCACGACCACCACCCGGCAACTCCCACATATTGGGCCAAGGAATATTTTCCTTGTCATCACGCAAGATGGTTAGTAGCTTATCTCCGCAAAATAGAGCAATTTTGCAGCCTGTGAAATCTAAAATATCTACGTCCACTACAAGCTCCTAGTATCTAGGATAAGGGTAAAATTCTCCCTCTTCCAAGCCAACTTTCCCTTCTTCAAAGACTTCTTGGTTCCATTCCATGACGAATTCTTCTGCTTCTGGGTCTTCCAAAAAGTCCATGAGGGCATCTAGTCCAACCTCTGCAGTATCTTTAAGAAATAGCGCATAATAAGCTAAAAACTCACGAGAAAAACCTTTCTTCGGCAAATAAGGGATGACTGCCAGATAGTCTTCCTCATTAACTATTGACTTGGCAGGGTTGTAAAAAAGTACCGCTTCTTCAAAAAGGATATCATCTGACGAAACCTCTCCGTCTTCATCTACCATCTCCACCCCCGCAGCATTTTGTGCCTCTAGCAAAAAACTCACTTCAACCGCATGATTGCGCTTATCCCAGCTAATCTCATAATCAAAAGGAAAGTTCTTGTCCAACTCTTCTTGTAAAACATCTAAAAATCCGTATGTTGTCATTTTGTCCTCTTTCTATACGACTCTTTAATCGCCCCGAATACTCGGAAATATGCTAAAATAGATACTACCATATTACCACATTCGTATCAGAAAATCCATGTTAGAAAGGGCTGCTATGCCAGACAATCTCGCGCTTCGTATGCGCCCCAAAACCATCGACCAGGTCATCGGTCAGGAGCATCTAGTTGGACCAGGCAAGATTATCCGCCGTATGGTGGAAGCCAATCGCCTATCCTCTATGATACTCTACGGACCTCCAGGCATCGGAAAAACCAGTATCGCTTCAGCCATCGCTGGAACGACCAAGTATGCTTTTCGGACCTTCAATGCGACAGTTGATAGTAAAAAACGTCTCCAAGAAATCGCTGAGGAAGCTAAATTCTCAGGTGGCCTTGTACTGCTACTAGACGAGATTCATCGTCTTGACAAGACTAAACAAGACTTTCTCTTGCCTCTCCTAGAAAGTGGACTGGTCATCATGATCGGGGCGACAACTGAAAATCCTTTCTTTTCTGTCACTCCAGCCATCCGCAGTCGTGTTCAGATTTTTGAGTTGGAACCCTTGTCTAACCAAGATGTTAAAGAGGCCGTTCAAATAGCCCTGACTGACCCTGAAAGAGGTTTTGATTTCCCTGTTGAGTTAGATGATGATGCCCTTGATTTTATCGCAACATCTACCAATGGAGATCTCCGTTCTGCCTTCAATTCGCTTGATTTGGCAGTTCTCTCCACCCCAGAAAATGATGACGGTGTCCGTCACATCACACTCGACATTATGGAAAATAGTCTTCAGAGAAGCTACATCACTATGGACAAGGATGGAGACGGACACTATGATGTTCTCTCTGCCCTGCAAAAATCCATCCGTGGATCCGATGTCGATGCTAGTCTCCACTATGCTGCTCGCTTGATAGAGGCCGGTGACCTTCCTAGCCTAGCTCGTCGTTTGACTGTTATTGCTTATGAAGATATCGGTTTGGCCAATCCCGAAGCCCAGATTCATACCGTGACTGCTCTGGATGCAGCACAGAGGATCGGTTTCCCCGAAGCCCGCATCCTCATTGCCAATGTTGTGATTGATTTGGCCCTTTCTCCAAATCCAACTCAGCCTATGTAGCTATGGACAAGGCTCTGTCTGACCTTAAAACCTCAGGTCATCTACCAATCCCACGTCACCTGCGAGATGGCCACTATAGTGGTAGCAAGGAATTAGGCAATGCCCAAAACTACCTCTATCCACATAACTACCCAGGTAACTGGGTCAAACAAGAGTACTTGCCAGAAAAAATTCGCAACCATAGCTACTTCTCACCAGAAGATAGTGGAAAATACGAACGTGCCCTGGCTCAACGCAAGGAAACCATTGATAAATTACGAAACTTATGAAATCCTTTTCAAAATTTTTAATTTTCCCTTGATTTTTTTTGAAAAAGTGGTATCATATAATCATAGAAACGCTGTGGTGTACGACTTCACATTTAAGTGTTGACCGACTATTTTTTGTATTATTAGGGAAACAAAAGTCTTCTAACAGCATGTAGGCCGTCTCACACGGAAACAGCTTCAGTTAGAGCGAGTTGCCCACCTGCTTAATTGCGCGGGTTCAATACAAACCGTGAAGTTTCGGCACCAATACAGCTTTTTATTTGCCTCCTTAGCTCAGTTGGTAGAGCAGTAGACTCTTAATCTATGGGTCACAGGTTCGAGCCCTGTAGGGGGCATAGAAATACAGAAGAAAAAGCCTTGATTTAAAAGGCTTTTTTGCTTGTCTATAACTGATTTGCCCCATCATTTGCCCCACATTTTTTTATGAGCAATCTTTCCAAACATCTCTAATTTGATTAAATTCTTCAAAAATTTTCTCTTCTAAAGTGTGTCCATATACTTCTACTAACATTGAAATATCTTTATGCCCTAGAATTTTTGCAATAACTCCAAGGTCAAATCCTTTGTGCCAGAGGTAGCTTCCATAGGTATGACGTGCTCCTTTTGTCGTGATAATTGGATAAATATCTAATTCATTTAAAAGAACACTCAAAGCTTTATTGACACTTGCAATATCTGGTACCAAGTGAATATATCCATAATGCTGAAAAATCATTTTATACCTATTCTTGATTCCTAGCTCTTTATTAGCCTTCTCCTGTTCAATTTTTAGGTCTTGTAATATCTTAATACATTCTTCGTCTATCGGTACCATCCGAATAGACGTTTTGTTTTTTGGAGGGACAAATTTATGAGAAAGGGTATTAAACCTCCTATATGTTTTTAGCAGTCCTCTGTCAAAGTCAACTTCATTCCAAGTTAACGCTATTAACTCTCCAAACCTCATGCCTGTTTTTAATAGAAAATAGATGATATAAGGAACAATTGAACGTTGGTAATCAAATTTTTTCTTTACTGCTAAAAGTAAATCCAGATAGTCCCTTTCTGTATGTAAATATTTCTCTTCTGTCATCTGTTGTTCTTTGGATGAAAATAACTCGACATGTTGTGTAAAATCATCAATTAGAACTTTGTCGGCAATTGCCATTTGGATGCTTTGATGAATCCCAGTATTCAATCTACCAAGAAAATTTCTACCAACTGTTTGTCCATACTTATTCATAATTCTTTGGTATTCACTCGCACGAATTTGAGTGACTTTTTTATTTCCAAATAATCTTTCAATTGTGTTTTTACGGAGAAGATATTTTTTCTTTGTCTCTTCCGACCTACTACTCGGTAGAATTTTTAGTTCAAGCCATTCTTGATACAGATCTACAAGAGAAATATCTCTAGAAATTCTTTTTCCTAAACGAAGTTCTTGCAGAATCGGTTCAGCTTCTGACTCTGCAAGTTTTTTTGTTTTAAAACCGCTATTATGAGCAATAGTTTTTCCTTCGCTACGAATTTCATAGGTCCATAAATTACTATCTCCTCGCTTTCGATAACGAACACTTGCCATATTACGCCACCTCAGTTCCTAGAATCTCATTTACAACACTTTTTGGAACAACCATCAAACGTTTGCGATTATAAAATGTATAGCCTCGTGAGACAAGTAATTCTCTTGCCTGATGGATGATATCATTTGCAGTGTGAGGGCGATAGCCCATTTCAATTAATTCTTTGTTGCTAATTAAATTATGATCCATAGTTATCCTCCTTATTGATTTTCTAAAGTCAGAAACTCACCTACAAGTAGTTGTAATTCTGTATTTAATTTAGGGAGATTCTGTATTAATACTTCTTTTAATTCTTCCGCAAATTGGTTCGTTTCTTCTCTCAATAGTTTGCGGACTCTTGTTTTTTTCTTTTTGATGCTATCTGATTTTAAATTTGGAAAAGCCAATGACAACAGTTCAGGATTGTTGACAAAGATAATTGTAAATGCTCTTTGCTCCACTCGAATATGATCTAGCTTATAAAATCCGAAATTATCAAGTCGATTCATAATATCTTGGACCATCTCCTCACCAATCGCTTTGGTTCTGAGTTGGAACTCCAATCTCCACCAAAACGGATTTACACCCAAATCTAGCTTCTCTTCGCGCTTGTGAGCAATGATTTCTTTGTTCTTATCATATAACCTAACTTGTACATTACTACCGCTAGAACCCCAATATTTCGTCTCTAATTCGCCCCCTCGACCATAGAAGACCTTATGGGTAACACCACCTTTAATATGTTGCAAATTAACGATTTCAGGCCTGTTGAAAATGTCAAATGCCAAATCAAAACGAGACAAACGTACCGTCAATGAATTCAATCTGGCAAAGTACATTAATTGCCTCCAAACTTTCATTCCATCAAATTCTTTTAAAGTATTAGGATTGAAATCAATTCGAATCAATTGTTCACCTCCATAAGTGGATAATTGGAAAAATATAATATTGATTGAATCATACTCATTAAAATCCTTAGCTAAAGTAAAGACATCATCTCGCACGTTATCATGTATTTCAAATGAGTCAACTCTTGTACTTATTGCCTGTTTCAGATTTTTGAAAATTCGTCTTAGGGAACCAGTGTCTGTATCCCAGATAACCGTTAATCTATCAATACTGACATCTAACCTCTGTACTAATTCTCCTATTTCACATCGTTCTTGAATGCTTCTTAAATCTTGTATAGAAACCAACAAAATTGTCCCCCCTTCTTTTAGATTTTTTAGGCCTCAGAAACACCGTCAAATCAACGTTTGATCGTTCCGTCGTTCTTTGGACGTTGTCCTAAGTGTACCTTTTTGCTGGCTGTTAGAATAGCCAGCTTTTGTTTGGCTAGAAATTGTCTGGACGGCAGCCTGCAGGACTTCGCCTGACTTCCCGTCAGGCTCGTCCCTTGCCCTTGTCCACACAATTTCTAGCTCCAAGACTTCGAATAGTCATCAGTCATAGTCATAGTCATAGTCTCGTCCTCAAATTCCTCCTCACTCACTATTCCTAAACATATGAGTTATTTGTATCGTTTATAACTTATTTGTAAGTTATAAATATATTTTATAAAAAATATTTTGAGTAGTCAACTAAAAACTTGATTTGTAAGTTTATAGGTGATAGAATAAGTTTAAAATACAACATAGGAGTTTATCATGACCTTTATTATTCAAAATTTTGGACCCAATTTGGCACGATTACGCATAGAAAAAGGAGTAAGTCAAACTCAACTTGCGGAAGATTTAGGAATCGGTAAACAGTCCATCTCTGATTACGAAAAACAAAAAAGCTATCCTACCTTTGCAAATTTGGATAAGATAGCAGAATATTTTAATGCAACTCCAACCCAACTATTTGGAACTAGTAAAGAGATTGAGTTAGAAAAGAGTGTTCTTGAATCTAATGAATACTCTGATAAAGTAAGTGAGAATTTTAAAAGCTGTCAAATACATCGAAGATTTTCTAGAAACTGATGGACAGTACTTAGAGGATTTACTTTACTTAACAAGAGGCAACCAACTATACACAGAAGATGGAGATGAGTTGTATATTGATCCAACTTCTCAGAAAAGAACACTTCATAACCAATATGAACCTGGTTTTATTGAAGCAAGGGATAAATCTCCACTAGAACTCTTAATTGAAAATAAGGAATTGTTTGATAAATAGAAAAAGCGAGGATAACCTCGCTTCAGATTGAAGTTAAAATCTTTAGAAGACACTTTTATAAGGACTTTGTCTTCAATCTGTGAAAAAGGAGTGAAAACTCCTTTTTCTTTTTTTGTAAGTCAGACTGAAACTTCCAAATTGTTTATTTATTTTATTGACATTTTCTATAAAAAAATAAGTACAATAGTTTTATTAGAAACTATACTATATAGGGGGTATTGAAATGAAATTTTCTAATCGTTTACTGCTATTCCTTGCAGGAGTTGTTTTTTTGTCCTTTTAGGACTTTTTCCTATTTACAAACCCAGTAGCTAATCTTGTTGCTTACAGCTGGTGGATTTCATTTGGTTTACTGGTTTCTTCTATAGCAGCTATTTTTAGGCTATTTCTCTGCACCAAAAGAGCTTCGCTCACCTGTTTATCTTTTTCCAAGGATTTGTTAGTCTTCTCTTAGCTCTTTACCTCGTTGCTTATGGCTTTGTGACCCTGCCGGTCGTCATTCCGACCATTGTAGGAATTTGGTTAATTGTAGAAGCCATTATTGCTTTCTTTAAAGGCAATCGTCTAAGATTGATTTTCCCTATTATTGGTAGCAATATCATGTGGGTAGCCTTGCTTGAATTTTTACTAGGTCTAGTGATTCTGTTCAATCCAGTGGCTACAGGTGTCTTTGTCGTTTATGTCATTGCCTTTTCATTTTTAGTTACTGGCTTCACCTACATTATTGAGGGCCTTTCGTAAATAGTCTAGTTGCTATTTCTATCGCATTCAAAAAGCTGGGAAATCATATTCTCAGCTTTTTCGTCTCTTTAATTATCACTTTTTCGCATTCCATTCTACGTAGAAATTTGTTTTTCCATTTTATTCTCCAATTTGATCTCGCACTGACATTTATTTATAACAAAACTATATATCTAGAATAGCATAATCATTAGGTATTATAGGTTTTCAAACAAAATACGAGTCATTCGTTTTTGCCCCCTTTTGCCCCATTTTTTTAAATCCTGACATTGAAAATACCTAAAAGTATTTCCCTAAAATCAGCTATATTTCAACATTTTTTTGTTTATTTTCAATATGAAAAGTTCTTACAAATTCATGTCGTTATCCTGAGAATAGTTAGAATAAATTAAAATAAGGTCTTTATCTAACACGAAAGCCACATATGTTTATTTTTCATTAACTTGTGTAATGAAAAATAACTGAAAATCTTTTGCATCTTTCTGAGTCGGAAAGTCAATTATAATATTGTCCAACGCAGTACCAAACCACCTATTTGCCGACCTTTTTCTATTGCTTTTACAGATAGGAGTATTCTTCCCTTAGCCAGCCAACGGTTTATCGACTTCATCCTTGCTAATAAACACCTGCTCTGTTAAGACGGGACACTCTTATCCCAAAAAAGTTCCAAAGTCTCACCTGACTCTGGAACTTTTTGATTTCTACACTTATTGTTTGGCTTCCTGTTTTAATTGTTGCACCTGTTCCTCGTACTGGACAAGCTCCTTGTCTTTTATATTGATAGTCGCTTCTGCTTCAGCAATGCGGCTTCTCAGATCTTGAGTCTTGCTATGGTGATAGCTAATACCAATAACACTACCAGCAATGATTCCGATTACTAGACAAGTAAAAATCACCAAAATCAAGGAAGCAGATAGTTGTGTAAAGACAAGACTGACAGTTACTGTTTGACGATTGAGCAGACCAAAGCAGATCACAATGACTAATAAGATCAAACCGCCAATTAGATAAGCCTTATCTTTCAGTGACAATTCATTAAATTTTTTTAGCATAAGTTCCTTTCCTCCTGACTATGTTGATAGAAAACTACACAACATTTAGACATTAACCGAAGCCATTCTACCAGAAAAATTCGATACTGTCAATAATTATTTGATTAACACTCCGTAACTCTACTTGAGTATTTACACATAATTATTGACAGTATCCCGATTTGATCTCGCACTGACATTTATTTATAACAACACTATATATCTAGTATAGCATAATCATTAGGTATTATAGGTTTTCAAACCAAATGTGAGTCATTCGTTTTTTTGCCCCACTTTTTGCCCCATTTTTTTAAATCCTGACATTGAAAAACACCTAAAAGTATTTCCCTAAAATCAGCTATATTTCAACACTTTTTGTTTATTTTCAATATGAAAAGTTCTTACAAATTCATGCAG
>BNJV01002618.1_pt1 | contig 177459 bp, 152 predicted proteins | sample 8540591 | NCBI WGS metagenome assembly BNJV01 (sample SAMD00202457, study PRJDB9452) | human saliva metagenome | host: Homo sapiens
AAGCGCGACACGCTGATGACGCGTGAAAACTACAGGAGCTATAGCAGCGACGATTACATCTATCGTCATGATGTTGGCGACCAGGCTCTGTATTCGGTGATATCGCGCACGTATGACTTCGACGAACACGATCCTGTGCGTGTGCGCGAAGCGTTTGACGTCGAACTGAAGCCCCTCGGTTTCGATTTCCGTGAACATGTCTATGAGGATGATGGCCGTGGCAGTGATACGGTCCTCGCATGGACGAGTGAACGCTATGGCGTGACTGTACACATCATGGTGTCGGAGAGCTGGCTGACGTCGATGAACTATTACACGGGATACCTGCGCAGCGATGGAACGTCCACTAATCCCCAGAAACTGGCGGATATTCCGGGACGTGAGCCCGAATGGTTTGCTGAAGTCGCGGAGGGGACTGAGTCCTGACGGCAGCCATCTCGGCTCATCGATAGACAACGAAGGGGGGCGGCGCTCGATTGAGCGCCGCCCCCCGTGCAACCCGCGTGAGCGGGCAGCGTCAGAGCGTCAGCCGTTCAGGGCATCGGACACGACCTGCTTGGCGGCCTCCTGAACCTGAGCCAGGTGCTCGGCACCCTTGAAGGACTCCGCATAGATCTTGTAGACATCCTCAGTGCCCGACGGGCGCGCAGCGAACCACGCGGACTCGGTCGTCACCTTCAGGCCGCCGATGGGAGCGTCGTTGCCGGGCGCACGCACCAGCTTGGCGACGATCGGGTCGCCGGCCAGTTCGGTCGCGCTCACGTCGTCCGCGGACAGGGCCGCGAGCTTCGCCTTCTCCTCGCGGGAGGCGGCAGCGTCGATACGAGCGTAGGCGGAGGCACCGAAGCGTTCAACCTGCTCCTCGTGCAGCTGCGAGGGGGTCTTGCCGGTGACAGCCAGGATCTCCGACGCGAGCAGCGCCAGGATGATGCCGTCCTTATCGGTCGACCACACGGTGCCGTCCTTGCGCAGGAACGAGGCCCCCGCGCTCTCCTCGCCGCCGAAACCGACGGTGCCGGACAGCAGGCCGGGCACAAAGTACTTGAAGCCGACGGGCACCTCGATGAGGTTGCGGCCCATGGCGGCCACGACGCGGTCGATGAGCGCGGAGGACACGAGGGTCTTGCCCACGGCCGCATCCTCGCTCCACCCGGGGCGGTGCGTGAACAGGTACTCGATGGCGACGGCCAGGAAGTGGTTCGGGTTCATCAGGCCGTCGGGGGTGACGATGCCGTGGCGGTCCGAGTCCGCGTCGTTGCCGGTCGCGATGTCGTAGGGGGTGTTGCCCTCGGCGTCGGGGGTCATAGCCTCGCGCAGGGACGCCATCGCGTAGGGCGAGGAGCAGTCCATGCGGATCTTGCCGTCCCAGTCCAGGGTCATGAACGGCCACGCCGGGTCGACCTCGGGGTTGACGACGGTCAGGTCGAGGCCGTAGTGCTCGCCGATGGCCGCCCAGTAGTCGATGGACGCGCCGCCGAGCGGGTCGGCACCGATGCGCACGCCCGCCTTGCGGATGGCCTCGATGTCGATGACCTGGTCCAGCTGCGACACGTAGTAGTCCAGGTAGTCGAAAGGCTTGATGTTCGGGTCGTGCAGCAGGTCCGAGCCGGTGACGCGGGGGACATTCTTCCATTCGCCCGAGTCGAGGAGCTCGTTGGCGCGCGCCGCGACCCAGCCGGTCGCGTCGGTGTCGGCGGGGCCGCCGTGAGGCGGGTTGTACTTGAAGCCGCCGTCGCGCGGGGGGTTGTGGCTGGGGGTGACGACGATGCCGTCGGCCAGGCCGTCGCCCTCGGTGCGCAGGTTACCCTGGGCGCCGTTCGCGCCGAGGATGGCGACGGACACGGCGGGGTGGGCGTGTAGGAGCCGCGCGAGTCGATGCGCGTGTCGATGCCGGCGGCTGCGAGGACCTCCAGGGCGGTGCGCCACGCGGGCTCGCTCAGGGCGTGGGTGTCGCGGCCGATGAACAGAGGACCGTTGAAGCCCTGGGAGGCGCGGTACTCGACGATCGCGGCGGTGATGGCGATGATGTGCGCTTCGTTGAACTTGGCGTCCAGCGAGGATCCGCGGTGACCCGAGGTGCCGAACGCGACGCGCTGTCCCACGTCGGTCGGGTCGGGCGTGATGTCGTAGTAGGCGGAGATGACATCGTCGACTTTGATGAGGTCTTCAGGTAGGGCACGTGTGCCAGCTCGTTCATGCATAGTGACAGTGTTGCACGTTATGCCCGCTTGTGGGTAATACCGTCCCACGGCGTGGACCAATGCCTTATTTTCTCTTGTTCGAGGCCTTGGCTGGCCGGGCGGAAAAGGCCAGGTGAGAGCGTGTGTTGCCCCGGCCTCGTCCGTGGGGGAAAGACGGGGATATGCACGTTTTCCCAAAATCGGCACCGAACGACTATCCTATGAGATGTCGGTCACCGAAGACCGTGACTGTGTTGTCAGGAGGAACATCGTGGGATGGTTTGATTCCATCGAACATAACCGTTGGCTGAGTGGCCACATGCAGGCCCTCATTGAAGAGGCAGAAGGCGCGATCGTCGCGACTGGTTTCGCGCATCTCGACGCCGATGGGAAGCCCGACCCGACTCGATCGATCGACCTGGCCGTCACAGGTCGCATGGCCTACGTGTTCTCGCTTGGCGCTCTCATGGGTCTGCCCGGCACGCGCCGCTACGCCGATCATGCCGTCAAGGCGCTCACCAACTACTTCACCGACCCCGTCAACGGCGGCATGTGGTTCGCGATCAAGCCCGAGCCTGACGCCGACGGTCACGGCGTGCCCTGGGACGAGGATGCGCGCGTGAAGTCTCAGTACCACACGGTGTATGCGCTGCTGGGCGTGGCCGCCGCGACCGTCGCCAACCGTCCCGGTGCCCACGAGCTGCTCAACCGCATGCTCGAGGAGCAGAAGGAGCTGTGGGCCGACGACTACGGCCTCGTGTGGGATGAGTACGACGAGGCGTTCAACGAGCCCGTCCCCGTGCACACCCTCGGCACCCTCATCCACACGATCGAGGCCTACATGGCCGCGGCCGAGGCCACGACCGAGCCCGAATGGCTCGACCGCGCCGAGAAGATGACGGCCTTCGCGTACAAGATCGCCTCCAAGAACGGCTGGCGCGTTCCCGAGTTCTTCAACGAGAAGTGGGAAGCCGACCCCGAGGCGGGCAAGCTCCTCAACGACGGACGTCGCTACTACGAAGGCTACGTGACCGGCCACTCGATGCAGCTCGCGCGCTTCGCGCTGCAGGTGCGCGCGGGCCTGCGCTCGATGGGCTGGACCGTGCCCGACTACCTCCTCGAGATGGGCACCGAGCTCTTCGAGCGCGCCCGCGTCGACGGCTGGCGTCGCACCGACGGCAACCCGGGCTTCTCCACCGGCGTCAACGACGAGGGTGACCCCGTGCCCGGCGAGGACGAGCACCAGCAGTGGGTCGTCTGCGAGGGCGTGTGTGCGACCGTCGCCGTGCGCCGCGCCATGCTGGACGACGGCGCCCGCATCTCCGACGTCGAACACTTCGAGCACTGCTACCGTTCCTTCGTCGACTACATCCACGACTACCTCATCACCCAGCCCGGCCGGTGGGTGCGTCGCCTCGGTCCCCGCAACGAGAACGTCCAGCCCGCCAAGTCGTCGCGCTGGGATGTCTACCATGCCGTCCAGGCGACGCTCGCGATCCGCCTGCCGCTGTGGCCGCCGACGGCCCCCGCGCTGTCGCGCGGCCTCCTCGATCACCCCGAGGAACCGGCTCCCGACAAGAAGTCCTGGAACTTCTTCGGGCTGCGAGGCTGACGCGTCGGATTACTCATGGGCTCGGGCTCGGGGATGCGAGGGTCGCATCCCCGAGCCTCGTCCTGTAGGATGATCCGCGTCTGGAGGGCTGTCTGAGTGGCCGAAAGAGACGGTCTTGAAAACCGTTGTGTCAGCAATGGCACCGGGGGTTCGAATCCCTCGCCCTCCGCCGAGCCGGCCGCCCACGGGCGTTGCGGCGGGTGCACGTTCGCGCTCGCGGCGAAAATGCCTTAAAGTAGTCGGCACTGGAGACGTCGCATAGTCCGGTCGAGTGCGCCTCCCTGCTAAGGAGGTAGGGGTGCATAGCCCCTCGCGGGTTCAAATCCCGCCGTCTCCGCGCATAACCCCCGCGCTTCCCTCGAAGCGCGGGGGTTTCGTATTCGTCGGCTCCCTTGGTGGGGGAGCTGTCCGGTGTTTGGGGTTATAAGAGGGTTATAGGACACTACGTGTTGCTGGTAGCGTGACTTTTCAGCACCGACGGCGCGGTCACCGCACGCAACGAGAGGCGGGACCCTTCGGGGTTCCGCCTCCGTCGTCTCCGAGGAGGCGTGGGGAGCGTCGGGACACCTGTGAGCCCTTCAGGCCCTCTTCTGTTTCTGTGAACGTGATGTGTCCCGGGTATTGTGGAGAGTGTCTTAGGCCGGATTGGAGGTTTGGGATGTCTGGTCAGCGTAAGTATTCGATGGAGTTGCGTGAGCGTGCGACGCGTATGGCGTTGGAGGCTCGTGCTGATCCTTCTAGGCGCAAGGGTGCTATCAAGCGTATTGGCGGCCAGTTGGGGGTCAATCCTGAGGCGTTGCGTACCTGGGTGCGTGCCGTGGAGCAGGGCGGACGCAATGAGCGCGGCGAGGTCAGTGATCAAGAGGCCCGCATCCGGGCGCTGGAAGCTGAAAACCGTGAACTGCGCCGAGCCAATGAGATCTTGAAGGCGGCGTCAGCTTTTTTCGGGGCGGAGCTCGACCGCCTCGCGCGTTAGTTTACGATTTCATCGAGGCCAACCGGCATCGGTGGGGAGTCGAGCCGATCTGCACTGTCTTGTCCCAGTCAGGGGTGCGGGTTGCTCCCAGTGCCTATTACGCTGCTCGGACTCGTGCCTTGTCGGCGCGCAGCGTGCGCGACGAGGCGCTCACAGACGTGATCAGACGCGTGTGGGAGGAGAACTACTGCGTGTTCGGGGTGCGCAAAATGCACGCCTTCCTCAACACTCACGAGTTGGGCGTGGGACACGTGGCGCGCTGCACGGTCGAGAGACTGATGCGGCGTATGGGTATTCGTGGCGTGAGTCGGCGCCGGACCCGCCATGTCACGGCCTCAGCACCGCGCCATGCATGCCCCTTGGACCTGGTCAATCGGCATTTTGGGGCCCATGACCTCAACGAGTTGTGGGTCGCAGACATTACCTACGTGCCAACCCAGGCTGGCTGGGTCTACGTCGCTTTCGTTACCGACGTGTGCTCTCGTAAAATCTTGGGCTGGAAGGTCGCGTCCTCGCTGCGTACTGACCTGGCCCTGGACGCATTGAACATGGCGATCTGCCAGCGACGCCGCGAAAACATAGACACTCGAGGGCTTGTGCACCACTCCGATCGGGGCGTGCAATACCGCGACGTGCGCTACGGACAGGCACTAGCCCAATGCAAGGCCATAGCCTCAGTAGGATCCACCGGCGACTCCTACGACAACGCTCTAGCCGAGGCCTTGAACTCCTTATACAAAGCCGAACTCATCTACAACAAAGCACGTCCCGGCTACGCCGGCCCCTGGCGCGATCGGCGCGAGGTCGAACGCGAAACCTCAGCCTGGGTCCACTGGTACAACACAAGCCGCCCTCACCTCGCCCTGGGCGGAATCACACCGCAACAAGCAGAAAACAAACACACAACAACACGAAAGAAAGCGGCCTAAACAAGCCTCCACAAAACCCGGGACTTGACACATCTAGGGGTTTATGTGCGTATCAAAGGGTTAACGCGCATGTTCAGGGGTTCGCGTACAAACGACACTCCACGACAGACACCACTGCGCCCAAAACGCAGACCACCTCGCCCACAACACCCCGATTTTCAGCGTTTTTCGCCGAGGTGGTCTGCACTTTGGGCACCACACCACCTCAAACCGTGATCTCACCGTCACCAAACGGGGGGAATTGCACGACATGAGGCTCCGACACGCCGACGACACGCTCATGTAGTGCAACCCCCCACCGCCACCGGCGTGGAGGGCGCCGGAGGAGCCGGAGGGCCTGGCCGCGGCACCCGTGGGCGGCAGGGCCTGGCCTTCCTCAAAAGTCGCATGCAATTCGATTGGGTGAAGATTCAACAAGCCCTAAAACGTTGCGATTTCAACGCTGTGAATTCAGAGCTTGAAATAGTCGCGGGGGAATTGCATGTGAGATTGGTGAGCCAGGTCTGAAGGGTGCCGGAGAAATCGGAAGGCCGAGCTGCGGGGCACGTGGGCCGCGGCACTCGTGGGCGGCGGGGCCTGGTTGGACAACGAGCTGAAGCGCCGATCGAAGGTCGCGGCGCGGACGGCTCGCGGGTGGGCCGCCCACGGCGCAGCCCGGCCCCACGGCCGGGCCCGGCGCCCAGAAAACCCGCGGGTCCACAAGCAACAACCAGCGCCGCACGGCAACACGTAGTGTCCTATAACCCGGTGTTTGCGCAGCTTATGTGCTAGTTGGTCTGGAGCGCATGAGGCGAGTGGGTCGTGCGCGCGCCTTGAGAATACTGAGAATTATAGGGTTGGCAACATGTTTGTGTGATGTATCGCTAAATTCTAAGGCTGGCCATCGTCGAATCCCTATTGCGGTGGTCATAATTTGACGACGCCGAGAATGTAATCCTGATAATTGTTGAAAAATCTATTGTCGTCGCACGAAAGTGTGCACTGACCAAGGGTTCAGAGAAGTTGTTACATTGCCGTTATGTCCGGAGTATCAACGAAAAGCGCCGTTGTAGTTGTGGCTCAGGTGATAGTTGTTAGGCGTGGTCGTGCACTCTGCTCCTTCACTAGGCTGGGACGTAAGTCCTGTCTACATTCCGCCGATAGAAGGAGAAGTCGATGTCTCGACTGCGTCCGTTCCGCGCCCGCGTGGGCGTTGCGGGTGCTGCCAGTCTGGCCGCTCTCTCGCTTCTCGTCACGTCGCTGACACCCCTCGCCATGCGAGCCAGCGCCGCCGACGAAAGCACGCAATCGCCCGACGTAGTTTCCTCGCAGGAAGCTGCCACGGCCTCGCCCAACGCGGAGGCCGCCGACGCGCCTGCCGCTGAGGCTGGTGCCGAGGCTCCCGCCGCCGAGGTTGCCCCCGAAGACCAGCCCCGCACGCGCCGTGCCCGCGCAGTCGCGGAAGACCAGGCGACCCTGGCTCTGAACGTCGTGAACGACGCAGAAACCCTGCGCATCCACGATGATCAGATCACGACGATCAACTTCTCCTGCTCCTCGGTGACCACCCCCTGTAAGCAGGCGGAAATCGAGCTGACGCTGCCCGGCCCCATCACGCCGGCCGGCCTCAAGCTCATCGAACGCGGCTACACGGTCGTCCCCGTCACTGGTAACAACGTGACCAAGACGACGACCTCGACCGAGAAGACCCCGGACGGCACGCGCGTGCAGCGCTACATCTTCAAGCTGAAGGATCCGCTGCCCGCCGGCACGTCCGACCGAATCCAGGTCACCTGGCACTACGACTACTACGACGCGCCGAACAACTCCACGACGAATCAGACGGTGACCTTCCGGGCGACGAACGCCCAGACGGTCGAGCAGGCGCTCACCACCACGTGGACGGCCACCACTGACGTCGCCATCGAGAAGAGCGGCCCCACGAATCCCTCCAACTACCCCGCGGCCGGCGGCGAGACGACCTATAGGCTGCGCTACGGCTACCAGCAGATCGACCAGACCAACCCCAACAAGGTCGGCATCCGCTGGAATGGCTCCTCGAGGAAAGGCGACAGCCTCAACGGCCTCGGCTTCGTGGGCGTCCAGAACATCAAGGTCGTGGACCCGCTGCCCGCCCAGGCGGTCTTCGTGTCCGCCTCCGACGGCGGCGTCTACGACGCTGCGACCCACACCGTGACCTGGTCCTACGACAAGTGGTTCTGGCAGAACCCGCTCGAGTCGACCATCACCGTGAAGTACCCGGCGGGCGCGGTAACGACCGCTGACACGGTCGCCAACAAGGCGACCATTTCCGCCGAGGTCATGAACGACCCGTCGACCATCGTCACGAAGAGTTCCGAGATCACGCACGGCTTCTCCGTGCGCAAGCCGGGCGGCAGGATCGCGAAGGCCGGTAACGACTGGGCGTACCAGACGCGCGGCAACCTCGCCCAGTGGCGCTTCGGCGGCACGAACTCCGGTAACACCGCCCTGCACTTCCGCTGGGAAGACACGCTCCCCTGCACCTGGTCCACCCAGGACGCCAAGGCTGCCGGCGACTCCTGCGACCAGCCGACCATGGTCGGCCCCTATCGTTTCACCGTCTTCAGCAAGTCCGGATACGAGGACAACGGCGGCTGGACGCTGGAGTACTGGACCAACAAGGGTAACCACGAGACCGTCACCTACACGAAGACGACCGGCCTGACCCTGCCCGAGGGGGAGTGGATCACCCGCTTCACGATCGATACGGACGCCGCCCCGCAGACGAACCCCCAGGCGTGGCTGCACGGCACAATCCCCACGAACTTCCCGAACAAGGAGCCCGCGGACTTCACGTCGCACTACAACGCGACGCTGCCGCCTGAGAGGTACTACAACTACGAGGCCTCCCCGGACTACGTGCGCTTCCAGAACTGCGCGAGCGGCACGGTGACCGACAAGGACAGTGGCAACGTCGTCGCCTCCAACGAGAACATGTGCTCGTGGATGCGCGTGCGCGACGAGTTCCCGAGCGTCCAGGTCTATAAGTCCGCTCGCACCAACCCCGTGGTCGTTGGCAAGCCCGCCAGCTTCTTCATCAACGGCACCGCCAAGACGAAGGCCGACGGTGGCGCCCCCACTCCCTTCACGGTCGTCGACCTGCTGCCCGAGGGCTTTGACGTGGACGACGCCTCGGCGATCGTCCCCGAGAAGCGCTCCACGCTGAAGAACCCCGACGGTACCCCCTACGACCTGAGCAAGGTCACGGTCGAGATCGAGAAGAACTTCAACAACACTGGTCGCACCCTGATCCGCTGGAACGTTCCGGATCCGGTCGAGGGCAGCCTGTACTCGACCTTCAACGTGAACACGCTCGCCACTGCTCTGGCTGGTCAGAACACGAACGACGCCATGGCGTTCATGCCCGGCGACGGCGCGAAGGCCACGAACGAGGACAAGAGCTTGCGCAACACGAACTACTGCATCGGTAGCCGCGCGGTCGACACCTTCGACGTGAACAAGAACGGCTCGACCACCGACTACATCTGTAACGCAGCGACGGACTTCAACGTTGCGACGACCCCGTCGATGAATATCGAGAAGGAAGTCAAGGGCAACAAGAACGCCGACTTCGTTCCGGCCGGCGAGATCGCCGAGATCGACCCGGGCGCCGACGGTGCCTACCGTTTCACGATCTCCAACTCCGGTAACACCCCGCTGACCAAGGTCGTCGCCTACGACGTCCTGCCTCACCTGAACGACGTGGGCGTCGGCCCCGCCTCCTCGCAGGCCCGTGGCTCCTACTGGAAGCCGAACCTGAACTCCACGACGTGGGCGTTCGAGTCGGTGAAGGAGAAGCCGGGTCGCGATCCCGAGGTCACGGCCGTTCCGGCCTCGGACATCACGGTCCAGTACTCGACGGTTCCCAACCCCTGCCGCGGTGAGGTCCTCTCCGCGGGTGGCACCATGAACGACGCTCCCGCCGGTTGTACCCCCGACGCGTGGGGCGACGCTCCCGCCGACCTGACGAAGATCACCGGCTTCCGTATCGTCATGAACCGCGACATCGAGCCGGGCGAGAAGATCCGCTTCATCGCGACCATGACCTCCCCAGTCGACGCCAACCTCATCGCGTGGAACTCCGTGGCAATGGCGGGTGGCGTTACCGAGAACGGCAAGGTGTCCCTACCTCCTGCCGAACGAGGCCCCCAAGGTCGGCATCAATGTCTCCACCGACGTTGAGGTCGCTAAGACCGTGTCTCGCGTCAAGATGAACGGCGACCAGCCGGTCCGCGACGCCAACGGTATTCCCGAGACGCTCGAGTCGACGGAACCGATCATGCCCGGCGACTACATGCTCTACCGCATCATCCTGAACAACAAGGGTCCGGCCGTGGCCTCGGGCATGACCGTCAAGGAAGTGCTCCCCGCAGGCGTCGAATTTATCTCCTCCGAGACGCGCATCTGCCAGGATGGCGCGACGAACCCGTGCACCGGCACCATAAAGGCCGATCCCGGCTTTGAAGTCCTCGATACGGACTGGCGAGCCATGGAGTCCGGCGTTCTTAACACCAACCTCCACGTGGGTGGTACTGAAACGCTGTACGTGTTGGTGCAGGTCCAGAACGGTACCGAGGGCAGGACCATCACGAACACCGCGTCCCTGGGTGAGTTCGATCAGATCGACTCGAACAAGGACAACAACACGGCAAGCGCGACCTTCAAGGTGGGCGGCACCATCTCGGGCACCATCTACAACGATAAGGATGCGACCTGGTTCAACGATTCGCCCGTCCTCGACAAGCCTTTCGAGGGTGTGACGGTCCGTCTGCTCGACGCCGACGGGAACCCGGTGAAGGATTCGTCCGGCGCCGACATCACCGCGAAGACCGACGCTGACGGTAACTACACCTTCACCCGTCTGCCGCTGGGCTCGTACAAGGTCGAGGTCGTCGCGGGTGAGGCGAAGGTTGACGGCACCGATGTGAACCTGGCCGACTACAAGCAGACCTACGGCTACGGCTCGTCGGCGACGCGTGAGCAGGCTGGTCAGGGCAAGCTCGTGACGCCGACCGCGATCGAGCTGACCGCTGCTGCTCCCAACGCCACGGAGATCGACTTCGCGTTCGTGAAGCCCGTCTCGGTGGGTAACTTCGTGTGGTTCGACGCCAACAAGGACGGCATCCAGGATGCGGATGAGGTCGGCGTCGCCGGCGTCACCGTCACCCTGACCGACGCCGCCGGCAACCCGGTCATCGACCTGGACGGCAACCCCGTCAAGCCCGTGACCACGGACGCCAACGGCAAGTACGAGTTCACCAACCTGATGCCGAACGTCGATCGCATCGTTGCCAACCCCGGCGAGCAGAGCTACAAGGTCACCTTCACTCCTCCTGCCGGCTACTCCGCGACTAAGAGCTATGCGGCTGCGGATGGCGAGAAGGACTCCAACGGTGCCGAGAGCGACGTGACGCTCACCGAGGGCCAGAACGATGAGAGCGTCGACTTCGGCCTCGTCGCCGATGGCACGATCGGTGACACCCTGTTCTGGGACGTCGACAACAACGGTGGTTCCGAGCCCTCGGGTCCGGACAAGCCGCTGGCCGGCGTGACCGTCAAGCTGACCTACACGACCCCCGCGGGCGTGGAGAAGACGCTGACGGCGGTGACGGACGAGAACGGCAAGTACTCGTTCAAGGACCTGGCTCCCGGCGATTACGTCGTCACTGTTGACAAGACCTCCCTGGCTACCGTCTGCCCCGAGTGCACCGCTCAGACCCACGCCCCGTCGGGCAACCTGACGGCTGCGGAGGGCCAGGAACTCTCCCTCACCTCCAAGGTGACGTTGAGCCCCGGCACGATGACGAACAACGACCAGGACTGGGCCTTCACCGGCGTCGCCAACACGGCGATCGTCAAGGCGATTGCGGAGCCGGCCGAGGTTCCGGCGGGTGGCTTCACCCCCGGCACGTCCGTCACCTACACGCTGACCGTCACGAACGAGGGCCCGAGCCCCGCCACGGGCGTCATCGCGCAGGATAAGCTCCCCGCGGGCGTGACCTTCGTGTCCGCGCAGGGTGATGGCACCTACGATGCCGCCTCCGGCAAGTGGGACCTGAGCGGAGAGGTGATCGAGAAGGACGCGACGCGCACTCTGCGCATCACCGTCACCGTCGACGCTTCCGCCGCCGGTTCGGTTGTGACCAACACGGCCACGATCGAAGCAGGATCAGATCGGCGACAAGAAGCCGGACAACACCTCGTCCGTGCCGCTGACCGCCGGCTACACGATCGCTGGAAAGCTCTACAACGATGCGGACGCGTCGTTTAGCGCCAGCGACTCCGAGGCACCGTACGCGGGTGTCACGGTTGCGCTCCTGAAGAAGGACGGCACTCCCGTCCTCGACAAGGATGGCAACCCGGTCACGGCCGTGACCGACGCCGAGGGCAAGTACTCCTTCAGCGGTCTGCCGCTGGGCGAGTACAGGGGCAGCGTCGTTGACCCGACCTCCGGTCCTCTGGCGGGCACCAAGCTCACCGAGGCCTACACCGGCCGCCACAAGACCACCGCAGACGTGACCATCGCTGAGGCGACCGGTTCCGTTATCGACGTGAACTTCGGCTTCGTCAAGCCCGCTTCGCTGGGTGACTACACCTGGATGGACGTCAACCGCGATGGCATTCAGGATGTCGACGAACCGGCTCTGCCCGGCGTGACGGTTACCCTGACCTACGAGGACGGCTTCGCCGTGACCGATGCCTCGGGCAACGTCGTTACAGCGAAGACGAGCGACGCGAATGGCAAGTACTCCTTCGAGAACCTGCTGCCCGGCGGCTACAAGGTGTCCTTCCAGGCACCTGCAGGCTACGAGGCAACAACCTCGGATGCCGGAACCGACCGCGCTCTCGACTCCAACGGAGCTACGGCCTCGGTCACCCTGGCTCAGGATCAGACGGATGAGACGATTGACTTCGGTGCCGTTGGTACCGGTGTCATCGGCGATCAGCTGTTCCTCGACGTGAACCAGAATGGTGGCAATGCCCCCGACGCTGGCGACAAGGTACTGCCCGGTGTGAAGGTGACGTTGGTGTGGACTGGTCCGGGTGGAATCACCCGCACCTACGAGACTACGACCGATGCGGATGGCAAGTACAAGTTCGAGAACCTGCTGCCCGGTGACTACAAGGTGAGTATCGATCCCGAGACTCTCCAGACCGCCGAACCGCTGCTTGACGTTCTCACCCACTCCCCTGCTGGAAATGTTGAGAACAAGACCGTGGTCAATGATGCAACCAAGGCTGATTCCACCGCCTTCGCAAAGGCCATGAAGCTCACGGCTAACCTGACTCTGACGGGCGAGAAGAACCAGAACCTTGATCAGGACTGGGGCTTCGGAATCTCGGCTGACACCGCCATCAAGAAGGCGATCACCGATCCGGATGAGGTCAATCAGGAAACCTTCGAGTTCACTCCGGGCGCTCACGTGACGTACACGTTGACGCTGACGAATAATGGTCCGGGCGTGGCAACCGGCGTCACCGTCTCCGACAAGCTTCCGACGGGCGTTAAGTTCGTCAAGGCTGAAGGCGATGGCACCTACGACTCCGCTACTGGTGTGTGGGATCTGTCCGATGCGACCCTGGCCAAGGGTGATGTCAAGACGATCACGATCACGGTGTATATCACCGGTGAGGGCGCGGGCACGCTGGTGACCAACGTTGCCAGGATTACCCGCCAGGATCAGGCAGGCGATGACCCGACCAACAACGAGTCCTCGGCCTCGTTCAAGGGCGGGTACAACCTGGGTGGCACGATCTACCGTGACTCGGACGCGTCCTACTCCAAGGGCGATGACGAGCAGCGCTTCAAGGGCGTCACGGTCGCGCTGCTGAACGAGGACGGCACTCCGGTGCTCGATGCCAACGGTGATCCCATGACCGCGGTGACCGACGAGAACGGTGCCTACCAGTTTGTGGGTCTGGCTCCTGCCTCGTACCGCGTGGTGATTGTGGACCCGGATAAGGGCGATCTGGCTGGTCTGATCCCGACTCAGGCGTACACGGGTCGGGGTGCCACCGAGGCGGCCGTGACGATTACGGATGCGTCGGTGCAGGGCGTGGACTTTGGTCTGGTTGCTCCGGCCACGATCGGTGACCGCGTGTGGTACGACGAGGATGGTAACGGTGCGGATAACGGCGAGCTCGGTGCGCCGAACGTGACCGTGATCCTGAAGGACACCAACGGTGTTGAGGTGGCTCGTACCACCACCGACGCGAACGGGAACTACCGTTTCACTGGTCTGGTTCCGGGTACGTACACGGTCGATATTGAGGTTCCTGCCGGGTTTAATGCGGCGACGACCTCGATGACCGTCACGGTTGGTGAGGGTGAGGAGAACCTGGATGTGGACTTCCCGCTCACGGTGATTCCTGCTCCGACTCCGGCGACCACGGTTGCCAAGGTGCTGGCTCGTACCGGCTCGGACGCGTCTGTTCTGGGTGGTATGGCGGCCATGGCAGCTGTTGCTGGCATCGCAGCTGTGGCGGGTAAGCGCCGCCGGAACCGCCGGGAGGCCTAACCGGGTGGGCGCACGCCCCGCAGGGGGTGAGCCCATTAGAGATGAGGGGCGCGAGACCATACTGGTCTCGCGCCCCTCCCGCACACCCACCACACCACCACGACCCCGCCCCGGCCTCGTCAATGAACGAGGAGCCCCGCAGCGTGTGGAACGCGCGGTGCGGGGCGCGGATGAGGGTGGGAGCAACTAGGCTTGGAGGGTGACCACAGCTCTGTATCGCCGGTATCGCCCCGACACCTTTGATCAGGTGATCGGCCAGGAACACGTAACGGAGCCGCTCAAGGCGGCGCTGCGCGCGAATCGCGTGACGCACGCGTACCTGTTCTCCGGGCCGCGCGGATGCGGCAAGACCACCTCGGCGCGCATTCTGGCGCGCTGCCTGAACTGCGCGCAGGGGCCCCACGGACACCCCGTGCGGCCAGTGCGAATCGTGCCGTGAGCTGGCCACCGGCGGCCCCGGCTCGCTCGACGTCGTCGAGATCGACGCGGCCTCGCACGGCGGCGTCGACGACGCCCGCGACCTGCGCGAGCGCGCCACCTTCGCGCCGGTGCGCGACCGCTACAAGATCTTCATCATTGACGAGGCCCACATGGTCACGAACCAGGGCTTCAATGCGCTGCTCAAGCTCGTCGAGGAGCCGCCCGAGCACGTCAAGTTCGTCTTCGCGACGACGGAACCCGAGCGCGTCATAGGCACGATCCGCTCGCGCACCCACCACTACCCGTTCCGCCTGGTGCCGCCGGACGTGCTGGGCCCCTACCTGACGGGCCTGTGCGCCGAGGAGCACATCGGCGTGGGCGAGGGCGTCCTGACCCTCGTCATGCGCGCGGGCGGCGGTTCGGTGCGAGACACCCTGTCGGTGCTCGACCAGCTGATGGCTGGCGCGATCGACGGGCAGGTCACCTACCAGACGGCCGTCGCGCTGCTCGGCTACACGGACTCCGCCCTGCTGGATGAATCCGTCGACGCTCTCGCGGGCGGCGACGGCGCAGCGGCCTTCCGCGTCGTCGAGCGCATGGTCGAGTCCGGCCACGACCCGCGCCGCTTCGTCGAGGACCTCCTCCAGCGACTGCGCGACCTCCTCATCATCGCGGTGGCCGGCGACGGCGCGCGCGACGTCTTGGCCGACACCCCGCACGACCAGTTCGAGCGCATGCAGCGTCAGGCGCAGAACTGGGGCCCGCACGGGCTGTCCCGCGCCGCCGACCTGACCGACGAGGCCCTGCGAGCCATGACGGGCGCGACCTCGCCCCGCCTGCAGCTCGAGCTCCTCGTCGGCCGCATCCTCGTCCCCGCCCCCGGCCCCGCCCAGGCTCCCCGTGCAGGGAACGGTCGGCATGACCGGTGGGGGTGCGCCGCGCCAGGCGTCCCCCGCGTCGACGCCCGAGGCCTCCTCGGGTCGTTTCGGCGCCCGCGAGGCGCGCGAGGCACTGGCCCGCAAGAAGCAGGAGCGCGCCGAGGCCTCGTCCCCCGCTCCTCAGGCGCCCGCATCGCCTTCCGCGCCTGCTCCCCAGGGCGTGCCCGCGTGGGGTAGTGGCCCCGACTGGTCCGCTCAGAAGCCCGCCGCCCCGGAGTCGAGCTCCGCTCCCGCGCAGGCCGCGCGACAGGAAGCCCCGCGCCGCGAGGCCGCCCACGACAGCGCGCCCGCCCGCGAGGCCGCGCCCGCGCAGACCGAGCCGCGCCCTGCCGCTCCTGTGCGGCAGAGCCGCGAATCCGCTGCGCCGCAGCGCCCGGAGGCGCCCGCCCGCGCAGAAGCCCCGGCTTCCGGCCGTGACGCCGACATGCTGCGCGGTCGCTGGAACGAGGTCGTCGAGCGCCTGTCCTCTATCAGCCGTGTTACGTGGTCGATGGTCGGCGGCAACGCCCAGCTGGGTGCCGTCGACGGCTCCCAGGTGGTGCTCCTCTTCCCCGTCGAGGCCATGGTCAATGCCTTCTCGCGCGGCTCCCGCGCGGCCGACGTCGAAAAGGCCATCAACGAGGTCACCGGCCTGACCGTGAGCGTGTTCGCGCAGGTCGGGCAGGCCTCGGGCGGCCCGGCGACGACCGGCCCGTCGGCGCAGGCATCGCACCCCGGCCCCTGCCACGCAGCCGTCCCAGCCCGGAGGCTGGGTCTCGGAGCCGCCCCCTTTTGATCAGGCCGCCGCGCAGGCGGCACCCCAGAGCGACCCCGAGCCGGCTGACACCGGTTGGCCGGAGCCTGTCGGCGAGCCCGAGCCCGAGGACGCCGGCTGGCCCGAGCCCGCGACGGTGACGCCGATCCGACGCGATGAACCCGCCGCGCCGGCACCGACCACACAGGCCCCAGACCCGCAGCCCGCCGAGCGCCCCGCGTTGCCCGAGCGAGCCGCGCGCGCCCTCGCGGCCGCCCCCGAGGTGACCGAGCCGTCCTCGTCCCCGAACGGCGACGCGGCCCCGCGCAAGCGCTCCTTCACGGTCTTCCGCTACCCGGGCGACCCGGAGCCTACCAACGAGCCGGCGGACGCACCCGCACAGCCCGCCCCGGCCTCGTCCCCCGTCTTCGACGAAGCGCCCATCGAGCCCGCAGCGCACACCCCGTCGACCCCGACCGGATGGGGCGACCCGGTCGTCATCCCCGGTGGTGCGTCCGTGAACTTCGAGGACAGCGCCGACTCGTGGACCCCGCCCGAGTCAGCCGCGCCCGCCGACGTGACCCCGATCAGCGGGGCCCCGAGCACCTCCACGCAGGCCCCCGCCTGGCTGGCTGCGGCCCCCGAGCCCGCGTCGGCTCCCGCGCCCGGATTCGGTGCCCCGGAGGCCGGGCGCGACGCCACAGACGCGTCCGATGGTCCGCTGACCGGACGCGCCGCCGCCGAGGCCGCCCTGCGCGAGAAGGTTCAGCGCGAGGCAGCCATCGTCTCGACCCGCACCCATGCGGCCGATGACGATAGCGCCAGCATCGACGACGAAAACATTGAAAACTCGCAGGCGATCGGCCTGGCAGCGGTCCTGGAGATCCTCGGAGGACGCGTCATCGAAGAAAAGATGACCGAGGGAGGATACTGACATGTACGACGGCGCCCTGGCCGACCTCATCGACCAGTTCGGGCAGCTTCCCGGCATCGGCCCGAAGTCCGCGCAGCGCATGGCCATGCACGTCCTGGACGCGGGCCCGAGGACGTCGCACGCCTCGTCGACGCGATCAACGCCGTGCGCGGGCGCGTACGCCACTGCGACATCTGCGGCAACCTCACGGAAGAGGACGAGTGCTCCATCTGCCGCGACGTGCGCCGCGACCCCAGCGCGATCTGCGTCGTCCAGGAGCCCAAGGACATCCAGGCGATCGAGGGGGCGCGCGTGTTCCGCGGCCGCTACCACGTCCTCGGGGGCGTCATCGACCCGATTCACGGGGTGGGGCCCGACCAGCTGAACATCGCCTCGCTCATGAGCCGCCTCGCTGACGGAACGGTCACCGAGGTCATCCTGGCGACCAACCCGAACGTCGAAGGCGAGGCGACGGCTGCGTACCTCGCGCGCATGCTCTCCACGATGGGTGTCGAAACCTCGCGCCTGGCGATGGGCCTGCCCATGGGCGGGGACTTGGAGTACGCGGACTCGGTGACGTTGGGGCGTGCGCTCGAGGGGCGTCGCCGCCTCTAGGCTCTTATCGACGAGGCCGTGGCTGCCTCGCGCTCTCGACGCGCGGGCGGATGCGGCCTTGTGTTGTGTTCGAGCGGGTGCCCCGAGGCCGTGGCGGTCGCAGTGCCCGCGACCTGCGGCGTTTGCCGCGCTGCGGGCCTCGCGTCCCCCTGTCGGTGACGCACGTGTGACACAATCGGAGGGTAACGCTCCGACATATGAGGAGGCCATGATGGCGACCCAGGCGAGCTCAGACGCGCCCCGAGTGCTGGTTGTTGACGATGAGGCGATGCTGGCGGACCTGCTCTCGCAGGCCTGCGCCATGAGGGCTGGGAGACGGCCACGGCGAAGGACGGGCTGGATGCGCTGGCGAAGGCGACGAGCTTCCAGCCGGACGTCGTGATCCTCGACGTGCAGATGCCGCGCATGGATGGCCTGGAGACGCTGGAGCGCCTGCGCGCTCGCGACCCGGAGCTGCCGGTCCTCTTCCTTACCGCCCGTGACGCGGTCGCGGATCGCGTCCAGGGCCTGCGCGCCGGTGCGGACGACTACGTGACGAAGCCCTTCGACCTGGACGAGGTGGCGGCCCGTGTCGACGCCCTGCTACGCCGCGCGGGGCGTACCCAGCAGGCGGTTTCGACGGTGCTGCAGGTCGCGGATCTGACCCTCGATGTGGACTCCCATGATGTGCGCCGTGGCGGGGAAGAAATCACGTTAACGAACACTGAGTTTGAATTGCTCCGGTATCTCATGGAAAACGTTGGAATCGTGCTATCGAAGCAGAAGATTCTCGATGCCGTGTGGAGCTACGACTTCGGCGGCCAGGTCAACGTTGTCGAGCTGTACATCTCCTACCTGCGTAAGAAGATCGACGCGGATCGGCCGGCCCTCATTCGTACGGTGCGCGGTGCCGGATACATCATGAGGGAGCCTCAGTGACGCGCCGCCGTTCCCTGGCCGGGCGCCTGTCGCGTGCGCTGGCCGCGTGCGTCGCCCTCGCGCTCATCGTCATGGTCGCCGCGTCCACCTGGTCATGCGCTCGTGGATGCTGGGCAACATGGACTCCGAGCTGCACCGCCTTGCCCAGCGCGCGGGTGAACACCTGGACGTCGAGGACGCACCGGACCTGGACGTCGAGGACGCGCCGGACCCGGAAGAAGATGGGGACGACGCCGACGGTGGCGCGCGAATGGCCCCGCAGTCCGGCGGCCGCAAGCCGCGCCCCGGTGGGCCGGTCCTTGAACTGCGCCCCGAAACTTGGACGCGTTTAATGGTAGCCGTTATGCGGCTTCCTGTTGGGCCTGATCTCGGTATTCTGCCGGGGTCAGGCCCTTGAGCTTTACTTGGCGTCTTACCGTGTTCCAGTGCGTGATGTAGGCGTCGAGGTCGGCTTTGAAGCTCTCGAAGGTCTGCCAGTCTTGGCCGCGGAAGAATTCGTCCTTGATGTGACCGAAGATCTGCTCGGTGGCGCCGTTGTCGATGCAGTTGCCTTTGCGTGACATGCTCTGGATGAAACCGTTCTCGGCAAGCGTGCTGATGTAGGTTTCGTGCTGGTACTGCCATCCCATGTCTGAGTGCAAGATCGGCTCGACCCCTGCTGGTTTGGCGTCCATGAGTAGCTGGAGCATCTCTTGTTGCTGGGCGAGGTTGGGGCACATTGAGATGGAGTGGGCGACGATCTCTTTGCTGGCAAAGTCGTAGACCGGAGCGAGGTAGGCCTTACCGAAGGAGAGCGTGAACTCGGTGACGTCGGTACCCATTTTCTGCCAGGGGCCGGTCGCTGTGAAGTCGCGGCCGATGATGTTGGCGAAGCTTTGCCCCACGGGCCCCTTGTAGGAGTTGTACCTGTGGTAGGCCCTCTCGCGGCGTATGCCGCAGCGCAGCCCCATCTCGCGCATCATCTTCAAGACCGTCTTGTCGGCGATGCGCTCTCCTGCCTCAGCACGTAGGCACATGGCTACCTGCCTGTGACCGCACCCGTTGGGGGTTCGCGAAAAGATCTGGGCGACCTTGGGACGTAGCTGCGCCCGGGTCACGCCCTTGGGGTGAGCCAGCGCGTAGTAGTAGCTCGACCTGGCAAGGCCAGCAGCCTCGAGGAGATCACCTACCGCGTGTCCACGCCCTGAAAGCTCGGCGACCGCTAGTGCTTTGTCCCGGTTTGGGAGCGCCTCTGCGCCTTCAGGGCAATCGATTTTTTTAGGTACGCCACCTGCGCCTCAAGCTTGCGTACACGCGCGGCGAGTTCCTCCTCACGCGTTGGTGGCACCGCCCGTACCGATCCCTTTGGCCTGCCCTTAGGCTTAGGCATGAGGGCCTGGGCGCCGCCCTCACGGTACAACCTGCACCAATTCTTCAGCGGTGTCGCACTCGCAATACCGAAGCGCACCATCGCCTCAGGTTTACTCATCCCACCATCAACCACGGCGCTCGCTGCGGCGACCTTGGTCTCATAGTCGTATCTGGCCTGCTTCACTCCCATGGCAAGAAGCCCATCCTTCCCAATTGCGCGGTACGTCTTCTGCCAGTGTCGCACGGCCTCAGCAGGCACACCCAGCCTCCTGGCGGTCAAACCATAGCCAACCCCCCTCTCAAACATCTCCACCGCCTGCTCCCGAAGCAAACGATCATGCCTCAACCGCAGATCCACAGACATGAAAAGCCTCCCATTCCCTGGACTTCAATTTCGATGTCCAAGAAACAGGAGGCAGTTCACCTTCCCGGCGGCCCCACGGGACCCGGATTTGGCGGGTCCGGCATTTCCGAGGGCACCCTTCAGTACGTGAGCGAGGACGGCGAGTCGGCCGGTGCGATCGTCTCGAATTTCGCCGTGAAATATCTGGACGAGCGCGCGTTGCAGATCCTGGCGGGCGTGCCCACGGATGGTGCACCGCACACCGTGCGGCTCAAGGGTTTGGGTACGTTCCGGGCGACATCCCAGGTCATTGATGACAAGACAGTTCTCGTGGGCGTGCAGATGGACAGCATCGATGACGTCATCTTTATGCTCGTCGCGGTTGAGGTGGGCCTGTCTCTCGTCGTCGCTATCGCGGCGGGCTTCGCTGGCCGCGCGTGGGTGCGCCGCGAGCTGCGTCCCCTCGGCGTTGTGCGCGCTGCAGCCGCGGGCATTGCGAGCCGCGACCTGGCCGACGACGCTGAGGAGTTGACCCGCGTCGGCGAGGAGGCCACCTCCGGCCCCGTGGAAGTCGCGGACGTCGCGGGGGCCCTGAACTCGATGATCGACGCGGTGGAAGACGGCATGGAGCGCCGCGCCCGCAGCGAGGCGAAGCTGCGCCAGTTCGTCGCCGACGCCTCCCACGAGCTGCGCACGCCGCTGGCCTCCGTTCAGGGTTACGCGCAGCTCGCGCGCCGCGACATCGACGAGGCCTCCCGGACTCAGGCGCTCGAGCGCATCTCCTCGGAGGGGGCGCGCATGGCGTCCCTCGTGGAGGAGATGCTGACGCTGGCGCGCCTGGATGGAAACCGCGCGCTCAAACGGGACACAATCGACGTTATCCCGCTGATACTGGACGCCCTGTCAGACGCCCACGTGGTCGCCCCCGACCACGCGTGGGAGCTCGGCGAGGCAGCGGACGTCCCCGTCCTCGGCGACGAGACTGCCCTGCGCCAGATCCTCACGAACCTCCTCGCGAACGCCCGCGTGCACACGCCCGCGGGTACCCGCGTGACCGTCTCCCTGACCCGCGCCCCTCAGGGAGTGGAATCCGACAAGGGGGGCCCCGGCCTCGTCCATGGTGACGCTGCGCGTCGCGGACGACGGTCCCGGCATCCCGGCCGAGATTCGCGACCGCGTCTTCGACCGCTTCGTGCGTGGAGACTCCTCGCGCACGCGCGACGGGCACGGCTCCTCGGGCCTGGGAATGTCGATCGTCGAGTCGCTCGCCCGCGCGATGGGCGGCTCCGTGCGGCTGGTCGACTCCGAGCAGGGGACCATCATCGACGTGACATTGCCCGCCGCCTGAGTGCGCCTGCGCGGACGACGCTTTCCGCGCGCTGATCAGGAGCGTTGCAATTCCGGGCGTTACGGGCCCGTGTGTCCTGGGTCGCCCCGGCGCGTCCCATGTCACCTGCGCCCACATGCCGGTCGTTCCCGGCGCGATGCCTGGTGGGCCGTAGGATTGTTGTGGTGGCGTGCGCCACCCGAAGGCGTGTGAATTGGCACGTACTGATAGAAATGAGGCTCTAGTGGCACTGATCGTGCAAAAGTACGGCGGTTCTTCCGTCGCCGACACCGAAGCCATGAAGCGCGTCGCCCAGCGCATCGTGGACACGCACAACGCGGGACACCGCGTCGTTGTCGTCGTATCGGCGATGGGTGACACGACCGACGACCTGCTCGACTCGGCCGCAGCACTCACCGACAACCCGCCCGAGCGTGAAATGGACATCCTCCTGTCGGCAGCGAGCGCATCTCGATGGCCCTCCTCGCGATGGCCGTCAACGAACTCGGCGTCGAAGCCCGCGCCTACACCGGCGCGCAGGCCGGCATCAAGACCGACAGCCACTTCGGTGCCGCCCAGATCGTCGGAATGGTGCCCGAGCGCGTCGCCCGCGCCGTCAAAGACGGGCAGGTCGCCATCGTCGCCGGCTTCCAGGGCATCTCCAAGGACGACGACGTCACCACGCTGGGCCGAGGAGGCTCCGACACGACCGCCGTCGCCCTCGCCGCCGCCCTCCACGCCGACGTGTGCGAAATCTACACGGACGTCGACGGCCTCTTCTCCGCCGACCCGCGCATCGTCCCCAAGGCCCACCGCCTGCGCACCCTCACCCAGGAAGAAACCCTGGAAATGGCCGCGCACGGCGCCAAGATCCTCCACCTGCGCGCCGTCGAATTCGCGCGCCGCTACGGGGTCCCCCTGCACGTGCGCTCCTCGTTCTCCGAAAAGAACGGCACCTGGATCTCCGACTCCCCCGCAAACCCTGAACTCAAGGGCCTCGTGCCCGACGCAGCCCTGAAGTCTCCCGAGGAAAACGCCATGGAAAAGCCCGTCATCTCCGGTATCGCACACGACCGCTCCCAGGACAAGATCACCGTCACCGACGTGCCGAACAGCCCCGGCGTCGCCGCCCGCGTCTTCGCCGTCGTCGCCGAGGTCGGCGCCAACATCGACATGATCGTCCAGAACCTGCCGATCTCCGACCCCACGAAGGCCAACATCACCTTCACCCTGCCCGAAGGCGACGCACAGAAGGCCCTCGACGCCCTCGAAGCCCACCGCGACGAGATCGGCTTCAACGAGCTGCGCTACAACCCCAACATCGGCAAGCTCAGCCTCGTTGGCGTCGGCATGCGCACCAACCCCGGCGTCTCCGCGCGCCTCTTTTCCGCCCTGTCCGACGCGGGCATCAACATCGACCTGATCTCCACCTCCGAGATCCGCATCTCCGTCGTCACCCGCCTCGACGACCTCGACCGCGCCGTGCAGGCCGTCCACACCGCCTTCGGCCTCGACGCCTCCGAAACCGAGGCCGTCGTCTACGGCGGCACCGGCCGCTGATCAATCATCGACGAGGCCCGGGCAGGCTCCGCTGATCCGCGCGGTTCCGGCGCTCCCGGGAGTGCGCCCCGGCCTCGTCCCCATAGATTTCACCCAGCGTTCGCCCCGTCGTATGGGCGCGCGCACCAACACAAGGAGAACACCATGAGTGGATTCAATGTCGCCGTCGTCGGCGCCACCGGCCAGGTCGGCCGAGTCATGCGCACCCCTGCTGGAGGAGCGGGGTTTCCCGGTCGAGACGATTCGCTTCTTCTCGTCCGCTCGCTCCGCGGGCCAGACCCTGCCGTGGAAGGGACAGGACATCGTCGTCGAGGACGTTGCGACGGCCGACTACTCCGGCATTGACATCGCCGTGTTCTCCGCGGGCGCCACCGCCTCGCGTGAGTACGCCCCTAAGTTCGCGGCCGCCGGCGCGGTCGTCGTCGACAACTCCTCCGCGTGGCGCAAGGACCCCGAGGTCCCGCTCGTCGTCTCCGAGGTCAACCCTCGACGACGTCGACAACCGCCCCAAGGGCATCATCGCGAACCCTAACTGCACCACGATGGCCGCCATGCCCGTCCTCAAGCCCCTCGTCGAGGCTGCCGGCGGCATCAGCGCCTCTTCGTCTCCTCCTACCAGGCCGTTTCCGGGTCGGGCCGCGCCGGCGTCGCCGAGCTGACCAGCCAGATCGAGGCCGGTGCTGCGCAAGACCTGGCAGCGCTGGCCCTGGACGGCCGCGCCGTCACCCTGCCCGAGCCCGGCGTGTACGTCGCGCCCATCGCCTTCGACGCTCGTGCCGCTCGCCGGCTCCATCGTCGATGACGGAAGCGAGGGAGACCGACGAGGAGCAGAAGCTGCGCAACGAGTCGCGCCGCATCCGCACACCCCGGACCCTGGCCGTGTCCGGCACGTGCGTGCGCGTCCCCGTCTACACCGGCCACCCTCACCATCCACGCCGAGTTCGCCGGCGACATCACGCCCGACCAGGCCTGCGCTCTGCTGGCCGAGGCCCCCGGCGTGCGCGTCGTCGACGTCCCAACCCCGCTCGAGGCCGCCTGGCCGCGACGAGGTCCTCGTCGGCGCATCCGTCGCGAGCCAGGCCGTCGACGGTAACCGTGGCCTCGTCATGGTCGTCTCCGGCGACAACCTGCGCAAGGGCGCTGCCCTGAACGCGGTCCAGGTCGCCGAGGTGGTGGCTGCGCGACTGCGCTGAGTGTTGCACTGACTGCGTGAACGCGCGGCGGCCCGGTGGGCTGCCGCGCGTTTGCGTGCGTGTGGCCCCACGGGTGTTCCGGGCGCCGGAGGGCCCGGCCGCCCGCGAGCTAGGCGACCTCACTTCGTTCGGCGCCGCGCCTCGAAGCCCGCCCGTGCCCTCCGGACCCTCCGGCGCCCTCCACACCGGTGGGGCTGGGTGTGCTGGCGTGTGCTTGTGTGTCGGCTCGAAGCCCTACCAGGCCCCGCCACCGCCCACCGGCACGGCGGCAGGTCCCTCCAGCGCCCCCTCACCGGCGGTGCCTGGCGTGCTGGCGTGTGGCCCAGCGCGTCGGCTCGTTGTCTGACCAGACCCCGCCACCGCCCAACGCACCGCGGTGATCCCTCCGGCACCCTTCGCACCTGTGAGGCCGGGTGTACTGATGTGTGGTTGGGCGCGTCGTCTCGAAGCCCGGCCAGGGCTCCTCCATGGTTGAGCTTGTTGCTCAGGGGTATTGCACTACATAGGCGGGCGATGCACTGCTTAGTTGCCAGTGCACTGCTGCACTATCTAGTGCATTGGTTCCGTATCTAGTGCATCGCTTCGCTGTGGTGAAACCGGTGGCACCTCTGCGACCTTGTCTGAGCGCTGTGTTGAAACCGGTGACACCTTTGCGCCGGGAAAATGGCGGTTTTACGGGTGTTGAGGGCTTGCAAAGGTGCTGGCGGTTTCACTGGTCAGCTCGGGCAGGCGCGCGTTGGTGCCGTTGGTTTCAACAACGTGCTGCCGAAGGCGAGCAGTGGTGCTGGCGGTTTCACGAGGACAATGTGAGTGCATCGTAATGGCCTTGAACGTTTAGATTTCGAGTAGTTGCCGTGCCGGGCGTGAAAAAGTTCGCCCTGCGGCGCTGTTGCCATCGTGGATGAGTAGCGTCCCGCATAGTGGTGTAACCGTGGGTGGTCGGCCTGTTACTTGTTATGGGTGCGGTTACTGCGTCAATTACATGCCCAAAGGCTCTGGTCGTTGGCCCCTAAGCGAAGTAGAACCTGGATGTCATCGCTGACCAGCGGGGTGAGCGCCCCGGCAAAACGCTCAACTGGGACACACCCAAGCAATGCCTCGAACTGCTGCTCAGGACGTAACCCGTCTTGCAACCACCCCTAGAATCCGGCCTCTCCCTCCTCGAACGGGGGTGTGATAGTTCCGTGTCGGTCGATAATTCGCGCGGGCTTCAATGGCGCGTCTCGAACGACATTGAGGAGCCGGTCGAAGGTTTCCATCGCGGCTTGATGCTTGGAGGGAACGAACTCCAAAAGCAGACGCGTACGGACTGATCTCATGACCCCTGACCTGACAGGGCGTTAGCCAAGCTTGCTAGCGGGTTGGCTCGTGTACCTTCTTCAATAGCTCTCGCGATCCAGGAGCGACATTCGTTGACATCGTCAGCCCAGGTACGGAATACCTGCCCGGTGAGTTCTTGGTGCCAGGAGTAGTCGTCCGAACTGCTGGTTAGTGTCCATCCCGGCCACAGAGCATCGAAATCCTCCAGGTGCATGTCCCTGTCTTGGAGCGACCACCAACGCAACGAGCGTGCTCGGTAGTCCACGAATATCCCGGTGGTCGGAACATTGTCATCCATGGTCTGCTCCCACGCATCCGATTCATCCGGTAGCCGGGAGGCGACCTCGCGAGCCAAAAGCCAGGAAATTCTCAGGACCGCATCCAGTAAGATCGTCCAGGAAGCCGTAGGCGCGCCAGGTGACCAAGGTACCGTCTGCGCACGGTGATGGGATCAGCTCCGTGCCACTCATCCCATGGCTCTAGATCGGGCGTGCGATCACACGGCAAACGATCAGAACGGTGTGTGAAGATGCTGGCCGGATCGACGCCCGCAGCTCGAAGAGTTCCTCTGGTTCCTTCGGCTGACCAGGCGGCCGTCCACCCAGGCCAGGTGTGCTCAACGAGGTAGTTGATAAGTCGAGGCATGTAGAGTGCCTCGCTCTCCTCTGCCCACACCACCAGTTTCCTGGTCTCGTCGATCAGAGTGTGCCCTCAATCCACGGCGCCGCCTCCCAAGCATGCGGATCATCAACACCCATCGGAGACGCCACAACGCACACGCTCATAGGTGGCTTCCATACCGTCGATCGCAATGTCCAGTCCGACCGTTTGGGCCGCCCAGTGGTCGTAGTAGATCTCCCAACCAGAGTAAGTCTTAAGCAAAACACCTAACCGGGGAACCCATCGTGACACCTCCAATCGGGAGAAAAATTTGGTCGGGAATGTCGTTTTTCTTAGTGTCGACAGAAGTGCGCGAGATGCTTCACGCAAGTTCAGGCAATAGTACATTTGCGGGGTATGTAGCTATTGACGCAACCTATAGCGTTGATCAGTGAGCCTCCCAGGGCCTCGCTGGTAGCACTTTTCAGCCTCGTCAAGTCGCCTCAATTTCGCTTCCAGATCCGACACTACTGCGTTCCTGAATGTCCTTGCTAGCCGGTGGTGCGCTCGATCAGGGTCGTGCACGCACTGGCCTGGCCACCCGCGCCGCTCTCCTGGCGTCCTCGGCCTGGTATGCACCATCAGGGCCCCGGTGTGGCGAGCGATTTCACGGCACACCACCGAGGGACAGGGCTACGCCCAACCCGGTCGGCGATACGCACCTGGGACAAGCCCGCCTCAACCCCACTATCATCGCCGCGCGGATCCCAAACACTCAGCATCCGACAACAGCTCACAGCAACCCCTCCAACAGCGCTACTACCACACAAATCGCTTACACCCCATGACGCTGCCGACCAACACTGGTCAGACACCCGCAAACGAAAAACTCCGGACTTATCAAATCCGGAATCAAAAATGGAGCGGGCGACGGGAGAATCGAACCCGCCTCTGAAGCTTGGGAAGCTTCCATTCTACCGATGAACTACGCCCGCAATTCATCGTCCCGAAGAATCGACGCGTCGATCATATCGTCACGCCGGATGGCCGCGCAACCGGCGTTGCTTTGGGCATGGTGCGGGAGTGCTGGCGAGAGGGTCGCGGCGAATGGTGGTGGAGGCGAGCGGAGCGCGTGGGTGGCGACGAATGGTAGTGGAGGTCTGAGGGGGTGCGTGGGTGGCGGCGCAACCGGCGTCGCCCAGCGCAGAGATGCGACGCCGCTCAGCGCAAAGATGCGACGCCGCCCGGCACTCAGCCTCCGTGCCATCCAGCCGGCTCCCGCGCCCGATACACTGGGTTCGCCTGACTGATTGAGTACCCGTACCTCGTCCCGTGGTGGCGGCCGCGATCGTTGATTCCCTGAGCGACCCCACGATGCTACTCGCCTGCTCGCGCGCCTACCCGCAGGGAGCTGCGCGGACAGTTCGAGCTGCCCGGCGGAAAGGTCGAGGACAATGAAGATCCGGTCGAAGCACTCGCGCGCGGTTGCCGAGGGCTCGGCGCCCGCCTGACGATCGGCGAGCGCGTGTGCCCCGAAGACGGTCAGTGGTGGCCAATCCTGGGCGGGCGCGTCATGGGGTGTGGCTCGCCGAGTGGCGGCCGGCTCGCCCGCACCGCGCGCCGGCGCGTCGCACCTTGAGGCAACGTGGGTGCCCCTCGCGGATCTGGCCGCGCTTCCGTGGATCGTCGCTGACCTGCCGATTGTCGAGGCCGTGGTCGCCTCGCTGCGCTCGCTGACACCCCGGCGCTGCGCTCGGGGGTCGCTGGCGACGGATGAATGTCAACGTCGCGACCGGCGTCGTTGCGTGAACGCGCAGTTCATCCTGCACGCTCTCCCGTTTGACGACACATAGGGAAAGAGTGTCAGAATAGGGCCTATGCCGAAGATTATTGGCGAGTCGCTCGCCTCTCACCGCGAGCTGACTCGCACGCGCCTGTTTGATGCGCTCGGCTCGCTGATGGCCGAGCAGGCCTTCGAGTCGATCACCATGGGTCAGATCGCTGAGCGTGCGGGCGTTGGTCGCACGGCCGTCTATAACCACTTCGCGGACAAGGAAGTGCTCCTGCTGGCCTACATGCGGCGGGTGACCGAGGAGTTCACGCGGGTGCTGACGGCCCGTCTCGAGTCGAGCCGGATCCGCTCATGCGTCTGCGCCTCTACATTCGCGCGCACCTGCAGATGATTAGCCGCTACCACGTCCAAGGCTGGCACGGGCCTGCGCCGTCAGATGTCGGGCCAGGGTGCCCTCGCATCTGCATGATCACGCGGGGTTGTTGGTGAGCTCCTCATTGGAATTCTGGACGAGGCCATGGAGCGCGGGCTGATCGTCGAGCAGAACACGCTGGGCGCGGTGCACCTGATTCATGCGACGCTGCAGGGCAGCGCCTCCCGAAGGACCCGGCGCATCGTGAGTCTGCACTGCTGTTGGTCGAGACGTTCATCTTGCGCGGTTTGGGCGCTTCAGAGGATAATGTGCGTCACGTCACCACCTCTACTCTCCCTGCCGGGAATAGAGGGCGCGTCGCGCCCGTTGAATCGTATAAGTTCACTCAAGCGGCTTTTGCCCGACCAACAGACCGGTGACAGTGCCGGCGATAACAGGAGAAACTATGGCTACCGTTACCCTCACGCAGGAGAACTTTCGAGCAGACCGTGTCCGCCGGCGGAATCGTTCTGGTGGATTTCTGGGCGACCTGGTGCGGCCCGTGCCGTCAGTTCGGCCCCATCTTCGAAGAGGCCTCTGAGAAGTACCCGGACATCGTGTTCGGCAAGATCGACACCGATGACCAGCAGCAGCTGGCGATGGCCGCTCAGATCACCCTCGATCCCGACGCTGATGGTCTTCCGCGACGGCATCGTCGTGTTCCGTCAGTCCGGTGCTCTGCCGCTGTCCGCTCTCGAGGACCCTGATCTCTCAGGTGCAGAAGCTCGACATGGACGAGGTCCGCAAGCAGATCGCCGAGATGGAGGCGAAGGAATCCGCCGAGTGATCAGCTCGTAAAAAGGCCCCGAGGCACGTTGCCTCGGGGCCTTTCATATAGTGGCGGGTCACTCGACCGGGGAGTCGCGCCGGTCGGCGGGTGATCAGCTCGCGGTCGGCGTGGTCGCCCACCATGAACGAGTACTCGCCGACGATCTCGAAGCCGTGGCGCGCGTAGAAGCGTTGTGCCCCGTAGTTTTTCGCTCCAGACGCCGATCCACAGGGTCCGGGGTCCGTCGCGTTCGAGCCACTCGAGCGCCGTCTCGAGGAGGAGGGTGCCGCTGCCGCCGCCCTGGTGTCCCTGCAGGGATGTGAGGGCGCTGAATCTCCCCGTCGCCCGGCGCGACATAGGGGTGGGGCAGGTGCGCGGGGCATGCGGTCACGTAGCCGATGGGGGCCTCGTCAGTCGCGTCCTCGAAGAGAACCACGTCGCCAGTTCCGGATCCTCGAGTTCGGCGCGCAGGACGTCGGGCGCGTAGGCCTCGTCGAGGAAGACCTCCAGGTCGGCGGGGGCGTAGGGGTGGCCGAGGTCTGCGTGAAGCAGGTGCGCGCGAGGGTGGAGAGCGCCTCGGCGTCTGCGGGGGTGGCGCGGCGGATCGTGGCTGCCTTTCGTCGGTTCATCACCCATCGTAGGGGCGGGGGTGGGACGCCCAGCCGGCGGGGCGGTCCCTGAGAAATCCCTGAAAAGACGCGGATAGCGTTGCTGCGTTAATGAGGCGCACCTTACAATTGTGCAACGCCGTTCATCAAAGGAGACGCACGTGGCACATAAGACACGCACCGCCCAGGTGCTCGACATTGATCAAGGTTCTTGCCTGGGTAGTTATCGCCGTCGCCTTGGTGAAGTTCGCGTTCTTCCCGGCTGCCCAGGAGGATCAAAGTGCCGACGGTATGGACCCGGGCGGCAACTTTGGGCAGATGACGATCGAGGTGGGCCGCGCCGACATTACGAACACCGTGAGCGTCACGGGGACGATCCGACCGACGAACCGGTCGTCGCCCGTGCAACCCTGGACGGCAATGTCGTGCGCACCTTCGTCAACGACGGCGACAAGGTGTCAAAGGGCGACGCCATCGTGCAGATCCGCAAGGAGATCCCCGGCGAGACCCGCCAGGTCACCGACGAAGAAGGCAACGTGAGCGTCGAGACCGCCGAGCCGACCTACAAGTACGAGACCGTTGTGTCCCCCGGCGATGGCACGGTCTCGACGAGCGTACTCGTCGGCCAGCAGTTCGCGATCGGCGACACGGTTGCGACCGTCGCGCCCGCGACATTCTCCGCGGTCGCGCCCCTGAGCGCGGACCAGATGTACCGCCTCCAGGACGCCCCGTCGACCGCGACCGTCACCATTAAGAACGGCCCCGCGCCCTTCGAGTGCACGGGTGTGAAGCTGGTGAGCCCGACCGGCAAGGCGCAGGACCCCAAGGCGAACGCCGGCTCCGATAACGGCGCCTCGTCCTCGACGGATCTGAAGGCGCGCTGTGCGATCCCCTCCGACCAGACGGTGTTCGCGGGCCTGCAGGTCACCCTCGAGATGACGGCGGGTTCGGCGACGGGTGTCCTCGCGGTGCCGATTTCCGCTGTCGAGGGCCGCTACCAGTCCGGCTCCGTCTACCTGCCGACCGACGACCCGACCAAGCCCGAGAAGCGCGCCGTCACCCTGGGCATCACGGACGGCAAGATGGTCGAGGTCAAGGAGGGCCTGACGGAGGGCGAGGAGATCCTCGAGTTCACCCCGACCTCGAACAAGGATAACCAGGACGGGCAGACCGGCCCCTACGGCGGCATGGACTCCGGCATGGCCGTCGGCTCAGGTGACTCGGCGGGAACGCAATGAGTCTCGTGTGCCTGCGGGATGTCACCCGCACGGTGACCCTGCCTGACGGCGAGGACTTGCACATTCTGCGCGGCGTCAACCTGGACGTCGCCCAGGGCGAGCACGTCTCCATCGTGGGCCGCTCGGGCACGGGCAAGTCGACGATGCTCAACATCATCGGCCTGCTGGATACCCCCACCTCGGGCACGTACGAGCTGGACGGCGTGGACACCACGCGCCTGAGTGAGGGGCGCCGCGCGCGCATGCGCGGGAAGACTTCGGCTTCGTGTTCCAGCAGTTCAGCATTTTCTCGGCGCGCACGGCCGCGGAAAACGTCGAGGTTCCCTCCTGTACGCCCCGGCCCCCCAGCTGCTGCGCAGGCGCTCGATTGCCGTCGACATGCTCGAGCGCGTGGAGCGGGCGAGGCGCGCGGACTCTACCCGGGCGAGATGAGCGGCGGCGAGCAGCGGCGCATCGCGATCGCGCGCGCCCTCGTGCGACGCCCGCGCGTCATCCTCGCCGACGAGCCGACAGGTGCCCCTCGACCCGGACACGGGCCGCGTCGTCATGGCCCTCCTCGAGGAGGTTGCCCGCGAGTCCAACGCCGCCCTCGTCGTCATCACGCACGACATGGCCGTGGCCGCGCGGGCGCAGCGCGCCCTACGAGCTCTACGACGGCACGCTGCACGAGGTCGAGGATCCCGCCGCTCTCACGCGCCGCGCGGAGGCCGGGCACGGCGGCGACGAGGCCGGGGCCGAGCAGGTGGGCTCAGAATCCGCTGTGGCCGAACCTCCGCGTCCGCCCGCCGAGGGTGACCCGGAAGCCGAGCAGGCCTCGTCCCCCGCGATGTCGGAGGAGGGTGAGCAGTGAACGCCGTGAGTCAGCTCCTGGGCGCGCTCATCGAGGCCTGGGGCGAGGTTAAGGTCCAGAAGGCGCGCGTCGTCCTCTCCCTCGTGGGTGTGGTCGCTGCCGTGGCCGCCATGACGATCGTCATAGCGCTCGGAGACCTGCTCCTGCAGTCCTCGCGCGAGTTGGCGGAACTGTACGAGGGGCGCTCCGTCACCCTGCGTCTGACCCCCGAAAGCTCCTCGAACGCCTCGGAAGGACCGGCGGCCGGCGGTCCCTATCAGGACGCGTCCGATACCGCGTCGGCCACCGGCGCGCAGACGGCGAAGCGCCCCGACGAGAAGGACACGCTCGGCGAGGCCATGGGCACCCTGGCCGAGCGCACGGACATCCACTACTGGTCGCGCTTCTCCAGCGGCGGTGGGGACATCGTCGAAACCCGACAGGCCCGCTCCAGCGGACAAATCCGCGGATACCCCCTGACGAACATCGGCGACATGGTCGACGGCGTGACGTTCAGGGCGTCGACCCCTCCTACGAGGTCATCTTCCGCACCCGCATGCTCGCCGGGCGATGGGTCGTGAGCAGCGACGCCGACCAGCGCCTGGTCCCCGTCGTCATCTCCGAAACCTTGTGGAACCAGCTGGGGCGCGCCCCCATCGAGCGAGGTTCCGATCGTCCTGCACACGAGCGACGGTACGGCGATGCGCGTCGTCGGCATCACCAAGTCAAGAGCTCCTACGACATGCCCACCGTGTTCGCGCACTACGACGCGGCGCGAATCTCCTTCCCGCAGATGAGCTCCCCGTCCATGATCGCGTGGGTAGGCACCGAGAATGCGGACCAGGCTCGTGAGAACTTGCCGCGCGCCCTGGCCTCGATCCTCGGCGAGGATGGAAGGTCTCCGTCTCCGGCGGCGAGCACGAGGATATCGGCGAGGAACAGCTGGGCACCATCTCCAACGTCATCATGGTCATCGGCGGCATCATCGTGTTCCTGGGCGCCCTCGGCCTGCTCAACGTTGCGATCGTGACCGTGCGCCAGCGCGTGCGCGAGATCGGCATCCGCCGGGCCGTCGGCGCCTCCGCGGCGCGCGTCTTCTTCGCGGTCTTCGCTGGAGTCGGTCGTCGCAACCTTCGTCGCCGGCGTCATCGGCGTGGGCATCGCGGTCGTCGTCGTGCGATTCCCTGCCCCTCGAGGCCCTGGGCGTCACGCTCAGCGACACCCGGCCTTCCCTGCCGGAGCCGCCATCGCGGGCGTCGCCATCTCCACGAGCATCGGCGCCCTGTGCGGCATCATCCCGGCGCTCGCGGCCGTGCGCATCAAGCGATCGACGCGATCCGCTACTGATTCACCGACGAGGCGGTGGCTGCCTCCAGGACCGCGCGCCGCCGCGTGGGTGCCCGGCCTCGTCTGTGAACGTTATCGGGGAGCGTGACCCGCTTGGTGTCCTCGTTGTAGACGATCATGCCGTCCTTCAGGAGTGCCCGGTAGACGCGGGTGGGCTGGTAGCGGTCGCCCCCGTCGATGCGGGCGGCGTCGAGGACTCGGCGTTTCGTGAGGCCGTCCGTGCCCTCGAAGTGGGCGGCACGCAGGGCTTTCATGATGCGTCCGCGCGCCTGGCGGTCGGTGCCCGCGTAGGGCTGGGGCGTGGGCCGCTTCTCGTCCTTGGGGAATCCGGCGAGCGCCCACGCGCAGTTCTTCGAGATCGTGCACTCGTCGCACGACGGGCTGAGCTGCGTGCAGACGAGGGCCCCAAATTCCATGAGCGACAAACTCACCTCGGCAGCGCTGTGCCCGTAGTTCGGGCAGCAATGCGTCGGCCCGCATTGTTTCCGCTTTTGAGGGGCGTGGTGTGGGGAGGAAGCTCTTTGCCGTCCAGAAATCTGACCAGCACTCGACGCACGTTCGTGTCCAGGACCGGCACGCGGATTCCGTGGCGGAAGGCGAGCAGCGCGGATGCGGTGTAGGTGCCGACGCCCGGCAGGAGTGTTAGCTCTTTGAGCGAGAGGGACTTCTCCGTCGTGCTTGTCGGCGATCGCGGCTGCGCAGGCCTTGAGGCGCAGGGCGCGGGAGGGGGTATCCCGAGGTTTGCCCAGGCCACAATGATGTCTGCCGACGAAGCGGCCGCCACGTCCGCCGGCGTGGGCCAACGTTCCATCCATTCGAGCCAGATCGGCTGGACGCGTGCGATGGGCGTCTGTTGGCTCGCATGATCTCAAAGACGAGGGTTCCCCAGTCAGAGACGTCGGCTGTGCGCATTGGCGGGTCGCGCTTGTGTGTCGCGAACCACTGAGGCAGAGTCGCAGTGGAGTATTCGTGTGGCCTCTGTCGATGGATTCATGAACACCCAGTCAGTCTATGGAACAAAAACTTTATCGTGACGAACGAAAGAAATGAAGCTGTGACCTGCAGCATAAAAATGGGTGAATGTTGTATAAAAATGAAAAGAGTCGCTACTCTGACCGCGCTTTTCAAAAATGTGCTCCGTGGAGTCCCGTCAATACAGGAGATATCCGCGCGGGCCCCGCGCCTTTTTCTTTGTCGGGGTGGCGCGCTCCGGGATAAATCAGGGTCGTCTCGGGGGTGGACTGGCTATCCCTGAGCGTTGACCGCACGCTACCCTGTGCCCGTCAGGCCAATTCGGCCCCCACGTCTATCGAAGGCTTTCTCATGACGACGCCCGATCCGCAGGCCACTCCCTTCCAGCCTGAGGAACCCGCTCAGGTCCCCCGCCCCTGAGGCTCCGGCGCTTTTCCCCAGGCCTCGGCCCCCGTCTACGACGAGGCCACGGCGACAGTTCGACGACCTACGGCACTGCGTACGACGCTCCCGCGGCCAGCTCCTACGCCCAGCCGGAGCAGGGGCTACGGCGTTCCCGGCCCCGACGCGAACGCGCAGGGCGCCTACGGTGCGGATGCCTACGGTCAGCCCGGCTATGAGCAGGCCGCCTATGCTGCGGGCCAGCAGGCCCCTGCGGTCAGCCTGCTTACGGCCAGCCCGATTACGCGCAGCCCGCGTGCAGCCAGCCGTCGTTGGTGCCCCCAAAGCAGTGGATCGTCGCCGTGATTCTCGCCTTCTTCCTGGGTGCCCTCGCGTATTCACAACTTCTACCTGGGCTACACCACGAAGGGCATCATTCAGCTGGTGATATCGCTGACCGTCGTCGGCCTGATCGTGACCGGCATCTGGGCATTCATCGATTTCATTATGCTCATCATGCGTTCCGGCTCCTACGCCTGCGACGCTCAGGGTCAGCCCCTGCAGTGACCCCCTGAGGCTGTTGTCGCGGCGCTGAGTATGCGACAATCGTGTCATGCTGCTCAGTGACCGCGACATCAAGGCATCCCTGGACTCTGGACGTATTCAGCTTGACCCGCTGGACCGGGACCTGGTCCAGCCGGCCAGCATTGACGTGCGCCTGGATCGCCTGTTCCGCCTCTTCGATAACCACCGCTACCCGGTGATCGACCCCGCGGCGGACCAGTCGGACCTCACCCATCAGGTGGACGTGGGCCCCGATCAGCCCTTCGTGTTGCACCCCGGCGAGTTCGTCCTGGGCGCCACCTACGAGCTGGTGACCCTCGGCGATGACATCGCGGCGCGCCTCGAGGGCAAGTCCTCCCTCGGCCGCCTCGGCCTGCTCACCCACTCGACGGCTGGCTTCATTGACCCCGGCTTCTCTGGCCACGTGACACTGGAGCTGTCGAACACGGCGACGATGCCGATCCTGCTCTACCCCGGCATGAAGATCGGGCAGCTGTAGCTTCTTCGACCTGTCCTCCAGCTGAGCATCCCTACGGTTCGAAGGGGCTCGGCTCGCATTACCAGGGTCAGCGCGGGCCCACGCCCTCGCGCACCCACGAGCGCTTCTCGCGCACCCGCATCGAACGGTGATTCTGATGTCGGCTCTCCCTCCTCCGCCTCCTCCCGGCTTGAGACGCATGCGCGCCAGAGCGCGCCAGGCGTGCGGCCCGCGAGGTGGGCTATCCGCCCGCACCGGATCCCGCCGACCTGCCGGAGCCGCCCGAGCCGACGCCCGTCCTGGGTGTGCCTCAGACGAATTCCGCTCCTCAGGGGAGCACCAGCCGCGGGGTCGAGGCCGGCATCCCCCGGTGGCTCCCAGCCAGACGCGCACAGGCGTCATCCAGGGCGTCGCTCTGCCGGGCATGACACCGCGCGAGCGGAGTCACCAACAGGGACGAGGCCCCAGGCCTCGCCGGTGAAGCGTTCCCTCAAGGGGCGCATGGCCTCAGCCCCTCATTCTTTCGCGGACCCGACGCCGGTGAGCGCGACGGAACCCGCTCACCCAGACGAACGTCGGCCTGACGACGATGACTTCGACGGACGCTGCCTTCCAGATCGCGGCCGACGGCGAGGTCACGACGCCGAGGGCCGCCATCCGATCGCCGCCGCCATCGAGGTCAGCGAGCCCGCCGGCGTCATCGACCTGGACGTCGCGCGCGAGCATCACCTGTTCCTCGTCTCCGACGCCGTCGATCCCGCCGAGCTTGAGGCCCTCGCGATTTCCATGTGGGACGAGGCCGGATGGCTCGCTGGGCCGCCTGCGCCTGTCTTCCGACGCCGAGCTGGAGGGGCCGTGGACGCTCGACCAGCCGACGCGCGCGCACTGGGTACCCCTGGCCTCGCTCGCGAACGCGTGGATCCTGCGCTGCCCGCAGGCATCCGCCCGTCAGCAAAAACAACGGCGTCATGGGCGAGTGGGACAAGGCGTTCCCGGACGGCCTGCCCACGGGTCTGGAGTACCGCGTGCTCGAGGCGCTGCGCCGCATGGCTCGACGCCCTCGCGGGCGGCCTGCGCATCGCGGGCAGCGGCTACGTCATGGTCCCCCGACGCTGACTCGGCCGTGAACCTGACGGTGTATTCGCCGCGCTGGATTAACCTCGAGGACCTGCTCTCCGCGATGCGTGAGCGCGCCGGATTCGAGCAGATGAAGGACGCGCGCGACATCACGCCGAGGCCCCCAAGCCCGTCCGCTGACCCCGCGCGATCGCCCAGATCGAGAAGCTGAAGGCCGAGCTGGGCCCGGTGCGCGAGATATCGCTCCAAGATCGCCAAGGCCCGCGAGGAGCGAGGCGCAGCGCGACAAGCCGCAGGTCGTTGACGGCTACGCCCTCATGAGCCCGATCGGCCACCGCTCTGACGATGATGATCGAGGTCCACGCCGTGCCCACGCCGCCGCGCGTTTTGCGCTGGGAGCCGTGGACGGCCGGAGCCATCATCGAGTACCAGGTCCGCTGGCTTCCCGCCCGCGCCGACGCCCGGCGCGGGCGCGATGAGCCGCACCGCGCGCCTGGAGCGCCTGCGCTCCACCCAGGACGTGAGAAGGCTGCCGGCATGATCGCGACCCTCGTGGGCGGCAACGTCATCGACGAGGACGGTTTCCTCGTCGGCCTCAGAAATCTCCCGGAGGACGGGAAATAGGCCAGCCGTAGACGGCGCGTGCATCGCCCGGTAGTGTGTCTGTGTCTGCATGCCCGAGATCGAACGAAAGGGCACCATGAAGCTCTCCGCACGCAACCAGCTCCCCGGCACCGTCGTTGAGGTTTCCGAGGGCGCCGTGAACGGCATCGTCAAGATCGAGGTCGCCCCCGGCCTGGTCATCTCCTCGTCGATCACGAACGCCGCCATCAGAAGAACTCGGCCTGACCGTCGGCTCCAAGGCCGTCGCCGTCATCAAGGCCTCCAACGTCATCGTCGGCGTCGAGGACTGATTTTTCTTTCGTTAAAGGGTGGCCCCGCAGGTGTTCCTGCAGGACTGCTGCGCTGCTTGCGTGCGCTACGTGATGCGTGGGTGCGCGCTGTGCTGCAGGGGCGTGCGTGCGCGCGTTACTGGCCGCGCTTGACGGATTCGAGCAGCATGACGGCCACGTCCGCACCTCCGGGAGCTTCCCGCCGGGCGAGGCAGTGGCGCCCTGGGTGCTCTGATCGTCGGCGTCGGAGGAGACGAAAGCCGGCGGACGTGCCCGAGGCCGAGCTCGAGCATCTGGGAGCAGAACGGACGGGCCGTCGCGACGACGTCCGCGCCCGTGGACGCGAGCCTCGACGATGCGGGCGTCGGCGATACGGGTCCCGCGCGTCTCCTCGAACCAGGCGTGCGCGCCGCCCGCGCCGCAGCACATCGCGCGGTCGCGGTTGCGCGGCATCTCGACGAGCTCGACGTTCGGCAGGGCCCACGAGCTCGCGCGGCGGCTCGTACTGCGCGTTGTGGCGGCCAGGAAACACGCGTCGTGGTAGGTGACCTTCAGGGGCGCGCCGACCGAGGGCGTTGCCCGCAGGCTTCGCCCCGGCCTCGTCCGTGGTGTCCGTACCGCGGGGGCAGCGGAAGTGGGGCTACCGGCGTGAGTGGGCCGTCGCGCACCAGGCGGTTGAGGAGCTGTGTGTGGTGGACGACGTCGAAGTGGCCGCCCAGCTCCGGGTACTCGCCTGCGATTGTGTTGAAGCAGTGCGCGCAGGAGACAACAATCTTTTGAGGCTTGGCTTCCTTGAGCGTGTCGATCGCCTGGGCGGCCAGCATCTGGAAGAGACGCCTCGTTGCCGGCGCGGCGGGCCAGGGTCGCCCGTGCAGGACTCGCCCGAGCCGAGGACCGCGAGGACACGCCCGCCGTGTGCAGCAGCTCGGCGACGGCGGCGCTGGTCTTCTTCGCCGTGTCGTCGTAGGCGCCCGCGCAGCCCACCCAGAACAGGTAGTCAACCTCGGAGGCGTCCTCGATGTCCTCTGCCGACGATGGGGATGTCGAAGTCCAGCTTCTTCGCCCAGTCCATGCGCTTGCGGGCGGCCTGGTTGTAGGGGTTCGCCTTGGATTCCATGCCGCGGAACGCGCGGCCCAGCTCGCGAGGGACTGCGCCCTCCATGAGGACCTGGTGGCGGCGCAGGTCGAGGATGTGGTCGATGTGCTCGATGTCGACGGGGCACTGCCTCGACGCAGGCGCCGCAGTTCGTGCAGTCCCATGGGACTTCTTCGGAGACAACCTCGGGGACGAGGGAGCGGTCACCGCGGAGACGCCCTCGGGCCGGTCGCGCCTGACAGGGACAGGGCGGAGACCAGGTCGAAGGAGTGCGGCGAGGCCGGCACGCCCTTGTCGAGGAGGACCTCGCCGTCGCCCAGTTTCTGGTGGCCTCCTCCTGCTCGACGATCTGCACGTTGAGGCGGACTCCATGTGGTCGCGCAGGCCCATGATGAGCAGCGCTTGGGGAGAGGGGCTCTGCGTGTTCCACGCAGGCAGCTCCTGGCAGCGGCCGCACTCGGTACACGAGTACAGGTCCAGGCGGGCCTTCCATGAGAGTCGTCGATCGTGCCCACGCCGAGGACTGCAGTCCTCGGGGAGGTCGTCAGTCGTCCTCGCTGGTGACGGGCTTGCCGTCGATGAGCATGTGGTCGGCCGGGCCCAGGGATTTGGTGCCGTCCGCGTGTCGGCGCGTGTACAGGTTGAGGGATCGCGACGAAGCGGTGCCAGGCGACGCCCATGCCGGTCTGGATGCCGACGACCGTCAGCCAGGTCATGGAGGTGAGGGACCTTGAGGGCGCTGACCAGCAGCGATCGCGTCTCGCCAGCGAGGGTGGCCGAGGAGGCGGCGGCGCCCGCGAAGGGGCGCCGAGCCAGGCGGTCAGCGGGAAATGCAGGGCGGTCGCGTGGGCCTCATGCCCGGCGTGATGCTGAACAGCGCATCTCGAGGCCGCGCAGGGCCACGACGCACGCGCACACGATGAGGATGACCCACTCGACGAAGAGCGCCTGCCAGCGGGTCGGAACCCAGGAAACGGGAGGCCAGGCCGCGCGGGGAGGAGTCACGCGGGTGGGGCTTGGTCAGGGGACGAGGCGGGGGTGCCGGTCGGGTCCGCTGCGGCGGCAGCGCCGTCCGGATCGTCGTTCGACAGGGCCGCCTCGGCGGCCGCCGTGCCCGGCGCGCTGGCGCACGACCATCAGGAGGACGATGCCGACCAGGCCGCCCCACGCGAAGGTCCTCGGTCAGCCACTCCACGGCGCGAAATGGCCGAGGAGAGCAGCGTGAGGTCTGCACGCGCAGCTGCGCGTGAGCCCGTGACCAGCGCGAGGAAGCAGGATCGGGAAGGAGACCAGACGAGCCAGTGGGCGCAACTGATCCACGGGCGCCTTGAACTCGCGGTGGTGAGGCCGCCGAGATGACGCACGCTCGCCGCCGACGGGGCTCAAAGCGCCCAGGTCGGGCGTGCCGCCGAGACCGTGCGCCACATGTGTGCAGGCCTCGCGCGAACGACAGGACGGCCAGGGGCGCTCACCAGCAGGGCGAGTCCCCGCATGATGGCGCTCAGCGTTGGATTGGCCACGTTTCCTCCTCAAGATTGCATTCCATTGTGTCATCTTGACCCAGGAGAGACCGATTCTGCCCCGCAAGCGTGCGCAATTACGCGCTGCGTGCGGGCTCGTCACGCTCTCGTGTGTTCGCCACAACGTGGATACATGCCACGGTCGGGCAAAAAGTGTGGGAGGTGAGGCGTGCTTCCCGGTCTCGCGCCAGACATGACGCCTGTCCGACCGGGAACTCTTCGGAGACGATCACCCGCACGATCATTGCGGCGTCTCTCGGAGTGTGGGCCCCCAGGCAGGACGTTTCCCGCCGACTACTTCTCTCTGCCTTGCAACACCGCGGCCAACAGGCGCCGGTATTGCGACGCTCGAATAGCAAGCAGATCCTCGTGTATAAGGATCAGGGCCTCGTGTCTGCAGGTTCTCCGAGCAGTCCCTGCAGGGCCTGCGCAGCCACATGCGCTGGGTCACGTCCGCTACGCGACGACCGGCGCGGACATGGCGCAACGCCCAGCCGACGCTGGGCACCGGCACGCTCGCCCTGGCTGGCGGCAACCTCACCAACACGGTCGAGCTGCGCGAAGCTGGCTCCGAGATCGCCGACGAGGGCGAGGGACTTCCGAACGTGGCGCCTCCACCGACACCTCCTCGTGACCGCGCTGCTGGGCATGGCTGACCGCATCCCCGGACCGACACCCTCTACTCGCGTCTCCGTCCGTGACGCCCGGGACACAGGTGCGGACGAGAGCCGCCCCGGCCTCGTCGGTGGACAGACCGAACCCGCCCCTCGTCGGCGCCGCCCTGAAGGTGCTGCCGCGTATCAAGGCGCGTTCTCCTGGTCTTCATGGACGAGCACACGCTGTACGCAGCGCGCGACCCGCACGGCTACCGCCCGCTCGTGCTGGGCGCCTGGCCTCCGGCTGGGTCGTCGCCTCCGAGATCGCCGCCGCCCTGGACCCGTGTGGCGCGACCTTCGTGCGCGAGGTCGAGCCCGGCGAGCTCATCTCCATCGACGCGTCGGGCGTCACTCGCGCCGTCGCCGTGCGCCGCTCAACACCTGCGTCTTCGAGCTGCGTGTACCTGGCCCGCCCCGACACGGCGATCGGCGGGCGCCGCATCGTGGCCGCGCGCCACGAGATGGATGCCGCCCTGGCGCGTGAGAACCCCATCGAGGCGGACCTGGTGATCCCCACGCCCGACTCGGACGCCCGCCGCGATCGGGCTACGCGCAGGAGTCCGGCATCCCCTTCGCCCAGGGGCCTCGTCAAGAACGCGTACGTGGGCCGCACCTTCATCCAGCCCACGCAATCCCTGCGCCAGCTGGGCGTCCGCCTCAAGCTCAGCCCCCTGCGTGGGCCATCAACAGCGCCTGGTCGTCATCGACGACTCTGATCGCGTGCGGTAACACGCAGCGCGCTCTCGTCAAGATGCTGCGCGAGGCCGGGGCCGCCGGTGCACATCCACATCTCGTCCCGCCCGTGCTGTGGCCGTGCTTCTTCGGTATCGATTTCCCGACGCGCGCGAGCTCATCGCCCCGTCCATGGGCGTCGAACAGGTGCGCGAATCCATCGAGCCGACCTCGCCTACCTGTCGATCGACGGCATGGTCGCGGCCACCGGACGAGGGCACATCCCCGTGCATCGGCTGCTTCACCGGCGAATACCCGAGACGATCCCGCCGGGACACTGTGCCCGGAACCGACGCCACCCCTGCTAACGCTCCACGCCCGCGACGCAACCCTTGCGCTGCGGGCGTCGTTCCCAACCGACCACCCAGGACACGGCCTCGTCGAGCGCCATCCGCGAAGAGTACCACCCGCGACCGACACCCCCTGGACTGCGACCGCTGGCGTCGACACCGCTGCGGGCGACCGCGCGCGTCGAACCGATGGAAGACGCGGTGGCCCCACCCACGACTCCACCGTCCTGGGTGCGACCGGCGGATTCGCTGGCATGGTCGACGCGTCGGCGCTCTCCTGGGCGTGGAGAAGCCGCTGCTCGCGACCTCTACGGACGGTGTGGGCACGAGATCGCGATCGCGCAGGCCATGGACGTGCACGACACGATCAGCCAGGACCTGGTGGGCATGGTCGTCGACGACATCGTCGTGATCGGCGCGCGCCCCGTCCTCGTGACCGACTACATCGCCGCAGGTACGTGGTCCCCGAGCGCATCGCCGCGATCGTCACCGGCGATCGCGCGCGCCTGCGAGGCCACGGACGCGCCCTCATCAACGGCGGCGAGACCGCCGAACATCCCAGCGTCATGGAGCCCGACGACTACGACATCGCGGGCGACCGGCGTCGTGGACGCCTCAAGCTGCTGGGTCCTGAACGCGTGACGGGCGGCGACGTCGTCATCGCCGCATGGCGTCTTCGCCTGCACTCCAACGGCTACTCGCTGGTGCGCTCCGTCGTCTCCGCGTCGGCGCCTCGCTGGGTCCCACGTGGCCGAGTTTGGCCGCACCCCTCGGCGAGGAGCTCCTCGAGCCCACCCGCCTGTACACGCGCGACCGCCTCGACCTGGTCGAGCGCTTCGGCGTCGCCGGCATCCACGCCTACTCGCACGTGACCGGCGGCGGCGGCGGTGGCCTGAACCTGTCGCGCGTCCTGCCCGTCGGCGCGGTGGCCACCTGTCGACCGCTCCCACGTGGACCGTTCCCGCCGTGTTCGACTGGGTGCGCCGCGACGCGGCGTCGCCTGGGTCGGCATGGAGCTCCCTGAACCTGGGCGTCGCGTGGTCGCCGTCGTCGGCCTCCGTGGCTCGGGTCCTGTCCGCGATCACGAGGCCGGGGTGGCCGCGTGGGTCCTGGGCTCCGTCACGTCGGCCGGCGCCGACGGAACCGTGCCAGCTTCGGGTCGGTTGCTGATTTCAGTGCGGACTCCTCCGGCGTGCGCCTCATCTCGGCACGAAGAGATTGTCCAGGCGGGCGCCGTGCTGCGACTGCGCAGTACCGCGTGGGCTGAGCGGCGCGTCTGCTCTGAGTGCGCGTGAGGGGTCGAGGCCTGCGGGCCTCGGCCCTCGCCGCATGCGCGTGTGCTTTGTACGAGTGCGCGCGGGCGCGTCAGGAAGAGTGGATTGGGTACGCCAAGCGGCGGACCGGTTCTCGGTCCCGCCGTGTGGCTGAGCCGTGCCAGTGGAGGATCCACCCGTCCCGAAAGGGACTCATCGAGCTGCTCGGATCGATGTCGTCTTCTTCCGCGGGCATCAGCGAGTCGGCGTATTTCGAATAGAGGTCGTCGTCGATCGCATCGTCCTCTTCGGGCTCGTCACGCCGGCACGTGTGCCAGGTACGAGTCTCATCCGCTCGCGCTCGCGAAGTGGTGTGGGTCGGTGTCGCCGAAATACTTCAGCTTCCGAGCGACTTTCATCTGCTTTAGCCGCCGACGGCCGCGCCCCATGGCGTCGACCCCTCCGCGTCGTTCGGTCCGCGTGAAGCGGTTCCTGGGTGTTCAAAATGTTTCGTAAGACCATCATAGCTAATGACGGGCCTTGACCTCACCTTGGATTGGGTTTTGGCGCTCAGCGGAGTGGTGCGAAGGGTGCGTATGCCCACGAAATGGAAACAGAACCGGCGTAAACCCTCGCCAGTGTGTGGCCGGGTTACCGCAGTGCGTCAGATTGATGCCTACAGGGCCTCGGTGGACGTCGGACTTGAGGGCCTCGAGCGTGTGCGCGGCGGCCTCGCGGGCGGCGCGGCGGGCCTCGCGACGCGACGCGGTGACGAGCGGGTCGCAGCAGGACGATCACGCCGATGGTGCCGACGACGGACAGGGGCGACGACGCCGACCTCTTTGAGGGCCTCGGCGTTGCCGCCGGCGGCGTCCTGCAGGGTCAGCGACGCGGACTCCTTTAAAGGATGCGAAACGGGCGCGGGCCTCGTCCTTCGCCTCCTGGGCGAGGCGCGGCTGCACGCGCGCGTCCAGCTGGTCGATCGTGGCGCCAGCTCCGGCGCGCTGACGCTCGAGGTCGGCGGTGATCTGGGCTTCCGTGCGCGGTTCGGTGGACGCGGGGCGGCCTCGCCACGGTCACGTTAGCGGATCGAGGTTGGTGCTCACTTGCCCAGTCCTCTCGATGGCTTCCTGGTGGCGGCGACCGGTGCAGCCGGGTCGGGGCGGTGGGCCTGCGCGCTCTTCGAGGGGCTAGCCCCACGAGCGCCAGATCAACGATCGTGAGGAGGATGATGCCGACGATCAGCGACGCCGCCCACGCGGGGACGACGAGTCGAGGGCGACCTCGATCGTGTGGAAGACCCACCCAGCAGGTAGAGCGCGAAGACCGCGGCGACCACGAGAGCCGTACCTGCCGCTCTTGGACGCGAAGGCGCGCAGCTTCGCCTGTTGAGCTCGACCTCGTCGCGGGATGATGCTGGAGAGCTGTCCGGTGACAGATGCGAAGGGCGCCGATGCTGGGCGCGCCTCGCTGGCGGCGGGTGCGGGGCAGCGGGCGGGTACTGCCCGGGCTGGGGGTGGGCTGAGTCATGGATGCTCCCTGCGCGTACGGGTGAACGAGGCGGTGCCCTCCGCCGGATACGCCTAGTGTCTCACGAAGAATGGAGGCCCGCAGTGACCGTTACGTTACTCCTGTGCGATCGAGGCGAGGCAGGTCGGAGAGGATCTGCGGCGCGCGACCAGGTCGGAGACCTCAGGCTCAGCCAGGGCCGGGTCCTCGCTTCGACGACGGGGATGCCGCGCATCGCGGTCTCAGTGCGGGGCTCGAGGCGAGGCCTGGGGGACTGAAGCGGGGCTGCCTCACAGTGGGTGGCCGCCGCGTCGAGGCGGCCCTCGGCGGGGTCCTGCGTAGCTGCATCCGCGGGTGCGGAGGCCTGCTGCGCGTTCGCGGTCCATGCCCCCGGCCTCGTCGGTCGTGCCGAGCGGGTGCCACGCGGGGGCCGAGGTGGCCTGGGTGGGAGAGTGACCTCGTCGAAGGAAGCGGGCAGGGCCGAGGGGATCGGGCTGAGGGAGGGCCTTCGGGTCCTCGGGGTTGCAGCCTCAGGGAGGCGGCGATGACCGCGGCGGAGGGGCGAGGGCGTCGAGCGTGACGCGGCCGTTCGTCAGCAGGATTGCGCGGTCCGAGGCGGCGGCGACCTCCACGGACGTGGTGGCGATGACGACCGCGCAGCCCGCGTTCGCCAGGAACGCAGGAGCGTTTGAGCTCGGTGCGGCGGCGGGGGCAGGGAGACGGGTCCTCGACGAGGAAGACCTCGGCGCCGGACGATCGCGCGAGCGATGAGGGAGCCTTGAAGCGCGCCATTCGGGAGAGCTCGGAGGGGCGTACGTCGACGCTGGGCGAGGCCCGTGACTCTGCAGGGCGCCCACGAGGTTGTCCCCGAGTCGGCGACGGAACCCGTGGCCGAGGAGCCAGGATGTTCTGGCGGGATCGTCAGGGACTCGTCGAGCGGGGAGTCCGCGCGGATCAGCGCGACCGAGCCGATGCGGCCCGCGAGGCGCGCGCGGCCAGCGAAGCGCGAGGGCGCGGCGACGATGCGGCGCCTGCAGCTCCTCGAGGCCCGCGAGGATCAGGAAAGGGGCGCGGGCGTGGCGGCCCGTCGGGTCAGGATCGCGCTCAGCGAGCGGGCGCGAAGCCCAGGTCGATATTGGCGAGAGGACCGCGCCGGTCACGTGGTCCGTGTGGGTCAGGCCAGGCCGGCGACCTGGACGCGGCCGCCGCGGCCCCTTCGCGGAGAAGGAGCGGCGCGAGGCGGTGCCCAGGGGCGACGCTCGGTGGGCGGAAGGTGGACCGGGGCGGCGAGGGCGAGGTCGTTGCGGGTGGCGTTGACGCGTCGTTGCTGCGCTGTTGCCTGTGGTGTTGGCGCTGTTGGCGGGCGTGAGCTCCTGGGCGGGTTGCTCGGCCTGCTGGGCGGGCGCGGCGGTCTGCGTGCGATGTCGCTGGCGGCTCTTCTGGGTCGTGCTGCGGCTGCGGCGAGGCGGTCTGAGCGCTGCGGGTGGCCTCGGCCGCGTTGGTGGCGACCAGGGGCGTCGGACACGAGGTTTCCTCGGGTCCCTGCGCGCCATCGTCGGCGGTGGGGCGTCGGTCTCGTGGGTGGCGCCGCTGAGGATCTCCTCGAACGATGAGAGGTGCTGCATGGGCGGGCGCGCCTCGTCGGAGGTGTGGACGGGGTCGAGGCGGCTCTCGCGCGGCGTCGGCCGTCGTGCCCGCTCGGCTGTCCGAGCCATGCAGGTTTTCACGCGGGTCATTCGACATGCCCTCATTGTTTCAGGATCGCGCCCTCATGTCGCAGTGGCGCGCGGAAGTGGGTGGGGTGATACGTTTGGCGAGAGTCCTGCGAGTAGGGAACGGAATCGGTGAAGTTATTGATCCACCCGGAGGGACATGTAGAGCAGCGGCTGTCTGGAGCAGCAATCCTTGTGCTCCCACAACACCCTACACTCCCAAATGCGAAGAGCCGATTTTGTTGTTTCTGGGGCTGTTCGCTGGCGTGCTGGAGGTCTGCAATCGGGCTCTTCAGAGTTGAGTGTGGGTGGAGGCATCTAGGGCCTCCTGCGATGAGGGAGCACTCGTTGGTGGTTGCGGGTTGCGGTGGCCTCCTGGCGGCGCAGTCCGCCTCGCCTCGATGTGTGTCCGTCGTGATGGATTCGGTGGGGTGTGCTGCTGGCTCCGCCGCAGTAGTCGAAGCCAGGGCCTAGTGGGCGTCCTTCCGCTTGCGTAGGGTCCCGGCCCTGGTCAAGGCAGTTTCGGGGATGGGACACGCTGGTAGGCGCCTCAGGAGTGTGTGGCGTGGCGTCGGCCGTCAGGCGGGTGTGGCTTGGTGGGAGACGTCTCTTGCGACGTGCTGGGCGCAGTGGTGAGGCGACTTCGACACTGATATGCGCCTCTTCTGCCGTGAAGGCTGCGTGGAGTCGTTGCTGACGCTTCGTGAGCCGATCGCGCTGAGGCGCTGCAGGAGAAGCCGGATGTGGTCGAGGGATTCACCTGTGCAGCCGCGCGGTGACCGAGTCGTGTGCCCTGCCCAGCGCGACGGCGTACCTCACCTGGGGCGTCGCCAGCGAGGTGTGAGGTGATGTGACGGGCGCCTGGCACGCTGGTTGCGTCCTTGGGCAGGCGCAAGCTGTTGACGGCGTTCGTGCTGCTGCCTGGAAGCGGGATCGAGCGTCGCGATTCGCGCTGGCGCACAAGTCTCCTCCGCGCTCGGCCAGCCGGTTCTTGTGGCCACGTGCCAGACCTTCCGGGACCAGATCCAACGAAGCGGGCCGTGGGATGATCCTCCTCGCCACGTCAGGCTCGACGATGCCGGTGAGTTCGCGGGCCCCGGCGGCGTCGGTCTTAGTCGGTGCCACGCGCCTCTCATCGACTCCTGTACCCGCACGCCCGTGAAGCGGGCGGGTCATCAGATGCGGCTTGCAGGCACGGCTTGATATGGGGCCGCACACGGTGTTCCACGTGGTTTCCTAACCGTGCGGCCAGCCCGCATAGATTAGCGGTCCCTCGAAGCGCAACTGTCGGATCCGCCTATAGCGGATCGCCCGCACGCTCCAGACGCGCCCGTGCGCACACCCTTCTCGTCATGTTCCAGGAATGTCACCCGTCTGGCAGGTGGTCTCGCGGCGGCATATCCAGCGTCGTATTGCGCCACCGGATCCACGCAGGACGGCCCAAGCGTCGATCACCTCCACCACGCTGCGCCCGTGACGCAGTGCGATCACAACAAACCGCAGCCAGCACAGCGGTCTCAGGGACTCTCTGTCGCGCGCCAGACCACACTCACGCCGAGCGGCAGAAACCAGACGACCCTCACGTCCATGCAGGCAGATCACGCCGATCACAAACTGACCAGGCGACACAGAGCAGCAGCAGGTAGGGTGAGACACCGCCCGAGGTCGCCCGAGCGACGGCGGGGGTAGAAGTCGCTCATCGTCAAGGACCTCGACTTACCTGCAACCCCTGACCAACACCCGGTCACCCAGCACTCAACTCTGAAAGAGCCAGTAATCGGGTGCTCATCTTTGATCTTCCCAAGTTGGATTGGTCCGCGTTTAAGGAAGGTCTGCTGGTGGGCTTGTGTTAGCGGGAAAGCCCAGTGTGGGGGCTGAAATAGAATCTGCATCGAGAAGGCTTCTGCATGTTGTATCCACTCTGCTGGCCTTTGGTGGACATTGGTGCTTGAACTCAAGCAGGATTGATTCAGGTGTATGGCGCGCCCTCGTAGACACGTGGACGTATTGGGGCACGTTGGCATGGATGAAGGTAGCACTCGGGCGCGTGAAACTGATGCGCTAAGAAGAATCGTTTTATCTTGGTTGTGCTGTACCTGACGTATTCGTACCAGTCGTTGTCGAACTGCTCTTGACCACTTCTGGAACTTTAATTCGTGGGAACTTAAGGTGGAATCTGATAGCTCAAAAGGATTACTTGTTCAATATTTCAAGCGTGTCACCAAAAACAAGGTTTCTGTGTTCTTTCTGAACTAGGTAGCATCCGGCTGATTGATCCCACACAATTCCAGTTTTCCGGTGATGCCTGACCGTGATTCATGATGGAGCGCAAACCAGTCCCCTCCATCCACTGCAACAGGAGGGACGAAAATTAGCCAAAGAAGAGCTTTGTCACTCCCTTGGCTGTTCTCCCAACGTCCGGATTGTAAATTCGCTATTTAAAGATTGAGGCAAAGCTGCTGAAGAAACGCGGAGGGTCCTGTCGTAACTGAACTTTCCCTTGAGAAAGTTGTGGATACTGAGTCCATTTGACTGCGTGCGTCAAAGGCTTCCTGCCTGGTCAATGGAGAGCATTGATATCGTCATCTTGTTGGCCTTCGCGTCGCGAGAAAGTAGCAATACCGCTGTTATAGCCTGTTCGTTTCATAGCTGAGAATCTCACGCACCAGGCTTCTTGATGTCCGGTAGTGATGTCGCGTAGCAGCATGAGACCGAATTTGCGTTTCATATCATAACGCCTGGTAGCTCTCATTCCTTTGAGAATCTGATGACCTTCCTGTAGATCCTTTGACGACAATTTTGCTTCATTTTCGTTGATAATGCTGCGTCGTTCTCCACCGAAAGCTTCGTGTAGGAACGTCTCGCCTGCAGGAAGTGCCCTGGCTTTTGTCTGTCCGCAAGCTTCTGTCGTCAATTCATGATGAATACGCCGCCGTAGAGGTTGAATTCAATGCGCCCCACACGGCCTATGAGGTTCTTTGAAGTCGATCAGCCGTCATTCCTGCCTGCTGATTTTGTTGGCTAGATGACGAGGTTGTCGGCGGCAGGTTGGACCTTCGAGGAGCGTGCTGGTGCTGGTGAATAGCGTCGATTCTCTTCGCGGAACAGGCCTTCTTGATACGTTCACGGATCGGCGGGAGGTAGCCGATATGGTAGCTGACGCCTTGCGTATTAAGTCGGCGAGGTAGTAGTCCCTGCGGACGTCGCGCCTGGCAGTCTTCATGAGTGCATTAAGTCGTTACTGAGGTTGCCAAGCCTGGGCGTACCACGTGCAGCGTGTACCGCGTGGTTGGCAGAATGAAACACATACCGCCCATGATGATCTGAACTCGTGGATGATTCACTAACAAACCGAGTTACGCCCTGTACAGTAGCACCCTGAGCTTGAAACGAGGTTAGATGGAATTCTGGGTGTAGTCGTTGTAGCTGAGATCGTGTTCGTGGAGGCTGGACGAGGCATTGAACCGTACGACTGGCGAATACTGCGCTGGGTGACCGCGTTGGTCTCATTCTCGTCAGGAGTTAGGACCAAACTTAAACAGGAATACCTCCGCTGGGAAATGCTGGGCGAAGCGAAGGTCGAAGTGCGTGGCCTGTGGCGGGAAAGTGAAGAATCGTCACGGTTTGGTAGTAGAACGGGCGCGATTGTTCTTGCCTTGAAAGCTTGCGATTCGTCGAAAAGACGTACTGAACCTCGATCGCAGGTTTGCTGGATCAGAAGGTAAAGCAAACCGTTCTGAGTAAGCATGAAGATGAAATTCGTGGATCGCTTTCGAGCATCGATGTCACCAGCGGCACTGACGATTCTGATAGTTAAAGGTTCCAGGTCTCGCTGTCATGATCAGTTTCGAGCGGGTCTCAGCAATCAGCGCTTTTGTGGACGGCAATGATGACCGTAAAGTTGGCTCACCCCGATTTGATCTTGGTTGGTGATGAAGGTGCGCATGATGAAGGACTTGCCTAAGGATGTTGGGGCTGAGAAAACTGCTGTCAGTGAGGCGGTTTGTAGATTTTCTTTTGTGGCGCAAAACTCTGATCGACTCCGTCACCGGGCACTGCAAGGTATTTCGGCTTGATAAGCGTTGAATGCGGCGTCGAGGATGCCTGCATCGGAAGTCGCGCCCAGATGCTTCAGCCCGTAGTTGCCTAGGGTTGTGAAGACCGTAAGAAACGTATGTCGCAGGATCATTTAAAGGATGTGGGTAGGGAGGTTGACTTCTTTGTACCATACTCCAGCCGGTCACGATTGGTGGTGTATGATTGACAACAGGTCTGCGAACCGCAAGCGTTGTTTCAAGATCCACATCGTATGTTGATGATCCACCAGTCCCAACTTCGATGTAAGCTGTAGTTGTAGAGTTAGGTCATGTACAGCTGTTTGAGAAACTCATTGGAATCTATGTCATGTAACATGGTGAGATCGCTTGACGGTTACCGCTTGTTAGACATGGCTACCACCTGGCCCCGCCCACGAACCCATCCATGATTGTGCCCGCGTCAACGTTCATCGAGGGGCAGAACGTAAATGGAAAATTATAGTTATCCAAGTTTCGTGTGTTGATCTCATGTCGGTGATGCGTTGGCGTGCGCGGCGATATCTACCTGCATTTTCTGATCGAGTAGACCATACCGCTGATTGTCGTAGCGTTCTTCGTATCGAGACCGATGTCATAGCCCAAGAACATCGAATAGGCAGTACTGAACACGGGTGCCCCGCCAGGCTCTCTTTAACAGGACCTTTCACGCAGCTTGCTGTTGCCGGGTCGAGGGTCTGGTGAATACAGTATGCTCGCGAGCTGAACCTCGTCTGAGCGATTCGTTCTATATCTACAACGCGGTTGCCAGTGATATGTCCCCAATATCAAGCCTACAACGCTGGAGGTTCCAAACACGATACTGCTGGTGGTTCGTTACCGTCTGGTGAGTAGGGTGGATGGCGCCCAGCGGTTGTGATCTGGCCTTTGGCCTATTGAGCCTGATCTTACCATCACTTCGTTTGCGATTTATGAGCAGGGACGTATAAGATTCCCGCCCAACCCCATGCCGCCGTCTTGTTGTGGAATGTGCATCCGGTTTTACCGCGTCGAGAGCGACTTCTGAGATCATCACGTTGCTTTATAGCCTTCGTACTCGGCGCGGGAGAAGACGTAGCGTCCAACGTTGCGTTTGAGGAACTTGACGAGGGCCGTGGTCGAAGTGGTTGTTTTGACAGACAGATGGAACAAAGTAACTGTTCGCTGTCGAAGACCTAACGTGTCTGAATGCGCCACCGGTGAACGGGACGCAATGTGTCGCCGCGCAGCGTTGGCGTGATCGTTGCCCGCCATCCTCGTCTCTCCCAAGAGGTGTCCTTCCCGCCCAAGCAGCTTTCGAGGATACGCACGAGCTCCGACAGTGACTGCCCTGTCGGGTGGGGTGACACTGTTCCTCGAAGACATGTAGGTAGCGGTAGCCATTGCCAGACATGTTCGGCCCACCACGCCCCGCCGAGTTTTGGTCTTGCGTGGCGAATCTTCTGTTCTTCATGTCGCCCTGGTCCTTGACAACCACGATGGTGCCGCTGAAGCGGTCACCGCTAAACGAAATCTGGGTAGTGGTTGAACGGACCGTTGAGGCAAAGCCCTTGCGTTCAATGTGACGTGGTGCCACCAGCGAACATTGTCCATTCCGGAGAAGCGACCAAAGGAGTTTTCCTTGATCAAAGCCGTTCATCTTGTTCGGTTTCGCACAGCGACCCGCCAATCAGGGAGGAGGCAATGAACGGCTGACCGCTTTCGGAACGCATAGAGTCGTTGAACATCAACGCGGGCGGGTCCGAGGTCCCCATAGAACCGCTTGATCTTGTGCACTTCCAAAAGGCCGCCAATTTTCTGTTTGACCTGTTTGCTACCGCATGTGGGTGTTCTAGATAGGTCAGCAGCGTTTCAGCTGAAGGTTGCAACCATCCGCACGATGGGCGGCGCGCAGGCTGGGGAGCGGTGACTGAATTGATCGGTTTGATCCGTTGGTAGATTGCTTCAGCTGTGTTGCGCTTTGTCCTCTTCGATGCCCCGCCTTTGAGAAGTGTTCGCGCATGAACTTTTGGTCGAGCCATCCGGAAGCGTTTTAGGAACCTTTGGTCTTTTCGCACGTCGATTCAGGCATCTGCTCGTCTGCCGTCGACAGGTCGATATCGATGTCTTTCGTCTTCAAGTCGAAGTCACCGGCTAGTGCCTCAAAAAGCTTGAGCTCGTTGTATCCCCGCGAGCGGTCGGGAACAATGTTGATCCGGGTTCTTGATGACGAATTGTGGGAAGGCGGAAGGTTTCGATCTCGTCAGCGAATTGAAGGACGAAGCTTGTGTCCGCAGCATCCTCCAAATTCCGAGGGACACGAAGCCCACAATCTAATTCCTGGGCGGCTTCTGGCCTCCTGCTCATAGTCCGCACCCTGCTGGGCAGCCTTCCGTTCGATCATCGAAGCCACCGTCGGATCAGCTGGAAGTTCAGAAACCTTGCGGATCTCTTCTCGCGCATCTTAGATCAGCCGCAAACTCTGCCATCGAACTCAAGAACCTTCAACGCCGTCCACACCATCCTCTGGGCCTCGGACGTTAGCGGGTTGGCTGGACCGGGTCCCAGAAGCTCGAAAGCTACTTGACCGGCTGCAAGGAAGTCGCGCTTGGAGAACTTGCGCTGTTGAGCCCGCAACGATCTGTTGAGCGTGGCGCTGAAATTGTTCGAGGAGGTCAGCACGTAGCCTGCGTTTAACAACGTGTTCGGTTGCTTGGCGGGGCTGGCGCAGAACAGCTTCTGGCCAAGGATTCGTTCAACATCGACCTGGCTGGTCTTGTTCGCCAAGGATGCCAGAATGTAGCGGAAGGGCAGTCCCAACCTTCTTCTAACGCGTTCACGGTGATGATGAACCTGATCGGACACTTGCTGGAGCAGGTCAACGCCCTTGAGCTTCCGTTTACGTCGGTAGTCTTGATTGCAATCTGCTCGGCAGGAATACCCGCCTTGACGGAGTTTGTCAGCGCAGCCGACTGGAAACGTAGCGTCCTCGCTCGTCTTCGGCTGGTTCTGAACAACACGATTAAGGGAATATAATGGCCAACACTCGCTACCGGCGAGGAAGTGCGATTTCAGGAACGGCGCAGGTCGATTGCGTCCGTAACAATATCCTTCAGGAGACCGATTATACGCGATGACCGGAAGTTTGACCATGCTCTCGTTCTTGGCGGAGCATCCACATACGAGACCGTCGCTTGTCGTTTCGCTGCAACAGATCGTAAGAAATTCTGAATGCTGGGTTGAAATTGTGGTTAATCTCCCGCTCACGTGCTCTCAAGGTCGCGTGATGCACCATCCACGATCGCGACGGATTCCAACCGGTTACCACCTGGAATAGTGCAGTCTTAACCGCGTCTTCGACGGCCGCCCGGGCACCAAATGCGGTCGCGAACAAAAGAGATTCCTACTGGCCTGAAGCGCCTTGCGCCCGTCCTTTGTCTGTGAGCGAACGAGTCGTGGAGAAAGCACCAATACTGACAGCTGCTCTCAGCCACCAGCGATCATTAAAATTCCGCCCTGCCAGCAGCTCTCTTCGAATACAATTTCAACCTCGGCCACCGAAATCAGTATTCAGCTTCTGCCGACATGGGTGCGAGGGATTCTTCAACGCAAGCCAACGTCTGCGCGTTAAAACTGAAACCGACGGCACTACACAATTACGGTTTTCCCGCTCGGCGGCAGCGCCTCGAAAATCGGCTTCACCGACGCATTACCGCCAAAAATGTCTTCCCACCCACCAGTTGGAACCTAGAACACACGGTGGACGCCGTCGATCACGTTCTAGACTGGCATTTCCAGGTGCTAAACCTCGATCTGGCGAGACCCCAAAACATCTTGAACGCTTCTGCTCAGCGTAGGCTGCCCGTTGACCTGCGTCAGGTAACCTCTGGATCGGCGACCACCCGGTTTTGACACTTTAACCCATAACCAACACCTTAGAGATGGGTGATATCCTGAGGGATCTCTTAAACGTGATATTCAGCGAGCGCAGTTTCATCTGACAACAAACATGTAGTCGGCAATCACATACGAATTAGCGGCACACCCAGAGGACTGGAAGCTTGATAGTCACGATCCAAACTCGTCAGCTACGATCCGGCCGAAATACTGAAGAAGAGACGCATCCTCATACTGACCCAGGAATAATGGATGAGCACCTCATGGATTCAGAATGGCTGCCCAGTTTCGGTGAACCACATACCACGGACCTGCCTTCAAGGGGAACGTCAGGATTCAGATCCCCCCAATGAGAAGCGGCGCACCAAGCTCATAGAAGGAGAAGCCACCCATGCCTGGAAATGTCATGGTCGTGAGACTGTGGCGACAACCCGTGTGTAGGAGCTACCGGATTTACCAATACCTCGTGGCGGGACCTCAAGGGAGACCTTTGTACTCTAAGCCCTGAGCCTCCTGGTAGGATTTTGTTTGCCCTCAGCCGAGCAGGCCAATGGCTTTCATCGCAGCCAACGTGAGCTTGTGCTCGTACATGTGATCGATTCTTCTGACTCGCCCTTTGTATCCAGTGATCGCGACGGACACGCCCAGCGGTCACCGAGTCGGCATAATCACCTAGCTCGACAAGGATAAAATGAACGCCCGCCGCCTTTATCGGACTTGTTGACGTTGAGTACCGTACGTCCGGTCGTACCCGATCCTGCAAATGAGTCGAGGACGACATCCCCGGTTTAGTCGCGATCTTCAAGATCCGCCTCGATGGAGCCGGGCTATTGAGTGCTCGAAGGCTACGGGCCGTCAAAGACCTACTGATCCCTTCTTCCCTATCGGTATGCCCGGCAACCCTTGATACGACCAAAAGTTCACCGGCAGTAAGCCCAAATCTTACTAATTATCTAGGTATGTCTGATGATTGAACGCCGCCTTCGCACCTTTCGTGAAGTAGAAACGCGGGCCACTGCCCGCGCTTCCATAGATGCCCGCGTCGGCGCGAGCTTCCAACGGTTTCGCCATTACGAGACCCAAAACGCCGGGCTTCACTTCATCAGTAGGCCGCCGACACGCGTGCGCGTTCCGCAGCGTCATCGAGATCCTCAACCGCCAGGGCAGTCCAACCAGAAAATATAGTGGAACATCTCCGGTTGCCTATGAACGCCAACAATTCCCAGCGCCCGGATAGACTATTGCGCCCAAATGGGTGTTGAATCGCGTAAACCATGCCCTGTGTGTAGCCGTCTCGAGCGAATGTATCTGAGCTCGTCCAAGCAGTCCTATCGCCGTCAGGGATTACTGTACTATCATCCATTTCGGCTGTTCGTTCAAGCTTGTTAGTTCCATCCCGGCCGTTTGGAGAACACAAGTGCTCAACTTCCGCTGGAATGCCTTTGAATCCATATGGTCGAATAGGTACGCTGCCACAAAACATTAGTTACGAAACAATGAGCCCCAAAGATCTCACCACATAGCCTCTTAGTGGTATTCCCATTGTCACCAATCGAAACGAAAAATTAGCACCCAGTCGGCGCAAGCAGCCGCTGCAACAGCCGCAGGCGGCAATTGCGCAACCACTTGTCATATGGAGGTCTTCGCCTTCTTTGCTGACCAGACTCTACTGAGCCATTTCTTTGATTCGTGGGTCGTTGGATTGAGCTAAGCAGATCCAAAATGTTGCTGAAAGCAGGGGCACTGACAAACACAGTCGATCTTTTCTCATAGCGTGGCAGGGAGCGCTTTGAGGGCCCTGAGGCTGTCACCATGAATAATCATAAATGGTGAACCGTTATCCTCCTGATGCTGCCCGTGCTCGCCATAGGAGTGTCCTCAAGGTCGAGGACACGAGGTTCGAGGTGGTGGTGACTGTCTTGTCTTTGCCAACCCAGTTAAGCTCTGGCATTAGCGTTCCTCCTTAGATTCGTGAGGTTGCTGGAATGTGGTTCTTCTGTGGCTAACTGGCCTGAAACCCATTCGTCGACTTCTTGGTCAACTTCCAGACCCTGCCACCTTTGTGTGTGTGAGATTATGGGTTATCCATTTTGTGATGGTTTCAAGCACACCTCAGGTGTTTCTTGTGCGTCTCTATGGTGACCCAAAGCTTTAACTAGCCGCGTCATCGTCCCCGCCTTATCGAGGAAGATCCGTTAATAACGTTGGCATCGAATGTTCGCCAGAAATGCTTGGGGAAGCAGTCTTCGCCATTTTGCCGCATTTCCCAGTGACTTGAGGCGGTTCCTGCAGTTTTGCGCCCGAAACGTGTAAGATATCTTACGAAATTTCCTGTCACAGGGCCAGGAATGGCGACCTGTGGCGCCGGACTCGGTCGTATTCGTGAGTCAGCGTCACCCGTACACGAGCAGTCCTGACCAGTCCCAGTTGATGCTGCCAACGTTGCGTATGGTCCATGTGTGTGAGTGAACTCGTCCCAAAACCCCTGGCTTGTGTTTTGCAGTGCGGGCGGTTCCGTCACATCGACGCATTCCCCATAAAGCGGTTGCGGCGCGGAGAAGAACGCCCGGTTCTCGCTTTCGCTGGGCGCAAGTCGGTACAGTGTCGAGGACACCGTGAATGGTTCGACCAGATGATCGCATTAAACCAGTCAGTGAGTGTCAGCAACGCTTCGGCTCCAATAGCGAGAAAGAGGCAGTCTGGCATTTTTGCTAACTTCTTGGCAACGGTCACCCAATGTGTGCCCTCGTGCCAGTGGGCGGCGTTAAGTGGTCATCAAGAAAGCTCAGCAGCGACTGTTTGTTGATCTTGCCCGGCACCGAATCACGTAGCGGGTGGACAGTTCTGTCGCCACGAAAGTGAGCGCCGTCCAGTGAAGTGAAGCCAGACTGCGGCAGCTCCTGCCAGCTCTCAAAACTGCGCATACGAACTACTCTGCGATTTTATTTGAGTTGGCTTGTAAACTGCGCGGCAAAAGGCGCTCAGAGCAATCCCACCTGCCACGCATCTTCTAGAAGAAACCTGAAGATCTGAAATTTCTACCCTTGTCACCGCCACCTGCCCAGGGAAAATCCTGTTCACTTGATTGAAGTGGTGGAGAAATGAGTTTGACGAGACGGAGAACTGTCCTCTTATTCTCGCATCGTTGACTTCGCGCTAACGCTCACGAACACAGCTGGTGGTGGGTGCCCCTGATCAGCGAAGGAGGTGAAGTACGCCGGCAGAACCGTGGGCAGACGTTCAGAAGGTGGCGTCCAAGGCGTCGAAGATTCTGACCCGATACGCAGGCAAGGACTCGAAGTCTGTTGGCCGCGTCAGCGCTGGCGCAGGCTGCTGTCTGGGCGGCAAGTAGTCGCAACTACCCCTGCCTTGCGTGAAAGTGCTTCTCGCCACAGTGAGGTGGAAGGTGGCCACCGGCACTCGACGTTCTCCGAAGCTCCATGTGATTGTTCGGGAGCCCATCTGGCGGATGAGTAAGTCTCTCATGGCATGGGGTTTGACAAGATTCATAGTGAGACCTGCCCAGAGCGTCGGCACCACCACCCTCGCTGAAGGGTTGGTGGTGGCTCGCCTTTTGTCGCCTCCCAGTAAAGTTCTCACCAGTGATCTGAGCTAAAATAGACTAGGTCTCCAAACTGCCGACTCCTGGAGAAATGGATCCTCTGATGAAGTCACCTCTGCTGCCCAGCGGAAAAACAATGAACGAGTCCAATGACAATTTTCTGACATTGACCCTGGTGAGTTCGTTTCTCATGATCAAGCCCTGACTGCGGTAATGTGCCGCAGCTACTGCAGTTCCGCTTGATCAGGCAGTTTCGCACGGCACAGAAGATTCTCGGTGAGTTGTGGAACGTAGAGGAAGCTGCTTGGCCATCAGGCGTCTGCGGGGATCGCGCAAGGGTGGTGAAGAAATGCAGGTGGAGCTGCGCGGTCCTCGACGGATGCCAGTCTCGCCGAACAACGCACCGTTTTCGTATGAGCAGATGCCTGAGATCGATTCAACTGCTTCAGAAGGAGTGCTGAGGATCAGGTTACGGAACGTGAAGACACCGTCCAGCGCCCAGGACCTCGAGGCCAGTGCGACGTCATCGCTGGGTTTGGATCCTCAGTATCGTGGAGGTGATGAATTGCCTGCTTGCAAACCGACAAGCCTAACTGTGGTGAGGTGGTACGATATGGGGCTGAGCCGCTCGGCACGGGCCGGTGGGTGAGGAAACCGATCCGGCAGTGGCGGTTGAGGAGGCCTGATTTAACAATTTCAGTGCGCTGGTGGGTGGCAGTCAACTGCCATCCTACAAGTGAGGAAGAAGAAGCCCGATGACCTATAGTCTCGTTTCATATCGCCTGGCGTATCCCGTGATGATCCAGGAATCGCCGTGACAAAAACGTGAGGCTGCGTGAATGGGTTCATGTCTGCTGCTTGGTACCGCGCAAAGTCATGATCCTTGTCTCCCGTGGATTCGGTCATAGATCGACATCACCGAAAACAACGCCGACGATGATCTCGCTGGCCCTGGTGGACGCCTCATGGGTGAATCCAATGATGATGCCACAGCTCAACGCCTTTATTCGATGGAACCAGGTGCTGCGGATCGCCGCTGATTTGCTTTGCGCGAGCCTGTAGCAGATTGCTGAGGAGAGTTCTGAAGACCACGCAGAAACGCCTGGTGAATGCCCGAGCTTGCCCCTGCAGATCAAGGAACCTTCGAACCATCCCAGCACGCCCAGCCGAACCTCAGCGACGAGCATGGGGTTGAACCTGGAACCTATGTGACGCTTATGGATGTGCGGTATGCTTGCTGGTCTTTCAAAGCGCAAGGCATAGCTATGAGAAAAGTGAGCTGATCGTCGAGGCTGGGCGGATAGGCTCTCATCAGTGGACTCCATCCAAATGCGGCTTTGAATCAGCACGAGCTCACCAATGCCTGATCAACATGATCTTTGTCTGCCTTAAGCTCGTTCGATGGTTATCGTGTCCAGTCTTGCACGTTTCGAGGCTGGCCTTGCCTGACTGTCTCGGAAGCTGCTGAGCAAGGTACCGTCGCTCACGCTTTAGCTTTTTCGAGTGGAAGGTACGCCGCCCTTGAGCACCGCCTTGTCGAGATCAAGCCGCGATGCCCGTCAGTGAGTGATCACTTTGTGAGATGAAACGCTGTACGGACGAGTATGCGACGCTTGTGCTCGAACAGGCAGCCGCAAGCGAAGATGGCATCCATCGTTCACATTGCGTCGAGCAGCGCCTGCACTTCCCAGCATTGTGCCGGAGGTTTCGCACCGGGGATTGCGTCATCATCGCCGAACCCACCCGTAGATTACCATCCTGGCGCGGGCAAGGCGTCCTCAGTCGAAGCTGAGAAATAACCGCAGTTGATGCTCTATACCGAGCGCTCCACACCCTCAGTGACCTAACATATCGATGCGTAGCGGTCACGATCTACCAGCCGCGCCGGCGAATGCTGATACTTGTGAAATCTCTGTCGCTGAGCTCCAAACAGTGGATGAAACTGAGGTGATACCAAGGGGCAGAGCTGGGCCTCGGCTGGTGAGGTGCGCGAGCAGTCCTGTTGTGGTGTCGCTTTGTCGTATCGCACCGACGTCGGGCGCGGGCTGGAAGCCAACTTACGCGCGGCTGGTTGGAGTTCGCTCCAATCATAGAACCGTTTGATGGGTGATTGCTGATGTAAGTAGTCGGACTTAGATCTGAAGTCCTGGGCGTTGATGTCGAGGCCGACGCCCTGTCGAAAGCGGTCAATCAGGGCGGTTTTTGAGGGTTCAAGATCGTCGCCGGTCGTCTGGTACGTGCGATTTTGACGTTGCTGTGGCGGCGGCCGAAGCAGTTATTATAGGATATCTGGGACGCGCCCATCCCCCGCAGCCATGGAAAGCCTGCGGCAAACCTGTCTTCAAACGATTCCTGGCGATCCGTGACCAAACCTGCAGGCAAACCAACCCTGATTCCTAACCAGATAAACGGCCAGCACTCGATCCGTCAGCGCGGCCACCAATTTTCAAACCCAACAAGTAAATGAACAGAAAGAAGAACAAGGTTATGACTAATCAGAACTGACCCGCATTGTCACCGGCGAAGTAATGACTCAGCTATGCGAACGTGTGGGAGCCAAACTTTTGTACCCCAAGGCGGTGCTGAGGTACCCGGTCTCCCTGGATTATCCTGAAGTCTGACACCGCCACGATCACTGCGGATCGAGAAGGCCGTAGACGCTACCGAGCAGTGGACGAAGTTTTGGTAGCGCCCAAGACCGCCTCCCCAAGCCCATGTGTATGGGGATATTGAGCGGTGATGATGAAGCCTACGCGAACGCCTACTTCCTCAACGTGGAACTCTGACGGCTCCAGTCGTCGATCAGGAAGTCGCCCTGGATCCTGATCGCGCTGAGGCCCATTTCAGGCTGCTACCCGCGCGTTTCCTTTAGTTTCTATGCGTTCAACACGAACGGGAACCGTGGTATCGCCTGCGGACTGGGGCAACATCCAAAAGTATTCTGATCATATCCCCGGTGGTGGGCGTGTTCTGTTGAGACCGACTTCGGAAGCCCACCCTGGCCGACGACGACTCTGAACTGAGAGGATTACACCATGTTTATGGATTGTTTTGATAATACTTTGGTTTATTTACCTACCACCTCATCCCGAACGGCATTGTCTTCAGTCAGGGTGATGACAAGCGAAGAACGCTTGATACGTAGCGATGCTCGAAGAAGAAACGGCACGCATCAAGGCCAGCGAGGTCAGCAAGAAGCCCCTGTGGGTAGAACTGAATTGTGGAGGGAACTACTAATCACGGTGGTCCCTTTCCACCTCATTTCCCGTGATGTAGCGAGCTCAGCCGCGCGCATGCCTGATATCGAGACTGGAAGTTTCAGCCCTGTTCAGTTTGCCAAGGATGGGTGTTCACTCCAGGCGCCGGACCACCCAGACTTTGACCTGCTGCTCGGCTATTCGCTGACGGTGGCCCGGTCGAGGTGGTCGATCTTGCAGGCGGCTGGACCATCCTGACGAGGTTCTGGCGGCTTTGGTGGATTCTTGGTGGGGTCAAGTATGCATAACGCCAGCCTCTGAGTGTGTCTACTGTCAGCGTGGCCCACCACGCACTACTCCAGAGCTCGCTGAGGGTTTCTTGATCCATCCCAGGAGCACCATGATCTGGTCCGCCTACTTCGGTTTGCTAATGAGCCTCGACGAAAAGCCAGTTCGTCCTCAACCTCAATGTGCAAAGTGGGCAGTGCTGCAAGCTTAATTTAAGCATTTCTACACCCCACCACACCCTCAGTGCTCAACGGTGGAAACGCAGGAACCCACCATCGCTGACCTGACCGGCTGGGTGGATAATGATCACAAACCGTTTACGCCTGAAGCAGAGCTAGCTATCCATGAGCGGCTCGCATCGCTCCTGATGCCCGATGCCGAGTGGGAGACCCACGCCCTGAATTCAATCTGACTCAATGATGCTGGGAATCTTCGACCACACGCCTGTGGGCAACGCTGTCGCCGGACGAAAGCACCACTACAACGCGCGTTTGCGCGGCAGAAGCCAACAAGTGGACAATCCCAACTCGCGAACCAACTCAAACAATGGCCCACAAACCACGGCTGTGAACCGAATCACTAGCGAAAGCTGACGCCAATGCCACCACACCGCCACTGGCGCGGTGAAAGAAGTCCCCTGAACTGCGCGGATCTGAAGAAATCGAGCGCAAAGAAATACCAGGCGATGCAAAACGTCGCTGGAACCGATGATGCGCGCGGGCTCATCCAATTTACGGATGTATTGAACCACGCCTTGCAGGACGCCCCGTCCAAGTCCAAACCCGCCAAAGAATCAACTGCCTGATCTCGACTGCTACGCACGCTCGTCAGAACAGGCAACCTCGATGCGGTTCTGTTTACCATTCCCGTGCCCGACACCTCTCGTAGTTAATCCGCAACCTGCCTCATCCCTATACCGGCACCGTATATTGTCGGACTTTTCTGCAATTGAGGCGCGTGTCATTGCTCAAGGCTCGCCGGAGGAACCGCACCTGACGCGTTCCGCGACGGTAAGGACCCCATTGCGAAACCGCGAGCCGGATGTTCAAGTCCGGCCGAAAATACATGGTGCGGAAGAAAGGATCTTCGCAGAAGGGAAGATTGCGCCCTCAGCTGTGGTAATCATGGTCAGCTGGAAAGTGCTTAAAGCCGCTGGAGCCCTCACCATGGGACCTGCCGACATGAGCTCAAACTTTATCGTCGACGCATGGTGGCGTTAACCCAGCCACCGTTCAGCCCTGGGCACATGTTGAAGAGTTTGCGATCGTAACACCCTCACGCCAGTCGATCCGGCTGCGCAACCTGCGCTTTAGCGTTGAGTCTGGGATTCTCTTCGTCGAACTGCCCGGGAAGACGAGACCGGCCTACGTCCAGCCGCGTCTGGTGAGAATCGCCGTTAGTGGTGGCCATCCATCACCTGCACACCGGCATTCACCAGCAGCGCGCCGCTGTATGAAGGAAACCCACGCCGGTGGGAAACTTACCGAGAAATATATAGTCTTTGTGGCGATCGCCAAATCTGCTCCGTCACTGGCATGCACCGCAGTCGTCAACGCTGGCATCGGATTGTGATGCACGTTCATGATGAAACTGTCATCGATGAACCTCTGTGATTCTGGGCTTCACCTTCGTCACCGTGCGGCCATCCTCACGTCCACGCTCCCAGCCTGCGGAAGGCCTCCCGCCGTTGGATGCGGACGGCTATGAGTGCGGCTACTACCACAAGGATTCAACTCCTCCGCCGAGCAGCAGCTTCGGACCGGCTGGTCGCAACCTCAAGATACGCAGCGATTCGCTGAGCCGTGCTCGGAGCCGGGTCGCTATCGAGGTCGTGGCAGATATTCCATGAAGGCGAATAGGCGTACGTTTTCGCCATCGCCTACGCCCGCCGATCCCTTTATCAATCTCACCTATGCCATCCATGTTCACTTTAGCGCAAGCAATTCGCGGTTTGTCTGCGGGTATACGCGGCATGGATTTAACACTTTTAGTTCGTCGGCGTGGTGAGGCCTTAACTCCTTGTGCCGCCTTGGGCATGACTTTTTCTCGACGTAAGTCTGAAGAAACTCACCATGGGAAACCAGATTCAAACATTCACCAACGATGCATTTTGGTCATCTGCACCATCACGGGCGATGGGCAGACCCTTTTCTGCGGCAAGGACGTCGCCGTCGCTCTCGGGTATGCCATAATCCTGCAAGGCAGTACGCGATCATGCTCGCGCTGGTGGGGTCTAAAATGTTACCCCCATTTCGTCGATGCCATGGGACGCGAAACGAGAAGCCATCTTCTATTACCGAAGGTGATCTCACTGTCTCATTATTTCCCTGAAGCCCTGCAGTGCAGATGTTCGAAGCCTGGGTGTTGATGAGGTGTTGCCGACGATCTGTCGCCACGGCATGTACGCAGCTACGGACGAACCGCTCGCTGATGATGAGTTCCTTGAACATGCGATCACGCTGCGTACCGAGCGAGCTGGCGCGCCTGGCAGCAGAGCAAGCGCTGCTTGAAGCGGCACCGAAAGTCTCGTATCACGACGTTGTGTTGCAATCGGATCGCGTTGCTGACGACGACGGTGATTGGTGAAGGACTACGGACTTTCCAAGTGAAGAAGGCCCCAACTGATCCTACGAGATGCCTGCACAGTTCCACTAGTCTGGCTGGTGGTTCCTCTACGCGAAGTACGCTGAGCAGGGATACACCCAGTCCAAGACCCACGAATATGGCGGAAGGCCAGACCCGCACCCACATGTATTGACCCAGAAGGTCGCTTTGTCTACCCTACGACCTTTAAGAACCACAGCTCTGGCATCCTCCCCAGTGATCGAGCGTGAAAGTCAGGTGCAAGTACGACCTGGGCTTAGCTGCTGGTGTTGTTGATACCCCCGTGAGGTGGGTGTGTTCGCGGAGCGGGGTGCTGTTATGGGGAACCTGTCGTCGTTTGACGCCGGAGTATCGTCGATGTTGCGTCTGGTGTTGATACGGGTTCGCGATCGCGTCTGTGGCTCGGGATTGAGGGGTGAGTCGGTGGTGGCCGGCGGGTCACACTCGAATGCGTGCGGCGCCAGGCTGTGCGTGAGGGCGTCCTGATCTACGCGAGATGGAAGCTGAGATCACTGCTGTGCGTCGGCGGTGCGCGAGCTGGAGAAGCGAGAATGAGTTTAGGGAAAGCCAGCGCCTTTCGCGTCGCATCACCACAACACCAGCGGGTTTGAACTGCTGAACTTGCAGAAGGCTTCCCACTGACCGCTGTGATGGCCCAGGTTTGAGGGGGGCACGCGCGCAGGCCATGACGCGTGGAAATACCGGGCGTCCCACACGGGGTGGGCGTGCGCTGGCGGGGCAGTGTGGTCGAGGCGGTGGCCTGGGAACACGAGGTGTCGGTACGCGCTCCTGCATCTGCTATGCTCTGATGCGTGCGGGTGGATGGGTGTGGGCGGTCGCCCAGCCGATGCGCCGCCGGGGACCGATACAGGTTTGAATACGCGCGCGCCCGCGCCCGGCCAGGCGCGGCGGAGGGGGGCCAGTGGCCTGAGGATCACTGCGCCCGCCAGTGGGAATTCAAGGTGGCCTTGGACCGGGTGTGGATCGGATGTCGGCTGCTTATTTTCCCGCTCGCGCGGGATGAAACCACTGGGTATCAAACACCAGTCCGTGGAAGACGTATTCTGCTACTGCGGGTTTCAGTGCGCCACAGTATACCACCGGAATAAACGACAACGAGCCTTTAAGCTTCCTAGTATCTCTGCTGTATCCTGCTCGGCTACCCAACACGCGGATGAAGGGAGAAATAGGGATATGAACGAGGCACAGGTGATTGACCGGTGCTGCGGAGGCGACGGAGATGCAGCAGGATGCAAGCGAGGTGAACGGCGACGTAGCAGGGCGCGCGCGGGCGGCACAGACGCGGATTCGCGCGTATCACGCACGTGGGCAGCGAGTATCGCAAGGACGTCACCCGGGCAACCTGGGTGAGCTCTGCATCGTCGACTGGAGCGCCCGCATCCGCGACATCTCCCTTCGAACTCACGGACGTCGACACCGGCGCCACGTGGCAGGCGACCACCCCACCCTTCACGTCTGCCGGTGGAACGGACATCTGGGAGATACGTGAACCCCTTCCACCTCCAAAGCCTCGCCCACGTCACCTCGTCGTCGACACCGGACCGACTGAACGACGGCGCAGTTTCGCGCGCCGCTCATCGCCCCTGGCATCCCCTGGAGGCTTGCCGGCCTGGTGGTCGCGCCTGAGATGGTCGAGCGCCTGACGGCGCTTCATCTACGACGATGACTGGGACGAAGAGCAATTCGTCATAGATTCCTGGTTGTCACGGGTGACCTGAAGAAGGATGAATAGCTGCTCGTTAAAGTTCCGGAACATCCGAAAGGGCCGGTCGTTTCTGCCGGGAAAGGCGCGATGAGCGAAGCGCGAATATGTCGAAAACCGTCGGCCAGCGCCCGAGACAACCTGGAAGCCTGCTATGCTAGTCAATGTTTCTTCCGAGTATTGCTCTTCCCTGTTGGAACGTTTGTGGTCGGACGCCCACGCGCGACCGCTCGGGTGCCGGTCTCCACCCCAATCTCCCGGCGACTACGAGCACGCGTAAGGCGTTTGCATGACTCCAAATTCGATCTGATGCGAGCCAGCTCGGCGCGTCAGCTGCTTCGGTACGGAAAGTCGTATTGCACCGCGGATAGTCAATGTTTTGGGCGACGTTGATGGATTCAGGCAATGTCGTAATTTGGTGGTGCTTCTAAGCTCTGAATATAGATCGTTGAAATTGCAACGTTTTCGTGCCTAAAATACAGTGAGAAACCATGTGCGACATTTGTCTGGGCTGGGCACTGTGGCGTGTGGGGGCTTGGTGGCCTGCCTGAGAGACCCGCTCAATGTCTCGGCATTGTGGGGGCTTGGTAATGACATGAAGCCTCTGGCTGGTGTCGTCGGCGCTCGACCCCGTCGCAATTCTCCTTTCGATTACAGCGCGCTGTATCTGGTGTTGATAAGCAATGAAACTGCAGACCACCTCGGCGGATAACGGCGAAAATGGGCAGTTGTGGGCGAGGTGGACCCTGCGTTTTAAAGCAGGCCGTCATGGCGCGCGCAGGCGGGCTGACGCCCGGCGGGCGAACGCGCGCGCGAGAGCGCCATGTGCGGAGCGCGGGGCACGTGTGGGCGAACAAGCGTTCCAGGAAACCGCCAGGAAAATAAAACCCCGGAAGCATGTTTGGGACTTGCTGGTGGCCCTCACCGGCGTTATCCAGACCTTTCGATTTTCAGTCGAACGCTCTAACAACTGAGCCAGAGCCAAGACCTGGAACCTGGGGAAGGTCTGGTCGGCGACCCTGACGGGATTTGAAACCCGCGACCTGCTGTGACAGGGGCGGCGCGCAACTAACTGCCGCCGATAAATTTTACAACAGGTAAGACCCATTAATTATTCCAATCACACCGTGACCGAAAATTCCCCCAACGGGATTCGAACCCCAATGCTGCTGTGAAAGGGCGGTGTCCCAGGCCGCTAGACGATGGGGCTCACGGCCAATGAACTGGCGTCCGAAGATGGTGATAGTTTAGCAGAACGCGCAGCACGTCAAAACGAAACCATGACAGCCAACATATCACCGAAAAACGTTGTAAATTGTGCGGAATTTGCGGAATCTACCAGCCTATGACCTAGGCTTTCTGACGCATGACTATGACACCAGTGACCGAAGTTCGCCCAGGTTTTCGACGCCCTTACACGGCAATCGCTGACCCGCAATCAAGTAGAGGCCGGGCTACGACCATCGACCTCACCAACTTGATCCTAGGTCCGATCGCCGCGCCTTCGTGGTATCGTCGTCTCGGTCCCCTTCTCCGCCATCGCGCGCAAGGCGTTTCAAGGCGCCACGGCCTTGTCGATCCTGCGCGCGTGCGCCGCCCGGGCCGCCTAACCTTCGCGCCTGGGGAGCGTGGGCGGGCCTGCATTGCGCTTGTCAACCACACCTGTCCGATGGAAACGGCACGTCGATCACGACATCTCTGCGAATGCTGCTCATCGTCGCCCTCGCCTGCCTGACGTGGATGGCGGCGCCGCCGCGTGGGTCTTCGAGTACGCAGCCAAGGGCTCGCCAGGATTCTGAATCTCCCCAGGGGCAGTTCGCGCCGCCTGAGACCCAGCTCCAGGTGTTGCGCCGGCTCACCCAGCTGATCGCCGTCGTCGTGGGCACCGCTGCGATCAGCCGGCACCTCGAGGTCGCCCGCCAGGCCATGACCACCGTCCCACCCGCCGGCGTCATCTCGGTGATCGCCGGTCCCCGCCGCCCAGCAGACCCTCGGCAATGTCTTCGCCATTGCAGTTGGCTCTCACCGACGCGATCCGCGTGGGCGACGTCGTCGTCGCCGCGAGAAGAAGGAAACTGGCCTGTCGAGGAAACTACGCCTCCTACGGTCGTGCGCATCTGGATGAGTGCCGCCCCATCATTCCGTGCCGTTACTCACACGCAGACGCCCTTCGAGAACTGGACGCGCTGCGCCGCAGCTCAGCTCGGCACCGTTGAGCCTGTCAATTGGTCCGCGCCCATGACCCCTCATCCGCACCAAGGTCGAGCAGCCCTGACCGCTACCGACCCAGGGATGGGCGTACGGGGCGGCATCACCGACCTGACGAATACACGGTCACCGTGCGCGTCCTCGTCTCCGCGAAGAACCCGACACCCTGACCTGCGCGCCTACATGCGCGAGCAGCTCATCCCGGATCGTCACCGAAGAGCTGGGCGCGCCCCGTACCAGCGCATCGAGCCCCGTGAGACCGTGACCGTCGAAAGGATTAGCGAGTCGCGAACGCATCGCGCGCTCTGGCGGCTGAGCTCGCCGGAATCTCCGGCACGAACGGGAGTGCCGTGGCCGCCATGTAAATGCCGGCCTCCCCACGCGGGTACGCCCGTGCCGGCTGGTGAGCAGTCAGGTGCTGCCACGGGTGGCGCCGCCTCCGCGATCTCCGCGTCCGCACCCGCGGTAGGTTGCCGCCCCGCGACCTGGCCCACGCTGCGCGCATGTGGTCGCCCGCCGCAGGTTGCGGTGGCTGCTGCCGCGCTATGGCTGACCGCCAGCGCGCGAACCTGCCGATAGGGTCCCAGCGCTCCCGCGACGAAACCCAGGATTTCCAAGAGTGCGCTGCGCAAGATCATCGAGGCCGCTGGCAACGCGAACCCGCAAAGCCACCCAGACCATAGTGATTCCATCGGCCGCGGCGAGCGCTTTTCCGGCTCCGCCGAGGCCGATGCGATGCCGCCGCCCCTCGAGGGACCCGGGCGAAGAGTTTCATGCCGAGCGCGAGGCCGAGACCCGCCGCGCCTGAACGCCGCGAGTCTACAAGCGCCGGGCGGGGCTGAGCCTCGACCCTGGAGGCCACCGCCCCGCGGCGGCCGTCGGCGTTACCGGCCGTTGACAGCGAGTCGCCCGAGGCGGCCTAGGATGTGGCCGGAGGCTGGCGTCGCCGCCGAACGCGCGGACGATGTGAGTGCGAAGGAGGCCGCGCCGATTCTGCCGGTGAAGCCGGACGAGAAGCCTGGACAAATTCACCCGGAAGCTGTTGATTCCGAGGCTGACGTCGCGCAGCCCGACGATGTCGCGCGCCCGTTGCGACAGCCAAGGCCGCTGACGTCCAGTCTGCCTCGCGTAGTGAGAACTCCGCGCAGGCGAGAGAACCCTGCCGACGCGGTAATCGGATGTTATGCATCCGTGCCGATTCCGGCGACCTGCGTGCGCAGCGTCGATTCGCAGGAGGACAGCGCCCCGCGCCGAGACGTTGAGTCGAGGGCGCGCCCCCGACGCAATTCCCCAGGAAACGGCGGTGAGGAGGAGGCCCAGGCCTGTCGGATGTCGAGCCGTCCCTGATGAGCAGGAAACCACGCCGATCCCGCGCGTGAAACATCCAGAAACATCCTGTGTAGGTGCCGCCTGTGTGCACCGGTTGACCTGCCGCGACCGGATACGTGGTCCAGGTGGCCGCGCCTGCGTCGTGCCGCCGCCGCCGGAGCCGGGACCTCGCTGAGGTGGCTGTCGTTTCAAGCCGACGAGGATACCCCTGGACGAGCCTGCCGTCCACCCCGGCTGGTGGCCGCGGTCGCGGAGGAGGCGCGCCCACGGAATTTCGCCCCACGCCCACGGTGAAGCCCGCGCGTGTCGATCATGGACTTCTTTCCCGCCGTGTCGCCCCCACCGACGCCGAGGCCGAAGGGGTGATGAGGCGACAGTCATCATGGATCCTGTGAGGCTGCAGAGGCGGTGCTCGATCTTGAGGCCGCTTCGGCGGAAGAGGAGAGCCTGGAGTGAAGAAGCGAGACCGCCGCCACAGCGGCGGCCTACCCGGCACAGGACCTCAGGTGCAGCCCGCCACCAATGAGAGTGATGGGGACAGGTGAACGGGCCACGGCCTCGTCACTGAGACCAGCGTGAACACCGCCCGCCCCACGCAATAAATGTGTACCGGGGCGGCGGCGTGACAATAGATCCATGAATGCTACCGATCCCGCTGCCCGCACCGGGACGCCGAGTGGAAACTCCTGAGTTCCATGCGCTACCACGTGCTGCGCGAGGCTGGTACCGAGCGCCCTTCACCGGCGAGCCTCCCTCGACGAAGCCCGACTACATTCTACTCGTGCAAGCGGCCTGCGGGTCCGCCCTTCGACCTGACGCGAAGTTCTTGACCTCCTGCGGGTGGCCCTGGCCTCCTTCCAGGCCCACTGACGGCGCGACCGTCGAGAGCGTCGACACCAGCCACGGCATGATCCGGCACCGCGCAGGCTGTGCGACCTGCGGCCCCACCCGCGCCACGTATTTCGCGCGGACGCACCCGGACCAGCTCCACCGGCACGCGCTACTGCATGAACTCGGCGGCCCTCACCTTCTCGCGCCCGCCCAGTGAACGCGCCCGCCCCAGCGCCCCGTCACCGACCCGCGGTCCCGGCCCCAGCCTCTACATCGTCGGGTCCGGCCTCATCCAGTACGTGGGCGCGGCGCTCGCGGTCATCGCCTCGCATCCGTCGAGCCCGCCCGTCGCCTGGTGGCGCGTGCTGACCGGCGCGGTCAGTTCTGCGCCTGGAAGCGCCCGTGCAAAGGCGGCGGCCTTGCACGCGCCCGCGACCCGGCTATTATTTCCGCGCTGTTCGGCGTCATCATCCTGACGATGAACTCGTTCCTACGAGTCGATCGCGGCGCATCCGCACCGCCGTGTCCACTCGAGTTCATCGGCCCGGTCGCCGTCAGCCGTCATCGAGGCCGCGCGTCTGGCCGCGCATCGCCGCCGTTCCTCGCATTCACTGTGGCGTGCATCGGCGGGCCCGCCCTCGGTCCGAGTGTGCCGAGCGTGCGTGTCGGCGTCGCCTGATCCTCCTCGCGGCCCCCGCCCAATGGTCGTGGCCTACATCGTCGTCGGGCAGGAAGGGCCTCGACTACGCGCGACGGGGTGACGAACCTGGCGCTCGGCTGCGCGTGGGCGCTGTTTTCGCGCCCAATCCGGGCGAGCTTTGGCGGCCACGGCCCGTGTGGAAGCTGGATCGCGACCGCCATCGGCGGGCCTGCTGTCCACCGCGATCCCATACACCTTCGAGGCGACCTCCGCGATGCGGCACCGCCGCGTCGGACCTTTCGCGCTGTTCGCCGCGATCCTGCCGCCACGTCCGCCCTGGTTGCCGTCATGCTCCGCGCCAGATCCCCGGCGTCTTCGAGATGATCGGCCTGGTCCTGGTGTCGGTCGCGGTGCGTGCTGGCCTCGCGCGCGTGATCCGCGCACTGAGCGGGTAGGCGGCGCCGTCCCAACCGATAGTCGCGACCGCATGAAAGCTGGTGCCCTCTGCGGATTCTTCGCGATGAGGCGCGCTTTCTGGATAGGAGCTGTGACGATCCGATCAGGTTAATAACTCTATCCGGATGCGCGTTACCCATCCGGATGCGCGTTGGCTATCTGTATCCAGGGCGCGGTGGATCCTGTGTCCAGGCGCGCTGACGCCTCGTCAGTCGAGGCTGAGGTGGCGCGGCGCGTGCCTCCGCTGCCGCGGCTGTGATCACCCAGGAACGCGGAAACCAGCGCCGGAGTGGAGCTGACGATCATGACGAGCACCACGGCACGGCGCTGTCGCCGCCCGAGGTCGCCAGGGGAGCGGCAAGTGCCGTTCGCGATCGACCGAACACGCCCATCACGGACGAGGCCGTGCCCGCGTGCGTCTCGCGCGCTTTCCGCCTGGCGGCCCGCGCGCCGGAGCTGCTGAAAATGAAGGCGGTTTCGCCGTCATGATGAGCGCGGCTTCACGCACGTCGGAAATCAGCGGCAGACTCGAGGAGGAACGTCGAAATCGCGAGCGTCACTTCACGCCGGTCGCCGCGCGATCGCGAGACCCGTGACGATGAGCGTGCGCGGCGTGAAGTGCGAGATCAGGCGCACGTTGACCAGCGCGAAGCCGGTCGACAGCAGCGCGTTGAACGCGAACACCCACGCGAAAGCCATGGGGACAGGCCCAGCGGTCCCCTGCAGCACGTAGGTGGCGTTCGAGATGTAGCCGAGACATGCAGGAAGCTCTGAAGGCGTTGGTCAGCAGTGAAGCCCACGAACGGGCGGGATGCGCACGACTGGACGAGGCCGTGGAAGAATCCGGGGAACACTGCCGGGGTGGCGGCGTTCCCCGGGCAGGGACTCGGGCACGACGAACCACGCAGTGGCCGCCATCAGTAGGGTGAAGGCGGCGAGTGCCCAGAAGACGACCCGCCACGTCGCGTGCTGATGATGAACGCGCCGATGACGGGGGCGAGCATCGAGCAAAAGCCGACGATCGCCTGGATGAGGCTCCCGCGCGCGCCAGCATCCTGCCGCGGGCGACGTCGACGAGGATCGCGCGCGCCACCGAGGAGGCGACGCCGCCGCCGAGGCCCCTGGAAGACCTCGGCCCACGAGGAGCACCCAGATGCCCGCGCAAACACGCAGATCATGGAGCCGATGAGGGCGATGATGCCGCCCGCGATGATGGGGGCGGCGCCGCCCGGATCTGGTCCGAGATTGCACCCGCCCAGGACCTGGCCGGTCGCAAGCCGACGAAGAAGGTCGAGCGTGAACCGAGCATCGTCGAGTTCGTCGCCAGGTCCGCCGTGATCTGCGGAATGCGGCCGATACTGTCGGTCGCCATCGGTGGCACCGCGTTCTGCACGGCCAGCGTGATCAGCAGTGCGACCGTGAGGGCCCCGCCGACAATGCCGCAGCGGTCCTGGGTGTCGTTAGTCGTCATGATGCGATTGTGCACCCGCGTGGGCGCCTAATAGATGTGTCGGCTGATTCTTTGATGCATCTCGCACGTTTGAGCCTCTCGACCTGAGCGTACAGGCGCCGCCGGTCGGGCTGTTGAGGGTCACCGGCCTGCGGGGCGCTCACCCCTGGTGACGTTCACTCCCCGTCCGCGCGTGCTTCCAGCGCGTCCGCCGCGGCCTCGATCTGGCTGCGCTCGGGCACGAGGCCAGTCCGACGACCGTCGTGACAGGGCGCCCGCGCAGTTGGCTAGGAGCAGAGCCCTCCAGGGGATCCTGGCTGAGGGAGACCGCCAGGACGCCCGAGTGCGCGTCACCCTGCGCCGTTCAGTGCCGATCGCTCGACCCGAGGCGTTGGTATCGCGGTCACTTCATCCGCGGTGGCGTTCGTCCGGCTCGTGCGGGCCTGCCAATGTAGGCACCCCCGGCACCCGCACGCACGAGGACAGGCCAGCCAGCAGGCTGAGCATCGCACAGCGCGGCCCCGCGAGGTCACGGCGGCGGTCGCGGACGCTCGAATCCCCGCCTGCTGAGCGATCTCCTGAGCCTCCCGGTGGTTCATCGACACGATGACGCCGTCCGGAGGGCAGAGCGGATGACGCCGATCACGGGGAGACGTCGAGGAGGACGCGCACGCCCTCGGGCAGGGCGCGCGCCGCCTCCGCAGCCTCACGGTTCGTGGGGTGGTCCATGAGGTATCCGTCTATGTAGAGCACGTCGTGCCCGGGTGCATCGTGCGCACAAAGTCCGCCCACACGCTCGCGAAGCCATCGTCTCGTGCACCTTCGTGGAGATAAAGGTGCGCTCGCCCGTGCGGTCCCGTGAACGCGATGCAGAACCTGTTGTCAATGCCCGCGATGCGTGGCCCGAGATCCGCGATCCCCTGCGCGTCAGCGCCGCTTGAGTGAGGAGTAAGGGGCCGTCGCCGATCGGACTGAGCGAGACGGCCTTGTAACCCCCATGCGCCGCGCCGCCACGAGCGTTGAAGCGCCGCCCACGTGCATCCCCTCGTCGACGGCCCACACGTCGCCGCCGGGAGAGGCAGAGCCTCGCCGCGCACGGCGAGGTCCACGGAGGATCTGCCCCATGAGGGACCACCCTGACCCGCAGGGAGGGGCGACGAGGCCGGGGCGGCTCCTGGCGGCCGACGAGCGCCTGATCGCGCAGCTCGGCAGCCTCGAGGGCGACAGACGGCAGGCCGAGGTGGGAGACCTCCTGGGATCATCGAGAGGCTGTCTGCGGGCAGAACCTGCTCGCCGAGGGCCCGCCCCAGGATCGCGCCCGCGATCGCGCCGATCGTCGGTCGGTGTCCCGCCGATGCTGGCGGCGTCCAGGAGGGCGCGCGCGGGAGGGTCGCGCGCGAGCAGCGCGAAAGCTGGGGATCGCCTGTGCCGAGGCGACGGATGTGCCCACTTGCTCGACGAGGCACTCCAGGGACGAGGACGCGGGTTGGCGACCAGATGCATCGCCCTGCGCGTCGCCGCCACGACGTCCGGGTCGGGGTCCATGCGCGCGCGCTCGGGCAGGGAATCGACGCTGTGAGCGCCTTCCACAGCAGGGCCGTCACGTCCGAAGCAGACGGAGTATCCCAGTCGATACCCATGGACACGGCCGCCGCCACGAGCGCCGACTGAAGCCCTGGCGCGTTGCGTGCGTGACCTGACAGGGATGACCAGACGGCATCCGCAAAGGCCCTGGATCGGCCGTCGAGACCGCAATGCCGATCGGGTGACGCGCATCGCCGCGCCGTTCGTGGTGCCCGCTCCGCCCACGCTCAGCGCGGGTCCCCGCCCGCCCGCACGCGCTCGAGGGCCGCGTGGAGGGGCCTGCAGGTCGAGCGACCCGCGCTCGATCATTGAGTCCTCCCAGTCCAGCAGCGTGGGCGAACTCGCCCGCGTCCAGGGCTACGCGACCCGAGGAGGAACCCGCCCTGTACCAGGAGGGACGCAACGAGCAGCGCCTGCTCCGTGTCATCGTGACCGAGCCCGCAGGGCATCCCCGGCGCGTAGGGCTGCGGCATCACCGTCCACGAGTCCCGTGATACGCCCGTAGCACCGAACGGATCTGCTTTGGGGACATCTCCTGAGTCGGCATGCCCAGGCGTCACCCGAGCGCCAGGGCCCGCCAAGCGCCATACGCGCGAGAAAAACAGGGATCCATGCTGCACCTCCGAAAGCGGGCGCGCGCCCGCAGATGCGTGAACGCCCTGAACGTTCGAGGCGACCAGTAGGCCCAGGGGGACTCGAACCCCCAAACCCACGGGATTGAAAAGTCCGCTGCTCACCATGAGCTATGCAGGCCCAGCATCCCCATTGTAGGAGGAAGAAGTCCCCATGGCCCAATCGAAGATGCCGCGACGCCCCGCCATGCTCGACGCCGCCAGGGCTGACGCCAGCTATCGGCGACGAAGATCCCGCGGCCACCGCCGCCGTCGCCCACACCGCCGCGTGGGCGCTTTATGGGCGTGGGCGACGAGACCTTCACCGACGCCGACGTCGCGGCGCCTGCGAGACCGTGGCACCAGCGGCGGATACGATCGCGCACGTGTGGTCTCGCAGCCCTGAGTTCGCTGCCCCGGCGCGCTGTGGCGCGTCTACCTGCTGCACGAGTGGTACCACCGCGACCCCGCTGCTGGTGCCGAGCGCTACGCCGAGGGCTCGCGTGCCCCATCATCCAGGGCCCGGAGGCCCCGTCCGAGCTGCGGCCCCTGAGCCTCACTGGCGGAGGGAGGTCGACTCGTTGCTGCGCGGCGACCTCACCGACGACGATCTCGAGTATGTGCTCGCCCAGGCGTCGCGGGCGATGCGCGTGCTCGCCGCCGGCGAGGCCGGGCCCTGTGGATCGAAGACCCCGCGGACCCGCTCGCCCACCGCGTCACCATGCGTCACCGTGCGCTGCTGGTCACCGCCGACGAGCTTGACGTCGCTGCGCGCGCGGGCCGCCGTCGGCACCCTCGACTGACCCTCCTTTGTAGCGTCGGTGCTGATCCCGGCGCGCCCTGGACGGCCTCGTGGAAGGCCCGAACCGAGTGACGTGGCGCGCCCACCAGGGCACGGGCGCGCGGCGATCTACCCTGTCCCTATGCGTCCGATGCCAGCCCCCGCCCCAGCGACTCGTTCGCTCCGCGCGCGCGCGCTCGTCTGGCGCTTCCACGGACCCCGAGCGCGTCGCCGTCGGCGAGCCCATCGACCCTGCGGACATCGAAGTCCTCATGGTCCACCGGCCGCGCTACCACGACTGGTCCTGCCCTGGGCAAGACCGAAAATGGTGAGTCCTCGTCGCCGCCGCCGTGCGCGAAGTCGAGGAGGAAACCGGTCAGATCGCCACGCTCGGCGCGCCCTGACGACCCAGCGCCTTTAGCCGCCTGGGCGGCGGGCGACCAAGAAGTCCACCACTGCGTGGGCACTCGTGCCCGCGGGACGCCTCGGCGCCTGCGCGCCCCGTCGCGCGCGCCCCGGGCGCACCGAAATCGACCAGACCGCGTGGACCTCGCCCGAGCGCGCCGCCGACATGCTCACGCGCCGAGGCGCGACCGCCGCCCTCGCCGACATCGTTGCCCGCGCGCAGGTCGCCCTCGTGACGACCACGCCCTCGTGCTGCGTCCCGGGCAGCCTCGCCCCGCGCCTCGACGAGGCCGGGGACGTCTGAGTCCGCCTCTCCTTCCGCTTCTTCCGGCGGCTCCGCGGCACCTGCTGAGGCAGCGCTCCTTCAAGCCTCGCCCCGCGCCCACCCCCGCGATGGTGGCGTCCGCCGCGGCCAGGAGGGCCGCACAGGCGGGAGCAGGCCTCGGCGAAGAAGACCGAGACCGCGCCGGAACCCGTCGACCCGGCCGCTCAGGTCGATCTCGGCGTGCGCCAGGCTTTTCGACCCTCATCGATCCGCTCTCCAGCTTCGGTGTGGCGCGCGCGTTCGCGCCGCCGGCAGCCCGCTCGCGCCAGAGCCTCACCCCGTGGGCGTCGATGGGCGGGGGATCTGTGACGCCCGTCGAGTCGCTGGACCTGACCGCCTCCGGCCCGGATGCGCAGGTCGACGCCGAGCGCGCGTCGGACGCGTCCGCGCCTTCGCGGCACAGCGCCTGCGCGAGCATGCGGCCCCACGGTCCTCGGTCCGTCGCCAGCTCTGCGCGGCTGCGATCATCGAGGAGATCCGCGCTTCGCGTCGGCTCCAGTCGCGGTGCTGAGGCCCCGCGCCTGGCGCGTGGCCAGGTCCTCGTCGCCCCACGTCGAACACGGCCCGATGGGCTGGCTCGCCGCCCTCGAAACCCACGGCGTCACCACGAAGGACCCCACCGTGACGCGCGCAAGGCCTCTAAGAGCACTGAGGCGGCCCGGACGTCACCGAGCCGCCTCGCTCCATCTGTGGGGCTGCTGTGGAAGAGTAACCATCGTTAACGCGTGATCCGCATCGGTCGCCATACAGTAGATAGAAGTTAGTATCGGGTGCGCGTGCCCAGCGGCCACGCACCACCCGATGACGTTCGCAGACCTCGACGGACCCTACAGGCCCGACTCTTCACCGACGGGTCAGCTTCGAATGGTCCAACGGACGCGCCAGGCACACGATCGAAACGATCGCTTTTGTGCCCACGAATCCTTCGTCGGGATCATCCACGTCGCGTCGAGTGTCGAGATCAGGTAGTCCGACCCTCACGTACGCGTCGAACGCGAAATGCAATCGGTCTCGGCCTGCCGGTTAGCGCCTCGGCGCCCGAAACCTCGTCCGGCGCGGATGCCACAGCGAAGACCTCAGCGTCGTGCTGCGCGTGCAGCTGGTCTCTCGAGCGTCGTCGCCGTGGTTGCGCTCTTATCTCCGGTGGGAGGATGCACTGGCCGACCCGCATGTGCATGACGGACGAATCTGAGCATGCCGCGAGCGGGGCACCGGAGAGAGAGGCGACCGCAGCCGTCGCGACGAGGCGACCACGCATCAGTGAACTCCTGAGGCAGCGCCACGACTGAGGGTACACGATGCCCGACACCAGCGCGGCGGCCGGCAGGGTGAGGAACCATGCGATGACGATGTTGCCCGCAACGCCCCAGCGAACCGCCGAGAAGCGCTTTGCGCAGCCCACGCCCATGATCGCCGTCGACACGACCTGCGTCGTCGAGATCGGGGCGTGGATGACGTAAGAGCACAGGTACAGGATCGAGGCGGACACGGCCTCGGCGGTGAAGCGCGCGAGCCGGATCCAGGTCGATGATCTTGCGGCCGATCGTGCGCATGATGCGCCCACCGCCGGCCATGGTACCCAGCGAAATCGCCAGAGCGCTCGAAATCTCACACCATAGGGCACGTCTCATCTCGCCCGTGATCGGATCGAGGATGCTGTGGTGCTGGCCAGTAACCGCCCGCCATGAGCGCCATGACGATGATGCCCATCGTCCCTGCGCGTCCTGGATGCCGTGGCCCAGGGCCATAGCCGCCGACGAGAGCTGCGCGGCGCGGAAGCGACGCATCGTGCGGTGATACTGCGCCTTGCGCAGCAGCGACAGCACGAGCTTCATGACGATGTAGCTGACGATGAAACCGATGATGGGGAGGCGAACATCGGGATCACGACGTGGCTCATGATGCCCCACCAGTAAACGACCGTGCCGCCTGATGAGGCCGGCGCCCGCCATGCCACCGATGAGGGCGTGCGAGGAGGACGAGGGGAGCCCGAACCACCAGGTGATCAGGTTCCAGGATGCAGGCGCCGCAGGGGCGGGCCAGGATGATGACCAGGCCCTTTGCTGCATCTCCGCGGTGGAGACTCGGCGTAGCCGCTGATCGAGATGATGCCCTTACCGACCGTCTTGGCGACGGCCGTCCCATCGCGGCGCCGATGACGTTCATCGTCGCGGGCATGAGGAGTGCCGCGCGGGAGTCCACGCGCGCGTCGACACGGAGGTCGCGATCGCGTTCGCCGCGTCGTGGAAGCCGTTCGTGTAACTGAAGAACAGCGCGACGACGATGACGACGCAGACGAGGATCAGATTCAGATCCACGGCTCAGGATTCCTTCAGTGCGAGGGACTCGATGATGCCTGCGAGTTCCTCGAAGGCATCAGCACAGGATTCGAGGCCCTGGACGATGTCCTTGAGCTTGATGATCGTGACCGGGTCCAGGCCCGAGTCGAACAGGGCCGTCAGTGCGGCGGTAGGCCAGGTCGCCTCGTTCTCGAGGCGGTTGATTTCGATCCAGTAGTCGCGCATGTCCACGGGCGACTTGAGCTTGGGGCATGTTCTCGGCGGTCAGGTCCGCGCAGTGCTTGATGATCGCGATCTGCCTCGTTGAGCAGGGAGACCAGGGAGGAGGGGATGTCGGCATGCCGTAGACGACCAGGAGGTCGCCGGCCCCATCGATGAAGTCGAGGCAGTCGTCGAGGTGGGACGCCAGTGACTGCAGGTCTTCGCGGTCGAAAGGCGTGATGAACGAGGAGTTGATGCGCTGGATGATTTCGTGGTTCAGTTCGTCACCGCGGTGCTCAACCTCGTGGAGCTGGTCGCGCAGGGCGATGCGCTCTTCGGGGGAGGCAGCGTAGATGTGCGTCGGGGCCAACTGCCCGCACGAGTTGGCGGGCCTGGGAGGTGAAGTCTTCAAAAAGTCAGGCCTTGGGTCTAGAACGGAGTCCCATGGTGTATTCGGTCCTTCCAATGGTGAATAGCACTGTTGTGCTACGTGTAATCGTCGGTCATGGGGTGGTGTGACTTCAAGTTCTAGAGATGGATTTGTGACCCCATATTCGGTGTTCTATCCTCACGACGATGGTGGGTGAATGGACGACTTCCGTCGCATTCACTGAGGTTGGGGCGGGTCAGGGCGTTCATGAGGCCCTTGTGGGTGGGTTGAAGGTCCCCTATCGGTCGAGCGGGTGCACCGTTCGACTACGATTGTGGTGACCGGGACCAAGCGCCCGTAAGCGCGGGTGAGGGGTCCGGCATGATTGATTCTGTCAATCGGGGACGCAACCTGCGGCCTCGACAATCCGAAATGCCTCGTGGAGGCAAATGTCCGTGACCGAACAGGACGTTCGTGCGGCAGGTTCGGCCAACGCTCCCGAAGATGTCCATCAAGTGGGTTGCTGAAATCGCTGAGCTGACCACCCCCTGACGCGCCGTTGAGTTCTGCGACGGTTCCCCTAGTGAGGAGTGGGATCGCCTGACCTCGCAGATGGTCGAGAGTGGCATGTTCACCAAGCTCAACGAGGAGAAGCGCCCCAACTCCTTCCTTGCTCGCTCCAAGCCGTCCGACGTTGCGCGTGTTGAGTCCCGTACCTTCATCTGCTGCGAGAAGGAAGAGGACGCCGGCCCGACGAACCACTGGGCGTGACCCAAGGAAATGAAGGCCACCCTGCACGAGAAGTTCACGGGTGCCATGAGCGGCCGCACCATGTACCGTGGTGCTCTTCTCCATGGGTCCCCTCGGTGGCCCCATCTCCCAGCTCGGTGTTGAGATCACCGACTCCTCACGTTGTCGTCAACTATGCGCATCGCGACCCGCATGGTGCTGCTGCCATGGACCTCATCAACGAGGGTCGCGTGTGTTCCCGCCGTCCACTCCAGTCGGCGCTCCCTGGAGCCCGGTCAGGAAGACTCGAACTGGTCTGCAACGACGAGAAGTACATCACCCACTTCCCCGGAGACCAACGAGACTTTGGTCCTTCGGTTCGCTACGGCGGCAACGCCCTGCTCGGCAAGAAGTGCTTCGCCCTGCGTATCGCCTCGACGATGGCAAAGCGTGACGGCTGGATGGCCGAGTCACATGCTCGTCCTGCGCCCGACCCGCGAGTCCACCGGCCAGCGCGTTCCACGTCACCGCCGCCTTCCCGAGCGCCTGTGGCAAGCATCTCAACCTCGCCATGCTTCAGCCCACGATCCCCGGCCAGTGTCGAGACCGTCGGCGACGACATCGCGTGGATGCGCTCGCCCGGATGGCCGCCTGCGCGCCATCAACCCCGAGGCTGGCTTCTCGGCGTTGCCCCGGCACCTCCTACAAGACCAACCCCATGGCCATGGAGACCGGCAAGGCTAACTCCATCTTCACGAACGTCGCCCCTGACCGACGACGGCGACGTGTGGTGGGAAGGCATCGACGGTGACGTTCCGGCGCACCTGATCGACTGGCACGGCAACGACTGGACCCCTGAGTCCGGCGAGAGAAAGCTGCTCACCCCGAACAGCCGCTTCTGCCGTGTCCCCGCCTCGCAGTGCCCCATCATCTGCCCCGACTGAAGCTTCCGAGGGCGTCGCGGGTTGACGCCGTCCTCGGTGGCTCGCCGCGCCACCAACGTCCCGCTGGTCGCCGAGCAGTACGGAGCCGCCCACGGCGTGTTCATCGGCGCCTCCGTGGCCTCCGAGGTCAGCCGCCGCCGCGACCGACGTCAAGGCCGGCTCGCTGCGCCACGACCCCTCTCGCCATGCTGCCGCTCTTCTGCGGCACAACATGGCCGACTGCATGAAGCCACTGGCTGGAGATGCAGGACAAGCTCTGGCGAGGGCTTCCCGAAGGTCTACCAGGTCAACTGGTTCCGTAAGGACGAAGACGGTAACTTCATGTGGCCCGGCTACGCGACAACTCCGCGTCCTGACTGGATCGTTCGCCAGCGCTGCCGGCGAGGTCGAGGCCATTGATGGCGTGACCGGCCGCTACCCGAAAGTTCGAGGATTCTCAACCCGACGGCCTGGCATCGACGAGGGCCGTCTGGGCAGAAGCTCTTCGCGATCGATCCCGACGCTTGGGCCGCCGAGATGGACGACACCGAGGAGTACCTCTCGCAGTTCGGCGACAAGCTCCGCTGCCATCACCGAGCAGCGGCTCAAGTTCCGCGCGCGCATCGCCGCCGCGAAGCAGGCCTGATCCACGCGGATCTGAGTGTGGGTCGGAGGAAACCCGGGCCCACCCCTTTTCTCCCGTGAGGGTGACTCGCCGAAACACGGCGGTAAGATTCCGAGCTGCGTCTGGCCCCCGCCTCGTCAATGACGATGCGAAAACTGACCGGTTGCTCGAACGAGGAGTCGGAGGGGCTACACTGGAACAGCATCCGACCGCGCACGCAAGCGAGAGCCCGTGCCCAACTACTTGACGAACGACGAGCTGGCCCACGCGAAGAGCCTGCCTGATCGCATGACCACCATCTATCAGCACACCGTCGTGGGTCAGGAAGGTCTGCGCCGCGCGCTCACCGCCTCGCTGCTCGCCGGCGGTCACGTCCTGGTTGAATCCGTGCCCGGCTTTAGCGAAGACGACGGCCGCGCAGACCCTCGCGTCCGCGCAGTGTCCGGAACGTTCCGCCGCATCCAGTGCACGCCCGACCTGATGCCCAACGACATCGTCGGCCCCAGATCTGGAACCAGGAGCGCGGCGAGATGGTCACCCAGCTGGGCCCCGTCCACGCCAACATGGTCCTCCTCGACGAGATCAACCGTTCTCGGCGAAGACCCAGTCCGCCATGCTCGAGGCCATGCAGGAACGCCAGACCACGATCGGCGGCGTCAACCACAAGCTGCCCAACCCCTTCATGGTCATGGCCACCCAGAACCCCATCGAAGAAGAAGGCACCTACGTGCTGCCCGGAGGCTCAGATGGACCGATTCCTCATCAAGGAGGTCATCACCTACCCGACGCCCGTCGAGGAGCTCGAGGTTCTCACCCGCATCGACTCCGGCCAGATGAGCTCGCGTAGGCCGCGGTCGCGCCCATCACCCCTCGACGACGTGCGCACCTCCAGGAAGCGCGCCGACGCGTGTTCGTGCACGAGACCCCTCAAGGCCTACATCGTCGACATCGTCAACACCACCCGTGGCGCCGGCCCGAACCCGCTGCCCGGATGGAACAAGTACTGCGCGTGGGCGCCTCCCGTGGTGGCATCGCCCTCATGCAGATCGCGCAGGCGATCGCCCTCATGTCAGGGCGAAACCACGTCATGCCCGACGACATCAAGGAGATGCGCTACGGCATCCCGCGCCACCGCATCATCCGCACCTTCGACGCACTGGCGGACAATGTTCCATCGAGGGCCTCATCGACGCCGTGTTCAACGCGGTGCCCGTGCCGTAACGATTCTCCCGCCCGCCGCCAACGCCCTCGAGGAACGCACTGCCCTGTACGCTCGCGCGAAATCCACGCGCTCTCCACGCGCATCCAGCTGCCCGTCATGCGCAACTGCTGTCCATCATGGATGGACAGCACTCCGCGCTGCGGCAGGGACGCGGCTGGGAGTTCATGGACCTGGCTCCCTATCAGCCGGGCGACGACGTGCGCGAAATCGACTGGGCGGCGACGGCTCGCGCCGGTTCGCCGATCATCAAGAGGCACGAGGCCACGGCGAACCTGCAGGTCATGCTCGTCGTCGACACGGGCTGTGAAATGGGTGCCTCGCCCCGTCCGGTGAGACCAGGAAGATATCGCCCTCACCGCATGCGAGGCGATCGCCTGGCTGAGCGTGGCGCGCGGAGACCAGATCGGCCTCGTCGCCGGTGATGCCGAGCGCGTGCGCTCATGCCCGCCCGATCCGGTAACGCCCACGCCGAAACGATCATGCGTCGCATCGAGGAGGACATCACCTTGTCCTCACCGCACTCGGACGTGCCCAAGCTCCTGGCACGCGCGCGGACGGTGACCCGACGCCGCAGCCTCATCGTCATCGTCACAGACGCCACCCAGCCAGAGCCGACGCGCCCGTCCGATGACCTCATCAAGTCCCTGTCCGTGCGCCACCAGGTCATGGTGGTGAGCGTCGAGACATCGACCCGACCTCCCTCGAGGAGGGCACGAACGTGGTCGACGTGACCGAAGGGCCTCTCCCGGACTTCCTGCTGCGCGACTCGCAGCTGGCCGGGAAGCCGCCAATCTCGTGGCGATGCGCCGACATGCGGTCGCCCAAATGCTCGACAATCGTGGGTGATCCGCGTGAACGCTGGCTCCAGCGCAGACGTTCCGCGCGCACTCATGCGAGCCCTCGAAAGGGGAGCATGTCCGGTGATCTCACCAGCAGCCTGAACGATCCCGCGCTGTACCCGAACTGGATGTGGATCCTGGGGACCGTGCTCGTCGTCGCCGTCCTGGGGTGGATTGTCTGGCAGCATCTGGCGTTGGTGGACGTCGCGCATTGGCGAGGTCATGGAACTCAGACGATCACGGATGCCCGCCGCAAGAAGTACCCTCACGTACGTCGATCAGATTGCTGATCGCCACGCCGACGGCGACCTGATGCGCGCGGCGTTCACCCTGCGCTCGCGGGCCCTCATGCGTGCCCTGGGCACTCGAGCGAACGGGCCGAGACCTCGAGGTCGCAAACCGTATCCGAGGTGCGCGAGCTCGTTCCCTGTGTGGCCGGGCCTGGCCGATGTCCCGCAGGCCTGCGGAAGTCCTGCAGTTTTTCGGGTGATGACATCCCTGCAGGGCAGCCCTCTCACGAGGCTGTCACCAACGTCTTGACCATGGCCGTGGAGGCGGTGAACGTATGAGGTTCTGGTGGTTAATCCCTCGTCCTCCTCGCGGTCGTCGTGATCGCGACGGTCGTCGGCTGATGCTCGCGCGTCGCGCCGGCGTGCGCTCGGGAAAGAAGGGTGGCGGCCAACACCGGCCACCTGCGGGCCTGCCGAAGTACCAGGCGCTCGTGCGTCGCACGCGCGCTTCGCTGGCTATGGCCTTCGTCTGCTTCCTGATCGCCGTCATCGCGACCTCCGTGTCGGCGGGCGCGCCCGTCGACCGCTACGTCAAGCACGACAAGTCCGCGAGCCGTGACATCGTCCCTGTGCCTGACGCGTCCGGATCGATGCTGCCCTACGACTCGAAGATCGGCGGGGCCTTCCGGCAAATCATCTCCCACTTCGAGGGGAGAGGATCTGCTGCAGCTGTGGGACGCCTACCGATGACGATGTTCCCGCTCACCGACGACTACGACATGGCCACCGACGTCCTCCAGGAAAATGTCGGACACGATCGACACCGGCCTCATCCAATTTGGTGGAAGGCTGTCTGGAACGCAGGAACTCTTCGACTACCTGTCGCCTGTCATGGACGAGAACCAGGAGGTCTCCCTCGCTCGTCGGCGACGGTCTGTCCTCGTGCATCATGGGCTTCGACCATAACGACAAGCAGCGCTCCCGCACCATCCCTGCTGGCCACCGACAACGAGGTGTACGGCGACGGCGTTCTACGACCTGAGCGAGGCGATCGAAGTTCGCGAAGAAGCAAGGAGTGACGGTCACCGCCCTCACCCGGGATCGATACCAACCTGGGCTACCAGGCCCAACAGCTGCGTGACGAGGTCCGTAAGACCGGCGGCGACTTCTACGATGCCTCGTCCCCGTCAGCCGTGGATAGCGTGGTGCGCCAGATCGAGGCTGAACAGAAAGAAGAACTCGACTCGCTGGAAAGATGGTGGAGACGGACCGCCCCGGTGCTGCCTTTGGGGTGGACACTCGTCGGCGTCGTGTCCCCTGCTTTGGTCTGTTGGCGTTCGGGAGGCTCTGACTGATGTTTTTCGCCCCGTCTTCACGTGGTCGTTCTGGGCATCATCGCTGTGCTCGGAGCGCTCTTCGTGTTCCTGTCGGCCAAGCGCGCCACCCGCCGCCACGTCATGGACGTCCTGCGTCGCTTCCTTATCGTCGTCGCAGTCATCATCATGGGCGCAGGCCCGTCGATCCACGGCGAGGCCCAGGAAGTGACCTCGACCCTCGAGGTCTACTTCGTCATCGACCGCACCGGGTCCATGGCCGCCGAGGACTGACGGCAACAAGCCCCGCATCGACGGCGTGCGTAACGACGTCGCGATCATGATGAACATCCTCACCGGCTCGCGTTTCTCCATCATGTCCTGGGACTCGAAGGTCCACACGACCCTGTTGCTGACCTCCGACGCGTCCGCGGTCGTCTCGTACATGGATTCCTTTGATCGAGAGCTCTCCAGCTCCTCCCAGGGATCGTCGGTGAACCGACCCGCCCAAGACCTCGCCAAGCTCCTGAAGAAGAACAAGGAACGCCACCTCAGAACGTGCGTGCCCTCTTCGCTTCACCGACGGTGAGACCTCCAATCAGAACCACTGGACCAGCGCGCCCTCAGGCGAAGCCAGCGACCGGGATGCCGTGAAGGAGTACATCGACGGCGGCCTCGTCCTTGGCTACGGCACCGAGAAAGGTGGCCCCATGAAGGTCCTGCGCCTGGGTGACAGCGGCCCCAGAGCGGCGGTGAACCCGAGTACATCCACGACTCGCAGCCCGGTAACCCCATCGCCATTTCGAAGATCGACGAGGCCGCCCTCGCGGATGTCGCCTCACGCGTGGGCGTCGACTACGTGCACTCGCCCGACAAGTCAGCGATCGATCGCACGCGCGTTCCGTGCTCGACAAGGCGTCGACGCTCGCCGAGCCACGCAACCCTGAAAGACACGCATCGCCACATCATCTGGCCTCGCGCTCCTACTCGGGGGTCTCCTCGCGTGGAGGGTGCCACGCGAGCTGCGCGCCCAACAGCTGAGGAACTCCCATGCCATCTGAGAACTCGCAGCCTGAAGCAGACCTTTTCCCCTTCGGCGCGCCTCAGGGTCGATCCCGTCGATCCCTCCGTTCGTGCGAAGCTCGCCAAGGCATCGTCCGGTAAGCAGAAGATCCAGCGCAACACGCGGGCGCTGCGCCCCGTGGTACTCAATCCCGATCCTCGTCATTGTGTTGGCTGTCGCCGCGTACCTGATCGGCCTTTCGCTCTGGTCGCGCTCGTCCCTGAGCCACTGGAAGGCTCAGAATACGACGTCGCCCAGACGGCTACGAAGGCCAGATGACGTGGACGAAGATCGGCATTGAGCGCTGGGTCGCGCACTACAACCGCGGCACCACTCTCGTGCGTCAGGGGCAGACCGACGAGGGCGTGACGGAGCTGCGTACCGCCTTCGACCTCGTCCCCAAGGCCACCGAGGTCAAGCCCGGCCGACTCGAGCCCTTCTCCTACGAATGCCGCGTTCGTGTCAACCTCGCGATCGGCATCGAGATTCAGGGCGACGCGCAGGCTGCCGCCGGCTCGTACGCAGGTGCCGCGACCACCTACCAGGAAGCCGAAGAGACTGTCGCCCCCTGTCAGACGGCCTCCAACTCCAGCCAGAATCAGTCCGACCAGAACCAGTCCGACGACAAGGACCAGTCGGGCAAACAGAATCAGTCCGGCGATCAGCAGCAGTCTGGCAACAAGTCCGATAACCCCGCCGACCAGAACAAGGAACGCGTCGAGGACAAGAAGCAGAAGGCTGAGGAGCAGTCCGAGGAGCAGGGCGGCCAGACAGAAGGACCAGCAGAAGGACCAGCAGAAGGATCAGCAGGACAAGGGGTCGAAGGATCAGCAGACGGACCCGAGTCCCAGCCCGAGCCCCACGCAGGACCCCTACGAGGGTGAGACCCCGGCCGAGAAGCAGCGCCGCGAGGAGCTGCAGCACAAGAATGATCAGCGCAACAAGGACCAGCGCGACAAGAAGGATGACCGCCGCAGCGGCAACCCGAACGGCGCCTGGTGAGGGCTGCAACCCCGTCTCACTTTCGCTGTGATGTGCACCTATAAACACCACGGCGGCCCGGGAGGCCGCCAAACACCGATAGGCTTGAATTGTGAAGGTTCTTCTCGTTGGTAACGGGGGTCGCGAACACGCGATCGCCCGTGCGCTTGTACGAACGTCCACCCCGAGCATCCCGTGTCGTTGGTCGTCCAGGCGGGTAATCCCGCCCTGGAGCAGCTGGGACGCTCCTGACCATGGATCCCCTGGATCCGAAGGACGTCGTCCGTCGCGCCACGTCCGAGAACGTCGACCCTCGTGGTCGTCGGCCCCGAGGCTCCGCTCGTCGCGGGCGTCGCGGATGCGGTCCTGACCACGGAATCCCCGTGTTTGGCCCGACGAAGGACGCGGCGCGCCTCGAGGCCTCCAAGTCTTTTCGCGAAGCAGGTCATGGCCGATGCCGGCGTGGCCACGGCTCGCGCCTTCACGTGCACCACGATGGACGAGGTCGAGGCCGCGTTCGATGACCTGGGTGCCCCTACGTCGTGAAGGATGACGCGCTTGCCGCCGGCAAGGGTGTCGTCGTGACCACCGACCGCGCCCAGGCCTCGAGCATGCGCGCGCCTGCCTGTCGCGCGACGGGGAGCCGTCGTCATCGAGGACCACCCCGACGGCCCCTGAGGTTTCCCTGTTCTGTTTCGCCGACGGTGCCATCGTTGTGCCGCTGCAGCCCGCGCAGGACTTCAAGCGCGTCGGCGACGGCAACGAGGGCCTGAACACGGGCGGCATGGGCGCCTCACAGCCCCTCCCGTGGCTCCTCGAAGAGGCCACGCAGCGCATCGTTGATGAGGTGGCCCAGCCTGTCATCACTGAGATGGCGCGTCGCGGCACCCCTTCCGCGGCCTCCTGTACTGCGGCCTCGCGATGACCTCGAAGGGCATCCGCGTCGTCGAGTTCAACGTGCGTTTCGGTGACCCGAGACCCAGGCGGTCCTCGAGCGCCTCGACTCCCCGTTGGCCCCCCATCCTGTACGCGGCCGCGACCGGCACTCTGGCGAAGGTCCCCGCCCCCCGTGTGGAGTGAGGATGCCGCCGTGACGGTCGTCATGGCCTCGGGCGGCTACCCGGGCCCCACGGATACCGGACATGAGATCACCGGCATCGAAGCGGCCGAGGAGCTTGACGGCGTCCACGTTATCCACGCCGGCACCTCCGAGGAGATCACCGACGATCCGACCGATGTCGCGGCGGGATGCTGCGGTTTCGAACCGACCTACGCGCTGGTGAACTCCGGCGGCCGAGTCCTCGACGTCGTCGCCCGCGCGGCCACGCTCGACGAGGCCCGTGCCCTGGCCTACCGGGGCGTCGACCTTATCCACTTCGACGGGGAACACCACCGCAGCGACATCGCGACGTGGCCCGCTGACCTGGTCGTCACCCTCGACTGAGAACCCACTGAGGAGCATCATGACCGCCACCCTTCACGGCTGGACCCGCTGAGCGCGGGCAAGGTTCGCGACATCTACGCTCCCGACGAGGCAGTGGTCGGGCCCCGCGCCGCAGACCACCACCCCGGCGGGATGCCCACGCCACGCGAAGGCTGGGCCCGGAGGCCCTCCCTCATGGTGACCTCGGATCGCATCAGCGCTCTACGACTACGTGCTGCCCACGCTGATCCCCCGGCAAGGGCGCGGTCCTCAACCAGCTCGCCATCTGGTGGATGGGCCAGCTGCGTCCCCTCGTGGAAAACCACCTGCTGGCCGTCGGTACGAAGGCCCCGGCCGAGGCCTCGCGCGCCCTGGAGGGCGCCCAGCCCACGCGCTTCACGGTGCCCGCCGAGGTGGACGGGCGCGCGGTCGTGTGCCGCAGCCTGCACATGATCCCCATCGAGTGTGTCGTGCGCGGCTACCTGACCGGCTCCGGCCTGGCTGAGTACCGCGAGTCCGGCTCCGTGTGCGGCATCACGCTACCCGAGGGACTGACTGAGGCCTCGCGCCTCGAAGAGCCGATCTTCACGCCGGCCGCGAAGGCGGAGCTGGGCGAGCACGACGAGAACATCACCTTCGAGCAGACCGCCGAGCGCATCGGCGAGGAGCTCGCGGTCGCGATCCGCGACCTGTCGATCGCCCTGTACCGGGCTGCCCGCGACATTGCCGCGCAGCGCGGCATCATCATCGCGGACACCAAGTTCGAGTTCGGCATCGACGTGACCACGGGTGCGCTCGTGCTCGCGGACGAGATCCTCACGCCGGACTCCTCGCGATTCTGGCCCGCCGACCAGTGGGTGGAGGGCCAGATCGTGCCCAGCTTCGACAAGCAGTACGTGCGCGACTGGCTGGTCTCCGAGCAGTCCGGCTGGGACCGCTCCTCGGGCGCCAACCCGCCCGCGCTGCCCGAATCCGTGGCAGCTGCGACCGCCGCGCGCTACGTCGAGGCATACCGCCGACTCACCGGGTCGGACCCCATCCTGTAAACAGACTTGCCCTGCCGGGCAAGATGCACGGCGGGATCCTCACCAACAACACAAGGAGGAATGCCGTGGGGCGAATCATCGTGGAAGTGATGCCGAAGCCGGAGATCCTGGATCCCCAGGGTAAGGCTGTCGGTTCGGCGCTGCCCAGGCTCGGAATCACGAGCTTCGAGGCGGTGCGCCAGGGTAAGTGCTTCCACCTGAGCGTGGACGGTCCCGTCACCGACGAGCTCCCTGGACCAGGCCCGCAAGGCCGCCGAAGAGGTCCTGTCCAACCCGATCATCGAGGACGTCGTGCGCGTCGAGGCCATCGACGAGGCCGACGCCCGTTACGCGGGAGGCGTGCAGTGACCCGCGTCGAGTCGTCACCTTCCCCGGCACCCTCGACGACCGCGATGCCGCCCGCGCGGTTGAGACCGCCGGCGCGCAGGCCGTGTCCCTGTGGCACAAGGACGCCGACCTGCACGGCGTCGACGCGGTCGTCATCCCCGGCGGCTTCTCCCACGGCGACTACCTGCGCTGCGGCGCGATCGCGGCGACTGCTCCCCGTCATGAGCGAGATCGTGCGCGAAGCCGGACGAGGCCCTGCCCGTCCTGGGCATCTGCAACGGCTTCCAGGTCCTGTGCGAGTCGCACCTGCTGCCCGGCGCGCTCATCCGCAACGACCACCAGAAGTTCCTGTGCCGCGACCAGGTGCTGCGCATCGAGAACGCGGACACCGCGTGGACGCGCGCCTACAGCGCCGGCGACACCATCACCGTTCCCTTGAAGAACGGCGAAGGCAACTTCCAGGCGTCCCCCGCCGAGCTCGAACGACTCGAGGGCGAAGGCCGCGTCGTGTTCCGCTACGTCGACTTCAACCCCAACGGAAGCGCCAACGACATCGCGGGCGTCACCAACGCCGCGGGCAACGTCGTCGGCCTCATGCCCCACCCCGAGCACGCGACCGAGGCCGGCTTCGGCCCGCTCTCCCTCGGACCCGACGGCGCCAGCCACCACGGCGGCACCGACGGCCTGGGCATCTTCCGTTCCGTCCTCGCATCCCTCGTCGGCTGACGACGCCCTCGTGCGCCCTCACGCATGAGGGAGCCCCGGCCTCGTCCCAGACCTTTCGAATGGAAACACGAATGACCTCCGAAAACACCCGCGAGCTGCCCGACACCGTCGAGAACGCCGCCGCGACCCCCGGCCAGGACATGCCCTGGAAGGAACTCGGCCTCAAAGAGGACGAATACCAGCGCATCTGCGACATCCTCGGGCGTCGCCCCACCAACGCCGAGCTCGCCATGTACTCCGTCATGTGGTCCGAGCACTGCTCCTACAAGTCCTCCAAGAAGCACCTCGCCGAGCAGTTCGGTGCGCGCACGACCGACGCGATGAGGAAGCACCTCCTCGTCGGCATGGGCCAGAACGCCGGCGTCGTCGACATCGGCGGCGGTTGGGCCGTCACCTTCAAGGTGGAGTCCCACAACCACCCGTCCTTCGTCGAGCCCCTACCAGGGAGCGGCCACCGGCGTGGGCGGCATCGTCCGCGACATCATCTCCATGGGTGCGCGCCCGATCGCCGTCATGGACCAGCTGCGCTTCGGCGCTGTCGACCACCCCGACACGGCGCGCGTCGTCCACGGCGTCGTCTCCGGCGTCGGCGGCTACGGAAACTGCCTGGGCCTGCCCAACATCGGCGGCGAAACCGAGTTCGACCCCTCCTACCAGGGCAACCCCCTCGTCAACGCGCTGTGCATCGGCAAACTGCGCCACGACGACATCCACCTGGCCAACGCGACCGGTGAGGGCAACCTCGTCGTCCTCTTCGGCGCGCGCACCGGCGGCGACGGGGCCATCGGTGGCGCCTCGATCCTCGCCTCCGAGACATTCGAAGACGGCATGCCCGCCAAGCGCCCCTCCGTTCAGGTGGGCGACCCCTTCATGGAGAAAGTCCTCATCGAGTGCTGCCTCGACCTGTTCGAGGCCGGCGTCGTCCAGGGCATCCAGGACCTCGGCGCCGCAGGCATCTCGTGCGCGACCTCCGAGCTGGCCTCCAACGGCGACTCCGGCATGCACGTCGACCTCGAGAACGTGCTCCTGCGCGACCCCACCCTCACCGCGGGCGAGATCCTCATGAGCGAGTCCCAGGAACGCATGATGGTGATCGTGACCCCGCAGGATCGCGAGCGCTTCTTCGAGATCATCGACAAGTGGGACGTCGAGGCCGCGGTCATCGGTCACCCTGACCGGCGACGGACGCCCTGACGATCGACCACCACGGTCACCGCATCGTCGACGTCGACCCGAAGACCGTCGCCCACGAGGGCCCCGTCTACGACCGCCCCTACGCGCGCCCCGCGTGGCAGGACGAGCTGCAGGCCGCAACCTCCGAGTCGCTTGCCCGTCCCGCAACGCGCGAGGAACTCATCGCCGACGTGCGCGCCGTGCTCTCCGACGTCAACCAGGCCTCCAGGCGTGGGTCACCGACCAGTACGACCGCTACGTGCAGGGCAACACCGCCCTCGCCCAGCCCGACGACGCGGGCGTCATCCGCATCGACGAGGAAAGCGGCCTGGGCGTTGCGCTCTCGACCGACGCGAACGGCTGGTACACCAAGCTCGACCCGGCAGCGGGAGCCCGCCAGGCCCTCGCCGAGTCCTACCGTAACGTCGCCGTCGTCGGCGCCGAGCCCGTCGCCATCACGGACTGCCTGAACTTCGGCAACCCCGAAGACACGGACGCGATGTGGCAGCTGGTGACCGCCATGACCGCGCTCGCGGACGGCTGCATCGAGCTCGAGATCCCCGTGACCGGCGGCAACGTGTCGCTGTACAACTCGTCCGGCACCGAGAAGGGCCTGCCGAACTCGTCGATCAACCCGACGCCCGTCATCGGCATGCTCGGTATCCTTCCCGACGTCACGCGAGCCAACCCCTCCGGCTTCACCGAAGAGGGCCTCGCCGTCATCCTCCTGGGTACCACCCGCGAGGAGTTCGACGGCTCCGCGTGGGCGCGCATTGCCCGCTCGCACCTCGGCGGTCTTCCGCCCGAGGTCGACCTGAAGGCCGAGGTCGCCCTCGGTAACGTCGTGCGCGCGCTGAGCGCCGCCGACGGTCCCGATGGCCGACCCCTCGTGCGCGCGGCGCATGACCTGTCGAACGGCGGCCTCGTGCAGTCCCTCGTGGACTCCGCGCTGCGCTTCGGCATCGGCGGCGTCTTCGACGTGGCCGGGGCCGCCCGCCGCGACTGCGTCGGCGATCACGAGATGCTCCTGTCCGAATCCCAGGCTCGCGCCTTCGTCGCGGTGCCCGAGGTGGCCGTCAAGGCCGTGTTCGCGGCCGCCGAGGCCGAGGGCGTGGACGCCGTGCGCATCGGCACCACGGGCGGCGACATGCTCGCGATCAGCGGCGTGGACCTGCTCGCCGCCGAAGGCGAGGGCTGCGGCTGGATCGCCTCGATTGACGAGCTGCGCGAGCTGAACGAAACGGGACGCAACTACTTCTGAGTTGCCATCTGTCAGTAGCTGCGGTTGAGCCGGTGTGGCTGGGCTGGCTGAGATCTTGCGGTTGGTCTGCTGCGTCTAGGGGGCGCGGGCCTACGGGCCCGCGCCCCTGTGCTGTCTTTTGTCTGGTGTTCGGCCTTGGATTATAGGACACTGCGTGTTGCTGGTGGTGTGACGTTTTGGCTTCCTGGTGCGGGAAAGTCGGTATTGAAGGTGGTGGCACCTGCTCGTGTCTTCGTGTGGGCGGTGTCTGTGCATTAACCCCGTGAATCTGTGCGCGGGCCTGGGACTGTGTGCGTGGTGGCCCCTTTGCTGGCAGTGGTAACCCTTTCATGCGCAGCTGGGCCCGATAGGTGGCAGTGTGGGCGGCGCGCCCACACTGCCACCTCAAGGGCCCAGCTGCGCAGCGTCGGGCTAGCACGACCACCTGTGGGGCCCAGCTGCGCGGAGGCGGGGTGCGGGCTACTACTGCCACCTATCGGGCCCCGATGCTCCGATGCACCGACGCCCCCGTCGGAGCCCGCGCTCCGCACATTGTTACGTTTCTGAAAGCTTGCCAGTACACGCTCAGGAGTGGCCTTATCGTGCCTGTGCTTGAATGCGTTTCATGCTGTTTCGTCGTGGACGGGCAAAGAACAAGTCGCCCGCGACAATACAACTCTTGAGAGTTTTCCCAAAGTCCTACCGATTGATCACCAATCTTTGGCATACTGAGGGGCGGAAATTATCCGCCACCACAGGAGCCTTCCGTGCCTGAGCAAAACGTCCCCACTACAACTGAGCAGGCCCCGGCCTTGTCTGAGAGTGCCAGCAAACCCAGCCTGGGCCGCGTGATCGCCGCCTGGGCGGTGCACGCGTTCACGATTTCCGGGCTCGCGTGGGCGACGCTCGCTCTGTTCGCGATGCTCGACAACAACATCCCCATGATGTGGCTGTGGTTCGTCATCGCCCTGGTCGTTGACGGTGTCGACGGCACGCTGGCCCGCAAGGTCGGAGTCCGTCAGGTCATTCCCTGGTTCGACGGTGGAGTCGTCGACAACCTCGTCGACTATCTGACGTGGACGTTCCTGCCCGCGCTTTTCATGGCGATGTACCTGCCGTTTGGACCCAAGCCGCTCCCCGTCATCATGATGGTCATCATCATCGTCTCCTCCGTGTTCTGCTACGCGAACGACGGAGAGAAGTCGAACGATAACTACTTCGTTGGCTTCCCGGCGGCGTGGAACTGCGTCGCGATTGTCATGTACGTCCTTCAGACTCCGGCGTGGGTCAATATCGCTGCGACGGTTTTTCCTCGCGATCATGACGCTTGTTCCGCTTCACCACACGCACCCGGCGCGCGTGAAGCGTTTCCAGATCCCGAACATCATCGGTGCGACCGCGTGGATCGTCGCGTGCGCGTACCTGGTGGTCGTTTACCCGGTCCGGCCCCTGTGGACTCTGATTCTGTTCTGGGTTGGCGGCGGCTGGTTTATGATCGCCGGCTTCATCCGCACGGCGACCGGCGAGGACAAGTAGCCGTCGCGCCACGAGCGAATACGAACGTCCCCCGGGCCTCACGCTCGGGGGACGTCGTTATGCGAGCTCGGTAAACAAATTTTCGGTCACGTCACGTGAGGGGAACGGCGGACCTCAGGGGGACGAGGCCGGGGCGCGTTGCGTTGTGAACGCGCAGTATGTGGAGGGCGCCGGAGGGATCTGCCGCGGTGCCGGTGGGCGGTGGCGGGGCCTGGCCGGACAACGAGCCGACGCGCCGAGCGAAGCTCGCAGCGCGGACGGCTCGCGGGCGGGCCGCCGCCCACCGGCACACACAGCGGCCGGGCCCTCCGGTGCCCGGAACACCAGTGGCACGCAGCAGAGCCTGGCGGAAACCGCGGGTGCAGCGACGCTGCTGCGGCGACTGAGTGTGCCTACAGCTGCTCTGCCAGGCCCTTCTTGACGGCCCGGTCGCGCTGGTAGCGGAAGACCTCCAGGAAGATGCCGCCGAAGAAAATCAGGGCGATGGCGGTCCACACGCCCGGGGGAGCGTGGCGCCCGTACATGAGGAAGTACACGTAGGGGGCGAGGAAGGTGACGGCGGCGGTGGCGGCGCCGACGATGCGGTGCCAGAGTTTTTGTCCGGCGACCATTTCGATGAGGCCCCACGTGTAGGGGATGGCGGTGACCATGTCGATGGCCCACAGGACGCGCCAGTCGCCCCGGAAGCGGGGGACGTACATGACGGGCACGGCCCGTGCCATCGAATACACGAGGACAACGGCGTAGGCGATGAACTTGGGGTTGCGGCACAGCCGCAGGAAGGCGGAGCGTTCGATGATGGAGGCGCCGACGGCGCGGGACGCGTGGGTGGCGTGTGACGAGGTCGTCAGCGTGTCGAGTCCGGCCATGGCGACGCGCATGAATTCGCGTTGCTCGTCGGTGCCGGACGCCCATTGCTCGAGCAGCTCGAGGGGGGGACAGGGCGATGGGGGTGTAGCCGTCGCGCGGCTGGCCGGCCTCGTGAATGAGGTCGGCGCCGAGGGCCTCGCGCAGGCGCGAGAGTTGCTCGGTGGGGATTTCAGCGATCCACAGGCGCACGCGGCGTTGGATGGCGTCGTGGAGTTCGTGGGAGAGTGCGTGTCCCGCGGCGGAGTGGGGGGAGAAGCCTTCGGCGGCGATGTCGGCGAGGGCGCCGGGATATTCGACGATGCGGGTCGTGAGGTCACCGGCGCGGTCGACGCCGGATACCTTGATGATGGTGGCCGCGTCCCACTGGTAGCTGCGTGCGATCTCGATGTCGAGGATCGAACGCAGCGTAATCAGGGAAGCTGTGTCGGTCACGGGTGGCCTCTCGTCGGAAGTTGGACGTCTCCATTGTGCCTGACAAGGCGGTCGGAATGCACGCTCGGGGGTGTGGCATCAGCGCCGCGTAGAATCGGGGCATGGCGAAACGACGTATTGACCCTGGTGAGGGGGATGGTGGCGCTGCGTTCGTGGTGCGAGGCAGTGGAGCGTGGCGAGGAGCCTGCTCGCGCGGTGGTGTTGACGGCGGTGCGCTTTACCCTCGAGGAGCTCGGCATCTTGCATCCCGGCCGCGCGGTTGAGGTGCGCGTGCCGCCTGCTGGTGCCGTGCAGATCCTGCCGGGGACGACGCATCGGCGCGGTACGCCGCCCGCCGTGGTGGAGACCGACGCGCGCACGTGGCTATCGCTCGCGTGCGGCCTTCTCACGTGGGACGAGGCCGTGGCCGACTCGCGCGTCAGCGCGTCGGGGGAACGTACGGACCTGGGGCCCTTCCTGCCGCTCGTTTGAGCGCCAGGGGAGGGCGTCGGCCTGCGGGGGCTCAGGCCTCCAGCTGGGGCACGCCGAAGCGGGCCTGGAGCTTAGGGGCAAGCCACTTCTGGGAGCCCTTGTACGCGTAGCGCTGGGCGACGGCCGCGATGGCGGCGGAGGTGGCTGCGAAGAGGACCAGCGATGCGATGGTGACGTCGTCGGAGTCTTCGGCGGGGATGGGGCGTCCGGTGGCGACCTTCCAGCCGGCTTCGAAGACCTTGGAGGCGGCGAAGGCCGCTCCGGCGATGACGACGGTCGTGGCGACCTTTTCGATGGTGGCTGAGTCCATGGTTGCCTCCCTGGCGTGGGGGTGGTTGTCCCTGTGCGCGTGCGCACGCTTCCATGATGCCCCACGCGGCGCTCTTGCGCGAGGCCCACAGGTGCCCTGTCTTATGCTTGAACGGTAGTGTTCCCGTCCGAAGGATTCCTTATGGCTCGCGCCCGCTCTGTTTTTGCGTTGTCGGCCCTCGTTGTTGCGGCGACGACGGTGGCGGCTTGTACGCCGTCCGTGTCGTCCAGCGCGCCTCGGGATCCGTTTGCGTCGCCGATCGTTCCGGGTCAGAGTGCCCGTGCTTCTTCGGGTACGGCTGGGCATGGCACGATCGACGCCCCCACTCCGCGCAGCGGTTCGGGCACGGTGACCGTCGCCCTGGTGGGTGGCGCGCAGCTGCCGATGGAGACCGCGCAGGCGTTCACGAAGGCGACGGGCTTCACGGTTGCGGTGGCACCGGTGGATGGTGTGGATGCGCTGTCGAAGGCGGGCGCGGACGTGGTGCTTGGCCTGGATGGCGCGGATGCCCTGCAGGCGACCGCGGCGGGCACGATCGCGGCTTCGGCGCCTCAGAATACGGCGACGATTGCCGGCACAGTCGTGGATGGTGCCGCTGCGGCGATCGCCTACGGGCGTGACGACGTGTGTGTGATCGCCGATAAGTCGTGGATGAGTGCGAACGGCCGCCCGCTGCCGACCTCGTTCGGTGATCTGATTTCTCCGCGTATCCGCGCGCTGCTGACGGTCCCGGACCCGGCCTCGTCGTCGGTGGGCCGCGCTTTCGTGCAGGAGGCCGCCGCGCAGACGGGCGAGGGTCTGGGTTCTTTCGCGCAGTCCCTCAACCCGCGCGTGGATTCCTCCCTGGGTGGTGCTGTCGCGGCATGGACGGCCGGCGCACACGTGTCCGAGGGGTACCTGTCCGAGGTCGTGGGAGCCTCTGCGGGTTCTTCTGGCGCGTATCCGCTGATCGTGGCCCCGCGCTCGCTGGCGGCCGCGGCGGCGACGAACACGGGTGCCGATTCCTACGGGACCGCGATCTCTTCGACGTGCATCGCTCGCATCATGTACGCGGCCCCCACGTCCTCGCCCGCGTCGGACGGCGCGGAGTCTCTCATCGCCTGGCTGCAGGGCGAGACCGCGCAGCGCTCCCTGGCGACGACGGGTGCCGTCTACCCGATCGATGGCGTGCTCGCCGCCGACACGAAGGCCGGCTGGCTGATGGGTATCAGCGGCGATCCGATCGTTGCCGATGAGACGGTCGGTTCTCTCGACGCGATGAGCGCGTGGCTGGCCACGTGGTCCTCGGCGCTGGCCTCCCCGGCGTCGACCACGCCGAGTACTCCCGACCCCGCGACGGACCCGGGCACGCAGAACGTCGAGCCGGAGCCGGCTCTCGCGGATAACCCCGTGACCGACACGGGATATGAGGATTCGAGCGACGACGAGGAGTAATCCCCGCCGGATGCAACCTTTCGGAGTCAGCCTCGCAGCATTGCGGGGCTGACTCTGCATTCCTCCCCGATGCGCATGGGGGCGATGAGGCCCGCTTCGCGCAGCTCGAGGAGGCGCGGCACGGTGCGCTCGACGACCTTCCACGGGTCGATCGTGTTGAGGTAGATGCGCGTGCCGCCCTCGAAACCGGCGAGCGTCGAGATGCGCCACTTGAGCAGGATGCGCCAGCGCATGGGCGTGGAGACGGTGGGCGGGCGGTGGTACCACTCCTCGTTTGCGGGCACTTCCACGCCTGCCGCGGCGTGCGCCGCGTGCAGGATGTCGGAGATGCCGCGCATGGCCTCGGGGCTGACTTCCCATGGGTTCTTCGGCTCGCCGAGGGGCCAGATCGCGATACCGGGGAAACGGTGCCCGAACCCGGCCAGGGCGACGGCGTGCTCGTTCTGGGCGATGAGGAGCTTGCGCGTGGCCGCGACAGTGAAGATCTGGTCGTAGATGTCGGGCTGGGTGCGCAGGCGCTCCAGTTCGGCCTCGGTCTGCACGGACATCTCGTCGATCGCGACGAGCTGCTTGTGCAGGTGGTCGAAGGACGCGCCCGCGGGGCGTAGCCAGTTCTGGAACGTCGCCACGTAGCGCACGGCGGGATCCAAGTCGTACAGGTCGCGCATTGAGCGGGCCGTGTACGCGGTGTACTGCTCGTGCTCCTCGGGGGTGAGGGTGCCGGAGCCGGCCAGCTGGTGGGCCTCGGTGGCGCCGTCGACGAAGTGGCGCCTGCCGATAATCAGGTCGTGGCCGCCGGAGAAGAAGCCGTTGGCGTACTGCAGGCGCGCGGTCTCGCTGGTGGCCGCGAACTCTCCCTCGCTCATGCCCGAGGCCAACATGCGCGCGCGCACGACGTTCATGACGTGCTCGTAGCCCGCGTCCGAGGCCAGGTACTGGGCCATGCGGCGACGGTCGTCCTCGGAGGGGACGTGCCCGTGGTTGAGATGCCAGTAGTTGTAGGAGACGATCTCGAAGAGGTTGGGGATGCGTCGGAACTCGGCGACGGTATCTGCGAGCTGATCGGCGCCGAGGGCGTTCAGCTGCTCCCAGGACCCGTCCTCGTGGCGCACGAGGCGCGACTTCTCGGGCGGTGTCTCGAGGTAGCGGCCGCAGCAGAACGCGCAGTGGTGCCCGTCGGCCTCGTGGTCGATGGGGTTGTGGTCCGCGTGAGGGGCGGTCAGGGGCCGGTTACCGCGGCCCGGGACGGTCCACACCTCCGTGCCCGTGAGCAGGTTCTGCTGTTTGACGGTACCGTCGGCCAGTCGGACGATGGCGCGGTCGGCGCGCGTGAGCTTGGAAGCCATACCTGTATCGTACCCGTCCTCAGAGTCGGTCCATCGTCGCCGGATGCGACCCCATGCGTCCGGCTTCGCCCGCGTCGAGCGCGTCGATGCGTGCGGTCTGTTCGGGATCTAGCGCGAAGGAGAACACATCGAAATTGGTGGCCATGCGCGCCGGGTTCAGGGTCTTGGGGAAGACGACGTGCCCGCGATCCAGCGCCCAGCGCAGCGCGACCTGCGTCGGGCCCACGCCGATGTGCGCGCCGATCTCGACGAGCGTCGGGTCGGTGACGGCGCGTCCGCGCGCGAGGGGGGACCAGGCCTCGAACACCATGCCGAGCCCCTGGGCGTAGGCGCGCAGGTTGGCGTTGGGGAAGAAGGGGTGGGACTCGACTTGGAGGACGTGCGGGGAGACCGTCGCGACCGCCCGGACGGCCTCGACGTGCTCGCGCTCGTAGTTCGACAGGCCGATCGCGCGCGTGCCGCCGGCGTTGAATGCGTCTTCGAGGGCGGGCCAGGGCAGGGCGACGTCGCCTCCGTAGAGGGTGGGCAGCGGCCAGTGCACGAGGAGGAGATCCACGTAGTCCGTGCGCAGGTCCTCGAGGGAGCGTCGGATGGACGCGGCGGCTCGCTCGGGCTCGTGGTTGGAGTTGTCGACCTTCGTCGTGACGAACAGGTCCTCGCGCGCGATTCCCGAGGCTTCGAGCGCGGCCCCGACCTCGGCCTCGTTGCCGTACATCTGAGCGGTGTCGATGTGGCGGTACCCGACTTCGAGGGCGCGGCTCACCGCGTCGTACGTGTCCTCGGGCGCGACCTTGTAGGTGCCGAAACCGAGAACGGGGATGGGCGATCCCGTCCGGAGCATAAAGGTCGGAATCGGGGACGAGGCCGGGGCGCTGCCGGCGGGAAGCGGGGTGTTCATCGGTGAATCCTCCTAGTCGTTTCCAGTGTAGCCTCCCGCATGCGCTGCGGTCGCCGTCGTCCGCGGGCGCAGATGGTGAGTTCTGGGCGGTAGCTGCGCCGTCATCGCCGGGGGTGCTCTGGGACGATATCGAGGATGTTCTGTCCGAGTCGTCCAACTCCTGAGCCGCAGGTCTCACAGTCTGAGAACATTGGGTGACAAATTATTTCTCTCCTGGCGGTCAGTCGGCCTGGTAGCAGCGTTTTTCCTGGTTTTGGACGCCCGTCATCCTCTCTTTTGAGGGATAGAAGTGCTGAAATGTCGCTGAAAAACCCGCGAATGTCGTCTGCAATGCGGTTGGCACTTAAATTGGTATATTGGTTAATATCGCGATATAGCGCGAAAATTCGGGGACTCCTGTCTAGCTATACGGTAGGCTTTATATTAGGTAACCCACCGTCGATTCCCCGCTCTAAGAGCAAAATTCGCGTACGATAGATACTGTTCAACTATGATCGTCTACACGTCCAGACAACGAACGGAGAGTTATGTCGGTTCGCAATGCCCTGCTGGCGCTTGTTGCGCAGCAGCCCGCCGGTGTCTACCGCCTGAAGCAGATGTTCGAGGAGCAGACGTGCGGAGCATGGCCGCTGAATATCGGCCAGGTCTACCAGACGATGCAGCGCCTCGAACGCGACGGCCAGGTTGTGTCTCACGCCGAGACCAACGCGGGCCGTGATTCTGAGGTCTTTGAGCTGACTGATGCCGGCCGCGAAGTCCTCAACGCCTGGTGGTCCACCCCCGTTCCTCGCGAACATCCCGAACGCGATGAGCTTGTCATGAAGCTCGCCGTGGCCGCCGCCGATCCTACGGTCGACGTCGAGGCCATGATCCAGATTCAGCGTCGCTCGACCCTGGGTTCCCTGCGTGATGTCACCCGCCTGAAGGCTTCGGCCGACGAGGGGGAGCTCGCGTGGAAGCTTATCCTGGAGCGTCACATCTTCGACCTCGAGGCCGAGCTCAACTGGCTCGATTACATCGAGTCCGGTGCTGTTTCCGAGGCCGCTCGTCGCGCCGCCTTCGCTGCTGCGAAGGGTCGCTCGATGAACTGGGCTCAGGCGGAAGCCGGTATTTCGGAGCGTGCCGGGGTGTGATGAGCCAGCCCTGTGCCGCTACCGATCAGGATGGCGGGTGTCGGACACGAGTTCGGCGCCGACGGCGTCCGAGTGAGAGCGCTCGACGGGATCGACCTTGAGGTCGCCCCCGGCGAGCTTCTCGCTGTTATGGGCCCCTCTGGATCCGGCAAGTCGACCCTGCTGTCGATCGCTGGTGGACTGGAGCGTCCGACGCACGGAAGTGTCTTCATTAACGGCGTCGATATGGCCACGATGGATGCGGCTCACCGTGCTGAGGTGCGTCGCCGTTTCATCGGTTACGTCTTCCAGGATTACAACCTGATCCCGTCCCTGTCGGCCCTCGAAAACGTTGAGATGCCGCTGCAGCTGGACGGGGTCAGCCCGTCGAAGGTGCGCGAGGCCGCCATGGCTGCCCTCGAGGAAGTCGGAGTCGCCGAGCTCGCTGATCGCTTCCCCGAGCGTCTTTCGGGTGGTCAACGTCAGCGCATTGCGATCGCCCGAGGCCTCGTCGGTAACCGCTCGGTCATTCTTGCGGATGAGCCGACGGGCGCGCTCGACTCACACACGAGCGACCAGATCATGTTGGTGTTGCGTGACCACATTGATGCGGGCGCAGCCGGTATCCTCGTTACTCATGAGGCCCGAATGGCCGCATGGGCGGACCGCACAGTCTTCCTTCGCGACGGTCGTATCGTCGACCGTTTGTGTGGAGACTCGCTGAGGGATCTGCTGGCTGACACTGCACCAAGGATCTGATGAGTCGACTCAACACACGAATGAGGCGATGGGGAGTAGTACTCCGCATCGCCTCTCGTGATGCGCGCCAAAGCCTGGGGCGCACGCTGACGGCGGTTTTTCTCATCTCGCTGCCGATCATCATCGCAATCGGCGCGATCACGTTCTGGGACGTCACGACCTCCCAGCGCTACCAGGCCGCGTCGTGGCTTGGTCACCGTTCCGACGTCCAGGCGGTCACCCTGCACCGCTCGTCGACGCCCATCGGGCAAGATATCACCGCCGACGTCCTATCGAAGACGGCCTCGGATGAGGAAGTCACGGTTACCCCCAGCACCCTCACCGACTGGGTGCCGGCGGGGGACCAGTTGATCGCGGTCGATACTCTCTATCAGCTGCATCTCACGACGCAGGACGGAACGGGCTACACGGTCGACTCGGGTACCCAGACGGCCGCGCTCGATGCCCCGCGCGTGAATGCGGGCGGAAAGAGCGGTGCCCTCGCCGCCAATCATGCCGTCATCTCCGACGATGTCGCTCGGGCGCTCAAGGCCGAGGTGGGTGACACGCTCGCCCTGTCGCTGACTGTCGCCAAGGATCGCACTACTCAGCTTCTCACGGGAAGCGTCGTCATTGACGAGATTATGTCCGGCACGAATCGGGCGATCATCGGTGATGGCACGCTCGAGCTTGATCGTCTCGCGGTTGCCGGGCGCACTCAGACTGTCTGGTACGTCACAGGTCCTGCTCCGGTGACCTGGGACCACATCCGTCAGATCAACCAGTCGGGATTCTCCGTCGTCTCGCGCCACGTCCTCGCTGACCCGCCGGATGCCTCGGCGATTCCCTCCCAGATCGCTCAGTACGAGGAGCCCCAAAACACTCGGGGCGCCAACCCCTGGCAGTACCTCCTTCTCGTTGCGGGCATTCTCCTCATCCTCACCGAGATGATTCTGCTCATCTCGCCGCTGTACACCGTCGCCCAGAGATCGGTCATGCGCACGGCGGCCATGATCGTCGCCAACGGTGGCGACCAGTCCGACGGTCGACGCCTGACGATCGCTCACGGCCTCCTTATCGGCCTGTACTCCGGGCTTCTCTCTGCCGCGCTGTCCGCGTGTGCCATGGTGGGCATCGGCATCTGGGCGGGCCTCGGCATCGGTATTGTGCCGTGGTGGCCGCTGCCCCTGTCGGTGCTCCTGCCGATCCTCCTGTCCCTCATGGCGTCGGTGTCGCCGGCGCACACCTCGTCGCACATCAACACGTCGGCGGTCATCGGCGGGCGCGTGTGGGAGCCCTCCCGCCTCGTGCGTCGTCGCATGATCTACCCCCTGGCGCTGCTGGCCGGACTCCCGCTGTTGGGTATCGCCGCCTGGCGCGGATGGGTCCTCGCCCTAGTCGTTGGTGTCGGTCTGCTCGAGGCCGGCCTTATCGGGTCGATCCCCTACATCTTCACCCGCTGGCGTGCCCCCAATCGTCGCGCATCAATGAGCATGCGCCTGGCGCTGCGCGACGCCGTGCGCAACGGCCACCGCACGTTCCCCGCCATGGCCTCGATCCTGACGACCGTGTTCGTCGCTTGCGGCCTGCTCATCACCCTGTCCTCGTCGAACGAGGCGGGCTGGAACTCGCGCCCGCACGCGGGACAGCGCGGGCAGGTCTTCCTCTCGACGGTCGATAAGACCGACTCGGTGACGCGCACTCGCAACCTGCTTCAGTCGGCCCAGCAGGTCGTCGACGCGGAGCGCACGGTCACCTCCAGCGCCATCATGAACGGCATGGCGTGGAACAGTGGCCCGGGTGGCCCGGAGACCATGGTCGAGGCCGTCAACCCCACCGACAAGTCGACGCTCACGATACGTGGCGACATGGGTACGATGGCGGAGATCGACGTCGCCTACATCGTCGATGACGGCACCTACCTGCGCGAGGCCGGATACCTCAACGAGGACGACATGGTCCGCGCGATCGCCACCCTGAACGCCGGTGGCGTCCTCGTGCCCGATCCGAAGCTGATTAACGGTGCCGGCCAGGCCGACCTGCGCAGTCTCGATATGTCGGCGATCGCTGCCGCCAAGGCTGCCGGTGCCTCCGATGATGATCTGCCGGACGCCCTCGTGCAGAGGACGATGACCTTCCCGGCCTCGCCACTCACGCGTATCAACGTCATGGTGTTGTCCCCGCAGGCCTCCCGAAGCCCTCGGCCTGCGCGCCGTGCCGCTCGGCGAGCTCCTCAGCGTCGAGAAGCCGGTGAACCCGGTGGGCGCCCCCTCCTTCCAGACGGCGATTGCGCGCCAGGTCCCCGGCGTATCCGCCCAGGTGATCGCCCCGACGATGCGATCGCTGGTCCTGCCCTACGTTGCCGCGCTGATCGCCGTCGTCGCGGCCGCGGCGACGGTTGCCCTCGTGGTGGCACTGTCCTCCTCGGATATGCGCCCGGACCTCGACACCCTCGATGCGATTGGCGCCGCCCCCACGATGCGCCGCCACGTCACGACCTGGCAGGGTGTGGTGCTCGCGCTCAACGTGATTCCGACGGCTGTGCTCTCCGGTCTCGTCGTGGGCGTGCTCGCAGTTATCACCTTCGTGAATTCGGGGATCTTCCCGACTCTGACGACGACGCTGCGCCCCATCGTTCCCTGGGGAGCCCTGTTGGGCATGCTGATCGTCATGCCGATCCTGTGCGCCCTCGTCGCGATCATTCTGACGCCTCGCCACCAGAAGCGCATCCGCCGCATCAACTAGGCGCTCGCGATGAGTGAAATCCCCGAAGAAGTCGTCATCCCTGCGGGTGCCCTGGCCTCGTCGGCCGTGCGCATCGATACGTGGCTGTGGGCGACCCGCCAGCTCAAGTCCCGGTCGCAGGCGACGGCCGCGGTGCGTGCCGGGCACGTACGTGTCAACGGCGAACCCGTCAAGGCTGCCTACAAGGTGCGCGTCGGCGACGAGGTGCGCCTGCGCATCGAGGGCTTCGACCGGATCCTGGGGGTTAACTTACTGCTGAACAAGCGCGTGTCCTATCCGCAGGCACGCATGGCGTACGATGATCGCACCCCCGATCGTCCGCGCGTGCACATCCCCGTCGCCATGCGCGAGAAGGGGAGCGGGCGCCCCACGAAGAAGGAACGGCGAGAGCTGGACCGGCTGCGCGGATACGACTCTCACGAGCGCTACTGAGCGCCTCAGCGAGGCGCTGGCAGGTGTTGGCGGGCATGTACTGTCCCGCCGCCTGGGCTATGGGCATCTGCTGCGCGACAGGCGCTCCTTGCTGTGGCATATCGTGGAATTGCACGGTCCACTCGCCGCCGTTCCACCAGCGAAGGCGCTGGCTTCCTGCGGGGTCGGGGTACCACCCGGGTGTTGGTTGAGACATGACCGTCCTTTCAGTTTCTGGCACCAGTGTGACCAATCCGTGAGGTTCATAACGCATGCAATATGACAGTCGTGGAGAAGGCCGGACGCATGACAGGTACTCTGAAAGCTATGGCCTCTCTTTTCGCGTCTTCACCCCTGCTCGCGCTGTTTGTCGTTGTTGCGTTGGGTGCGGCGATCGGGGCCATTCGGATCGGTCCGCTGCGCTTTGGCGCGGCGGGTGCTCTCTTCGTCGGCCTCGTCGTTTCGGCGCTGCATCCCGAGGTTGTCAGCACCCATACGTCGATCGTCCAGCCGATGGGTCTGGCCTTCTTCGTGTACTGCGTCGGCATATCCGCGGGTGCCACTTTCTTTCAGGATTTGCGTAAGCAGACGAATCTTCTCGCCCTCACGACGATCGTGTGCGTCGTGGGCGCGGTCATCGCGCTTGCAGGAGGCCGCCTCCTCGGCCTGTCCTCCGGGCTCACGTCGGGTCTCTTCACGGGCGCTCTGACGGCTGCTCCCGCCCTCGACACAGCCACCCGCCTCACGGGAGATTCCAACGCGGCGGTCGGCTATGCGTTTGGCTATCCGGTGGGCGTCATCGGCGGCATCCTCATTGTCACGATCACCGTGACGAGGAAGTGGGTGGGCCCCAAGGACACGCCTTCCCTCGCGGGTTCGTCCCTGGAGGCCGTGAGTATTCATGTCTCCAAGCACATCAACACGCGCGACATCGACGCGTGGCGCGACCAGCGCGTACGCCTGTCCCTACCTGTGTCGAGACGGGCGCACCCGCGTCACTGCTCCCGGCGAGGACCTGCTGCCGGGCGACCACGTCGTCATGGTCGGCGATCCCGCGTCTATCAAGGAGACGGTCCCCCTCGTCGGCGAGATCCTCGACCACAACCTTGAGGACGACCGTTCCGACCTCGCCTTCGAACGCATCGTCGTGTCCAACCCTGACGTCGCCGGCCGTAGCGTCTCCGAACTCAACGTCACCAAGCGCTTCGGTGCCGTCATCACGCGCGTGCGCCGAGGCGACCTGGACCTCCTGGCCCGCGACGACCTCGACCTGCAGCTCGGCGATCACGTCGCTGTCGTCGTGCCCACGGACGAGCTCGACGACATCGCCGAGTGGCTCGGCGACTCTGAGCGTCGCGTCGCTGAGGTCGACGGCATGGCTTTTGGTATCGGCCTCGTCCTCGGTCTGCTCCCTAGGCATCGTGTCCTTCCCGCTGCCCGGCGGCCAGGGCTTCCAGCTGGGCGCCGCCGCCGGCCCCTCATCGTCGGCATGCTGCTCGGTGCCCTGCGCCGCACCGGACCGCTCGTGTGGACCCTGCCCGCCGCCGCGAACCTGACGATCCGACAGATCGGGCTCATGCTCTTCCTCGCTGCCCTGGGACTCAACGCAGGCCCGCAGTTCGCGAGCCTGCTCGGCAGCCCCGAGGGCTGGCGCGCCGCCCTCCTCGCCGCCGTCATGGTCGTCGTGTGCTGCGTCATCCAGGCCCTCGGCGCGAAGTTTCTCGGACTGTCCTCCGCGCGCGCCGCGGGCGGCATCGCGGGCTTCCTCGGCCAGCCCGCCGTCCTGCAGGCCGCCGACGCCCGCGTCGCCGACGAGCGCATCGAGGCGGCTTACGCGACCCTCTTCGCCTTCGCGATCATCGTCAAGATCCTGCTCCTGCCGGTCGTCACCTCCTTCCTGTGAGCGCCGTAGACTAGGGCCATGGCTACCCCCGACTTCGTCCTCGAACTGCGCCGCCACGTCGGCCACGCGCCCCTGTGGATGCCCGGCACGACCGTCGTCATCGCGCGCCCCGCCGCGGGAAGCGGGTCAATCGACTGGGAGCGCCCGATCGCGCCCGAGGCCGTTGAGATCCTGTGCGTGCGCCGCGCGGACAACGGCGCTTGGACCCCCGTGACCGGCATCGTCGACCCGGGCGAGGAGCCCGCGGTCGCCGCCGCCCGCGAGGCCCTTGAGGAGGCCGACGTGCGTATCGAGGTGCGTCGCCTCCCTGTCCGTCGAGGTCGTGGGTCCCGTCACCTACGACAACGGTGACGTCACCACCTACCTGGATGTCGCCTTCGCCGCCGAGTGGGTGAGCGGCGAGCCCAGCCCCGCCGACGGCGAAAACATCGAGACCGCGTTCTTCCGCGGCGATCAGCTCCCGCCCATGAATGACCGCTTCCACCGCGCCGTCGCCAAGGCACTGAGTGGCCGCCCCGACGCGGACTTCCTCACCGCCTGACGGTCCGTGACCTGCGGGGCGTACCCCGGCCTCGTCCCCGTGTGCGCGAAAACACTTGTGTTTGCGTCAAACCCCTTGCGGGACTGAAGTCCTAGTGGTGGAATGGGGTCATGGATACACCTAACGAGATCGTTTACACCGTCACCGCCGACTCCACCGGTGGTCGTGCCGGCACCTCCTCCGTCCCCGCGCTCGGCATCAGCCACGTCATGCGCATGCCCAAGGAACTGGGCGGCCCCGGCGACGGCGCCAACCCCGAAGCTCTCTTCGCCATGGGCTACGGCGCCTGCTTCCAGGGCGCCATGGGCCTGGCCGGCAAGCAACTGGGCATCGACACCAAGGACTCCGTCGTGCGCACCACGATCGGCCTTGGCCCCGAGGGCGACTCCTTCGCCCTCACCGCCGACATCAAGGTCTTCATCCCCGGCGTCGAGCTCGACCGCGCGCAGGCCCTCGCCGACCGCGCCCACGAGCTGTGCCCCTACTCCAAGGCCACTCGCGGCAACGTGCCCGTCACCGTCACCGCGGTTGCCACCCTCTGAGGACACCCGATAGACGAAAAACCCCAGCCTCGCCGATTGAGGACGAGGCTGGGGTTTCTCCATGTGCGCGGGCGTCAGGCGCCCTGCTGCGGGTGCCGCGCGCACGGCTTCACCCTTCGGGCTTGCCGCGCGCGGGCGACCCGGGCGTCAGGCGCCCTGCTGCGGGTGCCGCGCGCACAGCTTCACCCTTCGGGCTTGCCGCGCGCGGGCGACCCGGGCGTCAGGCGCCCTGCCAGTACGCCTCGAGGACCCGGGAGAGCTCAAGGAGGTCATCCACGTGGCTCATCTCGCGCGCCGAGTGCATCGACAGCAAGCCAACGCCCACGTCCACCGTCAGGATCCCCAGGCGGGTCGCCGTGATCGGGCCGATCGTCGTCCCACACGGCATCGCGTTGTTGCCCACGAAGCTCTGCGAAGCCACACCCGCCGCCGCGCACGCACGATTCCACAGGGCGATGCCCTCGCCGTCCGTCGCGTAACGCTGCTTCGAATTGATCTTGATGATCGGGCCGCGGCCCATCATCGGACGGTTATCCGGATCGTGGTGGCCTGCGTAGTTCGGGTGCACCGAATGCGCCGCGTCCGCGCTCACGCACGAGGAAGCCGCCAACATGCGCTCGAAGCCATCCTCGTCGCGGCCCAGAGCCTTCGCCGTGCGGCGCAGCACCGTCTCCAGGATCGGGCCGGCCGCACCCGTGCGCGACCCCGAGCCCACCTCCTCGTGATCGAAACACATGAACACCGTGATATCGCCGCCCGCAGGCGTGCCCTGCGCGGCCAGGCGCTCAAGGCCACCAGGCCCGGGTGCACGCTCGACAGGTTGTCCTGGCGCGAGGCCGCGATGAACTGGCCCTTGTCACCGAAAAAGCCCGGCCCCTGGCTGGGGGTGAGAATCAGGTCGAACGCTGCGACCTGCGACGCGTCGTCCAGGCCCGCCGTGCGCGCCACGTACTCCAACACGTTGCCGTACGGGTTATCCACCGTCCACACCGGGTGCAGGTGCTTCTGCGGATCCAGCTTCAGGCCACCCGGGTTGACGTCGCGATCCAGGTGAATCGCCAGCTGCGGGATGCGCGCAATCGGGCCCGTGCGGGCCAGGACGACCTCGCCGCTATTCAGGACCAGACGGCCCGCCAGCGTCAGCTCGCGATCCAGCCACGAGTTCCACATCATACCGCCGTACACCTCGACGTCGATCTGGCCCCAACCATCCGGCGTCGTCGACTGCACCGACGGCTTCACCGAAAACGCCGGCGAATCCGTGTGCGCGCCCACGATGCGGAAGCCCGCGTCGTCAGCCACCGTCTCCGGGACAAACCACGCGGCCACCGCGCCGCCGCGCACCATCACGTGACCGCCCAGGGAGGCATCCCACGCGCCCTTCTCGTCGACGCGCGTAAAGCCGGCGTCTACCAGGCGCTGCGCCACGACCTCGGCCGCGTGATAGGGGGAAGGAGAATCAAGGAGGAAATGCTGATAGTCCACCGCGTTCGCGTGGACCTCGTCCAGTTCAAGCTGTGCCATACTCCAATGGTAGAACGCCGCGCGTGGCGTGACCTACGCTTGAGACATGAGTGAGATTCCCGCATACACCCTCTCCGACGGCCTGGACGTTCCTGCGATCGCGCTGGGCACCTACAACCTGCGCGGCGCCTCGGGCGTGGCCTCCATGGTGTCCGGCATCGAGGCCGGGTATCGCATGCTGGATAGCGCCTTCAACTACGAGAACGAGGGCACCCTCGGGGCGGCCGTGCGCCGCTGCGGCATCCCCCGCGAGGAGCTGCGTCTGGTCTCCAAGCTCCCCGGGCGCCACCAGCGCTACGACGAGGCCGTCTACACCCTCGAAGAATCCCTCATGCGCGCCGGCCTGGACTACTGGGACATGTACCTCATCCACTGGCCCAACCCCAAGCGCGGCCTCTACGTCGAGGCCTTCCAAGCCCTGCTGGACGCGCGCGACCGCGGCCTCATCCGCTCCGTTGGCGTGTGCAACTTCCTGCCCGAACACCTCGACCGTGTCCACGCCGAGACCGGCGAGTACCCCAGCGTCAACCAAATCGAGCTGCACCCCTACTTCCCTCAGGCCTCCGCGCTGGCATACCACGCGCAGGTCGGCGTGCTCACCGAATCCTGGAGCCCGCTGGGGCGCAAGTGGCGCATCGTCGAAGACCCCGCGATCGTCGCCCTGGCCTCCGAGGCGGGCGTGTCCCCGTCGCGGCTCATCCTGCGTTGGCACTATCAGCTCGGCACCATGCCCCTGCCTAAGTCCGGTAACCCTGAGCGCCAGCGCGAGAACCTCGACATCTTCTCCTTCTCGTTATCTTCCGAGCAGATGGCGGCGATCAGCGCACTCGGCCGCCCCGACGGCCGCCAGGCCGACCAGAACCCGGAGTACTACGAGGAGTTCTGACTTTTTGCACGGTGCTTGTGGTCCCACGGGTGTTCCGGGCGCCGGAGGGCCCGACTCGTCGGGCCGGGCTGCTTTGCGTGCCCGTGGGCGGCGGCCCGCCCGCTCGCCGTCCGCGCCGCGAGCTTCGCTCGGCGCGTCGGCTCGAAGCCCGGCCAGGCCCCGCCACCGCCCACGGGCGCCGCAGCCTGGCCCTCCGGTCCTTCCGGCGCCCTCCACACTGGCGGCTCTGACGGCTAGTGCTTCGCAATTTCGCATGCAATTCCCTGACGCCTGTCGTCTATGGCTCCATAGAAATCCCCTGGAATTTCAACGATTTGACATGCTGACGCATGAACTGTCAGCGGTGGAAATTGCATGCGACATGTGTTTGATCAGGACCCGCAATACCCCGCGGGCATCGGAAATCTCGCGTGAAACCGGTGTCGCCTTTGCTCGCTCGTCTGTGCGTGGGGTTGAAACCGCCGTCACCTTTGCTCGCGCGTATGTGCGGGGCTGGGAGTTGAAACCGCCATCGCCTTTGCGGGTGAGAAATGGGCGTTTTTCGTGCAGTTTTGTCGGGCGCAGAGGTGCTCGTCGGTTTCACGCTGGCCTCATATCAGTGGCTGCAGAGGTGTCATTGGTTTCACAGTCGGCACGTGGCTGTGTTCTGTGCGCGAAAAAGTTCGCCCTGCTCGGCCCGTGCGGGTACGAGCGAAAAAGTTCGCCCTGCACGAAAAATGCTCAAAATCGGCGTTTTGTGGCGTGCTGGGCGAGTTATTTTCGCGATAACACTGCTGGAGGGTCGCGCCGGGCGAGTTTTTCGCGGGTTTGCAAGAGACCCGTGCCGGGCGCGTTGTGCCACGGGGTAGCTGGCATGCCCATGCGACTATCGGTGAGTCCGGCCAGGCGCGCCGACCCACAGCCAGGCCGAAGCAGGGTCGCGCGCTATCGCGCCCAAACGAACCGCCCGCCCACGCATCATGCGGGGGCGGGCGGCTAACGCAAGCATCACGCAAGCAACGCAACGCAATCGCTGCAAACGACGCTACAGCCGCAAGCGATGCAAGCGCCGCGCGCTCACTTCTTCTCGAGCGTCACGCGGTACACGTTGGTCTCGCGCAGCTCGAAGCCGGCGCGCTGGTACAGGCGGTTCGCGGCCTCGCGCGAGGGACGCGAGGTGAGGTCGACGGTGCGCGCGCCCGATCTTCTTCGCGTGCTCGATCGCGGCGACGACAAGGGACTGGCCGGCACCCTGGCCGCGGGCAGCCTCGTCGACGACGACGTCCTCAACCCACGCGCGCACGCCCGGTGGGGATCTCGAAGGTGGCCAGCGACAGCATGCCGAGGATCGGGTGGCTGCCCTCCGCGTCAGCGGTGTCGGGGCGGAACACGAAGAGGTGCACGCCGGACTGGGCGAGGAAGCGCTCAACGTCGGCCTCGCTCATGGGGGCGGCGGAGCGGGAGAGCTGGGGGATCAGGCGCCCCATGGCCTCGTGGATTTCGGGCGTGGCGGCGGTGATAAGTTCGACGGTCATGTTTCTCCTAACGTTAGGTCCAATTGTAACGGGTCGAGGCCCGGACCGGTCGCGCGACCCGAGCGACCTACGCGCGCTCGAGGAGGAGTGCGACCTCGGCGTGGGTCGTGTGGGGGAACATGTCGAAGAGGCGGCCTTCGACGGGGTGCAGCGTGGGCATGGCCGCCAGGTCCGTGGCCAGAGAGGCGGGGTTGCACGAGGAGTAGATGACGCGGGGCGCGTCGCACTCGTTCAGGTAGGCGGCCAGGTCGGCCCCGATGCCTCGACGCGGTGGGTTGACGACGATGACGTCGGGCACGTCCTCGGGCGACTGGGCGCGTGCCCACGCGGTCGCGTCGTCCGCGATGAAGGATGCGGCCGATCGCGACAGGCCCGCGTGGCGGGCGGCGCTGATGGCCGAGGAGATCGCCCCGGAGGACACCTCGACGCCGGTGACGCGCGGGAATCCGGCGCGCGCGGCGGCGAGGGCGAAGCCGCCGACGCCGCAGTACAGGTCCCACAGGCTTTCGGGCAGCCGCCCGTCGGCGAAGGGACGAGACGCCCACACCGAGGCCTGCTCGTACAGTGCGGAGGCGACGGACGCGTTCGTCTGCGCGAAGGAACGAGGCCCCAGCTCGAGGCCTTCCACGGCCAGGGGGAGCGTGCGTGCGCGCGTCAGGATGATCTCGTCGGGTCCCTCAACGATGGCCTCGTGCGTAGGGTGAATGTTCGCCGTGACGACGTGTGCGCTCGGCACGAGGTCGCGCAGCAGCGGCAGCGCCGAGCGGATGTCGGAGACGCGGTCGCGCGTGCGCAGGACGAAGCGGATCATGAGCCGCTGGTCCTCGCCCACGGTGATGAGGATGTTCTTGAGCTCCCCGCGCTTGGTGGGAACGTCGTAGGGGGTCAGGTCCAGGGAACGGATGAAGCGCTTCAGGCCGGGCGTCGCGCGGTTGATCGCGGGGTGCTGGATGGGGCAGCCGGGCAGGTCGACGCCGCGACGGTCGGGGCCCCAGGATGCCCAGGGTGGGGCGGCGGCGGGTTCCTCCGACGACGAGTTTCGCGCTCGTGCGAAAATCCCTTCTCCGGGGACGAGGCCGGGGCCAGCCAGGCGATCTCGCTGGCTCCTGGGACGGGGGAGAGGGTGGCCGCGACGGCCTCCACCTTGCCGGCGAGCTGGCGCTCGTAGGGCTGGGGGAGGAGGGTGCAGGACCGGCATGTTCCGGCGTCAAAGTGGTCGCAGCGCATTGCTCCAGTGTAAGTGGGGGCGGGGCGCAGCGTCAGCTACGCCCCGCCCCCATCTGTGGTGGTTAAGCCCACGCGATGCTTAGGACTTGGCCAGGCGCGAGCGGCGGATGAACGCCGTGCCCTGCTCCCGCGGCGATCAGCGCGGCTGCCACGGCGAGCAGCGCGTTGGTGCCGGTGCGTGCCAGGCCTCCCTTGCCGCCCCTGCTCGGGGGCGGGCGCCGGAGCTGCGGAGGGCTGCGTGCTCGGAGCGGCGCTCGGGTCCTCGGCGGGTGCCGGGGGTGCGGTGACCGTCAGCGGCGCGGAGGCCGTCACAGTGGGCGTGTCGGACGCGGCGACGACCGTGTGATCGCCCGGCCTCGGTGTTGGCGGGGACCGTCACCGCGGCGGTGAACTCGCCGTTTTCATCCGTGGTGGCGGTGCCGACCTCGACGGGCTCAGAGTGCAGCGTGATCGTCACGGTCGGACTCGGGCGCGAAGCCCGTGCCCCTCACGTTGACGGTCTTGCCGGCCTCGACGCTCGACGGCTCGACGGTCACGGGCGGGGGTCGAGAGCTTGTCGGCCTTGACGGTGACCGACTTGACGGTCGTGTCCTTGCCGAAGCCCTTGAGGGCGTACGCCGGGTTGTCGTACTCGAGGGTCACGCGAGGCGGTCTGGTTCGAGCCGATGGTGAAGGGGCCGACGCCCTCCTTGAGTTCGGCGACCGTCAGGCTCTTGATGACCCTGGCCGTCGACGGTGACCTTGTACTTCGCGTAGGCGTCCGTGAAGCCCTCGGTGTCGAAGGAGACGCTCACGCCCGAGGCGACCTTGTCACCGGAGGTGATGGAGGCCGTGAAGCTGGTCTCGCCGGTCTTGGGGGTGGGGGGGCCTTGAACTTTTCGAGGCCGGAGGCGGGGATCGTGGTCGCCTCGGTGCCGATGGTGGTCAGGCCGGTGGGCACGTAGTTGGGCGTGCCGTTCGTGGTGACCGTGACGACGGGGAGGATCTCGTCGGGCTGCGCGGGCAGCGTGATGACGAGGTCGTTGCCCTCGACCTTGTAGGTCAGAGCCGCGTCGGAGCCGTCCAGCTTCACCGAGGAGATGTCGTTGGCGCCGGCGCCGCGCAGCGTGATCGTGCCGTCGGCGGGCCACTTCTCGATGCCCAGGTAGATGTGGGAATCATCGACCATGGTCTTGCCCCAGGTTTCGATGGGGAAGTGGGTCGGGCGCGAGTTGCTCAGGATGCCGGGGTGGGCGCGGTTCCAGTCGCCGATGCCCTTGAGGACGGAGGCGTCCCACGGGTCGTAGGAGCCGTCGAACTTCGGGCCGACGTTGAAGAGGAACTGGCCGCCCAGGGCCACGGTCGAGAACATGTTGCCCACGATCTCGGTGGTCTTGGTGTGGGCGCCGCCCGGGGCCTTACGCAACGCCGTCGTGTTGTCGACGTCGATCATGTGGTCCCAGTCTTCCTCGGAGTAGTCCGGGTAGCCGGTGTCCTTGAACTTGGGAGCAGCGTCGTCCCAGTTGGCGTAGCCCCAGGTCTTGTGGAAGATCGAGACGGCCGACTCCCAGGGGCCCTGGGTCTGCTCGGACTGCATCTCGTTGTCCCAGCCGACCTCGAAGTCCGCGCGGTCGTTGCCCACGCGCGAGTTGATCATGATGTTCGGCTGGAGCTCGTGCGCCCACTGGCGCAGCTGGTCGGACTGCTCGGGGTTCGGCTTGCCCATGTCGTACCAGAGCTCGGCGATCTCGCCGTACTTGCCGCCGAGGAGTTCCTTGAGCTGAGCATGGATGTAGTCCATGTAGCCCTCTTCGTCCAGCGTGTTGTCGTTACGCCACGGGTTCTCGGGCTGCTTCTCCCAGTCGATGTTGGAAGTAGAGGCCGAACTTGATGCCGACCTTCTTGCAGGCCTGCGACAGCTCGAGGAGCGGGTCGCGGTGCGAGGGTGACTGCTTCGTGAAGTTGTAGTCGGTCGTGGCCGTGTCCCACATGGCGAAGCCGTCGTGGTGCTTGGAGGTGATGAGCAGCATCTTCATGCCGCTGTCCTTGGCCTGCTGGCACCACGCGGTCGCGTCGAAGTTGGGGGCCTCGAAGGTCTGGGCGGTGGCCAGGTACTCGTCGCGCGGGATGCCCTGCAGCGGGATGCGGGAGTCCCAGGTCTGCTGGTGGCCCCACGCCTTGATCTGCTCGGGGTAGCCCACTTCCTGCTTCTGGCCCTTGTACCAGCCGGCGTAGGAGGAGTAGACGCCCCAGTGGATGAACATGGCGTACTTCATGTCCTGCCACTGCGCGACCTTGGCCTCGCTCGAGGCGGCGACGGCTGCGGGGATCGCGTAGCGCGCGTCGTAGGTGGCCTGGGTGGTGGTGCCGGACTGGGCACCCGTCGGCTGCTGGCGTGTCGGCCAAGGCGGGACCTGCCATTCCTAGTGTCAGTAGGCCGGCGAGGAGGCTGCCAGCCAGTCGGTTCGTGATGCGCATCAAGTCTCCATTGATTGACGGGACTCTCGGTCGTTGAGAGTGTTACTAGTTTGCCAGAGGAGGGGTGTAGTACGCCACTTTCTAGTTTTGTAAAAACTTACGACCGGTTTTCGCTTCACTTACGCATGCTTGACACTACGGAACTATTGGTAGTGCTGGGCCGTGTTTCGTCTAGCCGGGTGGAGTGGAATAAAAGTGAGAAAACAGAGTTGAGTACATCAGACTCAGGTTTTGAGTGACTCAAACTTTCGAGGGCTGACGATGGAATAAAAAGTCGGCCCTAGCAAAGTTGAGTACATCAGACTCAGGTTTGAGAGCTACGGGTTGCGGAATAAAAAAACCCCGCTCCTAAAGTTGAGTACATCAGACTCAAGGATGTGTCGGGACCCTCCCGGCATCACAGAGACCACACAGACCAACGCGAGCCGCTCCGGAAGCGGAGACGGCCTAGCGAACGAAAGGACAACAACCATGGCACGTGCAGTCGGCATCGACCTCGGTACCACCAACTCCGCTATCGCCGTCCTCGAAGGCGGCGAGCCCACCATCATCCCCAACGCTGAAGGCGCCCGCACGACCCCCTCGGTCGTCGCCTTCTCCAAGACCGGTGAGGTCCTGGTCGGCGAGATCGCCAAGCGCCAGGCCGTCACCAACGTTGACCGCACCATCTCCTCCGTCAAGCGCCACATGGGCACTGACTGGACCGTGGAGATCGACGGCAAGAAGTACACCGCGCAGGAAATCTCCGCGCGCATCCTCATGAAGCTGAAGGCTGACGCCGAGGCCTACCTGGGTGAGCCCGTCACCGAGGCTGTCATCACCGTCCCCGCCTACTTCAACGACGCTCAGCGTCAGGCCACGAAGGATGCCGGTCAGATCGCCGGCCTCAAGGTCGAGCGCATCGTCAACGAGCCCACGGCCGCGGCCCTGGCCTACGGCCTCGAAAAGGGCAAGGAAGACGAGCTCATCCTGGTCTTCGACCTCGGTGGCGGCACCTTCGACGTGTCCCTCCTCGAGGTGGGTAAGGATGACGACGGCTTCTCCACCATTCAGGTGCGCGCCACCTCCGGTGACAACCACCTGGGCGGCGACGACTGGGATCAGCGCATCGTCAACTGGCTGATCGACCAGGTCAAGGCCAAGACCGGCGCCGACCTGTCCAAGGACGCGGTCGCCCTCCAGCGCCTCAAGGAAGCCGCTGAGCAGGCGAAGAAGGAGCTGTCCTCCGCGACCTCCACGAACATCTCGCTGCAGTACCTGTCCATGACCGCCGACGGCCCCATCCACCTGGATGAGACCCTGACGCGCGCCAAGTTCGAGGAGCTGACCTCCGACCTGCTCGAGCGCACCAAGAAGCCCTTCCGCGATGTCATGGCCGAGGCCGGCGTGACCGTCTCCGAGATCGACCACGTCGTGCTCGTCGGCGGCTCCACCCGTATGCCCGCCGTCACCGAGGTCGTCAAGGAGCTGACCGGTGGTCGCGAGCCCAACAAGGGCGTCAACCCCGATGAGGTCGTCGCCGTGGGCGCCGCCCTGCAGGCCGGCGTCATCCAGGGTGACCGCAAGGACGTCCTGCTCATCGACGTGACCCCGCTGTCGCTCGGCATCGAGACCAAGGGTGGCGTCATGACCAAGCTCATCGACCGCAACACGGCCATCCCGACCAAGGCCTCGGAGATCTTCTCCACCGCCGAGGACGGCCAGCCCTCCGTGCTCATCCAGGTCTACCAGGGCGAGCGTGAGTTCGCTCGTGACAACAAGCTGCTCGGTACCTTCGAGCTGTCCGGCATCGCCCCGGCTCCCCGTGGTGTGCCGCAGATCGAGGTCACCTTCGACATCGACGCGAACGGCATCGTTCACGTCTCCGCGAAGGACCGTGGCACCGGCAAGGAGCAGTCGGTGACGATCACCGGCGGTTCCTCCCTGCCCAAGGAGGACATCGACCGCATGGTGCGCGAGGCCGAGGAGCACGCCGCCGAGGACAAGAAGCGCCGCGAAGAGGCCGACACCCGCAACCAGGCTGAGCAGACCGTCTACGCGACGGAGAAGCTGCTCAAGGACGAGGCCGACAAGATCTCCGAGGCGACCCGCGAGGCCGTCCAGAAGGACGTCGACGCCGTCAAGGAAGCCCTCAAGGGTGACGACATCGAGGCTGTGAAGTCCACGATGGCGACCCTGTCCGAGTCCGGCATGAAGATCGGCCAGGAGATCTACGCCAAGCAGCAGGCCGACGAGGCCGGCGCCCAGTCCGCGCCCGCGCAGGACGACGTCGTGGACGCCGAGATCGTTGACGAGGATGACAAGTGAGCACCGAAGAAACCAACGGTTTCTCGGCGCCCAACGAAGACGCCAACGTCGCCGGGGCCGACTCCACCGAGTCGGCCCCGGCCGGCCAGGCGGCCGAGAATAACGAGACCGCGCCCGGAGCGAATGACGCGGCCCAGGCCTCGTCCGAGGACGCGACCGACGACATGAGCGCCTTCGAGGAGCAGATCGAGGACTCCGACCTCGCCAACGCCCTCGAGCGCATCGCGAGCGTCGAAGACCAGCTGGCCCGCGCCAACGCGGAGCTGTACAACCAGGGCCAGGAGTACGCCAACTACGTGCGCCGCTCCAAGGAGGCCATCCCCGGCCACAAGACCGCCGGTCAGGACGAGGTCATCGAGTCGCTCATCAGCGTCCTCGACGATATCGCCGCCGCCCGCGCGCACGGCGACCTGGAGGACGGTCCCTTCGCGTCGATCGCCACGAAGCTCGAGGAGACGCTCAAGACGCGTTTCGAGCTGGAGCGCTACGGCGCCCGAGGGCGACGACTTCGACCCCACCCTGCACGACGCCCTCATGGCGACAACCAGCCCGGACGTCGACCACCCCGTCATCGGGCAGGTCCTCGCGAGCGGCTACCGCCGCGCAGACCGCGTCGTGCGCGCCGCGAAGGTGCTGGTGAACAACCCTGAATGACATCGACACGCTCGCAACTGAAAGAGAGGTGACACGCGCGTGAGTGAACAGGACTGGTTCTCCAAGGACTTCTACAAGGTCCTCGGAGTCGACAAGACGGCGGACAAGAAGGCCATCACGAAGGCCTACCGTAAGCTGGCTCGCAAGTGGCACCCGGATCAGAACCCGGGCGACAAGGCAGCCGAAGCCAAGTTCAAGGAAATCGGTGAGGCATACGCGGTCCTGTCCAACGACGAGGATCGCAAGCGCTACGACGCGATCCGCGCGATGGCCGGCGGCGGGGCTCGATTCTCCGCCGGATCGGGCGGCACAGGCGGCTTCGAGGATCTCTTCGGGGCCTTCAGCGGCGGCGGCTTCGGTGGCGGCGGTCCAAACGTGCGCTTCCAGACATCCGGCATGCCCGGCGGCGGGGCTGGTTTCGAGGACATCCTCTCCGGCCTCTTCGGCGGTGGCGGCGGTAGCGCTCGCTTCGGGGGCGACCCCTACGGTTCGCCCTTCGGTGCCGCTGGTCACGCCCAGCAGGGCGCGCCCACCCCTGAAAAGGGTGGGACCGTGCGCGCAAAGCTGGCCATTTCCTTCCGTCAGGCCCTGAACGGCGCGACCCTGACCATTAAGGTCGGCGGCTCTCCGATCAAGGTCCGTATCCCCGCGGGTATCAAGGACGGCCAGAAGGTCCGCGTCAAGGGCCACGGCAAGCCCGGCATTAACGGCGGTCCCACCGGCGACCTCGAGGTCGCCGTGACCGTCAAGCCGCACCCCGTGTACTCGCGGGAGGGTAACGACCTGGTCATGGATCTGCCCGTGACCGTGTCCGAGGCCATCCTCGGCACCGTCGTCGATGTGCCCATGGTGGACGGCAATACGGCCACCGTCAAGGTGCCCGCGGGCTCCTCCTCGGGCTGTGAGATTCGCGTGCGCGGCGGGGGAGTGAAGACCTCCAAGGCGACGGGTGACCTGATTGCCCGCGTGGCCATCCAGGTTCCTGACAAGCCGAGCCGCGATCTCAAGAAGCTCGCGAAGGAGATGGCGCAGGCCGAGGGTGACCTCGACGTGCGCGCATCCCTGTTCGAGGCCGTGGAGGAGTAAGCCGTGGCACCGACTGGAACAGACGATGCGGTGACGTTCGTCATTTCGGTCGCGGCCGAGCTGGCGGGCATGCACCCGCAGACGCTGCGCCAGTACGACCGCCTCGGCCTGGTGATCCCCGCCCGTACCAAGGGGCGGGGTCGCCGCTATACGAAGCGGGACGTGCAGCGCCTGCGCGACGTGCAGCGGATGAGCCAGGAAGAGGGCATCAACCTCGCAGGGATTCGACGCATCCTCGAGCTCGAGCGCCGCGTCGAGGCCCTGGAGGAGGAACGGGACGCCCTGCGCGAGGCGGTCACGGCTGCTGAAGCCAGGCGTAATCGCGTGTTCGCTGCGTCTGCGGACGGTCAGGTCATGCCGATGCGGCGAGGCCAGCGCCCGTGGGATAGCTCCTCGAGGTCTGAGGCTCGCTCTGGTGGCTCCCTCACCGTGTGGAATCCGGTGCGGGCGCTCGCGGCGCTCGCCTCCTCCGAGGCCCCGGCGCGTTCGGCCCTACCGGCTGCGCCGCGATCGAAGGCGCGCGCGGTGATTGAGGGGACGATCGTCTCTGGCCGCTAGGCATCGAGACATAAAGGACTGCGGGACCCATCCACTGGATGGGTCCCGCAGCATATTCGATCGAGGATCCGGGGGCACACAGGATCCCCGACCGAAGCCTGGAACAGGCAACAGGCTTTCGCCTGCTGAACACAGTTTTACCAGGTCACGACCGGTTTCGATAGTCGATTGGTGGCGCGTGGACCGCTTGGCACAAACGTGCAGGGGGTGCGTGAAATCCGTGCGCCAGATTTGCGACTATTTTTTCGGAAATACCATCTGACCTGCAATTATGTCAATGGGTGGGCGTTTTCCTTGTGATTGCTCAGGTTGTGAGATGTTGGGGCGGCGCTGTTCGGTGTCTGACTGGCCGGTATTAACCGGTGGGATATATCGATACCGTCACACAGAGATGGCGTGGATAACGTTGGTATGCAATGCGTAACTATCTGCGCAGGTCAGGCGCGTATCAGCGTGTCGCGCGCGGATAGTGGTCCCCTCGGTGCCCCTCGTCTGTGTCCAGAGAGAAAGGGTTGAGATGCGTCAGCGGCGCGAGCGACGCCCCGCATGCGTTAACGTGGACGCATGACGAAATCTTCGCATCACCTGTCGGTGCGCTCGCGCCTGGCCAAAGCGGCCGGCGGTGCCGCCCGCTTCGCCTCCCGGGCCCTCGGACGCGGATCCGGCGGCATGATCGGCGGCGAGGTTGCCATGCGTATCTCGCCGAAGTTCCTCTCGGAGCTGGCAGCCCCCTACTCCTCCGTCATCGTGACCGGCACGAACGGAAAGTCGACGACGACCCGCATGGTGCGCGCAGCGCTCGAAAGCGCCGGTCCCGTCGCCTCCAACATCAACGGCGACAACATGACCTCGGGCGTTATTACGGCCCTCATGCAGGGCAAGGGAGCGACGCGAGCCGCCCTCGAGGTCGACGAGATGCACGTGCCTGCCGTCGCCGCCGACGTCAATCCAGCGGTCTTCGTGTACCTGAATCTCTCGCGCGATCAGCTCGATCGCGTCGGTGAAATCGGCTCCGTCGAGCGTCGCCTGCGTGACGGCGCTTCGACCCATTCGGATGCCATCGTTGTCGCGAACTGCGACGACCCCCTCATCGTCTCGGCCGCCGCCGACAACCCGAATGTCGTGTGGGTGGCTGCGGGTGCCGGTTGGGGAGGTGACTCCGCGGCGTACCCGCGCGGCGGCCGCGTCGTCCGCTCCGGCGAGGACTGGCACCTGATCCCCGCTTTCGACGGTGAGGCTCTGCCTGAGCTCAGCGCCCGTCCGCAGCCTCAGTGGTGGCTCGAGGACATCGAGCTGGCCCCCGAGGGTCCGCGCGCGACGCTACGCGGACCGGACGGCGTCAGCGTCCCCCTCGACCTGTTGCTTCCCGGGCGCGCCAACCTCGGCAATGCTGCACAGGCCGTCGCCGCTGCCGTCGCGATGGGCATCGACCCCGCTGCTGCCGCCGCGGCCGTCAGCAGCGTCACCGAGGTCGCGGGACGCTACTCCGTCCACGACGTCAACGGACGCAGCGCGCGCCTCATGCTCGCCAAGAATCCCGCCGGATGGCAGGAAGCCATGACGATGATCGACCCGCGCGTCGATCAGGTTGTTATCGGCGTCAACGGCCAAGTGCCCGACGGTCAGGACCTCTCCTGGCTGTGGGACGTCGACTTTTCCGCCGTCAAGCAGCCCGGCCGCCGCGTCGTCGCCTGCGGTGAGCGTGGCGCCGACCTGGCCGTGCGCCTCGAATATGCGGGCGTCCACTGCGACCTCGTTCCGCTGCCCATGGACGCCCTGGCCGCGTGCGAGCCCGGTCGCGTCGAGATGCTCCTCAACTACACGGCCATGCGCGACTTCAAGGTCCTGCTCGATCGAAAGGAAGGCACGCGATGAGCGCCTCCACGCTGCGAATCGGCGTCCTCATGCCCGAGGTCCTGGGTACCTACGGCGACAGCGGTAATGCTCTGATCCTCGCCGAGCGTGCCCGCAGGCGCGGTATCGACGCCGAGGTCGTTCATGTCGGTTTGACCGAGGAGATTCCGGACAGCCTGGACATCTACACGCTCGGCGGCGGCGAGGACACCGCCCAGGCGCTCGCGGCCGACAAGTTCCGTGGCACCTCCGGTCTCGCCCGAGCCCTCGACGCGGGTCGCCCGCTCCTCGCGATCTGCGCCTCGCTGCAGGTTCTTGGCCACTGGTACGAGGACGCGCGCGGCGTGCGCGTTCCCGGCATGGGCGTCCTCGACATTACGACGCGCCCCCAGGGGCACCGAGCGATCGGCGAGCTCGTCTGTGAGCCCGTCCTCGACGGCCTGACTCAGACCCTCACCGGCTTCGAAAACCATGGTGGCGGCACCGTCCTCGGCCCCGACGCCTCCCCGCTGGGACGCGTCATCTCCGGTGTTGGAAACGGCACGCCCCAGGGGGGAAGAAGCGCCCGAGGTGCGCTACGACGGTGCCGTTCAGGGCTCCGTCATCGCCACCTACATGCACGGCCCCGCCCTCGCTCGTAACCCCGAGCTGGCGGACTTGCTGCTTGAGCGCGCCACGGGTGCGACGCTGGAGCCGCTCGATGTGCCGGGTGTTGCCGAGCTGCGCGAGGAGCGTCTGAGCGGAGTGTCGCTGAGCTGACACGCGACCAGAACTCGGTATTTTTCCCCCGCCGATCCCGCGCGGGGGACATCGATGTGCTATGTTGGCACGTTCTCATCAATCTGCACGCCTCACTCCCGGTCGAGCAGAATTCTCATCAGAAAGGCACAGACATGTCGAACCCCTCCTACGGTCCCGCGGGCCAGCCGGGCGCGGTGCCCACGAATGGTACTTCCTACCCGGGTGCCGCAGCTCCGCAGGGCTACGGTGCTCCCGCTCCGGTGGTCATGCCGAAGCTGCCCGGTCGAGGCGGCGCCATTACAACGCTCGTTCTCGGCGTGGTGCTCATGGTCGCCATCGCGCCGATCGTCTTCGTCGCCACGATTTTCGTCGGTGTGGCCGGCACTGATGGTAACGCGGTCAAGGGCGGTACGACGGCCAACGACAGCATTGTGACCGTGACTGCGGATGGCGAATTCACGGTTACCACCGACGGCGCTGACCCCGCATGCTTCCTCATGGATGCGGGTGGCAAGCTGTACCAACTCACCCCCTATAAGGATAAAAAGGGCGTCTACAATGCATCAGGTATTCCTGCAGGCCAGTACAAGCTGCGGTGTGAACGCATTGCCAGCAGCGCGAGCATTACCGCATTCAACGCGTCGCCTGAGGCTGTGACAAAGGTCTTCGTCATGCCCTTCGTGTGGGGAACTGTCGTCGGTGTCGCCGGCCTGATCGTCCTGATCGTCGGCATCGTCCTCCTGGTGCAGGTGAACGGCAAGCGCCGCCGCATCACGCAGGAAGCCATGCTGCGCGCCGTGCGCTGACTCAAGCTCCGTGAAAGGGGACGAGGCTGGGGAACTATCCCGGGCCTCGTCCCCTTTGCGGTTCCCTCTGGCGCTTTCCCCCACGGGAGGAAACAGCGTACGATCGAGGGGTATCTGAGCGTTCCAATTGCGTCGGTGCACTGTCCAGTCCGTGTTCCGCATTGTTATGCTTAAGTAAGATTTCCTTCAGGAAGGCACGCACATGTCGAATTCCCCCTACGGTGTTCCCGGCGATCAGGGCACACCCTGGCCCCAGTACGGTGAGAACGGAGCGGGCGCTCCGATGCAGGGTATGCCCATGCAGGGTATGCCGATGCAGGGTATGCCGATGCAGGGAGGGCCTCAGAACTTTCAGGGAGGAGGCTACGGTGGTCCGGTCGCGATGCCCACCGTGAAGGGTCCGAGCAAAGCCCCCGGCATCATCCTCATCGTCCTCGGCGTCCTCGCGTCTTTTGTCGCGGCTCCCATCCTTTTCTTCGTCCTGTGGTTCCAGGGTGTCACGGATATGACTAGCGCTCTGTCTCAAGGTGCCTCCTTCTCGAACGGCGGCACCGTCGAGGTCGCCGGAGTCGGTAGCTACATGATCATGATCTCGGGCGGCGAGGCGACTACGTGCAAGATGGTTGACTCGGGCAACAACGCGTACGACATGTCCCCGTTCCAGAGCGATAAGTCGATCTACTACATCGACGGCCTGAACAAGGGCACCTACACGGTCCGCTGCGAAGGCGTCGATCAGAAGGCAAGCATGTCGGGCATGAGCATGAGCCCCAATGATTTTACGAACACGGTTGGCAACTCATTCCTGTGGAGCACCGTGGTTGGTGTGTCCGGCGTCGTTCTGCTGATCGTGGGCATCGTCCTCGTCGTTCGAGCCGGCAGCAAGCGCAAAGAGCTTCAGCAGCAGGCCATGATGTCAGCGATGTACTGACCCGCGCGACGCAATCAGGGGCGAGGCCCGGAAACGATCTCCGGCCTCGCCCCTTTGTCGCACTGAGACCACGACGAGTAAGGACGCCATGCACACCCTGTCTTTCACGGGAGAACGCCAGCTTCGATATCCGGCACCCGATGTGGCGCGCGGCTTCATGCTTGCGCTCATTGCACTGGCGAATGTGCCCTTCTGGCTCAGTTACTTCCCGGAGACTCCTCAGGCAGGACACGCGGCGCTCGAAGCGATGAATGGCGCCGACCAGTGGTGGTATCTGGTGCGGACTCTGTTTGTCGATCGTCGAGCCTACCCGCTGTTTTCGCTTCTCTTTGGCTTCGGCATGGCGATCATGGCTTCGCGCACGATGGAGCGTGAGCGTAGGCCATCGAGCAGAACGTCCCCGCCGAGGTGGTCGCCGGCTGGCATCCGGTCCAGCGACAGATTGTCGAGGAGAACATCGAGCGTCACGTTCGTCGTACGGCCTCGCGCCTGATACGTCGCCGCGGGTGGTGGATGCTCGCCTTCGGTCTGCTGCACGGCATCGTCTTTTCGGGAGACATCATCGGCGCATACGGCCTCGTCGCGGTCATCTTCGCCGAAGTGATCGTTATGAGGCGCGCCTGGGCTCGCATCCTCGCGGGCTCACTCGTTGCAGTCCTCAGCATGTCGGGGCTCTGGATGGGTGGCGCGATGATGGGGCGAGAGCCGATGGTGCTGGAATATCACGGTCCCATGCCGCTCAACGCCTGGTATCCGCTGGTGTCTTTTGGGTCCTGGATCGTCGCGACACCGGCGACGGTGCTGACGGCGCTCGTGGTCCCCTGCGTCATGATCGGTGTGGGTGTGGCGCGCTGGGGTCTCCTTCAGGACCCGCGTGGGCGTGGAGCGTTGCTGTCCGGCATCGCGGCCTGCGGCCTGGGGATTGGGGTGCTCGGAGGGTTGCCTTTTGCGCTCATGCAGTTGGATTGGGCGTTCGTCGGCTCGGCCGCCTGGTCCTACCCGCTCTTCCATGCGTCCGGTGTCGCCGGTGCGTGCGGCTGGCTGGCGCTTCTGGCTCTCGTGGGTGGCGGTCCGCGCGAGAATCTGGGTACTGTGTGCGCGTTCCTGAGCGCGATCGGCCGACGCTCGATGACGGCCTATCTCTCGCAGACGTTGCTCTTCATTCTCATCTTCAGCGTGCTCGGTGCGTGTGGCGTGCGTTCGCTGGGCGTGGCGGTGTCTGGGCTGATCGCTGCGGGGGTATGGGCGCTGATCGGCCTCGGCTGTGTCATTGCCGAGGCGTTGGGATCGTCGCGCGGTCCCGCTGAGTGGGCGCTGCGATGGCTGGTTGCGAAGAGCGCGAAAAAGAGGCCGATGCCGGCCTTCGTGCCCGTTCCCGGCGTTCGCTCGGACGTGCCCGCAGGAGTTGCGCAGGCCTCGTTGGTCACGGCGGATCCGGTCGCCGCACCGAGCGCTGAGCGCAGTGGGAGCGCACAGGGGAGTACGCGCGAAGGCGAGTTAAATTTTCCTATTTAATAGAAATAAGCGCCGCTCGCAAGAGCTATATCAAAATGTGAGCGACTATACATTTGTTGAGAAGTGGCGCGAGCTCCCCGGGTGAGCTGCGACGATGGTGACGCGCTGTCTCATCGTGCGCCCCCTCAGAGGGCCTGAACCTGTTGGGGGCGTTGGTTTTTCGCGGTTTCTGCGCTACTGTGAAGGCACCAAGACACGTGCTGGTAACACGATGAGGTGAGCTGAGGAGGCGCCAATGGGTATGCATGTGCAGGCTGCTGTCAGGGGGCGATCGGCGCGCTCTCGCCCCATGGGTAGCGACGCAGTGGCGCGTCACCAATCATCGGCACGACTAGGGGTACATCATGGGCTGGCTATGGCGGGCGGATGCCGACGGGGGAACCGGCGGCGAGGAGACGCCTCGCCGCCGCGAACTGCCGGACGATACCGCCTCTGATATGGAACAATGGGAGGGTAGCAACGCAGCACCTCCGAAAGGAATTGTCACGGGTAATTCGGAGTTTGAGGCCAATCGTTTCGATATGGTTCGTCCCATCACGCAGGAGCGCTTGGGCCTCCTTTTTGACTCTGAGGGATGGTCCTGGCGTATCGATAGCGATGGGGACCTCTGCGGTTTCTGGGAGGGGCATCTGTTCTGCTTCCGCTTCCTTGGCGACTCGCGCGAGGTGCTGTCAATCGTTGCCTTTATGAAGAGTCTCGTTCCCATCGAGTTTGGTGAGGATCTGCGCGACTTCCTGCAGGCGTGGCACGGTGAATTCCTGTGGCCGAAGGCGTACGTCGCCGATCAGGACGAGGGTGACCGCGTTGTCGCCGAGGTGAATGCTGATTACGAGTACGGCGCGACGGATGCGCAGCTTGTGCAGCAGGTGATGTGTGCGCTGGCGACGACCCTTCAGCTTTTCCGTGCGCTCGAGGAGCGTTATGGCCTCGACGATGATGAAGGGCCTGGTCCTGCCGGTGGGCATCAGCGTGGGTTTGATGGTCCTGCCTGGCTGCCCGAGAACTGACTCACATCCTCCCGAAAATTCAAGTTGAGTGGAATAGACTCAACTTTGGCTTCGTTGTGTCTGTCAGAAGGCGTTGAGTGACTCGACGCCACCAGACAAACCATTTGGAGGAGTGATTTCATGGCACGTGAAATGACGACAAAGGCGCAGGAGGCCGTCTCCTCTGCGCTCCAGGCTGCCGCTGCAGCCGGTAACCCGCAGGTGGAGCCCATCCACCTGCTTGAAGCACTGATCGAACAGCGCGAAGGCATCGCGCTCTCCCTGCTCGAGGCCGTTGGGGCCGACGTGCGTGCGATCGGCGCGCGCACCCGCAATGCCCTCGTGGCGCTCCCGAGCGCGCAGGGCGCATCCGCTGGTAGCGCCCAGCCCTCGAACGCTCTGCTCGCGGTCGTTCGCGACGCCGGCGAGCGCGCCGAGGCTGGCGGTGACCAGTACATCTCGACCGAGCACCTGCTGATCGCGCTGGCTGCGTCGCAGACCGAGGCCGGGCGCATCCTCACCCAGGGTGGCGTCGAGGCCGATGCGCTCACGCAGGCGCTGTCCCAGCTGCGCCCCGATCCGATCACCTCGGCAGATCCCGAGGGATCCTTCGAGGCCCTGTCCAAGTACGGGCGCGACCTGACGGAGGTTGCGCGTGAAGGCAAGCTCGATCCGGTCATCGGCCGCGACAACGAGATTCGCCGCGTCGTGCAGGTCCTGTCCCGCCGTACCAAGAACAATCCGGTTCTGATCGGCGAGCCCGGCGTCGGCAAGACGGCCGTCGTCGAAGGCCTCGCCCAGCGCATCGTCGCGGGCGACGTTCCCGAATCCCTGCGCGACAAGCGCCTCGTGTCCCTCGACGTGGCCTCGATGGTCGCCGGCGCGAAGTACCGCGGCGAATTCGAGGAACGCCTAAGGCGGTTCTGTCCGAGATTTCTCGCTCGGACGGGCAGATCATCACCTTCATCGACGAGCTGCACACCGTCGTCGGTGCGGGCGGCGGCTCCGAGGGCGCGATGGACGCGGGCAACATGCTCAAGCCCATGCTCGCCCGCGGCGAGCTGCGCATGGTCGGCGCAACCACCCTTGACGAGTACCGCGAGAACATCGAAAAGGATCCGGCGCTTGAGCGCCGCTTCCAGCAGGTGTTCGTCGGCGAGCCTTCTGTCGAGGACACAGTCGCGATCCTGCGCGGTATCGCGCCGAAGTACGAGGCCCACCACAAGGTGACCATCTCCGACGGTGCTCTCGTTGCTGCGGCGACCCTGTCGAACCGCTACATCACGGGGCGCCAGCTGCCTGACAAGGCGATCGACCTGATCGACGAGGCCGCCTCGCGCCTGCGCATGGAGCTGGACTCCTCGCCGGTTGAGATCGACGAGCTGCGCCGCAGCGTGGACCGTCTCCGCATGGAGGAGTCCTACCTGACCGAGTCCGACCCGGAGGGTCTGGATGAGGCGACCCAGGAGCGGCTGAGCAAGCTGCGCGCCGACCTCGCCGACCGCGAGGAGAGCCTGCGCGCTCTGACGGCTCGCTGGGAGGCCGAGAAGGCCGGTCATAACCGCGTTGGTGACCTGCGCGTCCAGCTGGACTCGCTTCGCACCCAGCTTGAGCTGGCCGTGCGCGAGGGGCGCTGGGAGGAGGCCGGTCGCCTGCAGAACGGTGAAATCCCGGCCGTCGAGCGTCAGATCGCCGAGGCGGAAGCGCAGGCCGAGGCGCAGGATGCCCGTAGCGACGACGAGCCGATGATCGCCGAGAAGGTCGGCCCCGCAGAGATCGCCGAGGTGATCGAGGCGTGGACCGGAATTCCGACGGGTAAGCTCCTGCAAACGGAGACCGACAAGCTCCTGCACATGGAGGACGAGCTTGGAAAGCGCCTGATCGGTCAGAAAGATGCCGTGCGTGCGGTGTCCGACGCGGTCCGCCGCTCTCGCGCGGGCCTGTCCGACCCGAACCGTCCGACCGGTTCGTTCCTTTTCCTCGGCCCGACGGGCGTGGGTAAGACGGAGCTGGCCAAGGCGCTCGCGGAGTTCCTCTTCGACGACGAGCGTGCGATGGTGCGTATTGACATGTCCGAGTACTCCGAAAAGCACTCGGTGGCGCGCCTCGTCGGTGCCCCTCCGGGGTACGTGGGCTACGAGCAGGGCGGTCAGCTGACCGAGGCGGTGCGCCGTCGCCCCTATTCCGTGGTTCTGCTGGACGAAGTGGAGAAGGCCGATCCTGAGATTTTTGACATTCTTTTGCAGGTTCTGGATGATGGACGTCTCACCGACGGACAGGGGCGGACGGTCGACTTCCGTAACACCATTCTGATCCTCACCTCGAACCTCGGATCGCAGTTCCTGGCGGACCCTGACTTGACATCCGAAGAGAAGCGGGCGTCTGTCATGTCGGTCGTGTCGGCGGCCTTCCGTCCGGAGTTCCTTAATCGATTGGATGAGACGGTCATGTTTGACGCTCTTACCCACGAAAATCTGGGCGAGATCGTCGATTTGCTCGTCGCGTCGCTGGAGTCTCGTCTGCGCGAGCGTCGCATCGGTTTGACAGTGACCGAACCGGCCCGTGGATGGCTCGCTCGAGTCGGCTATGATCCGGCCTTCGGGGCGCGCCCGCTGCGCCGCTTGATCCAGCGCGAGATTGGCGATCGACTGGCCAAGCTGCTGCTCAGCGGAGACGTTCAAGATGGTCAGAATGTGACAGTTGACATCGACGATTCCTTCGACGGGCTTGTCATGAATGTTGATAAACCCTGAGATTACGCGGTACACTGACTACCAGTGTGTATTTCGGGCGCTCGGCATGTGGTGCCCGCAACAGCAGGAGATGATATGACAACCCAGAGGAAGGCCCGTGGCGCCTACTCCGTAGGACAGGCGACGCGTGAATCCATCCTCTCGGCAGCGATGGTTCTGATTGCAGAGCGAGGCTATAACGGCTTTTCTCTGCGTGACCTTGGCCGCCGAGTCGGCATTTCGCACCCCGCGGTGGTCTATCACTTCCCCTCGAAGGAAGCCATCCTGCGTAGCGCGATCCAGCGTCATGAGGAGATGAACGCGCTCTTTGACGTTTCCATTAACGAAGAGGCAGAAGGCGGGTTCGACGAGGGCGGTATCACCGCAGGATCGTTTGTTGACTGGGCGGTCGGGGAGATGCGCTTCGCCATGAAGCCCGGTGCCGACGCGGCCATCGCACTGGACTGTGTCCTGTGGGCCGAGTCCTCCTCTGAGACGCACCCTGCACACGCGCACTACAAGTACCGCACCCAGCAGATGGAGGAAGCCCTCACTGCGATGATCCAGGCCTTCGTGGATGAGGAAGGTGCCGAGATCGGCACGACTCCTCGCACGCTCGCGAGGATCCTCATCCGCTACTGGTACGGCTCTGTCGTCTCGGCTCGCTACAACGACGAGCCGATCGACGCGCGTGAGTTCGTCGCGGACTTCCTCGCTGTGTGTGTGCAGCTCCTGCGTCTGCCTGCGCACTACGTGCTGCAGCTCGGGGCCTCGGTTCCCGAGGAGGTTGCGGAAGTGTACGCTCGCACGCTGCGTAAGATCAGCGAAAAGACCACCGCAGCCGCCGAGGCAGGTGTGGCTCCGGAGGCCACCGCGTGATCGGCCCACTGCCATCCTTCGATGCCGCCCTCGTCCTTCGTGTCGAGGGCGACGTCGTCTATTCGCATGGCGACGTCGATCGTGTCTTCCCGCTCGCCTCGGTGACCAAGCCGATCGTTGCGTGGTCGGTGTTAGTCGCGATCGAGCGAGGCCTGATGACCCTCGACGATCCGGCGGGGCCCGAGGGGGCGACGGTCCGTCACCTGCTGGCCCATGCCTCGGGCCTGCCGTTTGAGGGGTGCCGACCCGTCGCGGCTCCCGAGAAGCGCCGGATCTACTCGAACGAGGGGTTCGATGTCCTCGGAGAGGTCGTTGAGGCTGCAACCGGCGTCGGTGTTTCCCAGTGGGTGCGCGAGACGATTTTTGAGCCGCTGGGGATGGCGAGTGCGGATATTCCGGGCAGCCCCGCCCATGCGGGGATTGCCAGTGCGTCTGACGTCAGCATCTTCGGTGCCGAGCTCGCGCGCCCAACCCTGGTGAACGGCCCCTTGGCTGCGCTCGCCGCACTGTCGCAGTTCCCTGCGCTCGCTGGCGTCGTGCCGGGCTACGGGCGTTTCAATCCCTGTCCGTGGGGCCTCGGCCTCGAGATTCGCGGCGAGAAGTCGCCGCACTGGACCGCGCCCGACGCCTCCGCGCGCACGATCGGGCACTTCGGGCAGTCCGGTTCCTTCGTGTGGGCGGACCGTGACCTTCGCGCCAGCGCCGCCTTCGTCGGAGCGGAGCCTTTCGGGCAGTGGCATCACGACAACTGGTCGACACTGAATGCTGAGTTGCTGCGCCTCGCGCGCGAGCATACGTAATCGATAAGGAACGAGGCCTGGGCGCGTGCCCAGGCCTCGACCTGTGTTGGCGGCCCACTTCCGGCCTCGTTGACCTCTCAGTCGACGTCGACGATGACGGGCACGTGGTCGGATGCGCCCTTGCCCTTGCGCTCGTCGCGGTCGATCTGCGCGCCGCTCACACGCGCAGCGAGGGCCGGCGAGCAGTAGGCGAAGTCGATGCGCATGCCCTCGTTCTTGGGGAAGCGCAGCTTCTGGTAGTCCCAGTAGGTGTAGTTCGTGACGCGATCTCGCGTGACCTCGACCCACCCGTCCGCGGCGAACGCGGCGAAGGCCTCGCGTTCGGGGGCCGACACGTGCGTGGCCCCCTCGAAGGCGCTCATGTCCCACACGTCTTCGTCCAGGGGCGCGACGTTCCAGTCTCCGACGAGGGCGATGAGGGTGTCCGGGTCGGCCAGCCAGCCTCGGCCCTGCTCGGCGAGGTTCGCGAGCCACTCCAGCTTGTAGGCGTAGTGCGCGTGCGTGAGCTCTCGGCCGTTGGGGACGTACAGACTCCAGATCGTCATCGACGAGGCCTGCCCGTCCTCGGAGGGAAGTGCGCCAGTCGTGTCGATTGTGGCGCCGAGCGCTCGAGCTTCGACCACGGGTGGTTCACCGAAGGCGGGCTGGGTGGGGAAGTGGTCCTGGACGTCCAGGATCGGCAGGCGCGAGGCGACGGCGACGCCGTTCCACTGGTTGAGACCGTGGATGGCGACGTGGTATCCGGCTGCCTCGAAGGGTTCGACGGGGAACTGGTCGGGACGGCACTTGATTTCCTGCATGGCCAGCACGTCCGTGCCTGAGCGCTCCAGAAAGGCGATGACGCGGTCGACGCGCGTGCGGATGGAGTTGACGTTCCAGGTCGCAAATCTCATGGAGTCGAGCCTATCGGCGGGGGGCAGTGGCGGCTGCGTGAAACGCGCGTGAAACATGCTTGGTCGGTGTGAGTTGTCTGCGAGCTTATTTAGAGTGATAATGATTCTCACCTACAACATAGCTAGAAAAGGCACTCGAATGTCACACCTGCGACGCATCAGCACAGCTGCGCTCGCCATCTTCCTGGCGCTGACCCCCGCCGCCGCGTGGGCCGGTCCCGACCAGGACAAGGAATGGATCGTTACCGGACAGCACGTTGATGCACCCATCCCCGTCTGGCATGACGACACCAACAGCTTCTCCCTGAACACCATCAACATGCCGATGGAGAAGACCGCTCTGTGGATCCCCAAAGCCTGGACCGGCACGGGCGAAAAAGACGAGGCGAAGTCGCAGCTCGTCATCCCGGCGAAGCGTCCCGACCTGGCCTTCTTGGGCGCCGAAGGCACCGTCCTGAACGCCGCGCCCCAGAACCCCGGCCCCGGCAACACGCCCATCTGGGCGGGACTTGGTGCCGGCGAGATCGGCGATACCGACAAGTTTGAGGGCGAGACCTACACGCTCGATCTCATCAGTGTCGATGGCCCGGGCCGCATGGAGATGTTCATTGACAATGGCGACAGCGTCAGCCGATTCCTCTCCAGTCACGACACCGCGTACCGAAGTGTCTACAACCCGCGCCACACGCACCTGTACACGACCTTCACGCAGCCGGGTCGCTACGTCGCGAACTACAAGATGACCGCTCGCAGCGCCGACGGCACCGCTATCTACTCCTCGCCGATCACCCCTCTGGTCTGGCAGGTTGGCGGTGCGGATCCCACCGATGGCACCATCAAGGACATCGAATCCGCATACAACGCGGCGCGCGCGCAGCGCACGGACGGCAGCGCAGCCACCCCGACGCTGACCCTGTCGCATCACGGCGAGCGTGAGCACCCCGGCGACAACCACCTGACCGACATCACGCTCGACACGGGCGTCGCCACCGATACGGGACGCGCGTGGATCACCGTCAACGGCTACTTCCTTACCGAGGTGGGCGTCGAAGGCGGCCGAGCGACGGTCTCCGAGCTGCTTGGTGCCGATGCAGCCGTCGTCCAGGCGATCTACATCCCCGGCGACTCCGCCTCGGCACGCTGGATCTCTCAGACTGTTCAGTATTCCCAGAAGGACACGGAGCCCGTCACCGTCGGCGGTACCGACACGATCCTCGGCCCCTCCAACCCGGACCCCGCTCCGGTGTGGAACCCCGACCACCTGCCCGTCTCCTCGCGCCGCGTCGAGGTCTCCTACGACCTCGTCCCCGGCTCGACCGATCAGTACACCGCCACGGTGCGCGCGGCAGACCCGAACCTGCGCGCCACCTACAAGATCGAGTTCTTCGAATCTAAGTGGGATTTCAGCCCGTGGTGCTCCATGGAGGGCACGCTGGGCGCTGGCGGCATGGACACGAAGACTCAGGATCTCGGCGTGTGCCAGTCCGACCCCATGTACATGCGGGTCACGCTCCGGCCCCACCCGCTCTCGGACGCGGTCATGACCGTCGCTGACGCCTCCGACGTCACCGTCGGATCTCACGTCGGCCTCACCGCCATGCTGAAGATGCGTGACGGCGTCGCCGCCCCCGAAGAGCCGGAACCCGCTCCGAACCCGACTCCTACGCCTGCTCCCGCCCCCGATAACGGCGGAAACGACGCAACCCCGGCCCCGGCCTCGTCCCTGCTGAGCGACCCCGTGGAGATCGCGCGCGGACACCTGGACGTGCGCCTCACCCAGGCGAGCGGCGAGGGCGGCCTCACCTACGGGCTGGCCGTCAAGGACGACTCCCCTGACCAACGCGCGCACCTCCGTGCTGCGCACCGTCGGCTCCACGACCCTCACAGTCGCACCCAACGCGCGCTTCGTGCGCCCGGCGTCCCTGTCTGACCCGAGCTACGACGTGCTCGGCCCGGTGGGCACCACCACCTACGTGCTGCCCGAGACGCAGAACAGCGACATCGTATGGCCCGGCCTGTCCACCGAGGGCATCGACTATGCGGCCCTGCCCGACGGCGCCGACCTCACCCTGCACCTCGCGCAGGCCCCCGAAGGCGCTCGCGTCGCCTTCTTCCAGGGTGGCACCTTCGGTGCGGGCGCGAAGGTCCACTTCGACTCGTCCAAGGGCGACGGCCTCGTCCACACGACCGAGGCGACGCACATGCACGGCAACTGGGTCTTCAGCGCGCCCGGTACCTACCGCATCGAGGTGGGCGCGCGCAGCGGCGAGCGCAGCCTCGTCGAGCCGCAATCCTTCACCGTGGTCGTCCGATCCGGGCGTCACAATGAGCAGCCCGCGCCGGTCGAGGAAGAGCCCGTGCCGACGCCGTCGCCCGGCCCGTCCCCGGTGCCGGAGCCGGTCCCCACCCCGGACCCGACGCCTGCGCCCGCGCCCACGACTGAGCCTGCCCCCGCGCCCACTGCGGATCCTGCACCGGCTCCGGTGCCCGCGCCCTCTGCGGATCCTGCTCCCGCGCCTGCTCCGACTACGGATCCCGCGCCTGCTCCGACTACGGATCCCGCGCCTGCTCCGAGTTCTGATCCCGCACCCGCCCTGGCTCCGAGCGCGGACCCGGCACCGATGCCGCGCCCCTTCCCGGCTCCCGCGCCCAGTGGCGGCCCGGTTCGAGTGCCCGCAGCGCCCGCGGCCAACGCAGGCACCCCGGCCTCTTCCGGCGCAACCCGCACGGCCGCTCCCGCGGCCACGGGTGGCAGCGCGACCGGCGCACCTGCCGCCCGCAGCAACGGTGCGGCAAGCGGAACGACCAGCTCCGCCCCCGTGACCGCCCCGAAGGCAGCCCCCGCGGCCACCCCGTCCGCGAGCCCCTCGGCCGCTCCCCAGAGCGGTGCGCTCAGTGGCGAGGCGGCGCAGAGCGGTAGCGTGGGTGCCCCCGAGAACAGGACGGCCGACGCAGCGGGCGCCATGCCGATCGCCGCGGCTGTTGAAGGCGGCCGCACAGGCGGATGGAGCCCCTACTGGCTGGTCCTCCTCGTCATCCCGGCGGCCCTCGCCGGTGGTGGAGCCGGATACCTGATCCGGACCCGATGAGGTGCCAAGCCGGGGCGGGACGCGCGCGTTCCCGCCCCGGCTTCGTGCTGTGCGCACCTTGCGGCGCTAGACTTCCCCCATGGGAACAGCGCTGGTCACTGGAGCAACCTCCGGCATTGGTGAAGAATTCTGTTGGCAGCTGGCCGCCGCGGGCCACGACCTGGTGCTCGTCGCGCGCAGTGAAGACGCCCTGCGCGCGCTCGCGGACTCGCTCGCGAACGTCGCCGGCGTGCGCGCTGAGGTGATCGCCGCCGACCTGTCCACCGACTCCGGCTGCGCGCGCGTCGCCGCCCGCCTCGACGTGGGAGGGCCCGCAGACCGCGAGAAGACCGACCTGGCGCCGGTTGACCTCCTCGTCAACAACGCTGGCTTCGGACTGGGGACAGAATTCCTGGACAACAGCCTCGAGAACGAAATGAACGGCCTGAACGTCATGGTCCGCGCCGTCATGACCCTGGCCCACCACGCCGGCATCTCCATGCGCTCGCGCGGACGCGGTGCCATTCTCAACGTTGGCTCCGTCGCCTCGCGCACGGGTGCGGGCACCTACTCTGCCCACAAGGCCTGGGTCGTCGCCTTCACCGAGGGCCTCGCCGCCGAGCTCAAGGGATCGGGCATCAGCGCCACGGTCGTGTGCCCCGGCCCCGTCGACACCCCCTTCTTCGAGCGCGCGGGCGTCGACATGCGTGCGACCCCCTCCTGGCTCATGGCTAGCCCCGAGCGGGTCGTCACGGAAGCCCTCGACGCCGTGCGTGCGGGCCGCGTTCAGGTCACCCCCACTATCCCCTACAAGGTCGCCATGGGTGCCATGAAGCTGGCCCCGCGCTGGGTGACCGCGCGCGCCATGCGCTCCGTCCCTCACATGTGAGGGTGCGCGCACTGAAACGAGGCCGGGGCCAGGTTCACGCAGAACCAGGCCACGGCCTCGTTAGATGGAAGGGAGAATCAGGCCAGGCCGATGTCCTGAAGGCCCAGCGCGTAGAAGTACGGGAAGCCCTCGGCCTCGATGCGCTCCTTCGCACCCGTCGCGCGATCGACGATCACCGCGACGGCGACGACGTTCGCACCGGCCTCGCGCAGCGTGAGCGCTGCCTCCAGCGGCGAGCCGCCGGTCGTGGACGTGTCCTCAAGGACGACGACGTTCTTGCCCACGACGTCCGGGCCCTCGATGCGGCGCTTCATGCCGTGATCCTTCGCGGCCTTACGCACGACGAACGCGTCCAGGTCCAGGCCGCGCGACGCGGCGGCGTGCATCATCGCGGTGGCGACGGGGTCGGCGCCCATCGTCAGGCCGCCAACGGCCACGTAGTCCTCGCCCACTGCGAAGCCGGACTCCTCCAGGAGGTCCAGCATGACGTGGCCGATGAGGGGAGCCGCCTCGTGGTGCAGGGTCGAGCGGCGCATGTCGACGTAGAAGTCGGACTCGCGCCCCGACGCCAGGGTCACCTTCTCGTGGATGACGGAGAGCTCCTGGACGAGGGCAGCCAGGCGCGCCTTGTGGGAATCGTTGGTCATGGGGATGCCTTTCCGTGTGGGGGTCAGTGGGCTGCCTCGACGAGCTCGATGAGATCGCCGATGCCCTCGTGGATGCCGAAGGGGCGGAACGGGAAATTGTTGACGTCCTCGCGGGCCGTGGAACCCGACAGGACCAGGTGGGTGCGCAGGCCTGCCTCGACGCCCGCGCGCACGTCCGTGTCCATGCGGTCGCCGACCATCGCGGCGCTCTCGGAGTGTGCGCCGATCTTGTTCAGGCCCGCGCGGATCATGACGGGGTTCGGCTTGCCGACGAAGTAGGGCTTCTGACCGGTCGCCGCCGTGATCATCGCCGCGATCGCGCCGCAGGCGGGCAGCGTGCCCTCGTCGGAGGGGCCCGACACGTCGGGGTTGGTCGCGATGAACTTCGCGCCGGCCTCGATCAGGCGGATCGCGTGCGTCAGCGCGTGGAAGTCGTAGGAGCGCACCTCGCCGAGCACCACGAACTCGGGGTCGATCTCTGTCATCACGTATCCCGCGGAGTGGATCGCGGTGGTCAGGCCGGCCTCGCCGATGACGTAGGCGGTCGAGCCGGGCGACTGCTGGTGCAGGAAGGCTGCCGTCGCGTTCGCGGAGGTCCAGATGTTGCCCTCGGGGATGTCCAGGCCGGAGTTCGCCAGGCGCGCGGACAGGTCGCGGTTCGTGAACACCGAATTGTTGGTGAGGACCAGGAAGGGGATGTTCTTCTCGCGCAGAGCGGCAAGGAACTCGTTCGCGCCCGGAAGCGCCCGATTCTCCTTGACCAGGACGCCGTCCATGTCGGAGAGCCACGCGCTCACGGGAGGCAGATCGGTCAGTGGTGTGGGTTCATGCGTCAGGGCAGTCATGCCTCCATTCTACGGTGCCGCTAGGGTGGGATCCGTGAACGAGTTCGAAAACGGGTGTGACATCGCGCGTGATGGCGCGTGCGGGAACGACGAGGCCGGGGCCGCGCAGTCCGGGCAGGTCGGGGTCGGTCCGTGGCCGGGCGGGGAGGCCGCCTGGCCGGTTGGCGAGCATTACGACCGGGAACTCCTGAAGGCGGGGGATCGGCGCAACGTCGAAGATCGCTACCGGTATTGGACGATGGACGCGATTCGAGCGGATATCGCCGCCCGCTCGCTGCCCTTCGAGGTGGCAGTGGAGAACCTCGATCACGACTTCAATATCGGGTCGATCGTGCGCACGGCGAACGCCATGGGTGCGCGCCGCGTGCACGTCGTGGGGCGCAAGCGGTGGAATCGTCGTGGCGCGATGGTCACCGACCGTTACCTGCCGGTGGATCACCGACCCGAGGTCGCCGAACTCGTCGAACATTGCGCGCGTGAGGGCTTGACACTCGTCGGCGTCGACAATGTCGAGGGCTCCGTCGCGCTCGAAGGGGCGGTGCTGCCGGAGCGCGCCTGCCTCGTTTTCGGATCGGAGGCCTCCGGGCTGAGCGAGGAGATGATCCGGGCGTGCGACAAAGTCGTCGCCATTACACAGCGCGGTTCGACCCGGTCCATGAACGTCGGTCACGCCGCCGCCATCGTTATGTGGGCACACGCGTCGCGCCTCAGTGCCCCCTCCAGCACCTGAACCCGCCACCGCACAGGGCACCCGACCCGCGACGAGTGCCCAAGCCTCGTCGCGGCTCAGACCCGAGAGGAAACGCGCCGAATACCCCGGACTTGTGAAACGCCTACCATATGCGGCCGTGGGAAGAAAAGACCCTGTCCGAACGGGACTTCCTTCCCCTCCCCGCTCGTGCAAAATGTGAGACAATCGATCACGACAAAACTGTCACTCGATTAGGAGGCTCCAAGTGCCTATCGCAACCCCTGAGGTCTATGCAGAGATGCTGAATCGCGCACGGGATGGCAAGTTCGCCTACCCCGCGATTAACGTGACCTCGTCCCAGACCATCACCGCCGCCCTCCAGGGCTTCGCCGAGGCCGAGTCCGACGGTATCATCCAGATCTCCGTCGGCGGCGCCGAGTACGGCTCCGGCTCCACCATCAAGAACCGCGTCACCGGCTCTCTGGCCCTCGCCGCCTACGCCTACGAGGTCGCCAAGAACTACGGCATCACCGTGGCTCTGCACACCGACCACTGCGCCAAGCAGAACATCGACTCCTGGGTCCGCCCCCTCCTCGAGATCGAGGCCGGCCAGGTCGCCGACGGCAAGCTGCCCACCTTCCAGTCCCACATGTGGGATGGTTCCGCTATTCCGCTCGACGAGAACCTCGAGATCGCGAAGGAACTGCTCGCCATGTCCGTCAAGGCCAACACCATCCTCGAGATCGAGGTTGGCGCTGTTGGTGGCGAGGAAGACGGCGTCGTTGGCGAGATCAACGAGAAGCTCTACACCTCCACCGCAGACGGCATCAAGACCGTCGAGGCCCTGGGCCTGGGCGAGAAGGGCCGCTACATCACGGCCCTGACCTTCGGCAACGTGCACGGCGCCTACAAGCCCGGCCACGTGAAGCTGCGTCCCGAGCTGCTCGGCACCATCCAGAAGGAGGTCGCGGAGCACTTCGGCCTCGACCACCGTCCCTTCGACCTGGTCATGCACGGCGGCTCCGGCTCCACCGCCGAGGAGATTGCCACCGCTGTCGCCAACGGCGTCATCAAGATGAACGTCGACACCGACACGCAGTACGCGTTCACCCGCCCGGTCGTTGACCACATGATGCGCAACTACGACGGCGTCCTCAAGATCGACGGCGAGGTCGGCGTGAAGAAGCAGTACGACCCGCGTACGTGGGGCAAGTCGGCCGAGGCCGGCATGGCCGCCCGCGTCGTCGAGGCCTGCCAGCGTCTGGGCTCCGACGGCACCCAGATGCGCTGAAACCTTCGCTGATGGCCGCCTAGCGGCCTGATGTGTGAGCCGCCCGGTCCCCTGTGGGGCCGGGCGGCTTCGTGTGTTGCTGGGCCGGGCTGCTTGATGCGCCCGTGGGCGGCGGCCCGCCCGCGAGCCGTCCGCGCTGCGAGCCTAAAGGCTCGGCGCGTCGCCTCGAAGCCCGGCCAGGCCCCGCCGCCGCCCACGGGCACCTGCAGCCAGGCCCTCCGGTCCCTCCGGCGCCCTCCACACCAGTGGAGCCGGGTGTGCTGATGATTGGCTCGGAGTGGTCGATCTCGAAGCCCGGCCAGGCCCCGCCGCCGCCCACCGGCACCGCGGCCAGGCCCCGCAGGCCTCGCGGCGGCCTCCAATCGGTCGGGGTTCTGTGTGTTGCCCGGCCAGGCCTACCTCACCGACGGGTCCTCGTGTCCCTCACTCCTGAGCTCACAACCAATTTCGCATGCAATTCCCCCACGACTATTTCAAACCATGAATTTGTAGCGTTGGAATTCCAACGTTTTCTAGGTTTGTTGAAAGTTTGTTCAATTGAATTGCATGCGACTTGAGGAGGGGTAGGTGCTGACGCATCCGAGTGTCCGACCAAGACCCGCCGCCACCGTGGCGAGGCCCTCCGGAACCTCTCTGCTCTCCGTATCGACGAAACCGGCTGCGTACGTGGATAGGTACTTGCGATATGGATAGGTTACGAGCATCCGGATAGCTTAGTAACCTATCCGGATGCCGTTAACCTATCCGGATCGTCACAACCTATCCGCATACGGAGGACCCATTCGAGCAGGTGCTCGCGGGGTCCCTGGACCTGCTTGAGCTGCTAGCTGTTGCGGGTGTTGCAGTGGTCTTTCTAGGTTCTCGTTATAGGTTCTCGTGGTGGTTGCAACGGGGGACACCAGGACACGAGGCATGATGGTTTCCCACCAACGTCGCACGTAATTCCCCCGTGGCTACTTAAAGGTATGAAATAGCATCGTTGGAATCGCAACGTTTTCTAGCTATCTCAAAAAATGACCGGATTAAATTACGTGCGACTTTTGTGGGGGCGTGACAGTGGGGTGGAGCGCCGATAGTGGGGTGGGGCGCCGGCGGTGAGGAAAGCTGGGTACAGCAGCGGGGCGGGATCCCGAAGGATCCCGCCCCGTATCACGAGCCCGTGTCGCGAGCCCGCCTCACGCTGGGTGCTCCTTGCGACTGTCGCGCCGCGCTCGCACTGGTGGCTGTCTGCGTTGCGCGCGAGCCTCACTCCTGCGGAGGATTCGGGGAAGCGGCGTCGCGCACGCCCTCCGCAACCGCGTCGGAGATCGTCGGGGAGACGACCTTGGCACCCACGAGCGCCGTGAACAGCTGCTGCAGGTCCAGGCCCAGCGAATCGCCCAGGCCCGCGTTGATCTGGCTGATCGACTTCGTAATGTCGCCGACCATCTGGGCGTTGTTGCCCTCGCCGTACATGGTGATCGTCTCGACCTTGGACAGGGGCTCGGCCACGGCGCGCGCTACCTCGGGCAGGGCGCGGAAGTACATCTCGAGGACGGCCGCCTGGTTCATCTTGGTCATGGCCTCGGCCTTCTTCTCGAGGCCCTCGGCCTCGGCCGTCAGCTTCGCACCGATCGCGGACGCCTCCGCGCGGCCTCGAGCCTCGATACCCTGGGCTTCGGCGAGCATGGCCTGCTTGTCGGCGTCAGCCTTCTTGGTGCGCTCGAACGCCTCGGCCTCGGCCTGGCGCTGACGGGCGTACAGGGCCGCGTCTGCCTTCTTCTCAGCGGCATAGCGCTCGGCGTCGGCCTTCGCGTTCACCTCGGCCTGCAGGGCCTGCTTGGTGACGACGACTTCCTTCTCCTTGATGACGGCCTGCTGCTCCTGCTTGACGATGTCGGCCTGGGCGGTCTCGCGCTCGATGTCGCGGCGCTGAATCTGCGACTGGATTTCGTAGGCGGCGTCGGCCTTTGCCTTCTCGGTGTCGGCCTCGACCTTGAGTGCGGCCTGGCGCTTGGCGAGGTCCGTCTGCTTCTGGGCGATCTCCAGCTGGGAGGCGACCTGCGCGTCGTTGGCTTCCTTCTGGGCGACGGCGGTTGCCTGCGCGACCTCCTTCTGGGCGTTCGCCTTCGCGATGGCCGCAGTCTTACGGATCTGCTCGGTGTTGTCGATACCGAGGTTGTCGATGACGCCGTTCTGGTCGGTGACGTTCTGGATGTTGAATGCGACGATCTCGAGGCCCATCTCCTCCAGGTCCTGCTTCGCGTTCTCCTGGACGCGCTCGGAGAGGCGGCGCGGTCGGTGATGATGTCGGTGAGCTTCATCTGGCCGATGATGGCGCGCAGGTGGCCCTCCAGGGTGTCGCGCACCTCCTCGGAGATTTCGGAGGTTGTCTTGTAGAGGAAGTTACGAGTCGCCGCGCGGAACAGCGTCGGGTCGTCGGTCGCGATACGGACCTTGACGGCCGCGTCGACGCGCACGTTGATGTAGTCGTTCGTGGGAACGAAGTCCGTGGTCTGGGCGTCAACGGAGATCATTGAGGCGGTCATGGTGTCCACGCGCTCGAGGAGGGGGAATTTCCATCCCGTTTTACCGTGGAGGACGCGCTGGCCTCGGGGGCCGGAGATCACCTTAATTTCGCCCGGCGAGGCGGACACGAAGCTCGCCCAGAGGAACAGGAGCAAAAAGACAGTTGCAGCGACGGCGATGGCTGCGATGCTGAGAAAAGGCATGATAGCTGCTTTCACGTGAGGGATGCGGCCCCCTTGTATCCGAGTAGCCGCGTAACGGGTCAGGATAGCAGTGTCGGGCGTGTGACTCAATGCATTGTCTCATTCTTGGGTGACGAGGCCGTGGCTACGTCGCGTTCGTACGGTGACCTCATTGAAAGCGGGCGGCAGGGCTGCTTATAATGGGGAAGCACGAGATAGTTGTCTCGCGGGAGGAACGTCCGATGGCGGGCTGTGGGAGAGGCGCGGGAGCTATGAAGAAAACAGTGATCACGATCGTTTGTGTCATTGTCGGCGCGCTGGTCGCTACTGCCGCGATCCTTTTCGGCTTGGTTCCCCTGATTGACCGGAACGAGTGCGTGAGTGGGGATACGGCCTGCAAGAATATGCATAATCCCGTGTCGCCTTCTCCCTCGCCAAGCAGCATCCCCGTGTCGCCTTCTCCCTCGCCAAGCAGCATTCCCGCACTTGTTTACAAGCCTGTGTTGTATGTGTATCCGGAGCGTGAGCAGTCCCTGACGGTCTTTCTTGACGTGGAGGGTGAGTTGGGTACGGTGTACCCGGCCCCGGACACCCAGGAGACGACGGATCGGGGAACCCAGGCCTCGTGGACGGTGACGGCTTCGCCTGATGGGACGCTGACGGATGAGGGTGGGCGGACGTATCCGTCGTTGTTCTGGGATGGGAAGATGACGCTGGAGGCTCCGCAGCAGGGGTTCATTGTTGCGCGTGCGGATGCGGTGCCGTTCTTGGAGGAGAAGTTGGCGTTGTTGGGGCTGACCGATAAGGAGGCGGCCGATTTATAACGTTCTGGGCTCCGCAGATCCGCGCCAACGAGTACACGTTCGTGTCCTTCGACGCCTCCTCCTACGCGAGTCAGGCGACGTACAGCTTCACGGACGAGGCTGGGGCGCCGGTTGAGCCCGACACCTTTATTCGGGTGTTTATGACGATCCGTGCCGCGGACGCGAACGAGGTGGCCACGCCTCAGGTCTTCGGGCCCACCCCGACGCGCAGCGGCTTCACGGTCGTCGAATGGGGCGGCACGGAGCAACAAAAGTCTCATCGCTGACCGCGCGGACGAGCGAAGTAGCGACCTACGCGACACAATGGAACTATAGAGTGGTGAGAGGACATCACCACGGACAGGAAGGTAGCGACATGGCCCAGGAATGGACTCGCATTGAAGGCATGATCATCGGCCACGATCTGGATCCCAGCGTGGTCGCCGGCGAGCTGAAGGAGCGTTCGATCCTCGCCCAGCTCGAGTGGTTCCCCTCCTCGCCGCAGATGCTGGGCCTGAACGTCGCGGTCGATAAGGAGTGCGTCGCTACCGTGCCCGCCGGGTCGACCGAGGTGGTTCCCGGCCCGACCCCCGCCGAACTGGCCGACGAACTGGCTATCCTGTTCGACGCCGAGGTGCGTATCGGTAACGCGACGGCCGACCACCTGCCCGAGGGCGACTCGCCGCTGGGCAAGGTGTGGCCCTCCGATGAGGAGGATGCTGGCACCGTCGAACCCATCCCGACTCGCATCGTCGAGATTGGCCGTACCCCCGCCTCGTCCGTGCCCCTCCTGGCAGCCCTTGAGGGAGTGGACCTTGGCGACCTCGAGCTTGCAGAGGGGCACCGCGCGCTGCTCGCTGAGCTGCCCGCCGAAAAGGAGGGCTGGAACTTCGGAGATCTGCCGCTCGTGACTCTCTCCGTGACGGACGGTGAATTCCAGGTCTTCCTGGTTACCGACGACCACCTCGAGCACATCATCTCCCACAACTGGGGCATGGACGCTGCGATCGTTCCCGGTGGACACGACCGCACCGCGGAACTGCCCGGCGAGGTCATCGACCTGGTGGGCGACCGCCTCGATCTCCTGGAGATCGCCGAGGCCGTCCCCGGCTCGGACGCCGACGCCCTGTGGGCGTCCGTGGCTACGACCGGCGAGGAATCCGTGTGGAAGGTCGTGCGCGCCCTCGGCCTGCCCGGCTCCGTCGCCGGCTTCCTCCTGGGCACCACCGACCTCGAGGACGTCGAGGGCGTCTCCGTGCACCTGGCTCGCGGCATCTCCAACGCGATCGGCCGCAGCGTCGACATCATGATGGGCCAGCCGCAGTCGGTCGTGAAGCCCCTGTGGAACTCCTACGAGTCCGTGGCCGTCGAACGCCCGTGGATCATTCACGCCGCCGTCGCCGCCGAGGCCATCGTCGGAACCGGCATGCTGGTCGCTGCCGTGCGTGCCTCCTCGCCTCGCTCGGGCTGGATGCGTTTCGCGGGCATCGTGGGCGGCCTGATGGTCGTCGACTCGATCGCCGAGCTGTCCCTGGCCAAGCACGTCTCCAAGCGCTTCGCGCGCCGCGCAGGCGAGGCGTAAGGAGCCGTCCGCCGCATACGTACGAGGTAGCCGGGGTCGTTCGCGACCCCGGCTGCCTCGTCAGTTCTTGTGGTGCGGGCGTAGGTCGTGCCCGTATCCGTCAGGCCTTCAGGGCCTCGGCGGGGAAGTCCTGCGGGCGATCCGTGAAGATACCCGTGACGCCCCACGAAGCCAACTCACGCGCCTGCTCGACGTCGTTGACGGTCCACACGTTGACGTCGAAGCCCGCGTCGCGCATCGCGCGCACGTCGGACTCAGTGAGACCCTCAACGCCCGGGTGGATAGCGGTGGCGCCCAGGGCAGCCGCGCCCTCACGCCACTCCTCCGAGGCGTGCTCAATCAGCCACCCGAGCGCAACCGTCGGGCACGCCTCGTGGAAGGCCGCGAGGAGCTCGTGGTCGAAGGAAGACACGATGAGCCGGGACGGAACCTTGTCGCCGTTGAGAGTGACGGCCAGGGCCTCGATTAAACGCTCGCGCAGGAGATCACCGCCCGCGCAGGGCTTGATCTCGAGGTTCGCGCCCATCTGCTGAGCGTGCGCGAAGGCGAGCACGTCGGTGGCCTCGGGAATGCGCTCGAAGCGGTACGTGTCCGAGAACCAGCGGCCCGCGTCCAGGCGACGAATATCGGAGAAACCCAGCTGATAGTAGGAACCCGAACCCGTCGTTGTACGGTCCAGGGTGTCGTCGTGAATGACGATCAGTGAGCCGTCGCCCGTGATGTCCACGTCGAACTCGAACCACCGTGCGCCGACCTCCATGGCCTTGGCGAACGCGGCGATCGTGTTCTCGGGAGCCAGGGAGGACGCGCCCCGGTGGGCAAAGATGCGGGGAAATTCAGACATAGGTGCTCCTAGCGTGAATGGGATGGGACGAACTGTTCCCTCACCATAGGTCGGGGTGCGCCTCGGCGCTGATCATAGACGCGCGACCCGGACCGGGTTCGATGAGGATGGCCTCGTCGCGCTTCGACTGCAGGATGTTGGTGATGTAGGAGGCGAGGGCCTCCTCGCGCGGGATGTCGTGGCCGGCCTGCTGGGCCATGTACCAGCGGTGCTCGAGGTACTCGTGGTAGAGCTGCGCGGGCTCCAGCTTGCCCGCCAGCTCGCGCGGAATCGCGCGCACGACGGGGGCAAACACGTCAGTGAGCCACTCGTGGGCAGCCTGCTCAAGGGAAAGGTCCTGGAGGCCGTTCGTCGCGCGCCACACGTCGATGTCGGCGAGGAGGCGCGCCGCCTGGTGTTCACCGACGTCCATGCCGGTCAGGCGCATGAACTTGCGGTTGTGGTGACCGGCATCAACCACCTTGGGCTGTATGACGAGGCGCTCGCCGGAGGAATCGGTGGACATGTGCAGCTCGGCGACGTCAAAACCGAGGTCGTTGAGGCGGCGGATACGCTCACTGACCAGGTACTGGCGCTGATCGTTGGAAATCGACTCCTCGGCCGTGACTTCTGTCCACAGCAGGTCGTACTGGGTGCGGATGCGGTCGCCGACGTCGATGGGGTCGGCGTCTTCGGGGAAGAACCCGCCGGCCTGGAGGTCCATGAGCTCGCCGATGATGTTCGTGCGGGCCAGGTCGACGTCGTACTCGCGCTGGCCGTCGGTGAGCTTGGGGTGCAGCTCGCCGGTCTCGGCGTCGACCAGGTAGGCGGCGAACTCGCCCGCGTCGCGACGGAACAGCGTGTTCGACAGGGAGACGTCGCCCCAGTAGAAGCCCAGGAGATGCAGGCGCACGAGGAGAAGCGCGAGCGCGTCGATGAGGCGCGTCGCGGTGTCCTCGCGCATCGACAGGGAGAACAGCGCGCGGTAGGGGAGGGAGAACTGCAGGTGCTCGGTGATGAGGACCGCGTTGAGTTCCTCGCCCTCGGGGGTCTTGCGGCCCGTGATGACGGCGACCGGCTGTACGGACGGGGCATCCAGGCGCGAGAGGTCTCGCAGGAGGTCGTACTCGTGGTGGGCGACGGTCGGACCGATCTCCTTGACCGCGAGCACGCGACCGGACAGGTTCACGAAGCGCACGATGTGGCGGGAAATGCCGCGGGGCAGCGCCGCGAGTAGGTTGGACGGCCACTCCTCGAGGGGAACATCCCACGGGAGGTCCAAAAGGGCGGGGTCGACTGCAGCCGCCGTAATGTCCATAGCCATGAGATCCATTGTCTCATCTTGAACGCCGTGCGTATAGCCCCGACTCGGTATCTGCGCTAGTCGCGGCCAAGAACACACACGGGCATAGCGAAACCCCGGCCTCGTCCTGGAGGTACGAGTGGACGAGGCCGGGGCCGATTTATCGCTGTGCGTGAGCGCTACGCGTCACTCGGGCAGGCGTACGCCCGTTGCAGCGGAGAAGTTGTGCTGCTGGCCCTCGCGGATGCGCACGTGCAGGACGCCGCCGCGCGCGGGAGCGGTACGCGGGGGAACGCGCACGATCAGCTGCTTGCCGGTGCCCTCGGAGCCGGAGCCCAGGGTCTCACCCTCGGCGGCACCGGCCAGGTGGCCGTACACGTAGGCGTCCGAGCCGAGCTCCTCGACGAAGTCGACCTCGACGGGGATGGAGCCCTCAGAGCCGTCGGCGACGACGTCCAGGCCCTCGGGACGGAAGCCGATCTTGATCTTTCCGCCGTCCTCAGCGGTCATCGCGGCGCGGGCGGCCTCGGAGACTCGCACGCGTGCGGGGCCGAGCTTGGCCCACTCGCCCTCTACCGTGAAGGTGCCGAGGTTCATGGCGGGGGAGCCGATGAAGCCAGCGACGAACTCGTTGGCGGGACGCTCGTACATCTCCTGCGGGGTGCCGCACTGCTGGAGGAGGCCGCCGGCGAGGACCGCGATGCGGTCGCCCATCGTCAGAGCCTCGGTCTGGTCGTGGGTGACGTACACGGTGGTGACGCCGAGCTCACGCTGCAGGGAGGCGATCTGCGTACGGGTCTGGACACGCAGCTTGGCGTCCAGGTTCGACAGGGGCTCGTCCATGAGGAACACCTGGGGCTTACGGACGATCGCGCGGCCCATGGCGACACGCTGACGCTGGCCGCCGGACAGAGCCTTGGGCTTGCGGTCCAGGTAAGGCTCCAGGTCGAGGATCTTAGCGGCCTCTTCGACGCGCCTGTTGATCTCTCCCTTGGGGGTGCCGGCGATCTTCAGGGCGAAGCCCATGTTCTCGCGCACCGACATGTGGGGGTAGAGGGCGTAGTTCTGGAAGACCATCGCGATGTCGCGGTTCTTCGGCGGAACGTCCGTGACGTCCTTGTCGCCGATGAGGATGCGGCCGGAGTTCACGTCCTCCAGGCCGGCGAGCATGCGCAGCGAGGTCGACTTGCCGCAGCCGGAGGGGCCGACGAGAACGAGGAATTCGCCGTCCTGGATCTCGAGGTCGAGCTGGTCGACGGCGGGCTTGTCGGAACCCGGGTAGACGCGGGTGGCCTTGTCAAAGGTAACGCTTGCCATGGAGTTTTCCTTCCCACCGGCAGGTACGTGCCGGACGATCCGTAGTGGGGTGACCGTGGAGCGTCTTCGCCCACGGAGTGCGAACGCGGATCGTTCCGCGCGCGCGACTAAGAGTGAAGTTAGCACGCTCGCTCGAGGGTGTACAGTTCGGGCCACATGGTGGATTGGCAGCGTGTGTTTGCCCGTCAGATTCGGGGACGAGGCCGGGGCTGCCCCGCGCGGGTGGCCGCAGATGGGGGAGGGGCCAGGTAGGCTGAGGGCGTGGAAGAAGGCGAGGAACTGGGCGGCTACAGGCTGATCCGTCGGCTCGGTACGGGCGGCGCGGGAACGGTCTGGCTCGCCGAAGATGGGGGCGGCACGCGTGTCGCCCTCAAAGCCATGCACCCGGCGATGGCCGCCTCGGAGGAGTCGCGCCAGCGCCTGGAGCGCGAGACGCGCACCGTGAACTCCGTGCGCTCGCCCTTCGTCGCGCACATTGTCGATGCGGAAACCGAGGCCTCCCAGCCTTTCGTTGTCTCGGAGTACGTGGAGGGCCCCACGCTCGCGGAAATCCTCGTCTCTGGGCCGGTTCCTCTGCGCGGCGTCGCCGCCCTGTCCTACCACCTGGCGTCCACGATCGCGGCCGTTCATCACGCCAACATCATCCACCGCGACATTAAGCCTTCCAATATCATCTGTTCGCCGCGCGGCCCGGTTCTCATCGACTTCGGTATCGCGATGGCGACCTCGGATCAGCACCTGACCAGCACAGGCCTCGTGTCGGGCACAGCCGGGTACACCGCCCCCGAGCTCCTGCAGGGCCACGGTGCCACGAAGGAGTCGGACTGGTGGGCGTGGTGCGCCACCCTGCTGTCCTGCGCCACCGGGCGCCCGCCGTTTGGCAAGGGCGACGTGTCCGCCACGATGCTGCGCGTCCTGGAAGGGGACCCCGACCTGGCCGGACTGCACCCCATGGTTGCAGACGCGCTCGCGGGCGGCCTCGCCCCCGATCCTGACGATCGTCCGTCACCCTCCCTGATTGTCGCCGATCTCATGAGCGCCGTCGGGTGGGCGCCCGGCGAGCTCGACTATGTGACTGTGAACTGGGCGCAGCTCCTCGACACGGGCATGCGTACGCAGATGGTGAACTCGGACCCCCAGGAGATCGCCGCGCCTCCCGAGTGGGAGGACGCGGGTCAGCGTCCGGATGCCTCCGGTGCGCGCGCCGTCTCCTATCCGCAGCATCCGCGCCGAGACGCCTCGGAATTCACAGCGGCCAACGACCACACCGACGTCGTGGACACCGCGTCGGTAGCTCAGGGGTATGGCGACTGGTCCGATGACCCCGAGGAGGTCGCTTGGCACGATGACGCCACCGACGTCTGGCAGCGCGTTGACGACTCGGATCCCACCGAGGTCATGGCCCCCTACGCTCAGCCTCAGTACCCGGGCCCGCAGGGCGCGTATAATCCCGGTTTTGCCCCCGGCTACGGGCAACAGCCCTATCCGCAGGCGGGCGTCGCCCCGCAGCAGATGGCACCGGGTCCCCAGTGGAACCCCAATCCGGCGATGGGGGCGGGCGCAGCTTCGGCGGACGGGTCCTCGTCCACCGCGAAAGGGACATGGGTCTCGGGTGCCGCACTGCTGGCCCTCCTGGCCTCCCTGCCCTTCCTCTTCGGTCTCACCGGCTCCATGATCGTGGGGATCGCGCTCACCGCTTTCGGCCTGATCGGCGCGATGTCGCGGTGGCTCGAGCGCCGTCGGATCCTGCGAGGCGCGAAGGCCAGTGACACAGCCGCCGTCATCGCCATGTCGCCCATCCTGCTGGTGCGCTCGATCCTATCGACCGCGCTTGGCCTCGTTGTCGGAGGCCTCGTTCCGTACGGGATCTGGGCCTTCGTGTCCTACTCGCGCGAGGGGCGCGTCCTGTGGTCGTGGCCCGCCGATGTCGTCGCAGCCACCGGCGTCGATCGCATGGACTACTGGCTGAGCGACCCGCGAGCCACGATCGTCGTGTGGGCGCTCGCCGCGGTCATGATGCTGACTGCCTGGCTCATGCCGTTTACCGCCGATCTGAGGGTCGGTGTGTCCACAACGCTGCGCTCGATCGTGCGTCCTGCCTGGGGGCGAGGCCTCCTCGCGGTAGGCTGTGTGGCGTTCCTTGCGGGTGCGTGGTTTATCGTCACAGGTGGGCTGTCGCACTGAGCGCGGTCATGCTGCGCCCGATACTCTTACAATATTCAACTACTTTCGGAAGGTGAGTCCATGGCTCAGAAGAAGAAGCCGGCCGTCGATCCCGTGCGCGCGAAAGCCGCCCAGATGCGCCAGGCGCAGAGCGCGCTGACCGCCGCACCCGCATCATCGTCATTTCCGCCGTCGCAGTCATCGTCCTCGCGGTCGTCGCAGCCGTCGGCGGCGTGATCTGGAAGCAGCAGGCGCAGATCAACGCCGCCCGCAACGTCAACGCCTCCGACGTCCTCGGCGCGTACGCCGACGGACGCCCGATCATCGTCAACGCAAACGGCGTCGTCGCCGAGGCGGACCCGAACCTGCCCACCCTCACCGAGTACTTCGACTACTCCTGCCACGCGTGCGCCGACCTCGACGCATACCTGGGCAAGGACCTCACCACCTGGGCCGCCGAAGGTCACTACAACATTGAGCTCCAGCCGGTCATCACCGTCGATATGGACTACATGAAGCCCGCGGCCAGCGCATCGCTCGTCGTCGCGCAGAAGGCGCCCGACAAGTGGGTGGACTTCCACCACGCCCTGCTCGCCTACTTCCGCTCCCAGTTCCAGGCCTCCAACGGCACCGTCGTCCAGAACCTCGACGCCTCCTGGAAGCAGGTCAAGGTGATCGCCGCCGAGGTCGGCGTCCCCTCCGACGTCATCGACACCTTCCCGGTCAACGCCGTCGAGGACTACCTCAAGGCATCGACCACCGCCTGGCAAAACGCCGGCTACAACGGTCGTGGCGACAGCCTCGGCACTCCCGAACTCGTCAAAGACCACTCCACCGTGATCCCGCTCGGCACCCAGCTGGCTGAGCTGCGCCAGCGCATCGAAAACGAATTCGGCATCACCGATTCCGCGAACCAGGGCATCACCGAAACCCCGGCCCCCGAGGCCACCGAGCCCTCCCAGAGCGGCACCGGCGAAGCCCAGAGCTCCGAGACGACCGACAGCTCCAACTGAGCCTTCAATCAGCGAGGGGTGGGGCCGCGTGGCGGGCCCACCCCTCACTTGTTTGCCGTGAGCTTCACATCTGTGGCGCACAGCGGAGGTCCTGGAGGCGCACGCCGGGTCCCTGCAGCGCGCAATGGGGAACCTCGTCGGTGCGCGCTTGTCGACGGCGATCCGGCCCGCCCGCGCGCACGAGCCCCTACCTGTGGCACACTAGTGTCCGCCGCCGGCTTAGCTCAGTTGGTAGAGCAGCTGTCTTGTAAACAGCAGGTCATCGGTTCGAGTCCGATAGCCGGCTCCACGGAGTCCCTCATCGCGGCACCGCAGCCGCCCGCAACCGTCACCCGGTCCGGAAAGGTGCCCCGGCCTCGTTAATGAGAAGCGCCGAGCGACCAATCCACGCCCGACGCGCCCTGCGCCTCCAGCAGCTGATTCGCGCGCGAGAACGGCTTCGATCCAAAAAATCCTCGATACGCAGAGAGCGGCGACGGGTGGGCGGACGCAATAATCGGCGTATCGCCCAGACGCGGCGCGAGCGACTGCGCGTCCTTCCCCCACAGAATCGCTACGAGGGGAGCACGCGAGCCATCCGGACGCTTCCGGGACACCAGCGCGTCGATCGCACACTGGGTCACCTCCTCCCAGCCCCGGCCTCGATGCGATGCGGGAGCACCCGGGCGCACCGTCAACACGCGATTCAGCAGGCACACGCCCTGCTCGCTCCACGGCGTCAGGTCGCCCGACGTCGGAGCGGGAACACCCATGTCCTCGCTCAACTCGCGGAAAATGTTGATGAGCGACTTGGGCAACGCCACGCCCGGGTGCACCGAAAACGACAGCCCCATCGCGTGCCCCGGCGTCGGATACGGATCCTGCCCGACGATGAGAACCTTCACCTTGTCGAACGGGTACGTGAAAGCACGGAGAACATCCGTGCCCGCAGGCAGGTAGCCGCGGCCCTCCTCGACCTCAGCAGCCAACATTGCGCCCAACTCGTGGATGCGCCCCTCCACCGGAGCCAGCGCCCGAGCCCAGCCCGGATCGATCAACTCAGCCAACGGGCGCGGATTGTGTTCACTCATAGCACCAGCCTAATGCCGCACAGACCACGCCACATTCCCCGCGCGCCACCCGCGCCCCACTCCTTCTTTTCCGATAGTCTGAACGCGTGAGTTCTCAGTACCCCAGGGATGAATTTGACCGCGCCGGCGAAGATATGCCCGTCGGCATGCACCGCCCCAAGCCGTCCAAGTGGAAGAACGTCTGGCCTTTCCTGGCCATCCTCGTGATCGTTCCCGCCCTCGGATGGGCGGCGGCGACCGCCCTGTCGCGCCAGCAAACCACTGTCAGCAACGCGCCCAGCCCCGCCGCGACCACCCCGAGCGCTGCCGCTCCCTCTGCGTCGCCCACAGCCGAGCCCACCGCGTCCGCTGAACCCACGCCTTCCGCCAGCTCTTCCTCCCCGTCGGCTTCGTCCGAGCCCGACCATGGAGCTGTCATCCAGGTCCTCAACGGAACCGGCACGCAGGGGTACGCCAGCCAGCAGGCTCAGATCCTCAACCAGGCCGGCTACGTGGGCACTTCCGCCGCGAACGCTGACGGCTGGGCCACGCAGACCTCCACCGTCTTCTACGAGGACCCCCGCATGGAGGGAACCGCGAAGGACGTTGCCGCCAAGCTCGGCATTTCCAACGTTCGCCAGGAGAGCGGCCTCGGAGACCCCGACATCGTCGTGATCCTGCGATGAGTCACTGATACTGGCCGAGCCGCCCGGCCCCTGTGGGGCCGGGCGGCTTTATTATGCCTACGCGGCGTGTTGGGCTGCCGGGCTGCTGTGTGGTGTTGCGGCCCCACGGGTGTTGCGGGCGTCGCGTGTGCTGTCCGGCGGGCCGGGCTGCTTGGTGTGTGCGTGGGCGGCGGTCTTTCTGCTTGTTGTTTGTTGCCCGACAGATCTCCGACCGCCGCGCGGCCTGCCCGCCCGCGCCGCGAGCTTCGCTCGGCGCGTCGCCTCGAAGCCCTGCCAGGCCCCGCCAACTCGCGTGGGCACCGCAGCCAGGCCCCTCCGAGCCCTTCACACCTGTGGGGCTGGGTGTGCTGGCGTGTGGCTGGGTGCGTCGGCTCGTTGTTGGGCCAGGCCCCGCGAACTTGCGTGGGCACCGCAGCCAGGCCCCGCTTTGGCCCCACAGGCCCTGCCTCGGCCCTCGCGCACATCGCTGCTGAGCTCCTCAATTTCGCATGCAATTCCCCCACGACTCTTTCAAACCATGAATTTACAACGTTGGAATTGCAACGTTTTCAGACTTTATTGAAACTTCACCCAATCGAATTGCATGCGAGTTTTCTGAGAGGCGGGCGCATGGGTGCCGCTGGTGGCGCAGCTGGAGCCCGCGAGCCAGGTGTGTGGTTGTCTGAAACTGCTGTCGCCTTTGCTCGCGCAGGTCGAGCTTCAGTTGAAACCGCCGCCGCCTTTGCGGGTGAGAAATGGGTGTATTTCGTGCGTTTTTCGGTTGCATCGGTGTTGTCGGTTTCAATGGTTGCTGTTGAGGGGCGCGCAGTGGTGATGGCGGTTTCACGTTGGCCTGCACCAGCTGCTGCAGTGGTGCCGGTGGTTACATCGTTGCCACGTTGCCGCGTCCTGTGCGCGAAAAAGTTCGCCCTGCGCGGCTTGATGTGGGCGTGAGCGCGAAAAAGTTCGCCCTGCATGCCCAAAACGGCCGAAAAACGCTGTTTTCAGGCGCGTTGGGCGAGTTTTTTCGCGGAGATGCCGCTATTGGGCCGTGCTGGGCGAGTTATTTCGCGGAAAAGTCGTTGGAGGGGTTGTGCTGGGCGAATTTTGTCGCGCGTGCGGACCGAGATGGAGCGTGGCGGGTACAACTTGGGCCAGAATAACCAGGCCAACGTTTGTTGAGTGAAACTGGTGGCACCGTTGCGCACCTATCCGCTGTATTGATTGAAACCGGTGACACCCCCGCCAGTGGACAATGGCAATTCTCATGGCCTCTTCGGCGAGCAGTGGTGATGGCGGTTTCAAATTTCTGATGATCGCCGCCTGCAGAGGCGGCACCGGTTTCATATGCCCGTTGGCTGACCTTTGGGTCGGGCTGCTTGTGGCCCCATGGGTGTTGCGGGCTCCGGAGGGCCCGGCCGCCCGCGTGGCTAGGCGACCTCACGTCGTTCGGCGCCGTGCGTCGAAGCCCGCCCGTGCCCTCCGGTCCCTCCGGTGCCCTCCACACCAGTGGCGCCTGGTTGACGTGATGTCGCGAAGCCCGGCCAGGCCCCGCCGCCACCCACGGGCACCGCAGCCAGGCCCTCTGGGGCCGCCGGCACCATTCACACCTCCGGTGTCTGATGTGCAGGCGCGCTCAGCAGGCTCGCCCCGGCCTCGGCGTAGGTTATTACGCCCTGAGCGCAGCGGACTCAGGCCCCGTGACCTCGCCTTGCACTCTGCGATGGTGAGTGCCAAAATCATAGTTAGCACTCCGACATGGAGAGTGATAAGACCACCGGTTCGATGAGGCCACCTCAAAAACGTGGCCGTCCGTCGCGGGCATCGAACCCGATCCGCATCGCGGAAGGACACATTTCCAATGAGCAAGATCATCAAGTTTGATGAGGATGCCCGTCGTGGCATGGAGAACGGCCTCAACCTGCTGGCTGACACCGTCAAGGTGACGCTTGGCCCCAAGGGCCGCAACGTCGTGCTCGACAAGAAGTGGGGCGCCCCCACGATCACCAAGGACGGCGTCTCCGTCGCTAAGGAAATCGACCTCGACGATCCGTTCGAGCGCATCGGCGCCGAGCTGGTGAAGGAAGTTGCCAAGAAGACCGACGACGTCGCGGGTGACGGCACCACCACCGCGACCGTTCTGGCCCAGGCGCTGGTCCACGAGGGCCTGCGTAACGTCGCCGCCGGCTCCAACCCGATCGCCCTCAAGCGCGGCATCGACCAGGCCGTCGAGGCCATCGTCGAGCAGCTGCACGCCGACGCCAAGCCCGTCGAGACCACCGAGCAGATCGCTGCCACGGCCTCCATCTCCGCCAACGACCCCGCCATCGGCAAGCTCATTGCCGAGGCCTTCGAGAAGGTCGGCGCCGAGGGCGTCGTCACCGTCGAGGAGACCAACTCCTTCGACACCACTCTGGAGACCACCGAGGGTATGCGCTTCGACAAGGGCTACCTGTCGGCCTACTTCGTGACCGATCAGGAGCGTCAGGAAGCCGTCCTCGAGGACGCCTACGTCCTCCTCATGGACTCCAAGATCTCCAACGTCAAGGACATCGTTCCCGTCCTGGAGAAGGTCATGCAGACCGGCAAGCCCCTCGCGATCATCGCCGAGGACGTCGAGGGCGAAGCCCTCGCCACGCTGGTCGTGAACAAGATCCGCGGCACCTTCAAGTCCGTGGCCGTCAAGGCCCCCGGCTTCGGTGAGCGCCGCAAGGCGATGCTGCAGGACATGGCCATCCTGACGGGCGGCCAGGTCATCTCCGAGACCGTCGGCCTCTCCCTTGAGAACGCTGACCTCGAGCTGCTGGGCCGCGCCCGCAAGATCGTCGTCTCCAAGGATGAGACCACCATCGTTGAGGGCGCTGGCGACAAGGACATGCTGGATGCCCGCGTGCGCCAGATCCGCCAGGAGATCGAGAACACCGACTCCGACTACGACCGCGAGAAGCTGCAGGAGCGCCTCGCCAAGCTGGCTGGCGGCGTTGCCGTCATCAAGTCCGGCGCGGCCACCGAGGTCGAGCTCAAGGAGCGCAAGCACCGCATCGAGGACGCCGTTCGTAACGCTCGCGCGGCTTCCGAAGAGGGCCTGGTCGCCGGCGGCGGCGTCGCCCTGATCCAGGCCGCCACCGTGGCGCTGCCCAAGCTCGACGCCCTCACCGGCGACGAGGCGACCGGCGTCAACATCGTGCGCCTGGCCATCTCCGCCCCGCTCAAGCAGATCGCTGAGAACGCGGGCGTCGAGGGCGGCGTGGTTGCCGACCGTGTTGCGCACATGGAGCCCGGCCACGGCCTGAACGCCGCGACCGGCGAGTACACCGACCTCATGGCCGCCGGCATCTCCGACCCGGTCAAGGTCACCCGTTCCGCGCTGCAGAACGCTGCGTCGATCGCAGGCATGTTCCTGACGACCGAGGCCGTTGTCGCCGACAAGCCCGAGGCTCCGGCCGCCGGTGGCGACGACGCTGGCGCTGGCATGGGCGGCATGTACTGATCCGCTCGGCGTTAAGCTGATCCGCCTGGGGGCGGGACTCGTGAGGGTCCCGCCCCCAGGCGTTTCTGTCTGTCCGCGCAGGCCTCATACGAGGCCGGTGCTCTCCTCGCGGAAACAGGGTGTCTGGCGTGGTTGTCAGACCCCCGCGAACAGGGACGCGGAATGAGTCTCTGCGTCGGCGTAGGTGGAAGCCGCGACCTGCATCTGCGAGGAGATCGCGTCCAGGGCGTCGTGTGTCTGGGCCTGGATGCCTGCCACTGGGTGATAGTCGCCTGGAAGTTCACCTGCGCCCCGCCGGTCCACGTGTCCTGAAGGGCGAGCAGCTGGGCCATCATCGTGTCCACCTCGGTGCGGATGGTGGATGCGGTTGTGCAGGCCTGCGCGGATGCGGCAGCAATTTGTTCGGCGTCGACTGCGTATGCGGTCATGATGTCACTCCTTTGTGGGACCCCGGGTGGGTCCGTCGACATCGACGTTACGCGCGACACGACGCGTGATCGAGGCAGAATTGGCGCCCTGTGGATAACTGGCCGCACCGAGAAGTGCCTGTGGATAGAGCTCAGCAAAGCCTGCGGTGCCCGCGGGCGGGCCACCGCCCACGAGCACACAAAGCAGCTGCGGCCTCGTCAGTCGGATGTGGGCAGGTCCAGGGATTCGACGGCGGACTCGAGGGAGGAGGTCGCCTCCTGGTCCTCGTCGGAGCCGCTGTGTTCCTCGATCTTGCGAGGCAGGATGCCGGTGGACGTGGCCTCGTTGTCCGGTGAGGCGACGGGGATGCGTTTCTTGATCGAGCGGCGCTTGATGATCAGCGTGCCGGTCGTCGTCGTGGAGTCCTCCACGACCTCGTCGTTGTCGTCCGTGTCCTCGGTGTCGTCCGTGTCCTCGGCCTGGGCTGCCTGGTACAGCTGTGCCTTCTCGCGCTCGAGGCGGGTGAGCTCCACCTCAAGGTTTGCGCGGGCGGTGTCCTCCCACGCGGAGCCGAGGGGGGGACTGGTAGATCGTCTCGTAGCTCAGGAGCTTCTTGACGAGCGCCATCCGGGCCTTGGTGAACTGCAGGTCGTCGAGCTCGCTGAGTTCGGCGCGCAGCGACGTGCGAAGCTTCTTGTAGTCCTGCGGGCTGCAAGCCAGGCACGTCAGGTCCGCGTCGACGAGCACCTGCGCGTCGAAGTCGGTGCGAGGCGCGCGGTGGCGCGTGAGGAACGCGATCAGCTCGTCGACGCGGGCGACGACCTCCTCGGGCACGCCAAGCTTGGTGAGGCGGTTGTGCGCGTGATCGATGCATCGGGTGGAGGCGAAGTTCGCCTGGAATCCACCGAGCTTGATCTCGAGCGCCTTGTTGAGGAAGGCACCGTGGTACCACGCGGCGACGCGCAGGATGTCGGGATCGTGCGCGGACGACGAGATTTCATCAATGTGGGTCAGCGTGTTCATGAGACGACGCAGGTTGTGCAACTGCCGGTTGGGCGCGCTCCACCGCTGTATGAGGTCCGTGCCCTCATGTTCGAGGTCTGTGTCGGTCGCGGTTGCGCCGATTTGCTGCATGGCGTCGACGAAGGACGTCAGCAGCCACTGAGGTGCTTGAACACCCATGGGCCACTCTCCTTGCTGAGGAATACCCGAGCAATGCTAGTGCGCTTTTGAGCGAAGGTCACGTTCGTTGGTAAACAATCAGGGAAAATCCCGATGGATTTCGTGAAACTGTCAGGCGAGAAATGGCGAAAACTGAGCGAAAAAGCCGTGTGTGCTGATCGGTGCGTTACGTCTTTCACGCTGCGGGGAGTTCGATGCGGACGGTGAGGCCGCCGCCTTTTGTCTTGGTGAGCGAGGCGTTGCCCTTGTGAGCTGTGAGGATGCCGGAGACGATCGCGAGGCCGAGGCCGGATCCGCCGGACTTGCGGTTGCGCGATGTGTCCGCGCGGTAGAAGCGTTCGAAGACGCGTCCGCGGTCAGTTTCGTCGATGCCGGGCCCATGGTCGCGCAGTTCGACGATGGCGGTGTCCCCGCTGCGTCCGAGCGCGATTTCGACTGGGGAGCCTTCGGGGGTGTAGCGCACGATGTTGCCGATGAGGTTGGTGAACACCTGCGAGATGCGGTCGCGGTCGCCGGGGACGATGAGCGTCATCGGGGGAGTGCGGCTGTTGATGCCGGTGAGTCCGACCGTGCGCGTGGGGTCGAGGGCTTGGAGGTCGAAGACGGCGTTGTCTGCGAGCTTGACGAGGTCGATCTCGGTTATCTCGAGGGGTCGTCCTTCGTCGAGGCGGGCGAGGGTGAGGAGGTCCTCGACGAGCGTGGCCATGCGTGAGGATTCGGAAGCGATGCGCCCCATGACTTCTTCGATGCGCTCGGCGGGCACGCCGCCCATGGCGTAGAGCTCGCAGTATCCGGAGATCGCCGCGAGAGGGGTGCGCAGCTCGTGGGAGGCGTCGGAGACGAATCGCTTGATCTTTTGTTCCGAGGCCTGGCGGGCTTCGAAGGATTGCTCGACCTGGGTGAGCATGGCGTTGAGGGAGAGTGAGAGGGAACCGACCTCGGTCGTTGGCGGGTGCGGGGTGACGCGCTTGGTCAGGTCGCCGGCGGCGATCTTTCCGGCGGTGGATTCGATGGAACGCAGGGGGAGGAGCGCGCGGCGCACGAGGACGCGCCCGGTCCAGCCCCCGATGAGGACGATGATTGAGCCGGCGACCGCGAAGTACGAGGCAGTGGTGCGCAGGGTGTGCTGCATGTCCGACAGGGGCAGGGCGATCGTCATGTATCCGGAGAACAGTCCGGAGTCCTGCTCGTACACGGGGACGACGAGGGCGCGCCATCCGAGGCCCACTTTCGATGAGGAGACGGTGATTGGGAGCGTTTGGAACGAGGAGATGGGGGCCGAGGAGGTGTCGACGAGGTCGGGAAGATTGGGCTTGCCCGACACTTTGAGGGTGTCCTCGGAGTAGAAGTAGCGGTCGGTCCCGTCGGTGTTGCGGATGTGAATGTAGTAGAGGGTGGGGATGCCGCCTTGGCCGTCGGCGGAGAAGGTGGCTGTGGAGGCGGAGATCTGCAGTGTGTGGGCGGTTGCGATGAGCTGGTCGTCGATTTGGGAGGTGAGGTGGCGCTGCAGTAGGCCGATCATGACTGTTCCGGACAGTGAGAGTCCGACGGCGAGCAGGGAGGTGATGAGCGTGACGAGCTGGGAGGAGAGGGGTTTGGAGTCCCACCATGCTTCGATGCGTTGAGCGAGGCCGGGGCGCACGTCAGTCCTCAGCGCGAAGGATGTAGCCGACTCCGCGCTTGGTGTGGATCAGTTCGCCGGAGGCTCCTTCGACGGCGAGCTTGCGTCGCAGGTAGGAGATGTAGGACTCGACGATGGCGACTTCGCCGTCCCAGTCGTATTCCCAGACGTGGTCGAGGATCTGCATCTTGGAGACGACGCGTCCGGCGTTGATGACGAGGTATCGCAGGAGCTTGAATTCGGTGGGTGATAGGTCGATGGGCACGCCGGCGCGCGTGACTTCGTGGGCGTCCTCGTCGATGACGAGGTCTCCGACGCGCAGGAGTGCGTCGTCTTCTTCGGAGCCCATGGTGCGGCGCAGGATGGCGCGGATGCGGGCGACGACCTCTTCGAGACCGAAGGGCTTGGTGACGTAGTCGTCGCCGCCGACGGTCAGGCCCTGGATCTTGTCGCGCATGTCGTCGCGTGCGGTGAGGAAGAGGACCGGGGTGGTGATGCCGGCGTCGCGCAGGCGGCGCGTGACGGTGAAGCCGTCCATGTCGGGGAGCATGACGTCGAGGACGATGAGGTCGGGGCGCGAGGCCTGGGCTTCGTGAAATGCGCCGCTGCCGTCCTCGGCGGTGACGACGTCGAAGCCTGCGAAGCGCAGGGAGGAGGCGAGGAGGTCGCGGATGTTGGGCTCGTCGTCGACGACGAGCAGTTTTGCTTCGGTTCCCGGGGTGCTCATGGAACTAGTGTCGCCCATGTGTCTGAATGTTTCCTGTGAGGTAGGTGGGAGTGATGGCGCTGCTTCTGTTTGCTTCGTCACCGCGGGTGGCCATGTGGGAGTAGAGGACAAGAAAAGGCGTGGAAAAGATGTGCAAGAATTGAAGCATGTCATCCCAGAACTCAGCGGACGTCATGTCTCCCGACGGCGTCGAATTCCAGCACGTGTCCCCTAAGCTTGCGACCCTGCGCCTCGGTAACGCCCTCGCAGCCTGCGGCGCCCTGTGCGGCGCGATCTCCGGCCTCGTCCTCTTCGTCGACATCCCGGCGCTGTGGTGGCTCATGCTCGTGCCCGCCGCCATCGCGCTGTTGTGCCTGTGGCTCGTGCCCGCCCAGGTACGCGCCCTGCGTTACGCCCTGGCCGACACGGACTTTGTCATCCGCCGAGGCGTCTTCAATCGTTCGCTGACCCTCGTGCCCTACGGCCGTATTCAGTACGTCGACATCTACCAGGGTCCCGTGCTGCGCCTGCTCGGCATCTCCACGATCAAGCTCTCGACCGCGAGCGCGAAGACCGACGCGACGCTTGGCGGTGTGCCCGTCGCGGACGCGGCCCGCCTGCGCGACGTCCTGGCGGAGCGCGGCTCGGCGGAGCTGATGGGCCTATGAGCGCGGACCTCTCCTCCGACGGTATCGCCCCCGAGGACTGGAAGCCGCTTCACCCGCTCACCTACCTTCGCGCGTGGTGGGAAGCGTCATGGGTGTCGTCGGCGTGGTGTCCCTGAGGAATGCATCTGCGATCGGGCGCATGCTGAGCGGTGAGACGCCCGCGTGGCTCGCAACCACCGGCGTCTTCCTCGGTCTGCTGATTATTGCGGGCATCGTCCTCGCCATCGCGGGTGTGTACTGCTACCTGTCGTGGACGAAGACTCGCTACGCGGTGAGCAACACGGCGATCTGGTATCGCGCCGGCATCCTCAAGCGCACGCAGCGTCACGCGAGGCTGACGCGCATCCAGACGATCAACGTGTCCTACTCGCTCGTCGGTCGCCTTCTGCGCCTGGGTTATCTGGACATCGAGGTCGCGGGCGGCGGAGATTCGAGCATCAAGCTGGGCCTGCTGCCCGCGCAGCGCCTCGAGGAGCTGCGCGCCCTCCTCCTTTGCGCTCGCTTCGGGTGCGATCGACGAGGTCGTGGATCCCGCTGGTCTTACCCCGGCCTCGGCCCGCGTGGCGACGGCAAAGACCCCGCTGGAGGCCCCGGAGCGCCCCGTTTTCAAGGTCGGCTTCGTCAAGCTCCTGGTGTCCATGCTGGCGACCATCGATAATGCGATTGCCCTGTTCTTCGGCGTCTTCCTCCTGGGCCTCAATGGCTTCCTCGTGGGGGTCGTCGGGGTGACGTCGATCATGAGTTTCCTGGGCATCCTGGCGGGCGCGTTCAGCCTCCTGGCGGGCGTCTGGGCGCGTTTCGATCGAGAGTTCGGCTTTAGCGCGGCGATCGGCGCCGACGGCGTGCGCATCGACCGTGGCCTGACTGCTCGCCGTCACGTGACGATCCCTCCGGGACGTATCCACGCCATCGAGGTGAGCCAGCCGCTGATCTGGCGACTGTTTGGCTGGTATCGCGTGGAGATCACGCAGGCCGGCAACGCGGCGCACACGTCGGACGAGAAGAACAAGCGCATGCAGGTGGATGTGGCCTCCGACGTGCTGCTTCCCGTCGGCAGCCGCACGGAGGTCATCCAGGCGATCGCGATGGCGATCCCGGACCTGGGGGTGCAGGATCCCGACGGCTTCCTTGAGTCCCTCCGCGTCGGCACGGGCGAGGACCGCTGGATGACACCGATCCCGCACAGCGCGAGGATCCTGGATCCTCTGGTGTGCAAGCGTCGCGCCTTCGGCCTCACCGACGCCGTGTTCGCGATCCGCGACGGCTTCTTCAACCTGCGCTTCTCGATCATCCCGCTGACGCGCATCCAGTCTGTATCCCTGCATCAGGGACCCGTCCAGCGCTGGCGCCGCGTCGCCTCCGTGCGCGCTGCGCTGGTCCCTGGACCGGTGGCATCCATGGCCGAGCACGTCGAGGAGGGCCGCTCGCTGGAGCTGTGGGCGCAGCTGTCGCAGGCATCGAAGGTCCGCCGCGAGGCCGAGGCTCCCGAGCGCTGGCTCTCACGCGTCACCGAGATCGTCGAGGCGACCTCGCAGCCTGCGGAGGGCGACAAGTAGAGCGGTGATCGGCGACAATGGAGCCATGAATACCACCGGACGCCTCGGAATCGGCATCATCGGCATGGGCCACGTCGGGCCCGTCATCGGCTCTGCGCTGCGCGCGGTCGGCCACCAGATCGTTGCCGTCTCCGCGTCGTCGGACGCCTCCCGAGAGCGCGCCGACGCGATGCTCCCCGGCGTGCCGATTGCCACGCCCGAGGAGGTCGTGCGACGCTCCGAGGTGGTCATCGTTGCCGTGCCCGACGACCAGATTGGCCCCCTCGTGAGCGGCCTGGCCGACCTGGGCGCCTGGCAGAGCGGGCACATCGTCATTCACCTGTCGGGTGCCTCCGGCGTTGGGCTGCTCGGTGCCGCCGCGGGCGCGGGGGCGATCCCGCTCGCCATCCACCCGGCGATGACGTTCACCGGCACCAGCGTCGACGTGGCGCGCCTCGTGGGCACGCCCTTCGCGGTAACGGCTGCGGCCCCCTTCCTGCCGATCGCCCAGGCCCTCGTCGTCGAAATGGGCGGCGAACCCGTCGTCGTCGCCGAGGAGGATCGACCCCTCTACCACGCGGGTCTCGCTCACGGCGCCAACTTCATCGCCGGCATCACCGTGCAGACGACGCGGATTCTCGCGCAGGCAGGGATCGAGAACCCCGCCCTGTACGTGCGCCCGCTCCTCGAGGCCGCGCTCGACCGCGCCCTCACCGAGGGGGTCGCGGGCATCTCCGGGCCCGCCGCCCGCGGGGACGCGGGAACGATCGCCGCACACGCGCGCTGCCTCGGGGCCCGGGAGGGCCTCGCGGGCGAACGCGACACATACGCGGACATGACCCGTGCCCTCACCCGTCTGCTGCGTGACGCTCGTCTTCTCGACGAACGGGCCGCCACCAGCGTCGAGGCCGCCCTCCTCGACCCGGGTGCCTAACCATCGCAAACCTGTCGATCCCGAAACATGTGAATGAGCGCGCACGTCACCCCCGCCTCGTCGCGAAACGCGGGGCGTGAGGATAGCGACTCTCTTTCGCGCCCGGGGATCAACATTTGCAAGAATAGAACTATGACTCACCGTCCTGTCCTGACCCACACGCGCGCCGAGTTAGCCGATGCCCTGTCGCGCCTGCCCGGCACCAAGGCCCTCGTGATGACTATGGGTGCCCTCCACCCCGGGCACCTGCAGCTCGTGCGCGAAGCCCGCGAACTGGCCGATCACGTGATCGTCACGATCTTCGTCAACCCGACGCAGTTCGCGCCCGGCGAGGACTTCGATGCCTACCCGCGCACCCTGGACGCGGACATGGACGCGCTCGAGACGGTGGGTGCGGACCTCGTGTGGGCTCCCGCCCCCCAGGACGTGTACCCCACGCCCGCGACCGTGATGATCGACCCGGGTCCGATTGCGCGCGTCCTTGAGGGCAAGACGCGCCCCACGCACTTCGCGGGCGTCGCACTCGTGTGCACCAAGGTCGTCAACCTCGTGCGCCCGGACGTGGCCCTGTACGGCCAGAAGGACGCCCAGCAGCTGGCCGTCCTGCGCACCGTTTTCTCACAGCTGGACATCCCCGTGCGCGTTCACCCCGTGCCGATCGTGCGCGCCGAGGACGGCGTCGCCCTGTCCAGCCGCAACCAGTACCTGAGCGACGACGAGCGCATCCGCGCCCGTGCCCTCTCGCGCGCGCTTCGTCGCGGCGCCGAGGCCGCCGAGGCCGGGGCCAGGCCCGCGCAGATCGTCGCGCAGTGCCGCTCGGTGATCGAGGCCGAGGGCGGCATTGACCTGGACTACATCGCGCTCGTGGACGCAGGGACCTTCGAGATCCTCGCTGGCACCGAGTCCGTGCCCGTCGGCGAGGGCGATGGCGCGCCCACGATCCTGTCCGACGGCTCGCGTGAGGGACGCATCCTCATCGCCGCCAAGGTGGGCACGACCCGCCTCATCGACAACATGGAGGTGCCGCTGCGCGACGCCTCAGGTCCTGTCGGCCGCCTCGCCGAGCGTGCGGGGGAGAACGCATGATGGAAATGACGCGCGAGATGGCGATCGGAAAGATCCACCGCGCCGTCGTCACCGGAGCCGACCTGCACTACGTCGGCTCGATCACGGTGGACGAGGATCTGCTGGATGCCGCGAACATCGTGCCCGGACAGAAGGTCGACATCGTCGACGTCAACAACGGCGAGCGCCTCTCGACCTACACGATCGCGGGCGAGCGAGGCAGTGGCACGGTTCAGCTCAACGGGGCAGCCGCCCACAAGGTGACCGTCGGTGACCTTGTCATCATCATGGCCTACGCCCAGGTGCCCGAATCCCTCGTGCGACAGGTGAAGCCCTCCGTCGTGTTCGTTGACGGCTCCAACAGAATCGTGAGCGCCGGCGACCACGCGGGAAGCGTTCCCGAGGACTCCGCGCGTGCCCGCGAGCTGGGGCTGAAGAGCTCCGGCGTCTAAACAACTCTGCACAGCGCGGGAAGTGCCCACTGGTGACAGTGGGCACTTCGTGTATCTGGGGCCCTTTCATGCGCGCGTTAACCGCAGTGGTGGCAGTGTGGGTGCCCTGCCCGCGTTGCCACCAGTGGGGTCCAGCTGCCGTGAAGGCGTGGCATCAGAGCCGAGGCAGGCGTAATAGGTGCAATTATACGTCCGAAACGCGCGCTGAAACGTGTCCAAAACATGCGCTAATTGTCGTCCAAAACATGCGCTACATTAGCTTATTGTGCTACTTTTTACTTGAAAGAGAGGGAAAGTGTACCGGTCGCGCATTCTTGATCGCAGTGTCGAATCTGCATTGCGAACCTCGGGTGGTGTGCTGATCGATGGTGTTCGCGCGTCCGGCAAGACACAGACGGGTCGTCACCATGCCGCATCGGTTGTGATCCTCGATGGTGGCTCGCCTAGTGTTGCAGCTGCGCTCCAGGTGGACCCGCGCTTGCTGCTCGAGGGCGAGACACCACGCCTCGTTGATGAGTGGCAGCTGGCGCCCGAGCTGTGGAATACAGCCAGGCATGAGATTGATCGGCGTGGTATGAAGGGGCAGTTCATCTTCACCGGGTCATCGGTTCCCGCTCAGGATGCGATGCGACACTCTGGTGCACATAGATTCGTGCGTCTGCGGATGCGCCCTATGACTCTCGAAGAGCGTGGGCTAGAGTTGGAACCGTCTCGCTCGGGGGACTCTTTGACGGTGATCTGCCAACCCCTGCTCTCACCTCGCCGATGGATGTTCCCACAATGCTCTCTGCCCTTGTGCATGGAGGGTGGCCCGCAGACCTTGATTTGGTAGAGAGGGACGCCCAGCGTAATCTGCGCGCGTACCTTGAGGATGTTGCTGTCAGTGACATTGCGCGTCTGAATGATGAACCTCGCCGTAACCCACGAACAGTGACAGCCTTGCTGCGCTCGCTGGCGCGCAACCTGTCGTCCGAGCTGAAGCTGACAACGATCGCTGCAGATATGCGAGGCGTGGGTGATATTCAGCCGCGTACCGTTAGCGGGTACATCGGTTCGTTGGAACGTATTTTCCTTGTCGAGGAACAATATGCATGGTCTCCACAGATACGTTCGAAGACTGCTATTCGCTCCGCCTCTAAGGTTCACTTTGTTGATCCGGCACTGGCTGCTGCGGCCTTGGGAGCATCCTCGCGTAAGCTGCTCGCCGACTTGAACACGGCGGGATTCTGGTTTGAATCTATGGTCGTCCAGCATATACGCAGCTACATGCAGGAGCTTGGGGGGCAGGTTATGCACTATCGAGATAAGGCGGGACGCGAGGTCGATGTGATTGTCGAGCTGCCTGACGGTCGATGGGGAGCGATTGAGGTCAAGCTCGGACAGCCCGCAATACCTGCTGGAGCCAAGAGTCTGATGCGATTCCTTGAGGTGGTTGACGATGAGCGTATGGGAGCGCCTTCCTTCGCTGCTGTCGTGACGGCAGATGGTCCAACGATGACGCTCGAGGGCGGGGTTACCACGTTCCCACTGGCCGCTCTCACCGCCTAATGAACGCACGCCGGGGAGTCTCAATCGCAGTACGAGAAGGAAGTGGCCCGGACGCTTCGTGAGGAGCCCAACCGGGCCCCTGCCTCGTCGCGGGGCCAAATCCCGGTACGATAGGCGCATGACCGATTCTTCTACGCCCACGCAAGCACCCGCAGACGACACCCCCGAGCAGGTCAAGGTTCGCGCGGCCAAGCGCGCGCGCCTCATGGAGGCCGGCATTCCCGCCTACCCCGTGCGCCTGCCGATCACGACCACCATCAAGGCGGTGCGTGAGAAGTACGCCCACCTCGAGGCCGGCGAAGAGACCGAGGACTACGTGGGCCTGGCGGGCCGCGTGATCCTCGCGCGCAACGGCGGCAAGCTCTGCTTCGCGACCCTCATGGACGGTGAGGGCAACAAGATCCAGGTCATGCTCTCCGCCGCTTCCGTCGGTGCCGAGTCCCTGGCCGCCTACAAGAACGACGTCGACCTGGGCGATCACCTCTTCGTCCACGGCCGCGTGATCTCCTCGCGCCGCGGCGAGCTGTCGATCTTCGCGACCCCCGCCGAGGTCACCCCCGAGGCTCAGGCTGCCTACGACGCCGCGCCCACCGCGCTGCCCGCCCCCGACGCCTCCTGGGCCATCGCCTCCAAGGCGATCCGCCCCCTGCCCAAGACCTGGACCACCGAGGATGGCGAAGATATCACGTTGTCCGAGGATCAGCGCATCCGCCGCCGCGAGCTCGACCTGATCACGCGCCCCGCCGCGCGCGATATGATCCGTATTCGCGCGGCCGTCAACCGCTCGATCCGCGAGAACTTCTTCCGCCGCGACTACATCGAGCTCGAGACGCCGATGCTGCAGATGATCCACGGTGGTGCTGCCGCGCGTCCATTCGTCACGCACATGAATGCGCTCGATACCGATCTGTACCTGCGCATCGCCACGGAGATCTACCTCAAGCGCGCGGTCGTCGGCGGCGTGGATCGCGTCTTCGAGATGAACCGCAACTTCCGCAACGAGGGCATGGACTCCTCGCACAGCCCCGAGTTCACCTCCCTGGAGGCCTACGAGGCCTACTCGGACTACAACGGCATGGCCGACCTGACCCGCGACCTCATCCAGCAGGCCGCGCGCGACGCCTTCGATCTGTCCGAGGGCGAGGAGATCGTGCGTCTGGCCGACGGTACCGAGTACGACCTGTCGGGGCAGTGGGATCGCATCGACCTGTACGGCTCCACCTCCGAGGCCCTGGGCGAGGAGGTTACGGTGGAGACGCCGCGCGAGACCCTCGTCAAGTACGCGGAGCGCATCGGCCTGGAGGTCGACGACTACGCGGTCTCCGGCAAGATCGTCGAAGACATCTTCGAGGAGCTCGTCGCCTCCAAGCTGTGGGCGCCGACCTTCGTCTACGACTTCCCGGAGGACACCTCCCCGCTGACCCGCTACCACCGCTCGCGCCCCGGCCTCACTGAAAAGTGGGACCTGTACGTGCGCGGCTTCGAGACGGGCACCGCCTACTCCGAGCTGGCCGACCCGGTCGTCCAGCGCGAGCGCTTCGAGGCGCAGGCCCTCGCGGCTGCCAACGGCGACCCCGAGGCCATGGTCATGGACGAGGACTTCCTCGTCGCCATGGAGCAGGCTTCCCGCCGTGCGGCGGCATGGGCATGGGCATCGACCGTCTGCTCATGGTCCTCACCGGCCAGGGCATCCGCGAGACGATCCCGTTCCCGCTGGTCAAGCGCCTGGGCTGATCTGAGCCGGCTAAAGGGCCCTGGCCTCGTTCCCATCATGGACGAGGCCGGGGCCCTTTCTTCTGCGTGGGCGTCCCCTCGGTCAGATGTAGGAACGTCGGGGCGACATGCGCGTGTGAACGAGGTCGAGGAGCTCGTGCGCGGCCCCGTCGTCGAGGACGAGGTCGGTGGCGACCCCCGCACGCAGCGCGCCGAGGAGCGGCAGCGCCTTCGAAGCGCCGGACACGACGCAGAGGCGGCGCGGGATCTTCTTGAGAGTGGCCGGGCTAGGGCCGGATGCGCGCTCGTTGAGGTGCATGTTCGTGGAGCCGTCCTCGCGGATGAGGACGGTGCACACGTCGCCGACGACCCCGTCGTTCTGTGCCGCCGCGATCTCGTTGGGGTCAAGGAATCCGCCCGAGTAGACGTGGGAGGGCAGGCGTGCCGACATGGAGCCGACGCCGAAGAGGGCGACGTCCGCGCTGTCGATCGTGTTGAGGACCGACTGAACGGAGCGTTCGCGCCAGAGCGCATCTTTAGTATCCGCGTAGTCGAAAAATGCGGGCACGGGGAAGTTGACGATGCGTCCGCCGATCGCCTTCGCGGCGCGGGCGATGATGGCCTCGGCGTAGGGCATGCCCGACTCGGTGGCGGTGGCCGCACCGTTGAGCTGGACGACGGTGGAACCCGCAAAAGACACGTGGGGCATGGCGCGCGTCACCTCCGCGGTGGTATTTCCCCAGGCGATGCCGAGGGTGACGCCGGGGAAGAGCATATCGATAAGGTGTTCCGCCGCGACGAGCGCAACGTTGTGTAGGCGGTTGACCTCGGTGTGGACGTCGTGGACGGGGACGACGGAGACCTGGACGCCGAAGAGGTCGGCGATTTGTCCCGCGAGGGTGCCCTTGAGGCCGGGGGAGGCGGACACGGAGATGCGCACTAGGCCGACCTCCCGCGCGTGGGCGAGAAGTCGCGAGACCGAGGATCGCGATATCTGCAGGTGGCGGGCGATTGTCTCCATCGTCTGCCCCTGGAGGTAGTACATCGAGGCGGCCTCATGCGCCTGTTCGTCACGTATTGTCACGTTTTCTAGTGTGCCATGCACAAGCGTGCAGATGTGTGACTTTGGAGATCAGGGCGAGTGTCGGACAATCTGGAACGATGCGTGGCAGATGACCAGGGTCACACCTGTAGGCCTGCACGGATGTGCACTCAGTTTGGGCTAACGTGCATCAAGTGCCATACTGTGATGTGACCCGCGAACTATATCCGAGCGGATATTGTTCGACGGTACACAGTTAGCGGTGATAGAACACCGGTGACCCGGCGCGAAGACGCGTCGGAGAAAGATAGGGAAACATGCTCACAACACTGCTCCCGGCAGCCGCTGATCCGGTTGTCCTGACCACGGGCCAGATTTTCTGGTCCGAATTCCTCGGCACGGCCGTGCTGCTGCTCCTCGGTGGCGGCGTCGTCGCCACGAACCTGCTGCCCAAGTCCAAGGGCAAGGGTGGCGGCTGGCTGCTCATCAACTGGGGATGGGGCCTAGCGGTCTTCGCCGGCGTCTACGTCGCGTTCCGCACCGGCGGCCACCTGAACCCCGCAGTCACCATTGCAAAGGTTATCGCCTACCTCTTCTTTGATCCCGACCACACGACTCTCAATGGCGTTCCGGCAACTATGGATGGAACTGCTCTTGTCACTGGCTCGAACGTTGCCGTTTATATCATTGCCCAGTTCCTCGGTGCCTTCGTCGGTGCCGTTCTGTGCTGGCTGACCTTCAAGAAGCACTTCGACGAGGACTGCGACCCCGCCCTCAAGCTCGGCGTCTTCTCCACCGGCCCCGAGATCCGTTCCTACGGTTGGAACTGCCTCACTGAGGCCATCGGCACCGCCGTGCTCGTCCTGTGGGTCTTCGTATCCGGTCACACCGAGACTGCGGTCGGTCCGCTCGGCGTCGCGCTCATCATCGTCGTGATCGGTAACTCGCTGGGTGGCCCCACCGGTTACGCCATCAACCCGGCCCGTGACCTCGGCCCGCGTATCGCCCACGCGATCCTGCCGATCAAGGGCAAGGGTGGCTCCGACTGGGGCTACTCCTGGGTTCCCGTCGTCGGCCCGATCGTCGGCGCCATCGTCGGCACCGTTGTCTACTACCTCGCTCTCCACCACTGAGGGTGAGTGCGCGGGCGAGGCCGCTCGGGCCTCGCCCGCGTCACACCCCACCGCCGGGGTGACATTTTCTGGGACTGGGAAGTCCCAACAGCCGCGCAGGTGGCCAAGCGCGGCATACACAACGACGTGACAACGCCTCCGAAAGGACACTCATGACCACCGAAAAGTTCGTTCTCGCCATCGATCAGGGCACTACCTCGACCCGTGCGATCATCTTCAACCACTCCGGCGAGATCGTCTCCGTCGGACAGAAGGAATTCACCCAGATCTTCCCGAACCCGGGCTGGGTGGAGCACAACCCCATCGAAATCTGGGACACCACCCGCACCGTCGTCGCCGAGGCTCTGCAGAAGGCGGAAATCAACCGCCACAACCTCGCCGCCGTCGGCATCACCAACCAGCGTGAGACCACCGTCGTGTGGGACAAGAACACCGGCGAGCCCGTCTACAACGCGATCGTCTGGCAGGACATGCGTACCTCCGACATCGTCAAGGAACTCGAGGGCGACGAGGGCCCGGACCGCTTCCGCCAGATCTGTGGCCTCGGTCTGTCCCCCTACTTCTCCGGCTCCAAGATCAAGTGGATCCTCGACAACGTCGAGGGCGCTCGTGAGCGCGCCGAGGCAGGCGACCTGCTCTTCGGCAACACCGACTGCTGGGTCCTGTGGAACCTGACGGGCGGCATCAACGGCGGCGTGCACTGCACCGACGTCACCAACGCCTCGCGCACCATGCTCATGGATATCCGCACGCTGCAGTGGCGCGAGGATGTCTGCGAGATCTTCGGTATCCCGATGTCGATGCTCCCCGAGATCAAGTCCTCCTCCGAGATTTACGGCTACGGCCGCAAGAACGGTCTGCTCATCGACACCCCGATCGCCGGTATTCTCGGCGATCAGCAGGCGGCCACCTTCGGCCAGGCATGCTTCGAGAAGGGCATGGCGAAGAACACCTACGGCACCGGCTGCTTCATGCTCATGAACACCGGCACCGAGCCCGTCTTCTCCGACAACGGCCTGCTCACCACCGTGGCCTACAAGATCGGCGACCAGCCGGCCGTCTACGCCCTCGAGGGTTCGATCGCCGTCGCCGGTTCGCTGGTCCAGTGGCTGCGCGACAACCTGGGCATGATCGTCAAGTCCTCGGACATCGGCGAGCTGGCCCGCACGGTCGAGGACAACGGTGGCGTCTACTTCGTCCCCGCCTTCTCCGGCCTGTTCGCCCCCTACTGGCGTTCGGACGCCCGCGGCGCGATCGTGGGCCTGACCCGCTACGTCAACAAGGGCCACATCGCGCGCGCCGTCGAGGAGTCGACCGCGTTCCAGAGCGCCGAGGTTCTCGACGCGATGAACGCCGACTCCGGCGTGCCGCTCAAGGAGCTCAAGGTTGACGGCGGCATGACGCACGACGACCTGGTCATGCAGTTCCAGGCCGACCTGTGCGGCGTTGATGTCGTTCGCCCGAAGGTCATCGAGACGACCGCCCTGGGTGCCGCCTACGCCGCCGGTATGGCAGTGGGCTACTGGTCAGGCACCGAGGATGTTGTGGCCAACTGGCAGGAAGGCAAGCGCTGGACGCCCTCCATGGAGCCGGCCGAGCGTGACCGTACCTACCGCCTGTGGAAGAAGGCCGTCACGCGTACGCTCGACTGGGTTGACGACGACGTGTTGTGATAGTCACTCCATAGACAGTGACGAGGCCGGGGCTGCGTGAAGCGGTCCCGGCCTCGCCGCGTGTGGGGAGTGGCGCGTTAGAACGTCTCGTAGGAGACGCGTGCGCCGCCGGCCTGGATGATGCGCGAAATGTCGCGGACTATGTGGGCGGAGCCGCACACGTAGTACGTGGCCTGGGGATCGATGCCTTCGGTGTTCAGGTAGTCGGTGATACGCCCGTGAAACGCGTCGGGCGCTGCCTCGCGGCTGACGCATCGAATGAGCCGGGGCAGCGGTGTGTCGACTTGGCTTGTCAGGACGTCTTCCGTCCGTGAGCATCCGAAGATGAGTATGTCGTCGTCGCGCCTGTCGAGCTCGAATGCCGCGAGGAATGGGGCGATGCCCGTCCCTGTTGCGATGAAAATGCGCTGGTGTGGCGCCTCGGCCTCGGTGGTGTCCTTGTCTGTCGTGACGAGCCAGTGGCCGTAGGGCAGCTCGAGCTCGACGTCGTCGCCGGGTGCGATGGTGCTCGCCCAGGAGGCGCCCAGGCCCTTCGTTCGCACGTCAACGAGGAGCCTGACGGTGCGCCCAGGGGCTGATGCGAGCGAGTAAGGTCGCCATTCGAATGGAGCGACCCGAACGAGCGCGTACTGTCCTGCCTCCCACGTCGCGCATTCCGGTAGCTCGAGTGTGATGTCGCGGGTGGTGGGGCTCATCCAACGAGCGCGTTGTACTGTCGCCCGATGGCGCCTCGCCCCGGCGGTGCGTTCAGTCGTCGTGTCGTGGGAGGAAGTCGCGTGATCCTGGGTGGGGACCTGATCGCGCAGTGCGCGCATGATGCGGGGATATCCCGCGGGCCCGAGCACCTTGCAGGCCGTGGACATACCGGCCAGGGCGGCGCCCACGATGCCAGGCATTCCCGCGTCCTGTCCGGTCAGGTAGAGGCCGTCGATGGGGGTCGAGGGAGAGGCGAGGTCGGCGGCGAAGCGCTCGGGCGTGAGGGGTAGTCCGTAGAAGCATCCGCCCTCGTGTGACGTGAAGTGTTCGATGGTGAGCGGGGTGGCGACCTCGACGGAGCGCACGGCGTCTGTCAAGCCGGGTATGGCCGTGTCCGCGAGGTCAATGAGTCCGCGTGCCATCGCCGACGTCAGGCGTTCGTAGTCCTTCCCGCGCATCCCCGGCCTCGTCCCCGACCATTGGTCGAAGGCCTGTGGCTGGGCGAAGGACACGATCTCCACTGTCGCGTGGCGGTCTCCGGATTTGATTCCGGGGAACGAGATGAAGGCTGATTGAGGGCGTCCCCGGCATAGGTCCTCGGTCATCTGCTCCAGGTTGTCGGGTCCCTGGGATGTATTCACCCAGACGTTCGACCCGTCCACGCCGGTGGGGTAGTGGTCGAGGGTGAGGTAGACGGTCACTGCGGAGCCTCCGTGCCCGAGGCGGGCGACGTGTTCGCGGACACGTGCAGTGAGCGCACCGACCGGACCGGTCGTTGGTAGTAGCCGGGTGTAGGTTTCGCGTGCGCCGACGCCGGAAATCACGATGGGAGCACGCTCCTCGTAGGAGACGGGCGCGGACCTGCGATCAGTGACGCGTACGCCCACTGCTCGCCCGTTGTCGATGAGGATGTCGTCGACGTCCTGGCACAGGCGGATCTCACCTCCGGTTGCGCGGATCCGTTCTTCGATCATGCGCGCGATCTGCCCGCTTCCGCCGCGTGGGAACCATGCGCCGTCCATGTAGTGGCACACGATCATCGCGTGGGCGACGAAGGCGCTGCGCGTAGGCTCCACCCCGTAGTCGCCCCAATGCGTGGTGAGGAGGGCGCGCAGGGCCGGGTCGCGGAAGCGGCGCTCCATGTAGTGCTCTGTTCGTTCCAGGGCGCATCCTGTCCGCAGGCGGAGTGCGAGGTGAATGGCGGGGGATGCAAGTGGTGGGACCATGTCGGCCATGTAGCGCAGCGACATCCATGAATAGGCGCGCTTCACATCTCGGCAGTAGCGTCGAATGGCTCTCTTCTCGTGTGGAAACAGAGAGAAAAGGAGGTGCTGGTACTCCTTGAAACTGGATGGGATTGTGACGGTCAGGCCGTGGCCGGGCAGGATGAAGCGATCGTAGCCCGACGGCATTCGATTCCATGTGAGCGCGCCGCCGGTGAGGTAGTCGAAGAGGTGGCGTGGGCGGGATCCCTGCTGCATGTCGCCGACGTAGTGCAGACCGACATCCCAGGAAGCGCCCATCCGACGGAATGAGTGGGTGAGGCCGCCTGGGGTGCTGTGTTTTTCGAGGACAAGCACGCGCGCTCCCGCGACTCCGGCAAGGAGGCCGGCCGTCGTGAGTGCGCCGATGCCCGAGCCGATAACGATCGCATCATACATGGAAACTCCCAAAATTAGACAGTGTCTACTTATGACAACATGCCTACTAGACATTGTCAAGTCTGGCTGCTGTCTCGGCTACACTGAGTGCATGACGCGCTCTACGACATCCGAGGGGCTGCGCGAGGTAATCCTCGCGATCAGCCGCGATCTCCTCAATGAGGGTGGGCCCTCTTCGCTCTCCATGCGCGAAGTTGCTCGTCGTGCGGGCTGTACGCACCAAGCTCCCTACCACCACTTCCAGGGGCGCGAAGGGATCCTCGTGGCGCTTGTCGAGGAGGGCTACCGCTCCCTCGAACAGGCACTGCGTGAGGCCAGGGAGCGTAGTGATGGGGCGCCGCCGCAGGACGTGACGCGAGCCGCCGGACATGCCTACCTGTCGTGCGCCCTGGCAAATCCCGGCGTCTTTCGGATCATGTTCCGATCAGACATGTACGACGCCGACGCGCACCCGGGGCTGAGGCAGGCCAGCCTGGCCGCGCGCTCCCAGCTACGTTCGTTGGCGCACACCGCATACGGAACCGACGATCCCCACGCGGAAGTGACCCTGTGGGCATACATTCACGGCCTTGCCACTCTCGTCCTTGATGGGCCGCCCGCCCTCGGCAGTGGACAGGACGCGCAGCGCTTCGCTCGCCAAGCCATCGAATCCCCCTTCTTTATCGATGGAGTGACGGGAGCATAACGGGCTTTGTCGCGATGGGGAGGAATGTCTAGGACCCAAGGCTGATGAGGTCCAGATAATCGTCAGTTACTCTATTCCCATGGAAAACCCTAATAATCAAACGACATACCTCGTTGTAGATGGCGAGAATATTGATGCGACGCTGGGCCTTTCTGTCCTTGATCGCCGCCCGAATCCCGAGGAACGCCCACGCTGGGATCGCGTCCTCGAGTGCGCGCACGGCCGCTGGGGGCACAAGGCCAAGGGCCTGTTCTTCCTGAACGGCTCCTCCGGCTTCCTGCCGATGGGTTTCGTGCAGGCGCTCACCGCCATGGACTACTCGGTCATCCCCCTGTCGGGCCCGGCCGACATGAAGGTCGTCGACGTCGGCCTCCAGCGCACGATGGATGCGATCGCCCAGCTCGGCTCGGGCGACGTCATCCTGGCCAGCCACGACGCCGACTTCCTCCCCCAGATCGAGACCCTCCTCGACCAGGGCCGCCGCGTCGCGGTCATGTGCTTCAAGGAGTTCCTCTCCTCCCAGCTCCACGAGCTGGAGGAACGAGGCCTGGAAATCATCGACCTCGAATACGACGTGCACGCCTTCCAGGTGCGCCTGCCCAGGCTCCACATCATCGACATCGACGACTTCGACCCGATGGCCTTCCTGTAAACCCTGCCCCGCGCGTCCGCTGGCGGGCGCGTTGCCGCCAACATGACGAACCGGGCGGCCCCGCGGGGCCGCCCGGCCTGTCTATGCGTGCGGCTGGGCCGCGTCCGCTCACGCCTGCGTGTTGTTGCCCTTCAGGGCGGCCAGGCGAGCCTCGATCTCCACCTGCGAGGAGTCGGTCTGAGCTCAGCGAACTGGGCATCCAGCGAGGAGGCAGCCAGCTCCATCTTGCCCTGGGCGAGGGCCTCCTGCTGACGCACGCGGTCCTCGAAGCGGCCAAGCTCGCTCGTGGGGTCCAGGATGTTGATCGAGCCGAGGGCCTCCGTGACCTGAGCCTGAGCCTTGGCGGTCTTCTCGCGCGCGATCAGCTGGTCGCGGCGGGTCTTGAGCTCGGAGAGCTTGTCCTTCATCTGAGCGAGGCCGGTCTTCAGGCGCTCCGCGACATCGCGCTGAGAAGCGAGAGCAGGGCTCCTCGGTCTTGACCTCGTTCTCGAACTGGATCTGCTTGCCGAGGGCAACCTTGGCCAGGTTATCCCACTTATCGGCTCCGGCCTCGTCGCCAGCGGCGCGCAGGGAGTCAGCCTTCGCGGAAGCGGCGGCGGCCTTCTGGCCCCAGTCGGCAGCAGCCTTGACATCTTCCTCGTAGTCCTTCTCGGCCATGCGCAGGTTGCCCAGGGTCTGAGCGATCGCGTTCTCGGCCTCGATGATCGAGTTCGTGTAGTCACGGATGAGCTGGTCGATCATCTTCTGCGGGTCCTCGGCCTTGTCGAGGAGCGCGTTGATGTTTCGCCTTGGCGAGCTGAGCAATGCGGCCCAGGATCGTCTGCTTTTTCGGCCATGATGTTCTCCTT